>OGTG01000024.1_pt1 | contig 172352 bp, 157 predicted proteins | sample 1574571 | NCBI WGS metagenome assembly OGTG01 (sample SAMN03295826, study PRJEB24534) | human gut metagenome | isolation source: fecal sample 1 from infant 4 | host: Homo sapiens | place: USA: Pittsburgh, PA | collected 2014-07
GTACCTGACTACGAATCAGGCGGTTAGAGGTTCGACTCCTCTAGGGTGCATTTTTTTTATTTAACGCGGGAAGTAGCTCAGCTTGGTAGAGTACTTGGTTTGGGACCAAGGTGTCGCAGGTTCGAATCCTGTCTTCCCGATTGATTACGAGGATACTTAAGGGTATCTTTTTTTATTTACTTAGGAGATTCTGAGAGTCTTCTTTTTGGTTTATGGAACAAATTTGTGTAAACGTGTAAACTAGCAGTGTTTAAGGAATGGTACTAGTCATATATTTTCTTTAATTATGGTAAAATAGTAAGAGAATAATGTGAGGAAAATGAATGTCAAGTAAGTTTGAAATTTTAATGAATCAACTAGGAATCTCTGATCAATTGAGACGGGATCCTGCTCTTGTTGATGCCAGAATTGAGCGTGTTGTGGTTCATAAAATTAGTAAGATTTGGGAATTTCATTTTGTATTTTCTAATATTTTACCGATTGAAATTTTTTTTGAGTTAAAGAAAGGGCTTAGTGAAGAATTTTCTAAAACAGGCAATCGAGCTGTTTTCGAAATCAAGGTTCTCTCTCAAGAATTCTCTAATGAACTCTTACAAGCCTACTATAGAGAGGCTTTTTCTGAAGGTCCATGTGCAAGTCAAGGGTTTAAATCTCTTTACCAGAATTTAAACGTTCGTGCGGAGGGAAATCAACTCATTATTGAAGGTTCAGAGGCGATTGATAAGGAGCACTTTAAGAAGAATCATCTTCCTAATTTGGCAAAGCAACTCGAAAAGTTTGGTTTTCCAGCTTTTGTATGCCAAATAGAAAAGAATGATGCTCTTACTCAAGAGCAGGAGGAAGCCTTCCATACGGAGAATGAACAGATTGTTCAAGCTGCCAATGAGGAAGCGCTCCGGGCTATGGAGCAACTGGAACAGGTGGCTCCTCCTCCAGTAGAAGAGAAGCCAGCCTTTGATTTTCAGGCTAAAAAGGCTGCGGCCAAGCCTAAACTAGATAAGGCTGAAGTTACCCAGATGATCGACGTGACGACTGAGGAAAATCGCCTGGTCTTTGAAGGGGTCGTTTTTGATGTGGAGCATAAGGTGACCAGAACTGGTCGTGTTTTGATCAACTTTAAAATGACAGACTACACTTCAAGTTTTTCAATGCAAAAATGGGTTAAGAATGAAGAAGAGGCTCAGAAGTTTGACATCATTAAGAAGAATTCTTGGCTTCGAGTTCGTGGGAATGTGGAGATGAATAACTTCACACGTGATTTGACCATGAACGTGCAGAATGTGCAGGAAGTTGTTCACTATGAGCGGAAGGATTTGATGCCAGAAGGTGAGCGTCGGGTTGAGTTTCATGCTCATACCAACATGTCGACCATGGATGCTTTACCAGAGGTAGAGGAGATCGTTGCGACAGCTGCTAAGTGGGGACACAAGGCGGTTGCCATCACGGACCATGGAAATGTTCAATCTTTCCCACACGGCTATAAGGCGGCCAAGAAAGCTGGAATCCAGCTGATCTATGGAATGGAAGCCAATATCGTGGAGGACCGTGTCCCTATCGTTTACAACGAAGTGGAGATGGACTTGTCAGAAGCTACCTATGTGGTTTTTGACGTGGAAACGACGGGACTTTCAGCCATCTATAATGATTTGATTCAGGTTGCGGCCTCTAAGATGTACAAGGGGAATGTTATTGCCGAATTTGATGAATTTATCAATCCCGGACATCCCTTATCAGCCTTTACTACTGAGTTGACTGGTATTACAGATGATCATGTCAAAAATGCTAAATCACTGGAACAAGTTTTGCAAGAATTCCAAGAATTTTGCAAGGATACAGTCTTAGTTGCTCACAATGCGACCTTTGACGTTGGCTTTATGAATGCCAACTATGAGCGTCATGGTCTGCCTAAGATTAGCCAGCCAGTTATCGATACGCTGGAGTTTGCTAGAAACCTCTATCCTGAGTATAAACGTCATGGTTTGGGGCCTTTGACCAAGCGTTTTGGTGTAGCACTGGAACACCACCACATGGCCAACTACGATGCGGAAGCTACTGGTCGTCTGCTTTTCATCTTTATCAAAGAGGTAGCAGAAAAACATGGTGTGACTGATTTAGCTAGACTCAACATTGATTTGATTAGTCCAGACTCTTATAAAAAAGCTCGGATCAAGCATGCGACTATTTATGTCAAGAATCAGGTAGGTTTAAAAAATATTTTTAAGCTGGTTTCTTTGTCCAATACCAAGTACTTTGAAGGAGTACCACGGATACCGAGAACGGTTCTAGATGCCCATCGGGAGGGCTTGATTTTGGGGTCGGCTTGCTCCGAGGGCGAAGTTTTTGACGCAGTTGTTTCCCAAGGTGTGGATGCGGCGGTTGAGGTGGCCAAGTATTATGACTTTATCGAGGTCATGCCACCAGCTATCTATGCTCCCTTGATTGCTAAAGAGCAGGTCAAGGATATGGAGGAACTCCAGACTATTATCAAGAGTTTGATAGAAGTGGGAGACCGCCTTGGCAAGCCTGTTCTAGCTACGGGAAATGTCCACTATATCGAACCGGAAGAAGAGATTTACCGTGAAATTATTGTCCGTAGTTTGGGACAGGGGGCTATGATTAACCGGACCATTGGTCACGGTGAACATGCCCAGCCAGCTCCTCTTCCCAAGGCTCATTTTAGAACGACTAATGAGATGTTGGATGAATTTGCTTTCTTGGGAGAAGATTTAGCACGCAAATTAGTCATTGAAAACACCAATGACTTGGCAGATATCTTTGAGCCTGTTGAGGTCGTTAAGGGCGACTTGTACACGCCTTTCATTGACAAGGCTGAAGAAACGGTCGCTGAGCTGACCTATAAGAAAGCTTTTGAGATTTATGGAAATCCGCTGCCAGATATCGTTGATTTGCGGATTGAAAAGGAATTAACTTCTATTTTGGGGAATGGATTTGCCGTGATTTATCTGGCATCGCAGATGCTGGTACAACGTTCCAATGAACGGGGCTACTTGGTGGGTTCTCGTGGATCTGTCGGTTCCAGTTTCGTTGCGACTATGATTGGGATTACGGAGGTTAATCCTCTCTCTCCACACTACGTCTGTGGTCAGTGTCAGTATAGTGAGTTTATCACGGATGGTTCTTACGGTTCAGGTTTTGATATGCCCAATAAGGATTGTCCAAACTGTGGTCATAAACTCAGCAAAAATGGGCAGGATATTCCGTTCGAGACCTTCCTTGGTTTTGATGGAGACAAGGTTCCCGATATTGACTTGAACTTCTCGGGAGAAGACCAGCCTAGCGCCCACTTGGATGTACGTGATATCTTTGGTGAGGAGTATGCCTTCCGTGCGGGAACGGTTGGTACGGTAGCTGCCAAGACTGCCTATGGATTTGTCAAGGGCTATGAGAGAGACTATGGGAAATTTTATCGTGATGCAGAGGTGGAACGTCTTGCCCAAGGTGCTGCCGGTGTCAAGCGGACTACAGGACAACACCCAGGAGGAATCGTTGTTATTCCGAACTACATGGATGTCTACGACTTTACGCCTGTTCAGTATCCAGCGGATGACGTGACGGCTGAATGGCAGACGACTCACTTTAACTTCCACGATATCGATGAGAATGTCCTCAAACTCGATGTGCTGGGACATGATGATCCGACCATGATTCGGAAATTGCAGGACTTGTCTGGGATTGACCCTAATGAAATTCCTATGGATGATGAAGGTGTCATGGCCCTCTTTTCTGGAACTGATGTGCTAGGTGTGACGCCTGAGCAAATCGGTACGCCGACGGGTATGCTGGGGATTCCAGAGTTTGGAACCAACTTTGTACGTGGGATGGTAGACGAGACGCATCCGACGACTTTTGCAGAGTTGCTTCAGCTATCAGGTCTATCCCACGGTACCGATGTGTGGTTGGGAAATGCTCAGGATTTGATCAAGCAAGGGATTGCAGACCTATCAACTGTTATCGGTTGTCGGGACGACATCATGGTTTACCTCATGCATGCTGGTCTTGAACCTAAGATGGCCTTTACCATCATGGAACGGGTACGTAAGGGCTTGTGGTTGAAGATCTCCGAAGAGGAGCGAAATGGCTACATCGAGGCTATGAAGGCTAATAAGGTGCCAGAATGGTATATCGAATCCTGTGGAAAAATCAAGTATATGTTCCCCAAAGCCCACGCGGCAGCCTACGTTATGATGGCCTTGCGTGTAGCCTACTTCAAGGTTCACCATCCCATTTATTATTACTGTGCTTACTTCTCAATCCGTGCCAAGGCCTTTGATATCAAGACCATGGGTGCGGGCTTGGATGCCATCAAACGTAGAATGGAAGAAATCGCTGAAAAACGGAAGAATAATGAAGCCTCTAATGTGGAGATTGACCTCTATACCACTCTTGAGATTGTCAATGAAATGTGGGAACGTGGTTTTAAGTTTGGCAAGTTAGACCTCTATCGTAGTGATGCGACTGAATTCATCATTGACGGAGACACTCTTATCCCACCATTTGTCGCAATGGATGGTCTGGGAGAGAACGTTGCTAAGCAGTTGGTGCGTGCTCGAAAAGAAGGGGAATTCCTCTCTAAAACTGAGTTGCGCAAGCGTGGCGGACTCTCATCAACCTTGGTTGAAAAGATGGATGAAATGGGGATTCTCGGCAATATGCCAGAGGATAACCAGTTGAGTTTGTTTGATGATTTGTTTTAATAAAATAGGAATTTTGAATTACAGATTGAAGGGAAATACCAGACTAAAAGGTATATTTCTTCAATCTGTTTCATTGTAAAAAAAAAATTTATTGCGAATAGTATAGATGAATTATGATATAATAGAGGTGATAGTTATCAGGAGGAAAGCTATGAGTTATAAAGATATATATAGTCCTGAGTTTTTGAAAAAATTTGGAGAATATGAACAAAATATTGCGAATATTCCTTTAGGAACAAGTCAAGAAATAGATGTCAATGCAATAGCTCGGGCATGCGATATTGATGTGAAATTTGATTTTGTTGGGCACTCTGGTTGGAGTATCAATAATGATGAAGAGAACCAACAACGAGAAATTATTGTAAATCAGTTTGAGCCTGAATATAGGCAAAGATTTACTATTGCTCATGAAATTGGACATATTATATTGGGCCATAAAGGGAAATCATATCGAACAGATGATATGACAAAATATAAAAATACTATTGATAGAATGAATGAAGTTGCTGCTAATAATTTTGCGGCAGATTTGATAATGCCTAGAAATTTAGTTATAAGTGTAATAATGGAGTCTATAGCTAATCTAGGGTATTCTGTTGATCAAAGTTTTGATGAATATGATATTTCGGAGATTACTAAATTGGCTGCTGTGACACTCAATGTATCTAAGCAAGCTCTAAGTTACAGACTGGAGAATTTACAGGTATTTATAGATGAATAATTCTAGTGAATGGACAGAAGACTCGTACAATAAAATTTTTCAAAAATATAAATCTGAAGACTATTTTGACGAAGTTGAGATAGTTATAAACTATGTAAAAAATTTAGATGCTCAACCAGATGGGAGAGTATATAAAATTCAATCATTACAGATTGGTGAATACAATGAGCAAAATGATTATTTTAGCGAGTTGAAAAATTTTATTGATCTTTTTAACAATATTTTATTTGGAAATAGTTATCCTGATGATTGGCAGCTGTTTTATGTATATAAGGAATTGTTTCAATTTTGCATTGGTAAAGCTAAGACAGGTAGCTGTAACTATTTTCGAGGGCAATCGCATCATTACGATTTGGTACCTGGTATATTGAGAGGAAATGTCCAAAACTCTTATAGAAAAGAATTCGAATCATTATATTTAAAAATAGCAAATGAGTTTCCCGACAAAGTATCTTACTTTGACTTTAGATCGTCCGATAGCATAGAGCAGAGAGAGTATCAATTATCTTTATTGCAACATTATGGTTTAAAAACAAGTCTTTTAGATATAACAAAAAATCCATATATAGCCATGTTGTTTATGTTGTCAGAACAATTTAATAAATATAAAGAACCAACTATTTATCTTTTTAATATAGATGAACAAGTTCATAGGAAGAAGCATCTATTTACTGAAGTGAAAAAAAGTGAGAAAAATGAACGAATAATAGCGCAACAAGGGGCTTTTTTAAATTTTGATAAGATTTTTAATAATAAATCTTTTGATATAGAAAAAATAACCTGTATAAAAATAGTTTTACATTTTTCAGAAGATTATTATACAAATTATCTAGATGAAGAGAAGAAAAATTTATCAAATATTGAAAAATTAGATGATTCTGATAGCAAGGCTGATTATGAACAATTGTTGGATAGGGAAAAACAGCAAATTCAAAATTCTAAATTGAACTGTTTAAAGTTTATTAAAGATGAGCTTACTCAGAAATTGAGAGAATATTATTATTTTGAAGAGGATTTATTTCCAGATTTTGAGAAGCGAATACAGTATTTATCAGAAAAATATGAGTCAAATGGACAAGAAAAGAAAATCTCAAGCTGACTATATTTCAGTTTGTTTTAAAAAATTTAAATCTGAGGCGATATGATAAGATGTCTGGCTCTTAAAGATATATAAATTTATTTTAAATTGACAGATATAAAGCCATTGCTTTAGCAGGATTATTTTCTGCTTTGAAGGAAAAATAACAAAAGAAAAGGAAGAATAGAATGGTTTTACCAAATTTTAAAGAAAATCTAGAAAAATATGCGAAATTATTGGTTGCGAACGGAATTAACGTGCAACCTGGTCACACTTTGGCTCTTTCTATCGATGTGGAGCAACGTGAGTTGGCGCATTTGATCGTGAAAGAAGCTTATGCCTTGGGTGCACATGAGGTCATCGTTCAGTGGACAGATGATGTGATCAACCGTGAGAAATTCCTCCACGCGCCGATGGAGCGTCTGGACAATGTGCCAGAATACAAGATTGCTGAGATGAACTATCTCTTGGAGAATAAGGCTAGCCGTCTCGGTGTCCGTTCTTCTGATCCAGGTGCCTTGAACGGAGTGGATGCGGACAAGCTTTCAGCTTCTGCAAAAGCGATGGGACTCGCTATGAAGCCGATGCGCATCGCAACTCAATCCAACAAGGTTAGTTGGACTGTAGCAGCTGCAGCAGGGCTTGAGTGGGCCAAGAAGGTCTTTCCAAATGCTGCGAGCGATGAAGAAGCAGTTGATCTTCTTTGGGATCAAATCTTCAAAACTTGCCGTGTCTATGAAGAAGATCCAGTTAAGGCTTGGGAAGAACATGCAGCCATTCTTAAGAGTAAGGCAGAAATGCTTAATAAAGAGCAATTTTCAGCCCTTCACTACACAGCGCCGGGAACTGATTTGACACTTGGTTTACCTAAGAACCACGTTTGGGAATCAGCTGGTGCTATCAATGCACAGGGAGAAGGATTCTTACCAAATATGCCAACAGAAGAAGTCTTTACGGCGCCTGACTTCCGTCGTGCAGATGGCTATGTAACCTCTACAAAACCACTTAGCTACAACGGAAATATCATCGAAGGCATTAAAGTAACCTTCAAGGATGGTCAAATCGTAGACATTACTGCTGCAAAAGGTGATCAGGTCATGAAAGACCTTGTCTTTGAAAATGCTGGTGCGCGTTCCTTGGGTGAATGTGCCTTGGTACCAGATCCAAGCCCAATTTCTCAGTCAGGGATTACCTTCTTTAACACTCTTTTCGATGAGAATGCTTCAAACCACTTGGCTATCGGCGCAGCCTATGCGACCAGCATTGTTGGTGGGGCAGAGATGAGCGAAGAGGAGCTTGAAGCTGCAGGACTGAACCGTTCAGATGTTCACGTGGACTTTATGATTGGGTCGAGTCAAATGGATATCGATGGTATCCGTGAGGATGGAACACGTGTACCACTCTTCCGCAATGGAGACTGGGCAATTTAAGGAGAAGCTATGCTTGGAAGTATGTTTGTTGGTCTCCTAGTGGGACTCTTGGCAGGTGCTTTGACCAATCGTGGAGAAAGTATGGGATGCTTTGGGAAAATGTTTCTCGGCTGGATTGGTGCTTCTTTGGGGCACCTGCTCTTTGGGACTTGGGGTCCAAACCTAGCGGGGATAGCTATTGTTCCAGCTGTTTTAGGTGCTATGGTTGTCTTAGCTATTTTCTGGAGACGAGGAAGTTAGTTTCTTAAATCTGATACTCAATGAAAATCAAAGAGCAAACTAGGAAACTAGCCGCAGGCCGCTCAAAGCACTGCTTTGCGGTTGTAGATAGAACTGACGAAGTCAGCTCAAAACACTGTTTTGAGGTTGCAGATGGACGTTGACGCGGTTTGAAGAGATTTTTGAAGAGTATGAAAAGAAAAGGAGGTTGGTCACTTGGGCCAGCCTCCTTTTGAGTATGATATAATAGTTCTATGAGATTAGATAAATTTTTAGTTGCCTGTGCTGTGGGGAGTCGGACAGAAGTCAAAAACTTGCTCAAGGCTGGGCGGGTGACGGTAAATGGTAAAAAAGAAAAGTCAGCTAAACTGCAGATCAATGAGGAAAGAGATGAGATTCGCTTTGATGGCCAAGTGCTGGAGTACGAGGAGTTTGTCTACTACATGATGAACAAGCCCCAAGGAGTCATTTCAGCGACTGAGGATTCTATACACAGAACGGTGTTGGACTTGTTGGATGATATTGCTCGGACCAAGGAAGTTTTTCCAGTAGGGCGCTTGGATATCGATACGCATGGCCTCCTGCTCTTGACCAATGATGGCCAGCTGGCTCATGCTCTTCTTTCACCAAAACGTCATGTGGATAAGACCTATCTGGCACAAGTCGAGGGAATTATGACCCAAGAAGATGTGGAGACATTTGTCAAGGGCATTCCGCTTAAGGACTTTACCTGCCAGCCAGCTAAGCTGGAGATTGTGTCGGTAGATTCAGTAAAGAATCAAAGTTTGGTTCGTGTGACCATTGCTGAAGGGAAGTTCCATCAAGTCAAGCGTATGGTGGCCTACTGTGGTAAGGAAGTGGTGGACTTACAACGTTTGACGATGGGAACTCTAGCCTTGGATGAGAACTTAGAACGAGGAGAATGGCGCCGCCTGACCAAGGAGGAATTAGAGGAGCTCCTTGCTAGTATTGCTTAGTTTCGATTATGTTAGAAAAGGTGAGGAGAATGTCCTTGCCTTTTTAAGTTTTTCGGTTGCTTCCTTTGTGAAAAGAGTTATAATAGACAGTAGAATAAAAGGAGGAATCTATGAACGCGATTCAAGAATCATTTACAGATAAACTTTTTGCCAACTATGAAGCAAATGTCAAATACCAAGCGATCGAAAATGCTGCCAGCCATAACGGAATTTTTGCAGCCCTAGAACGTCGCCAAAGCCATGTAGACAATACACCTGTTTTCTCATTGGATTTGACCAAGGACAAGGTTACTAACCAGAAAGCGTCTGGTCGTTGCTGGATGTTTGCAGCTCTCAACACCTTCCGTCACAAACTCATTTCTCAATATAAATTGGAAAACTTTGAATTGTCACAAGCCCACACTTTCTTCTGGGACAAGTATGAAAAATCTAACTGGTTCTTGGAGCAAGTCATTGCGACTGCAGATCAAGAATTGACGAGCCGTAAGGTTAGCTTCCTACTCCAAACTCCACAACAAGACGGTGGACAGTGGGATATGGTCGTGGCCCTCTTTGAAAAATATGGTGTCGTTCCTAAGTCAGTTTACCCTGAGTCTGTTTCATCTAGTAATAGCCGTGAGCTCAATGCAATTCTTAACAAATTGCTTCGCCAAGATGCCCAAATCTTGCGTGACTTGCTCGCTTCTGGTGCTGACCAAGCGACTGTTCAAGCTAAGAAAGAAGACCTCTTGCAAGAAATCTTTAACTTCCTTGCTATGTCACTAGGTCTTCCACCGCGTAAATTTGACTTTGCTTATCGCGATAAGGATGATAACTACCAAAGCGAAAAGGGTATCACGCCACAAGAGTTTTACAAGAAATATGTCAATCTTCCTCTAGAAGACTACGTTTCTGTTATCAATGCTCCAACTGCTGACAAGCCTTACGGTAAATCTTACACAGTTGAGATGTTGGGAAATGTGGTTGGTAGCCGTGCAGTTCGTTACATCAACGTACCAATGGAGCGCTTAAAAGAATTGGCGATTGCCCAAATGCAAACAGGAGAAACTGTTTGGTTTGGTTCAGATGTCGGCCAGCTCAGCAACCGCAAAGCTGGAATCCTTGCGACTGATGTTTATGACTTTGAATCAAGCATGGATATTCAACTGACTCAAGACAAGGCTGGACGTTTGGACTACAGCGAAAGTTTGATGACCCACGCCATGGTCTTGACAGGTGTGGACTTGGACGAAAATGGCAAGTCAACCAAGTGGAAAGTTGAAAACTCATGGGGAGACAAGGTCGGTGCAGATGGTTACTTTGTCGCCTCAGACGCTTGGATGGACGAATACACTTACCAAATCGTTGTCCGTAAAGAATTGCTGACAGCAGAAGAACAAGCTGCCTATGAAGCAGAACCAATCGTACTTGCACCATGGGATCCAATGGGAGCCTTGGCAGAATAAAGCATAAAGAAAAGAGGTTAGGGGAATCCTAGCCTCTTTTTAAGTTCTTCTTGAAGTGGCGATAGGTGATGCTTGCCAAGGGAGTTCTCCTTATTTTGAGTCTTTAAGTGACAGAGAAAAAGATATGTGTTACTATAGTAGTACAAAAGGATATCGGAGTAGAAATGAAGTATTTAAGCAGTCAAGACATCAAGGATCGTCAACGAAATATCAGCGACATTAAACCCTACAAAACAACCAAGGAAATCGTCGTTTCAAATATCTTTACCTTCTTTAATGCCATGAACCTGGCTCTGGCAGTTCTGGTAGCCACAACCTTGCGATTTGAGAACATGCTCTTTTTAGGTGTGATTGCTATCAATACAGCTATCGGGATTTTCCAAGAAGTGCGTTCAAAAAATGCTTTGGAAAAGCTAAGTTTGCTTGGTAAAAGTAAGTACAAGGTCAATCGAGATGGTCAAACGATCGAGATTGATCCAGAAGACATCGTTCTGGGGGAATATCTGCATCTCAATCTGGGAGATCAGGTACCTGTCGATGCAGAAGTGCTTGAAGGAACGATCGAAGTGGATGAGTCCTTGCTGACTGGTGAGAGTGATTCAGTCTTTAAAACAGCAGGTGACAAGCTGATGAGCGGAAGCAATGTCGTTAGCGGTACTTGTCTGGTCACGGCGACGGCGGTCGGACCCGATAGTTATATCAACAAACTCGCAAAATCCAGCAAGGAATTCAAAAAATACCCTTCTCAACTACGCGATTACATGGATAAGATTTTAAAAATCGTCTCGATCTTGCTGGTGCCAGTTGCCATTCTGCTCTATGTCAGAGGTTTTAGTCTAGGACGGTCTTATGTTGAAATTGTTTTAGGAAGTTCAGGTGCCTTGGTCGGCATGATTCCAGAGGGTTTGATTCTCTTGGTTAGTGTGTCCCTAGCAGTAGCAGCCATGAAGCTGGCTAAAAAGAAGGTTCTGGTACAGGAGCTATACTGTGTAGAGACCTTGGCGCGAGTAGATATTCTTTGTTTTGATAAGACGGGAACTATCACGACGGGGAATATGAAGGTCCAAGAAATGGATGCTAATGTAGCAGAGAAACTATCTTCTTATTTGGCTTATTTCGAAGATGAAAATGCAACTTCCCGAGCTCTGAAGACTTACTTAACCTGTGAGAAAAAGTGGGAAGTTCAAGAAGTCGGTGCATTTTCAAGTAAAAATAAGTATTCCTTTGTCCAAGTAAAAGAGGGTGGGACCTATTTCTTCGGAGCCTATGAGTTTCTAGGCTTTACCCAGCCGATGGATGCCTACTATGAACATCTAAAACAGCAAGGTTTTCGAATCTTAACACTCGCTCATAGCAGGGACCAGATTACGAGTCCAGCTAATGTGGAACTACTAGGCCACGTCGTTTTGTCAGATGAGATTAAGGACAATACCAAGGAAACCTTTGACTATTTCGAATCTCAAGGTGTTGAAGTGAAGATTATCAGTGGTGATAATCATGTGGCTGTATATGGGGTGGCTCGTAAGGCAGGTTTTAAGGAAGAAGCCCGTGCGATTGATATGACCAAGGTGAGTGATGACGACTTTGAAAGAGTGGTCTTGGAACACGAAATATTTGGACGTGTGACACCTGAACAGAAGCAAAAGATGGTATCTATTTTGCAAAATGCTGGTAAAACAGTTGCCATGAGCGGTGACGGGGTCAATGATGTTCTGGCTCTCAAGAAAGCAGATATCAGCTTTGCCATGAAGGGGGCTACGAGTGCAGCCAAAAGTGTATCCAATATTGTTTTTCTCACTGATGACTTTGCAGTATTTTATGATATCTTGATGGAAGGACGCCGGGTCATCAATAACATCCAAAAGGTAGCCTCTCTTTTTCTAACAAAGACCTTCTTCTCCATCGTTTTTGCCATTTTGAGTGTGGTATTTGGTTTGGAATTTGCCTTTATCCCCATTCAGTTTACAATCATTTCAGCCATTACGATTGGGATTCCATCCTTCTTCCTGACTTTTGAGTCCAATAAAGAAAAGGTTAGCACTCACTTTATGAGAGATATCCTAACCAACGCGGCGATTGGTGGTGGCGTTCTGGTTGCTAGTGTTCTTTTGACCAATTTCTTTATCACTGTCCCAGGTCAGGTCAAATTTATTTGCTTCCTCCTTGCCCTGATCAATGGTCTGTGTCTAGTTGCCAAGGTCAGCTTGCCTTTTAATCGATACAAGATGCTTTTGCTCACGTTTTTGAGCCTTGCAGCCCTTGTTGGTGTACTTGCCAATACTTTTATCCTACAGGGAGCTTTTGTGCCTTTAGAAGCCAAACAGCTACTCTATGTTGCCATACTAGCAGTGGTGATTGGGTGCTTTCATTATCTTACTAGGAGAAAAAGTTGATACATAAAAAGAATCAGGTTTAATCCTGATTCTTTTTTGTTTATATATTCTCACCGAGATTACATGATACCGAAGAAACGAGCTGCGATACCAACTGCAAAGAGGGCAAGGATGATTGTGATTGGAGATACTTTTTTCTTAAGCAACCACATGCAAAGGAAAGTAAGGAGAAGTCCCATCAATCCTGGAATCAATGAGTCCAACTGACCTTGAAGCGTTTGTGGTTGAACTCTATCTAGGCTCATACCACTAAGCGCTTGACCAAGAATGCCCTTCAACTCAGCTCCTGTAACAGGACCTTCTGGGAAGTTGATGTAGGCACCTTCTGACAATTGTTTGCCTGGAAGGTTGATAGTGAAGTTGATGGATACCCAACGTTGTACAAGAACGGCAAGGATGAACATACCAAGGATAGAAGCACCTTTAGTGATGTCTTTCAAGATACCACCAGACATGTCTTTAGTGATCTCAGATCCAGCTTTGTAACCGAACTCTTGTGTATACCATAGGAAGGCCATACGGATAGCATTCCATCCAAAGAAGAAGAGAAGGGGACCAACAATGTTACCAGATGCAGCAAGTGATGCACCAAGGGCTCCAAGGATAGGACGAACTGTAAACCAGAATACTGGGTCACCGATACCAGCAAGAGGTCCCATCATACCGATTTTAACCCCTTGGATAGCCGCGTCATCGATTTCTACACCGTTAGCGCGCTCTTCTTCAAGTGCAAGAGTAACCCCCATGATAGGAGCAGCTACGTATGGGTGAGTGTTGAAGAACTCAAGGTGACGCTCAAGAGCAGCCGCTTGGTCTTCTTTTTTAGTGTACAATTTTTTGATAGCTGGGATCAATGAGTAAGCCCAACCCAAGTTTTGCATACGTTCGTAGTTCCAAGAACCTTGAAGGAATTGTGAACGCCACCAAACTTTTTGACGATCTGATTTTGATAATTGAATTTTTTCAGCCATGATTGATCCCCTTTCTAGTAGTCTTCTAGGATATCACCGATTGGGTCGTTAGAAGTCGCAGCTCCGCCGCCACCGTTTCCACCTTGTTTTGTAAGGTTAAGGTAGATGAAGGCAAGGGCAACACCGATGACACCAAGGGCAATCAAAGTCAATTGAGAGATTGCTGCAAGAGCAAAACCGATAGCGAAGAATGGCCATACTTCACGAGTTGCCATCATGTTGATAACCATAGCATAACCTACGGCAACGACCATAGCACCACCGACAGCCATACCACCGTTCAACCAGTCTGGCATCAAACCAAGAGCGTCTTGAACAGCAGAAGCTGGGATAGCGATAAGGAAGGCAGCAGGGATTGCAATACGAAGACCTTGAAGAAGAAGTGCAACAAAGTGAGCACGTTCAACAGCCGCAATATTTCCGTCTTTAGCAGCAGCGTCAGCAGTGTGAACCAAGGCAACTGAGATTGTACGAACAATCATAGTCAAGAAAAGTCCAGCTACGGCAAGAGGGATAGCTGTTGCCGTAGCAACGGCGATACCTTCAGTAGTAAAGTTACCACCTTTGATCAAGATGATTGCTGCCGCAACAGATGCAAGAGCAGCGTCAGGAGCTACGGCAGCTCCGATGTTTGCCCAACCAAGGGCAATCATTTGAAGTGATCCACCAAGCATAACACCTGCTTCGAGGTTACCAGTTGCAAGTCCGATAAGGGTACATGCGACGATTGGTTGATGGAATTGGAATTGGTCGAGGATACCTTCAAGACCTGCAAGGAAGGCAACAACTACAACCAAGATAGCAGAAATGATTGAAATATCTGACATGGTTTTATTCCTTTTCTATTTAGTTTTAATAAAGTATTTAATCCTGTTTTCAAAAATGATAGAAACAGATTAAAATTATTGAACGTTTGCTTTCTTAATCAAGTCAAACAAATCTTTTTTCGTGTCGTTTGGTACTTTACGTACGTCAAATTCAACACCGAGGTCACGCATTTTTTCAAAGGTTGCAACGTCTTCTTTGTCCATAGACAAAACGTTGTTAATCATTGTTTTACCTGTTGAGTGAGCCATAGAACCAACGTTAAGAGTCTTGATTGGCACGCCACCTTCGATTGCACGAAGTGCATCTTGTGGTGTTTCAAACAAGATAAGGGCATGAGTGTCACCGAAACGTGGGTCTTTTGCAACGTCAATCAATTTTTGAATTGGAACAACGTTGGCTTTTACTCCGTTTGGAGCTGCTTGTTTAATCAATTCTTTACGCAAGTCGTCGTTAGCAACGTTATCTGAAGCAACGATGATACGGTTTGCTTTTGAATCTGGAGTCCAAGCAGTCGCAACCTGACCGTGAAGTAGACGAGTGTCTAGACGAGCAAGGTTGATTTTCAGTTTACCGTCACCGATAACAGTTCCTTCTGGAATAGCAGCTTGTGCGGCAGGAGCAGCTGCAGCAGTTGCAACTTCCTCAACTGGGTTAAGCTCTTCTGGAAGAGCCTTGATGCCATCTTTGGCTTCTTTAATGATATTCGCAGCGACTTTATCCACACCTGCATTCGCGTCCATAAGGCGCTCTGTGTAGGCTTGGATCAACATCGGCAAGTTCAGTCCTGTGATGATGGCAAACTTACGTTCTGGATTTTCTCCCATTACGCGGCTAGCTTGGTTGAATGGAGATCCACTCCAAAGGTCAGCCAATACTAGAACCTCATCTTCTGCGTCAAATGCAGCCACAGCGTTGTTGAATTTAGCGTAAAGGTCATCTGGACCTTCATTTGGCATAAAGGTTACAACTTGAACCTTTTCTTGTTCACCAAAGATCATAGATCCTGACTGATGAATACCCGCAGCAAATTCGCCGTGGCTCGCAATAATGATTCCGATACTCATTATTGTCATTCCTCCTTATAAAATGTTTGACTGTATGTTTAAGAAAACTTTAAGCCTAACTTTAAGTATAAACCGTTTTCATATAAAAATCAACTACTTTTTCTAAAAAGATGTAAAAGTTTTCATAGAATGACTTTTTAAAAATATTAATATATCAATGTTTTTTGAGAGATAAATGAAAATGGTAATAGAAAATTTAATATAAAAATACAGAAAATAAGCCGCTTTAGTGAAAATAAAATGAAAACAAAAAGGAAAGATTGCGACCATGCAATCTTCCCTTTTATAAGAATAAATTTTGTAAAGCGCGGGCAACTCCATCTTCTTCGTTGGTCAGAGGAAGTTGTTCGTCTGCATATGGAAGAAGAGCAGGATTGGCGTTTTTCATAGCATATCCCTTGCCTGCAAATGCCAACATTTCAGTGTCATTATGCTCATCACCAAAGGCGATTAAGTCTTTTTTATCACGATTCATCACATTGAGCAAGTACTCTAGAGCAAAAGCCTTGTTTACACCCTTGGGAGTACACTCGAGGATGTTGAGGGGCCCGCCCCAGGTATTGATAGCTAGTTGGTGCTGATAAAAACGATTCATCTCGTCCGCTAAAGCGTATTTGTCTTCAGCCCTTGTTTGCAAGAGGATGCAGTTGGGATCTTTGGTTACTCGTTCAGGTTTGAATTGATTTTCTGGCCGGAAGTTCTCTACGCCAAATAGTTTAGGATCTGCAATCTCTTCATTCGGAGTCGTGATATAGAACTTTTTTCGATATTCTCCTGCAATAAAGTCAGCCTGGATGTCCTCCGTGCGCTTGACCATGTCTAGGAGGTATTTTTTGTCCAAGGTCAAGCACTTTTCATGCTCCCAAGCCTTTCCTGGTAGATGGGTAAGGGAACCATTAAAGTTAATCATGGGAGTATGCAATTCTAGCTCACGATAGAAGTCTTTTGCCATACGATACGGACGGCCTGTCGTGATGATGACATGGTGTCCTTTTTCTGAAATTTTTTTGATCGTCTCTTTGGTGAAATCGGAGAGCTTGCTTTCATTATTTAGCAGGGTTCCGTCCAAATCGACTGCGATAATTTTTTTAGTCATATAAACCTTCCTAGTCGTTTCCAGATAAGATGTCTACTATTATATCAAAAAGAAGGAAGAAAAGCAGATAAGAACAAAAACTACAGTTGCTTTGATTTATTAAATAAATCAAACAAACATATTGAAAAGGTGAATGATAAATGATATAATACTAATATTGTTCGTAAAAAACAAAAGGAGATTAAAGATGGACAAACTATTTAAACTAAAAGAGCACGGGACAGATGTCCGTACAGAGGTGCTTGCTGGTTTAACAACATTCTTTGCAATGAGTTATATTCTCTTTGTAAACCCTCAAATGCTTTCCCAAACGGGTATGCCTGTTCAAGGTGTGTTCTTGGCAACGATTATCGGTTCTGTAGTAGGTACTTTGATGATGGCTTTCTATGCTAATTTGCCGTACGCACAAGCACCAGGTATGGGACTAAATGCCTTCTTTACATTTACAGTTGTATTTGGGATGGGCTATACTTGGAAAGAGGCTCTTGGTATGGTCTTCATTTGTGGAATTATTTCACTGATTATTACCTTAACAAATGTTCGTAAAATGATCATCGAATCTATTCCAACAACACTTCGTTCAGCTATTTCGGCTGGTATTGGTGTTTTCCTTGCCTATGTTGGGATTAAGAATGCCGGTCTCTTGAAATTCTCAATCGATCCAGGTACTTATACGGTAGCAGGTGAAGGAGCGGACAAGGCTCAAGCTGCACTTACTGCAAACTCAGCAGCTGTTCCAGGATTGGTAGACTTCAATACTCCAGCAGTATTGGTGGCTCTTGCAGGTCTGGCTATTACCATCTTCTTTGTTGTTAAAGGCATCAAGGGTGGAATTATTCTTTCTATTTTAACAACGACTGTCCTTGCCATTGCTGTTGGTGTTGTCAAATTATCAGGGATTGACTTTGCTAGCAACAATCTTTCAGCAGCGGTTAATGATTTAGGAACTTTGTTTGGTGCTGCTCTTGGTTCAGAAGGTTTAGGCTCTTTGATTTCAAACACTTCACGTTTACCAGAAACCTTGATGGCTATTCTTGCCTTCTCACTAACGGATATTTTTGATACAATCGGTACTCTTATCGGTACTGGTGAAAAAGTTGGTATTGTTGCGACAAGTGGGGAAAACCATGAGTCAGTTAAATTGGACAAGGCTCTTTACTCTGACTTGGTGGCAACTTCGGTAGGTGCCATTGCAGGTACTTCAAACGTTACGACCTATGTTGAATCTGCGGCTGGTATCGGTGCTGGTGGACGTACTGGTTTGACAGCCCTAGTGGTTGCGATCTGTTTTGCTCTATCTAGCTTCTTTAGCCCACTTCTAGCGATTGTTCCGACAGCTGCAACAGCACCAATTTTGATCATCGTCGGAATCATGATGCTTTCTAACTTGAAAAATATCCCTTGGGATGATATGGCTGAAGCGGTTCCTGCCTTCTTCACATCTATCTTTATGGGATTCAGCTACTCTATCACACAAGGGATTGCTGTTGGTTTCTTGACATATACCTTGACAAAAGTTGTCAAAGGTCAAGCCAAGGATGTGCACGTGATGATTTGGATTTTGGATGCCTTGTTTATCCTTAACTATATCAGTATGGCGCTATAAATGGTATAATAGAAAAAGGGGAGTCTCCCCTTTTTCTTATAAGGAGGTACATCATGAAAGATAAGACGATTTGGCAAGAGGTTTTAAACAGAGGGAAATGGGTGATCATCCTTTTGGTAGCTTTTGTTCTATCTCAATTTCCCATAGGACTTGCTTTGTTTTTAGCAAACAAACAGTTTCCGATTTTACAGTCAGGGCTCTTAGTAGGTGCTCTATCCATAGTCGTTTTGATTGTATTCATTATTGGTGCACGAAAAACACAACTTGCTACTTTTAATCTATCCTTTTTTAAGGCAAAAGACTTGGCTCGCTTGGTACTGAGTTATCTGGTGATTTTTGCGACAAATCTCTTGGGTTCACTACTGCTTCGACTAACAAATGAGGCAACAACCAGTAACCAATCAATACTGAATGGTTTGGTTCAGAATAGTTCCTTGATTTCAACTTTCTTCCTACTAGTCTTGATTGCGCCGATTTGTGAAGAAATTTTGTGTCGTGGGATTATTCCAAAAAAGATCTTCCGCGGAAAAGAAAAACTAGGTTTTATTGTTGGTGCAATCGTCTTTGCCTTGCTTCATATGCCAACCAATCTACCTTCTGTGATTATTTATGGAGGAATGTCAACGGTTTTGACTTGGACAGCCTATAAGACTGAGCGTTTGGAGATGTCCATTTTGCTTCATATGATTCTCAATGGTATTGCATTTTGTTTGTTGGCCTTATTGGTATTGATTAGTAGAAATCTAGGTCTATCATTCTAAACCATTAGCCGCTTGGAAAAGATGAATACTAGCGTATCCATCTTTTTCTTTTTATGGTAAAATAGAGAAATAATGTGGTGAAAAACCTTGAGGAGTGACCTTATGTTCAGTAAAGCTAGTCAGGCAAAAACAGCTATTTGTGGAATTATCAATGTAACACCAGATTCCTTTTCGGATGGTGGTCAGTTTTTTGCTGTTGACCAGGCGCTTCAGCAAGCCCGTAAATTGATAGCTGAAGGAGCTAGCATGCTTGATATCGGTGGAGAATCGACTCGGCCGGGCAGTAGCTATGTTGAGATAGAAGAGGAAATCCAGCGTGTTGTTCCAGTGATTAAAGCTATCTGTGAGGAAAGTGATGTTCTCATTTCCATCGATACTTGGAAAAGTCAGGTGGCAGAGGCTGCTTTGGCTGCTGGTGCCAATCTGGTAAATGACATTACGGGTCTCATGGGAGATGAGAAAATGGCGGATGTGGTTGCTAAGGCTGGTGCGAAAGTAGTCATCATGTTTAATCCAGTCATGGCTCGACCTCAGCACCCTAGTTCGCTCATATTTCCTCATTTTGGTTTTGGGCAAGCTTTTACAGAGGAAGAGTTAGCTGACTTTGAAAAAATGCCAATTGAAGACTTGATGGAGGCTTTCTTTGAACGAGCACTAGCGAGAGCCAATCAAGCTGGGATAGCAAGAGAAAACATTTTGCTGGATCCGGGAATTGGTTTTGGTCTCACCAAGAAGGAAAATCTACTTCTTCTACGGGACCTTGATAAATTGCATCAGCAGGGCTATCCAATCTTTCTTGGTGTTTCGCGCAAGCGGTTTGTTATCAATATCCTTGAGGAGAATGGCTTTGAAGTCAATCCTGAGACGGAAGTCGGTTTCCGAAATCGGGACACCGCTTCGGCTCATGTAACCAGTATCGCTGCGAGACAGGGTGTGGAAGTGGTGCGCGTGCACGATGTTGCCAGTCACAGGATGGCAGTTGAGGTTGCGTCAGCCATTCGTTTGGCAGATGATGCAGAAAATCTAGATTTAAAACAATATAAATAAGATGAACGAAATTCAAAACAATCAGTGGATTGCCCACTACCGGACGGACCAACCACATTTTGGTTTGGAGCGAATGGTGGAACTCCTAGCTCTGCGAGGCAATCCCCAGCTCAAACTCAAGGTCATCCATATCGGAGGGACCAATGGCAAGGGGTCTACAATTGCTTTTTTGAAAAAGATGCTGGAAGGGCTAAGCCTGAGAGTTGGGGTGTTCAGCTCGCCCTATCTCATTCATTATACGGATCAGATTAGCATTAATGGGGAATCCATTCCCGAGGCTAGGCTAGAAAACCTCATGGCAGACTATCAGTCTTTGCTTGAGGGGGAATCTGCTGACAATTTGCAGGGAACAACCGAGTTTGAGATTATCACAGCTCTAGCTTATGATTACTTTGCCTCAGAACAAGTAGATGTGGCTATCATGGAAGTCGGCATGGGTGGTCTTTTGGATAGTACTAATGTCTGCCAGCCAATTTTAACAGGAATTACGACCATTGGACTGGATCATGTAGCCCTACTTGGTGACACCTTGGAAGCCATAGCAGAGCAGAAGGCTGGTATTATCAAACAAGGTATTCCCTTGGTGACAGGTCATATTGTTCCTGAAGCCTTGGCTGTGATTGACTCCATTGCAGAAGATAAAAATGCATCGAGACTTGCCTATGGGAAAGATTATCAGGTTCGTCACCAAGAAAGTGTGGTAACGGGTGAAATATTTGATTATACCAGTTCTCTCAGACAAGGTCTCTTTCAGACTGGTTTGCTTGGTTTGCACCAGATAGAAAATGCGGGGATGGCCATAGCTTTACTTGATACTTTTTGTCAAGAAGATGGGCGGGAGTTGGCAAGTAATGACTTAATTGCTCAAGCTTTGAAAGAGACCAGATGGCCAGGGCGTTTGGAGGTCGTGTCTAGCGACCCCTTGATGATTTTGGATGGGGCCCACAATCCCCATGCTATCAAGGCTTTATTAGCAACCTTGCAAGAACGCTTTGCGGATTATCATAAGGAAATCCTCTTTACTTGTATCAAGACCAAGGCCTTGGAGGATATGCTGGATTTGCTAGAGACGGTGCCAGATAGCCAATTGACTTTAACCCATTTTGACGATAGTCGGGCGACGGATGAAAGCGTGCTGAAAGAGACAGCCAAGTCTAGAAATCTCAATTACCAAATTTGGCAGGATTTTCTAGAGCAGAAATTGACAGATAAAAATGAAGAGAAACAAACAGTTAGGATTGTCACAGGTTCCTTGTATTTCTTGAGCCAAGTGAGAGCCTATCTGATGGAGAGGAAGAACGAGAATGGATACACAAAAGATTGAAACGGCTGTAAAAATGATTATTGAGGCTGTTGGTGAGGACGCTAACCGCGAGGGCTTGCAGGAAACACCTGCTCGTGTAGCTCGTATGTACCAAGAGATTTTTTCAGGTCTTGGCCAAACTGCTGAGGAACACCTGTCAAAATCCTTTGAGATTATCGACGATAATATGGTTGTAGAAAAGGATATCTTTTTCCACACTATGTGTGAGCACCACTTTTTGCCCTTTTATGGGAGAGCGCACATTGCCTACATTCCAGATGGTCGGGTGGCAGGCTTGTCCAAGCTTGCCCGTACGGTTGAAATTTATTCTAAAAAACCACAGATTCAAGAACGGTTAAATATTGAAGTGGCCGATGCCTTGATGGATTATCTGGGGGCTAAAGGAGCCTTTGTTGTCATTGAGGCCGAGCATATGTGTATGAGCATGCGTGGTGTCAGAAAACCAGGTACTGCGACTTTGACGACAGTAGCGCGAGGTGTATTTGAAACAGATAAAGACCTCCGAGACCAGGCTTATCGTTTAATGGGACTATAATACTCTTCGAAAATCAAATTCAAACCACGTCAGCTTCCATCTGCAACCTCAAAACGGTGTTTTGAGCAGCCTGCGGCTAGCTTCCTAGTTTGCACTTTGATTTTCATTGAGTATAAAAAGAATCCGCTTCATGCGGATTTTTCTAGAAAGGACTAGTTATGGATCAACTGCAGATTAAAGATTTGGAAATTTTTGCCTATCATGGTCTTTTTCCAAGTGAGAAAGAATTGGGGCAGAAGTTTGTTATTTCCGCAAGCTTATCCTATGATATGACCAAGGCGGCGACAGACTTGGATTTAACAGCATCTATCCATTACGGAGAACTGTGTCAGCAGTGGACGACTTGGTTTCAGGAAACCGCTGAGGACTTGATTGAAACGGTAGCCTACAAACTAGTTGAACGTACCTTTGAGACCTATCCTCTTGTCCAAGAGATTGAGTTGGAACTAAAAAAACCGTGGGCTCCAGTGCATTTACCATTGGATACCTGCTCGGTGACCATTCACCGTCGTAAGCAACGGGCCTTTATCGCCCTAGGAAGTAACATGGGAGATAAGCAAGCAAACTTGGAAAAAGCCATTGACAACCTGCGAGCTCGTGGCATCCATATTCTCAAAGAGTCCAGTGTTTTGACGACGGAGCCTTGGGGTGGTGTGGAGCAGGATAGCTTTGCCAATCAGGTGATTGAAGTAGAAACCTGGTTACCAGCATCAGTCTTGTTAGAAACATTATTAGCTATTGAGTCAGAAATGGGACGGGTTCGAGAGGTGCATTGGGGGCCTCGTTTGATTGATTTGGACCTACTCTTTGTGGAGGACCAGATCATTTACACAGACGAGCTCATCTTGCCTCATCCTTATATAGCAGAACGCCTCTTTGTTCTTGAGCCGTTAGTGGAAATAGCTCCCCATTTTATCCATCCGATCCTAAAGCAACCAATTCGTTATTTGGTTGACCAGTTGGAGCAAGGAAATGCCTAAGCTTTCCGAGACCTATAGTAAGTGGAAGAGTATCGGGGAGGGACTACTTGCTATTGTTTTAGGGCTTCTCTTGATCCGATTTGGACAAGTTATTCCGCGAATGGGGTACCAGTTGCTGATGGGCTACTTTTCCTTATCAGCAGTTTGGCACTTGTTGACTCGCTGGTTTCAGGATAAAAAACGTCGGGAAAATATTTTTGTAACCTTGGGCAAGCTGGTGGTTGCGGCTCTGGTGTTTGACTCTATCATTTTGCAAGACCTTGCCCTCTATCTCTTGGTCTTTATCATTGCGAGCTACCAGCTGTTTACGGGCATCATTAGTCTTGTGACCTGGTCTCTCTATCGAAAAAATGCTATTCATCCTCGGCTCCATCATCTCTTCGATGCTGTATGGATGATAGGATTCGGTCTTTATAGCATCTCTCCTTTTCACGATGCAGCGAATTTTGAATTGCTCTTGCTTGGGTTTTACTTGCTCATGCTAGGAGCCAGTAGCCTCCGGGATGGTTTCTTTTTTGAAAGGATAGAAAACAATCCCAAGCTGAAACGACGAATGCGAATGACCTTGCCGATCTTTGTGACAGCTCTTATTCCTATTAGTACCTTGCGAAAACTAAATGAGTGGCTGGCAAATCATGAAAGTCAAGAAGGGGAAGTTCATTCAGAAAGAAAAAATGACCAGACGGTTGATCTGGAAATTTTTATCCATACCTCAGAAACATCTTTCTTCCTCGCCATGGGACATGTGGATATTTGTTATCAAGGGAAGGTTATTTCCTATGGTTCCTATGATCCCCACTCGGAGCGTCTATTCGGCATGGTTGGAGACGGCGTTTTGTTTAAGGCCAATCGGGAAAAATACATCGAGCTCTGTAAGAGGGAAAGTCAGAAGACCTTGTTTGCTTATGGTCTGAGTTTGACGGACCAACAGAAAACAGCTATCCAAGCTCGCCTAGCAGAGATAGAAGATCTGTTAATTCCTTGGGAACCAAGTTCGCAGTTGATGAAAAGAAGAGAGGGAGAGGTCAAGCATACCTACTCCTACCAACTGAAAGAGGAAGCAGATGCGACCCTCTATAAATTCAGCTCATCCGAGTTTAAGACCTACTTTGTTCTCAGTACCAATTGTGTTCTGCTAGCAGACTCTATCGTGGGAAAAGCTGGAACTGATATATTGAGTCCCCAAGGTTTCATTGTGCCAGGGACTTATCAGGATTACCTTGATTTAGAGTATACAAAACCCAACGGTCTAGTTGTCAGTCGATCCATTTATTAGAAAAAGAAAACTCTAGTTCCTCAGCAGTTTACGCCGAGAAGCTAGAGTTTTTAAAATAGGTCATTTTCTTCTGGAAGGAGGATGGTTTCTCTGCCGTCTAGGTCTAAAACAAGGACCCTAGGAGGGTAAAGCGGATCGAAAGGATGATTGAAATCAAAATCAATGCTAGTCGGAAGGTGCTGACTAGAAAAATGGAAGGTGATGGTCCCCTTATTGTTGAGCAGTTGAAACTCAAGTTCTTCTTCTAATTCAAAGACATTTTTCAGGAAATGATCAATAATATACCATAAAGAGTCAATGACATCGTCAGGCAAGCTGGTCACGACACCAAAACTAGCGGAACGTCTCTGTGTATTTGTAAAAGCCATGTTTTCCTCCCCCTTTTATTTTCCTTATCATACAGCAAAATGTCTTAAAAATCAAGAAATCGTAATTGCTTTTTCAAAATGGGAATAAACTGTGAAATTTTTTCAAAGTTTCTCTAAAAAATACTTGAAAGTGTTTACAATAAGTGATAAAATGGAGTAAGTAGATGCGTGAAAGCGAAATTTTCATTATAGAAAGGAAACGGAATGAACACAGATGATACAGTAACGATTTATGACGTCGCCCGTGAAGCAGGAGTTTCAATGGCAACAGTTAGCCGTGTCGTTAATGGCAACAAGAATGTTAAAGAGAACACTCGAAAAAAAGTCCTAGAAGTGATTGATCGCTTGGACTATCGTCCAAATGCGGTAGCCCGTGGTTTAGCTAGCAAGAAAACAACGACAGTCGGAGTTGTGATTCCGAACATTACCAATGGTTATTTCTCAACACTTGCTAAGGGGATTGACGACATTGCTGAAATGTACAAGTATAACATTGTCCTTGCAAATAGTGATGAGGATGATGAAAAGGAAGTTTCAGTGGTCAACACTCTCTTTTCAAAACAAGTCGATGGGATTATCTTTATGGGCTATCACTTGACTGAAAAGATTCGTTCAGAGTTTTCTCGTTCACGGACACCGGTTGTTCTTGCTGGTACTGTAGATGTAGAACACCAACTTCCAAGTGTAAATATCGACTACAAACAAGCAACGATTGATGCTGTAAGCTACCTTCTAAAAGAAAACGAAAAGATTGCTTTTGTGAGTGGACCACTCGTCGATGATATCAATGGCAAGGTTCGTTTGATTGGTTACAAGGAAGCCTTGAAAAAAGCAGGACATTCTTATAGCGAGGGATTGGTCTTTGAATCAAAATACAGCTATGACGATGGTTATGCCTTGGCAGAACGCTTGATTTCATCACAAGCTACAGCCGCAGTTGTAACAGGTGATGAATTGGCAGCAGGTGTCCTAAATGGTTTGGCTGACCACGGTGTGTCTGTACCAGAAGAGTTTGAAATCATTACGACAGATGACTCTCAGATTGCACGATTCACTCGTCCAAACTTGACGACTATTGCCCAACCTCTTTATGACCTAGGTGCTATCAGCATGCGTATGTTGACTAAGATTATGCATAAGGAAGAGTTGGAAGAACGTGAAGTTCTCCTACCTCATGGTTTGACAGAACGCCGCTCTACACGAAAACGTAAATAGAAAAAATCAGGGAATCGTGAAGATTTCCTGATTTGCTTTCTAGAGAAGAGGTTTATCCTTCCATATAGTCTTTCAAAGCTTGTCCTTTTAGTCCAGCATTAAGGGCAATTAATAATTTGAGGCGCGCTTTTTGAGCGTTGAGTTCTTTGACAAAGAAAACACCAGCTCGTTGCAACTGCACCCCTCCACCTTGGTAGGCGTAGACAGGTTCAGCAATACCATTAAAACAACGTGAGACCAGGGCGACTGGGATTCCTTTTTGGAGGAGATTTTCCAACTTTTGAGCTGTTTCTTTGGGAATATTGCCTGCTCCAAAGGCCTGAATGACTAAGCCATCCAGCTGTTCTAAGTCTAACATATCAATCAGCTCGTCTGTCATACCGGCATAGGCTGAGATGATGGGAACCAGACCTTGAATATGCTCAAGATTAAACCGGACACGAGGCTCAGCCGTTTTGAAGTAGAGGATTTCTTGCTTCATGATGAGGCCAAGTGGTCCATGTGTTGGGGTTTGAAAGGTGCTGACGTTGGTCGTATGAGTTTTGGTAACATACTTGGCTGCGTGGATCTCGTCGTTCATGACGACCAGTACACCCTTGTCGGCTGCTTTGTCATCGCTGGCAACTCGCAAAGCGCTCAGATAGTTATATACACCGTCGCTACCAAGTTCGTTTGAACTACGCATGGCCCCTGTTAGAACGATGGGGATGGGCGGAATTTTCATGGTATCAAGGAAGTAAGCTGTTTCTTCTAAGGTATCTGTACCATGTGTGATGACAACTCCATCATAGTTATCAGCTTCCTCTTTAATCTTATGATAGAGTGCAAGCATATGATTGGGTTTGATATGAGGGCTTGGCAGATTAAAAAAGTCTAGGGTATGAACCTCAATTCCTTCAAGTGGATTGGAAACATGGTTCATGGGATTGTCCTGACTAGTTACAACGGCACCAGTGGCGTCTGCTTGCATGGAAATAGTCCCACCTGTATGTAAAACAAGGATTTTCTTAGGCATGATTTAGTCACTCTTTCTGAAATGTGGTATAATCATTGTAACACAAAAGGGGAGAATGGGACAGGATGGAAGTCAAGGCTGTTTTTTTTGATATCGATGGAACGCTAGTCAACGATCGCAAGAGTGTTTTGAAATCCACTAAGGACGCGATTAAGATTGTCAAAGAGCAAGGAGTGCTTGTTGGAGTAGCGACAGGACGAGGGCCGTTTTTTGTCAAGGAATTGATGGAAGACTTGGACCTAGACTTTGCGGTGACCTACAATGGCCAATACATTTTTAATAAAGAAAAGGTACTCTTTGCAAGCCCAATCGCTAAGTCAAGCCTACGTCAACTGATTGCTTATGCTAAAAAGGAGCGTAAAGAAATCGCTCTTGGAACCGAGCATGCCGTTGTTGGTTCGAAGATTATGTCATTTGGTCTCGGCTCCTTTTCCCAACTGGTTAGTCGTTTTATTCCGACTGTTCTGACAAGAACCGTTAGCCGTTCCTTTAATCGAATGGTCAGCAAGGCAGTTCCTCAAAAGGAAGACGACTTGCTTAACTTGATTAATCAACCCATTTATCAAGTTTTGATGCTGATGACGCCAGAAGAATCTGAGAAGGCAGCAAGTGATTTTGAAGATTTGAAATTAACTCGAAGCAATCCTTTTGCAGCAGATATCATTAACCAAGGAAATTCCAAACTAGAAGGCATTCGCCGAGTCGGGAAAGAATATGGCTTTGATCTCAACCAAGTCATGGCCTTTGGTGATTCAGACAACGATCTGGAAATGTTAGCGGGTGTTGGTATGTCGGTTGCTATGGGAAATGGCAGTAGCAGTGTCAAAGAAGTTGCCAAGCATATTACGGCAAGTAATCAACAAGATGGTATCCACAAGGCGCTCGAGCACTTTGGTGTTTTGGCTTCAGAAAAAGTGTTTGTCAGTCGAGACTACCACTTTAATAAGGTCAAAACCTTCCACCACATGATGGATGAACGAACTCAAGAAGAGCCACAGGCATGGGATGCTGAAGGTGCAACCCACCGCGCAGACTTTAAAATTGAAGAATTAGTGGAGTTTGTTCGTGCAGCAAGTTCTTCGGAGGAAGAATTCCAAAACTCCCTTGCAAGCATGCATGAGGCACTTGATAAGGCGGCAGAGAAAGTGGAGAAAAAGACGCCTGCTAAGCAAAACTTGGTCGGTCAAGTGGATGCTTTGATTGACACACTGTATTTTACATACGGTAGTTTTGTTTTGATGGGAGTAGACCCAGAACGCATTTTTGATATTGTTCATGAAGCAAATATGGGGAAGGTTTTCCCAGACGGAAAAGCTCATTTTGACCCAGTTACACACAAGATTTTAAAACCAGATGACTGGGAAGAAAAATATGCTCCAGAACCTGTCATCCGACAGGAACTACAACGTCAGTTTAAAGCTTATGAGCGACATAAAGAAAGAAAAAATAAAAAATAAGAGAAAATTCTTTTCCCTGGATGAAAAATTCGGGGATTTTTTGAACCGAAATCCGAACAATTACATATATATCACTAATTATTATTAGCATATTTATACTTATTTTGAATTAGAAAACGTTTGAAATTTTTTTTGAAAAAGAAAAGAAAAATATTTTAGTTTACAAAAAATAATGCAGAGTGGCATTTTACCCCAATTTATCTAGCTTTCCTTTTAAAAAAATATCAAAAAAAGATGAGTCAAATTATTTGATGTTTGAAAGTTGATGTGTTAGAATAAATTCAGAAAGCGAATAAATATAAAATACTCATGCTACTATGATATGCTCTTTTTAAAGACAGAAAGTCAACTTGTTTATTTCAGGCCTGTTAACAAGTTGATGTGAGGAGTTCACTCTAGCTTTGAGGTTTAGTTATAAAATTGTGCACAATTGCTTTCCAAATTTTTATTATTTTAATTTTCAAGTTTAAAAATTAGAGAATTAAGAGGTTGAAATGAAGAAAAAATATACCTATTTGACAGCTTCTGTTTTAACAGCTGTAACAATGCTTCCAACTTTTGCACCAAGTGAAGCTCACGCTGCTTACAATTGGAATGGAAATAATAGTTACTATACAAGAACTAGCCGCCGTTCAAGCAATCGTACTTCTAACCGTACTACTGCAAATCGTAGTCGCACATCAAACTATACTGTAAGAAGTTATGGCTACAACAGTTATTACCCAAGCTATAACTATGGCTACAATAGCTACTACCCAAGCTATAACTATGGATATGGTAGCTATTATCCAAGTTACAACTACGGTTACAATAATTGGAATAACTACTATGGCTATGACAACAGTAGCAACTACTATGGTTATAACTATTGGAATAATTACAACAACCTTGCTAGCGATGAAAACTATATTTACTGGAATGGCAATCACTACTACCGTATGAACGATGGTAGCTACCGTATTTATCGTAACGGTCAGTGGAAACCTTTGACAAACAATAGTAACAACAACTCATCTACTAACAACTTGGAAAACGATCCGCACTATCGTTACGAAAATGGGTACCATTACTATGTATTGGACAATGGTGATTATTACTACTACCAAAATGGTAAGTGGGTATTGGTGAAAGATTCTGCTGATACAACACCAGCACAACCAGCACAACCAGCTGAGCCAACACCAGCACAACCGGCAACACCTGCTGAACCAAAACCAGAACAACCAACAACTCCGGTTGAGCCAGCACAACCAAGTCAACCTGAAGTTCCTGCTCCAACACCAGCAGAACCAGAGACTCCAACACCAGCACCTAGTGATAAACCTGAAGAGCCGACAACACCAACTGAGCCACAACCAGCACAACCAGCAACTCCAAGTGTTGATCTACCAGAAAACCCACCAATTAATGGTGCTGATAGTGAATTTGACCCATTTAAGCCATCTACAGAAACGCCAGCGGAACCAAAACCAGAAACACCAGCAACTCCAGCTATCCCAACAACACCAGGTTTGGTAACGACTGATGAACCAAGTGAAAACCAAATCCCTGATTATGTTGAAAAACCAGCTGAAGGATTGGAACACTTGGCTTGGGCACCAAATGGACAAACTCCAAAATTGGTTTACCCACCAGGTAAACCAGGTGATGCAGTCCTCAAGAATGATAAAAACTACTACTTCGACGGTAGTGCACATTACTACTATGTACCATCTAACTCAGAGCGTACAGGTTACTCAGCATACTGGAAGTGGCTTGGAGGAAAATGGAAACTTCAAGGGATGACTGATCCAAACGATCCAGCTCGTGATCCAAAACTTCACGAAAACACTGCTGATGACGAGTACATGTACAGTGACAAGAACTCTAGCGTGAAACTTTACTCAACTAACTTGGTAACGACTGCTAAAGCAGGTCAAGCATTGCCATTCAAGAATGTTGAAGAGTTCAAAAACTATGTCATCGAAAAAATGAATCCTAAGTTCCTTGATAACTCTGGTTGGGATGCTAAAGTTGAGTGGGAAATCGAAGATCCAGAAATCTTTGAGAAGACGAAAGAAAACCCATACGCTAAGGACTATGTCTTGATTGCAAATCTCAAGAGTGGTGTCGAAGACAAGAAATACAGTGATGTAGAATTTGGTTATGTGAAGTTTGTTTACCGTGTTGAAGCAACAAACGATACAAACTATGACTATGTTTCAAAAGCGAAAGAAGCTTTCGTTAAAATCAATGAAGAGCGTAAAGCTCAAGGATTGAAAGAATTGACTTGGTCTGAAGACATTTATCAAAATCAAGCACTTCCGAAAGTAAATGAAATTTCACGTCAATACGATAGCACAGGCTTTGTAGGACGTCGTGATGAAGATGCTGCTGTTGTCGTTAAGAAATGGGCAAACAGTGGTTTGAGAGACTTGCTTCTCGATCCAAATGTCACTGAAGGAGCTGTAGCAGCAGTAGTTGATGGAAACGGTGTATACTACTGGGCATACAGTTACAAATAATTCAATCTTTTGAGATTGACTACTTTCTAAATAAGATTGAGGCTTTAAACTATTGTTTAAAGCCTTTTTCTGACCCAATCAGGACAAACAAAAAGGAGCCCAAGGCTCCCTTTTTTTAATGATTACAATGTTTTTTCTCTTTCTCTCACGACCAGCAAATCGACTTTTGCATGGCGAAGAATGTACTCAGATGAAGAGCCAACCAAGAGGCGTTCAAAGGCATTGAGCCCTGTTGCACCAACGAGAATCAGGTCGACATTTTCTGCGTCTGGAATAGTACGGGCAAGGAGGGTTTTTGGATTTCCCATTTCGATGACGATGTGAATATCGGTCACACCAGCATCTCTTGCGCGCTTTTCGTACTCCTTCATCAGACTTTCAGCATCGACTTGGAGTTCTTCGTAAACTTCAGCATCAAAGGTAGACACGCTTTGAAGAGCGCGTGTGTCGATAACATGGGCAATGGTGAGCTTGGATTCGTTGCGTAGAGCAGTGTAAACACCTTTGACGAAAGCCAAATCCGCTTCTTTAGAACCATCAATTGCGACCATAACATTTTGGTAACGTTGTGCCATAATGAAACCTCCTGAAATTTTCTTACTGTTATTGTAACCCTTTTCACTAAAGAAGTAAAGTAAAAATCATATTTAAATAAATATTATCGGAGATTCAATTTGGTGGAGATATGTTAAAATAAAAGAAAACGGGATAGTAGGAAACACAGCGAGGGGATGAGAAAGTATGAAAGGGTCTGTTAAAGCTTCTAAAAAAATAAGTTTTCTTTATCATGGAATTATCCTTGCGTCACTTGTAGGTGAAGTAGTGATGCTTTGGCAGCTGGAAAGAGTCATGCCCGTTCTCTATCCAGGTTTTATTGGATTTCTTCTCTTTCACTTGGTCTACCACATCATTTTATTGGTGATTGCAAAGAGAAGTGGTCGTTTGGACTATTTGGTCACGTGGGGGCTCTTTCTCATGTTTAATCTTTTGTATGACTCCTTTTTAGCATTAGTCTTTCTAGGTTTGTCTTTTGGTATGTGAGAAAATACTTCTGTACTCTAGTTATTTAGACGGTGAGAACCTAGTCGTTGTGAGTTTTTTCTTTGCTTGCTCATTTCAGGAAACTTGTCGCAATCCCTTTCTAGTGGTATAATGTTACTATCTCGATGAATTGAGGAAACAAGATGAAAGAATATAATAAGTCTAGTAAGTTAGAGCATGTTGCTTATGATATCCGTGGCCCTGTTTTGGAAGAAGCTATGCGGATGCGAGCAAACGGAGAAAAGATTTTACGTCTGAATACAGGAAATCCAGCAGAATTTGGCTTTACAGCGCCAGATGAGGTCATTCATGACTTGATTATGAATGCGCGTGATAGTGAGGGATATTCTGATTCCAAAGGGATTTTTTCAGCCCGTAAGGCCATCATGCAGTATTGCCAACTGAAGAAATTTCCCAATGTAGACATTGATGATATCTACCTTGGAAATGGTGTCAGTGAGCTGATTGTTATGTCCATGCAAGGGCTTTTGGATAACGGCGATGAGGTCTTGGTGCCTATGCCAGACTATCCTCTCTGGACAGCCGCGGTCAGCCTAGCTGGGGGAAATGCCGTTCACTATATCTGTGATGAAGCTGCAGAGTGGTACCCTGATATTGACGATATCAAGTCAAAAATTACTTCCAACACTAAGGCAATCGTTCTTATCAATCCGAACAACCCAACTGGAGCCCTTTATCCTAAGGAACTCTTGTTGGAGATTATTGAGATTGCTCGTCAAAACGATTTGATCATCTTTGCGGACGAAATCTACGACCGCATGGTAATGGATGGACATGTGCATACGCCTGTGGCGAGCTTGGCACCAGATGTCTTCTGTGTCAGCATGAATGGTCTGTCAAAATCTCACCGTATCGCAGGTTTTCGTGTAGGCTGGATGGTCTTATCTGGACCTAAGACTCATGTTAAGGGCTATATCGAAGGGCTCAATATGCTGTCAAATATGCGCCTTTGCTCCAACGTTTTGGCCCAGCAGGTTGTACAAACCTCGCTAGGAGGTCACCAGTCAGTGGACGAATTGCTCCTTCCAGGTGGACGGATTTACGAGCAAAGAAACTTTATCTATAATGCCATTCAAGATATTCCAGGTTTATCTGCAGTCAAGCCGAAGGCGGGTCTTTATATCTTCCCTAAAATTGACCGTAATATGTACCGCATTGATGATGATGAACAGTTCGTTCTTGATTTCTTGAAGCAGGAAAAGGTTCTCTTGGTTCATGGTCGTGGTTTTAACTGGAAGGAACCAGACCATTTCCGTATCGTTTACCTTCCTCGTGTGGACGAATTAGCGCAAATCCAAGAAAAGATGACACGTTTCTTGAGTCAGTATCGTAGATAAGGCTTTCATAGGGAAAAGCAGGAAACATTTCCTTAGAGCTATTGACAAATAGGTCAGAATCAGATAGAATAGTAAAGTATGTTTAGTAACTGATCACTTTATAGCCGGCTAAACGAATACAAAATCTATGAGGAGGTATTCATCGTGAAACGTACTTATCAACCAAGTAAACTTCGTCGTGCGCGCAAACACGGATTCCGTAACCGTATGTCAACTAAAAACGGTCGTCGCGTATTGGCAGCTCGTCGTCGTAAAGGACGCAAAGTTTTGGCTGCATAATCCAAACGAATTCAACAAAGAAGTCAGTAGGAACTCGAGTCTACTGACTTTTCTTTTTATCTTAAAGGGTGCATTGTCCTTGAAATCGGTCATTTCAGATGAAATTCATGGAGGGCTCGTTTAAAAGGTCACATACAAAAAACTCAAAACCAGATATAAGTTACTGATTTTGAGTTTTTGTTTATTCTTTTAAGTGATAAGAGTAGCTAGCGATAACGACGTCTTCATGCCATCTGAGAGCGTATTTTAGTTTGAGGCTCATTTGATTGTGCAGGATATTTTGCCAAGGCTTGTTAGGGATAAACTGTGGGACAAGGACTGTAACAGTGTAGTTTTTTTGCTTAGCTTCTTGGGCGATTCGTTTGACATACTTAACGCTAGGGGTGATGATGTCGCGGTAGCTAGTATTGATATTCTTCAGAGTGATATTTGGGAAGTAATCGGCAAATTCCTGAAGAATTTCTTGGTCTTTTTCTGCCGTTTCTTTAGTAGAAATGTGCATGGCTAACACTTCGTCACCGATACTTTGAGCGTAGTTAATGGCTCCAACACTTACTCGAGTAACATTTCCTACTAGGACAAGGACAAGATTGCCGTCGTAAGTGCGCTTTTCAATTCCTTCGTAGAGTCGTAGTTGTTTTGCCACTTTTTGGTAATGGCTGTGAATGGACAAAAAGAGGAAAGTTAGAACTAGGATAATTGGGAAGAATGGCCAGATATCACCCAGTCTGAAGAGGAGTAAAATGAGGACAATAGCATAACAAATGATGGCCCCAAGGATATTAGCAAAGGCAGGTTTTAAGAAATTTGCTCCTTTTTCCTTTTTCCAATGACGAATCATCCCAGTCTGAGAAAGGGCAAAGGGAACGAAGACCCCGATAGTATAAAGAGGAATCAAGCGTTCAGTATTCCCGTTAAAAATGAGAAGAAGGATCATAGCTCCAAAAGCCAGAGTTAAGATACCGTTGGAGTAGCCAAGGCGATCCCCTTTTTCCATAAAGAGATGGGGCATGTACTTGTTTTTAGCCATATTGTAGGCCAACATAGGGAAGGCTGAAAAGCCAGTATTTGCAGCTACAGCTAGAATCAAGGCTGTTGAGAACTGGAAGAGATAGTAGCTAGCATGACCAAAGAATGAATCACCAAGAATGCCCTTGGCCATTTGCGAGAGGATGGTTTCTCCATTTTGAGGTGTGATGCCCATCCAGTAGTTTAGGAAGGTGATGCCTGCAAAAAGAAAACCTAAAATCAAGGACATGATGGTCAAGGTCTGAGCAGCATTCTTTTCTTTCGGAGTTTTGAAAAATGGTACCGCATTTGAAATAGCCTCAACCCCTGTCAGAGAGGCAGAGCCACTGGTAAAGGCTCTCAATAGGAGAACGATGGAAAGGCTCGGAACAGTTTGTCCAATGGTTGAAGTCGCCTGATAGTTTAGGGAGCCTGTGAATAGTTGAAAGAACCCATAAAGCAAGAGAAAGACGGTACTGAAGATAAAGAGGTAGACGGGAATCATCAGAGAGCTGGCAGATTCTTTCAATCCTCTTAAATTCAAGAGCATGAGCAGGCAGACTAGCAAAATAGAGATATGAAGATTGTAGGGATGGAGGGCAGGGATGGCTGCTGTAATAGCATCAGATCCAGACGCAACGGATACGGCTACTGTCAGCATATAGTCAACAAGGAGGCTGCCCCCTGCAATCAAGCCTAGTTCAGGGGAGAGATTTTCCCGAGTGACCATATAAGCTCCTCCACCTTGAGGATAGGCGTGAATAATTTGACGATAGGAAATGGTCAAACTAGCGAGCAGTAAGAGGACAAAAATACCGATAGGGAGGCTCCACCAAATAGCGAGAGGAGAGAGACTGACTAAAACGAGAATGACTTGTTCAGGTCCATAGGCAATAGAAGACAGGGCATCACTGGATAACATTGCAAGTGCCTGCATTTTTCCAAGTAATCCCCCTTCACTATCTGTGAGAGACTTGAGTGGTCGGCCGATAAAGGTATATTTTAATTTTCTAAACATTTTCTTTTCCTTTGATGAAAATTTCAATAAGTGTTATTATACTGCTTTGAAAAAAGGCAGTCAAGGGAGAATGATCGGTATTAGAATATTTTTACAAGCCGGGGGATGCTATTTTTGGTATAATAGATGGAAGAAAATGAGGTTAGAAGAGATGATTTTTGATACGCACACACATTTAAATGTAGAGGAATTTGCAGGACGTGAGGAGGAAGAACTTGCCTTGGCTGCTGAGATGGGTGTGACTCGGATGAACATTGTTGGTTTTGATACACCGACCATTGAGCGAGCCCTAGAATTGACAGATGAGTATGAGCAACTCTACGCAACTATTGGCTGGCATCCGACGGAAGCAGGGACTTACACAGACGAGGTCGAAGCTTACTTGCTTGAAAAACTAAAACATCCCAAGGTCGTTGCCTTGGGGGAGATTGGTCTGGACTACCATTGGATGACAGCACCTAAGGAAGTGCAGGAGCAGGTTTTTCGCCGTCAGATTCAGTTGTCTAAGGATTTGAATTTGCCTTTTGTGGTCCATACCCGTGATGCGCTAGAAGATACTTATGAGATTATCAAGAGCGAGGGCGTTGGTCCTCGTGGTGGCATCATGCACTCATTCTCAGGTTCTTTGGAGTGGGCTGAGAAGTTTGTCGAGCTTGGCATGACCATTTCTTTCTCAGGTGTAGTGACCTTTAAGAAAGCGACGGATATCCAAGAGGCTGCTAGAGAACTTCCGTTAGACAAGATTTTGGTAGAAACGGATGCGCCCTATCTGGCTCCTGTTCCTAAACGTGGCCGTGGAAACAAAACAGCCTACACACGATACGTGGTGGACTTTATCGCCGACTTGCGTGGGATGACGACCGAGGAATTAGCAGCTATAACAACTGCAAATGCAGAGCGTATCTTTGGATTGGATAGCAAGTAATGAAAGAAAAAATTTCCCAAGTCATCGTGGTCGAAGGTCGCGATGATACGGCCAATCTCAAACGTTACTTTGATGTAGAGACCTATGAAACACGAGGTTCCGCAATAAATGACCAGGATATAGAACGCATTCAGCGCCTGCATGAATTGCATGGAGTCATTGTCTTTACAGATCCAGATTTTAATGGGGAACGGATTCGACGCATGATTATGACGGCCATTCCAACAGTGCAGCATGCTTTTCTCAAGCGAGATGAGGCTGTTCCCAAATCTAAGTCCAAGGGACGTTCTCTGGGAATCGAACATGCTAGCTATGAGGACCTGAAAACAGCGCTGGTTCAGGTGACAGAGCAATTTGAAAACGAGAACGAGTTTGACATCAGTCGTGGTGATTTGATTCGCCTAGGTTTCCTAGCGGGAGCAGACAGTCGTAGGCGCAGAGAGTATCTAGGCGAACAGCTTCGCATCGGCTATTCCAACGGCAAGCAACTCCTCAAGCGGTTGGAGTTATTTGGGGTAACCTTGGCAGAAGTGGAAGAAGTGATGGCTAAGTATTCAGACTAACGGAGTCAGGAATGAAAAAAGTAATTATTACGGGTGGCAATAGTGGTATTGGCTACCAGTCTGCTAAACAGTTGGCTGAAAAGGGCTGGTCGGTAACTCTCTTTTGTAGACGGAAAGAAGCTGCCGAGCAAGCTTGTGAGGAAATTCGTCAGCAGACAGGAAATCCATATGTAGATTATATCTTGGTTGATCTATCTAATATGAAGAGTGTCAGGAAAGCGGTAGAGAAGTATATCCAAAAAGAAGAGACTTTAGATATTTTAATTAACAATGCAGCTGACTTTGATTTGTCAGTCAAAAAGCCCATCCTGACTAAGGATGGTTTAGAAAAGCAATTTGCGACCAATGTTGTCGCCCCTTTCTTGCTGTCTATCTTGTTGAAAGGTTTGTTGGAAAAGTCTGAGACTGGTCGGATTATTAATATTTCTTCCCAAGGGCTGATGCTTTATCCTTTCATGAAGCTTGATTTTGAAAATTTAGCTGGTCAAAAACATTATAGCCCTGCCAAGACCTATTATCAGAATAAACTGGCCTTGTTGATGCTGTCGCTTTATATGCGGAAATGGTGGAAAGGTATCAAAATTCAGGCAATCCGTGTGACCAATGTCAGAGTTGATATGCGCCGCTATGATCACCTCAGCGCTTTTATGAAAAATCTTTATAAAATTAAGTCAAAATTTTCGATTAGTCCTGAAGAAATGGCCAAAGTCTACACAGCCTTATCTACAGAAGATGACCATGACGGTTTTCTGTATGACGAGAAATGCAGGGAAGTAAAAGCAAATAGAACTGCTTACGAAGAAGAGGGGCAAGCAAAACTCTATTCCTTACTTGAACAACTGACATTTTCAAGAGACAATCTATAAAGAATTAGAAAAATAAATTTTACGCTTACTTCAATAGTGGAAAGAAATTTAGATATCAAAATCTGTTTGGAGAGTTCTGAAAAGTGATAACAATAACCAGATAACCCGAAAATATAAGGGGAATGTGTTACAATAGAGGTACTTAGATTTATTTTGATAGCGTTAAAATAGAAACTTATAAGGACAGAACGAAATGAAAATCCGAGTTGACAGAGATTCTGTGTGTATTGGGGATGATGTATTGCCTCATGAGACAGAATTTGAGATTCCTGAAGATATGACGGTGAAAGAATTTTTTGACTTTCTAGAAAAGGAACGTTATTTGCCGTCTGTTCAAGGAAACAATGTCGCTTGGGAACTCCGTAATCGAAATGGGGAACAAGGTGTTTATTTCACCAAAACACGAGAGATTATTCATCCAGATGCGGTCTTAAAAGAGATGTTGGAAGGAATTACTGAGACTCCCTTATTTGTTTTGCTCTATCATTATACCCCGGAAGCATACTATATTAGAAAAGAGAATAAATGAGAATTGCAGATTATAGCGTGACCAAGGCAGTGCTGGAGCGTCACGGTTTTACCTTTAAAAAGTCCTTCGGGCAAAATTTCCTGACGGATACCAATATCCTTCAAAAAATCGTGGATACAGCTGAAATTGATGACCAAGTTAATGTTATCGAAATCGGGCCAGGGATTGGTGCCTTGACGGAGTTTTTGGCTGAGCGTGCGGCTCAAGTCATGGCCTTTGAGATTGACCACCGTTTGGTACCGATCTTGGCAGATACCTTACGTGATTTTGACAATGTAACAGTGGTCAACGAGGACATTCTCAAGGTTGACTTGGCGCAACATATTCAGAATTTCAAAAATCCTGAATTGCCAATTAAAGTAGTAGCCAACTTGCCCTACTATATTACGACGCCTATTCTCATGCACTTGATTGAAAGTGGCATTCCTTTTAGTGAGTTTGTCGTTATGATGCAAAAAGAAGTGGCGGATCGTATCTCCGCACAGCCAAATACTAAGGCTTACGGTAGTTTGTCGATTGCTGTCCAGTATTACATGACAGCCAAGGTTGCCTTTATCGTGCCTCGTACGGTCTTTGTGCCAGCGCCAAACGTGGACTCAGCCATTTTAAAAATGGTGCGCCGTCCAGAGCCTGCTGTAGCAGTAAAAGATGAGAACTTCTTCTTTAAGGTTTCCAAGGCTAGCTTCACCCATCGTCGCAAGACCTTGTGGAACAATTTGACAGGTTACTTTGGCAAGACCGAAGAAGTCAAGGATAAGCTGACCAAGGCCTTGGACCAGGCAGGCTTATCTCCATCTGTGCGTGGTGAAGCTCTCAGCTTAGAAGAATTTGCTAGCCTAGCAGATGCGCTTAAAGGACAAGGGCTCTAAGATGCAAGGACAAATTATTAAAGCCTTGGCAGGCTTCTACTATGTAGAGAGTGATGGCCAAGTCTATCAGACGCGCGCGCGTGGGAATTTCCGTAAAAAAGGCCACACGCCCTACGTTGGGGACTGGGTAGATTTCTCTGCAGAGGAAAATTCCGAAGGTTATATCCTCAAAATTCACGAACGGAAAAATAGCCTGGTCCGTCCGCCTATTGTCAATATTGACCAAGCTGTGGTGATCATGTCCGTCAAGGAACCGGACTTCAACAGCAACTTGTTGGATCGGTTCTTGGTTCTTCTGGAACACAAGGGCATCCATCCCATCGTCTATATTTCCAAAATGGACTTGCTGGAAGATAGAGGAGAACTGGATTTTTATCAGCAGACCTATCGTACTATTGGTTATGACTTTGTGACCAGTAAAGAGGAACTCCTGCCCCTGTTGACAGGAAAAGTGACGGTCTTTATGGGGCAGACAGGTGTTGGGAAGTCAACCCTTCTCAATAAAATCGCACCAGATCTCAATCTTGAAACAGGAGAGATCTCAGACAGTCTAGGTCGTGGTCGCCATACCACTCGAGCTGTTAGTTTTTACAATCTCAATGGGGGTAAAATCGCGGACACGCCAGGATTTTCATCACTGGATTATGAAGTGTCAACGGCTGAAGACCTCAATCAGGCCTTTCCAGAGATTGCCAGTGTCAGTCGAGACTGTAAATTCCGTACTTGTACCCATACCCATGAACCGTCCTGTGCGGTTAAGCCAGCTGTAGAAGAAGGAACCATTGCAACCTTCCGTTTTGACAACTACCTGCAATTTCTCAGTGAGATTGAAAATCGCAGAGAAACCTACAAAAAAGTCAGCAAAAAAATTCCAAAATAAGGAGAAACAGATGTCTCAATACAAGATTGCTCCGTCAATTCTGGCAGCAGATTATGCCAACTTTGAACGAGAAATTAAACGTCTAGAAGCAACTGGGGCTGAATATGCCCATATCGATATTATGGATGGTCACTTTGTACCACAAATCAGTTTTGGTGCCGGTGTGGTTGAAGCTCTTCGCCCCCATAGCAAGATGGTCTTTGACTGCCACTTGATGGTCGCTAATCCAGAGCATCATTTAGAGGACTTTGCGCGTGCAGGTGCAGATATCATCAGCATTCATGTCGAAGCAACGCCTCATATCCATGGGGCTCTTCAAAAAATTCGTTCTCTTGGTGTCAAACCTTCTGTTGTCATTAACCCTGGTACGCCTGTGGAGGCAATCAAGCACGTTCTTCACCTAGTTGACCAAGTCTTAGTCATGACAGTGAACCCTGGATTTGGCGGTCAAGCCTTTCTGCCTGAAACCATGGACAAGGTTCGTGAGTTGGTTTCCCTTCGTGAGGAAAAAGGCTTGAACTTTGAGATCGAAGTCGATGGTGGGATTGATGATCAAACCATTTCTCAAGCTAAAGAAGCTGGTGCTACCGTTTTTGTAGCAGGGTCTTATGTCTTTAAGGGAGATGTCAATGAGCGAGTACAAACTCTCAGAAAACAACTGGACTAGAGTTGCCGTTTTTGCAGGCGGAGACCGAGGTCACTACCGGACGGATTTTGACTGCTTTGTCGGTGTGGATCGAGGATCGCTCTGGGTCTTGGAAGAAGACCTGCCTCTCGCTCTAGCAGTTGGAGATTTTGATTCTGTCACTGAAGAGGAACGTCAGTTGATTCAAAATCAAGCCCTGTGCTTTGTTCAAGCCCAGCCAGAAAAGGATGATACGGATCTGGAATTGGCTCTCTTAACCATCTTTGAGCAAAATCCTCGGGCTCAAGTCACTATATTCGGTGCTCTTGGTGGTCGTATTGACCACATGCTGACCAATGTTTTTCTGCCTAGCAATCCCAAGTTGGCACCCTATATGCGCCAGATAGTGATTGAGGATGGGCAAAATGTGATTGCCTATTGTCCAGAAGGAACCAGTCAGCTAGAGCCCCGTTCAGACTACGATTATCTAGCCTTTATGCCTGTTCGGGATAGCCAGCTGACTATTCTTGGTGCCAAGTACGAATTGACAGAGGAAAATTTTTTCTTTAAAAAAGTGTACGCTTCTAACGAATATATAGATAGGGAAGTTTCGATAACTTGCCCAGATGGCTATGTCGTCGTGCTGCATAGCAAGGACAGGAGGTAGGATGGAGGCTGTATTATTACTATTATTAATTGCCAACCTAGCTGGACTCTTTCTCATTTGGCAAAGGCAGGATAAGCAAGACAAGCACCTAGCCAAGAGTTTGGAGGATCAGGCAGACAATCTTTCAGATCAACTGGATTACCGCTTTGAACAAGCCAGACAAGCCGGTCAGCTGGATCAAAAAGATTTGGAAGTGGCTGTCAGCGACCGTTTGCAAGAAGTGCGAATGGAGTTGCACCAAGGCCTGACGCAAGTCCGTCAAGAAATGACAGATAATCTGTTGCAAACTAGGGACAAGACCGACCAACGCCTTCAAGCCCTGCAAGAATCAAATGAGCAACGTTTGGAACAAATGCGTCAGACAGTCGAGGAAAAGTTGGAAAAGACCTTGCAGACGCGCTTGCAGGCTTCCTTCGAGACCGTTTCCAAACAACTGGAGTCGGTCAACCGAGGTTTGGGAGAGATGCAGACAGTTGCCCGCGATGTTGGTGCCCTCAACAAGGTTCTCTCTGGGACCAAGACGCGAGGGATTCTGGGAGAATTGCAACTGGGGCAAATTATTGAAGATATCATGACACCTGCCCAGTACGAACGAGAATTTGCAACGGTTGAAAACTCTAGCGAGCGAGTAGAGTACGCCATCAAGTTACCTGGCCAAGGCGACCAGGAATACGTCTATCTACCAATTGACTCCAAGTTTCCACTAGCGGATTATTACCGCTTGGAAGAAGCCTATGAAGCAGGTGATAAGGACGAGATCGAACGATGTCGCAAGTCACTCCTAGCAAGCGTCAAGCGCTTTGCCAAGGATATCAAGAGCAAGTATCTGGCGCCGCCTCGAACGACCAATTTTGGAGTCTTGTTTGTTCCAACAGAAGGACTTTACTCAGAAATCGTCCGCAATCCTGTCTTCTTTGATGATTTGAGACGGGAGGAGCAGATTATTGTTGCTGGTCCAAGTACCCTATCAGCCCTGCTTAACTCTCTATCAGTTGGCTTCAAGACTCTCAATATCCAAAAGAGTGCCGACCATATCAGCAAGACTCTTGCCAGCGTCAAGACCGAGTTTGGCAAGTTCGGAGGCATTCTGGTCAAGGCACAAAAGCATCTCCAACATGCCTCTGGCAATATTGATGAATTATTAAACCGTCGTACCACAGCTATCGAGCGGACGCTCCGTCACATTGAGTTATCAGAAGGTGAGCCTGCGCTTGATCTACTCCATTTCCAAGAAGATGAGGAAGAATATGAAGATTAGTCACATGAAAAAAGATGAGCTGTTTGAAGGTTTTTACCTGATCAAGTCAGCTGACCTGAGACAGACGCGTGCTGGGAAAAACTACCTAGCCTTTACCTTCCAAGACGATAGTGGCGAGATTGAAGGAAAACTCTGGGATGCTCAGCCTCATAACGTTGAGGCCTTTACTGCAGGGAAAGTGGTCCACATGCAAGGGCGCAGAGAAGTTTATAATAATACTCCTCAAGTCAATCAAATCACGCTTCGTTTACCTCAGCCTGGGGAACCCAATGATCCAGCTGACTTCAAGGTTAAATCTCCGGTTGATGTCAAGGAGATTCGTGACTACATGTCGCAAATGATTTTCAAGATTGAGAATCCTGTCTGGCAGCGTATCGTTCGCAGTCTCTACACCAAGTATGATAAGGAATTCTACTCTTATCCAGCTGCCAAGACCAACCACCATGCCTTTGAGACGGGTTTGGCCTATCATACAGCAACCATGGTGCGTTTGGCAGATGCCATTAGCGATATCTATCCTCAGCTCAACAAGAGCCTGCTCTATGCGGGGATTATGCTGCACGACTTGGCTAAGGTTTTAGAACTCAGTGGTCCCGATCAGACGGAGTATACAGTGCGAGGAAATCTCCTTGGACATATCGCCCTGATAGATAGTGAGATTACCAAGACCGTCATGGAACTGGGCATCGATGATACTAGAGAAGAAGTGGTGCTACTGCGCCATGTCATCCTCAGTCATCATGGCTTGCTAGAGTATGGAAGTCCAGTCCGTCCACGCATTATGGAGGCAGAGATTATCCATATGATTGACAATCTAGATGCCAGCATGATGATGATGTCAACAGCTCTAGCTTTGGTGGACAAAGGAGAGATGACCAATAAAATCTTTGCTATGGACAATCGTTCCTTCTATAAACCAGATTTAGATTAATGATTTAAGAAAAACGAGCATTTTTTACGCAATAATGTTCGTTTTTTTATGTGAATGTGGTATAATGGATAAAATATCAAAATTAAATGGAATGGTAAATAAAAATGAAATTAAGAAGAAGTGATCGGATGGTTGTCATTTCCAACTATTTGATTAATAATCCATACAAACTAACAAGTCTCAATACCTTTGCAGAAAAGTACGAATCTGCTAAATCATCGATTTCAGAGGACATCGTGATTATCAAGCGTGCCTTTGAGGAAATCGAAATCGGTCATATTCAGACTGTGACTGGAGCAGGTGGTGGCGTTATTTTTACACCATCAATCTCAAGCCATGAAGCCAAAGAAATGATCGCAGACTTGCGTGACAAACTTTCAGAAAGCGACCGTATCTTGCCAGGTGGTTATATCTACCTGTCTGATTTGCTCAGTACACCTGCCATTTTGAAAAATATTGGGCGCATCATTGCCAAGAGCTTTATGGACCAAAAAATCGATGCCGTTATGACAGTAGCAACAAAAGGTGTGCCACTCGCAAATGCAGTTGCCAATGTCCTCAATGTTCCATTTGTCATTGTGCGCCGTGATTTGAAAATTACCGAAGGTTCAACGGTCAGCGTCAACTATGTTTCAGGTTCCAGCGGTGACCGCATTGAGAAAATGTTCCTTTCAAAACGCAGTCTCAAGGCAGGCAGTCGTGTCTTGATCGTGGATGACTTTTTGAAAGGCGGCGGAACGGTCAACGGGATGATTAGTCTCTTGCGTGAGTTTGATTCAGAGTTGGCTGGTGTTGCAGTCTTTGCAGACAATGCCCAAGAAGAACGTGAAAAGCAGTTTGATTACAAGTCACTCTTGAAAGTAACCAATATTGATGTTAAGAACCAATCCATCGATGTTGAGATTGGAAATATCTTTGACGAAGACAAATAAGAGATAGAACTAAAGGTTGGAACGATTGTCCCAGCCTTTCTTTGCAAACAGAATAGAAGGATGCTTATGAAAACACCATTTATCAGCCGTGAAGATTTAGAAACAATTGTTGCAGAGTTCCCGACTCCCTTTCACTTGTATGATGAGAAGGGGATTCGTGAAAAAGCAAGAGCAGTCAACCAGGCCTTTTCTTGGAATAAGGGATTCAAAGAATATTTTGCCGTCAAGGCCACTCCAACCCCAGCCATCTTGAAAATCCTCCAAGAGGAAGGTTGCGGTGTGGACTGTTCTAGTTACGTGGAGCTCTTGATGAGCCATAAACTGGATTTCCCCGGTTCTGAAATCATGTTCTCTTCTAACAACACGCCTGACAAGGAATATGCCTATGCGCGTGAATTGGGAGCAACTATTAACTTGGATGCCTTTGAAGACATTGAACATCTGGAGCGAGCGGCAGGCATTCCAGAAATCATCTCTTGTCGTTACAATCCTGGAGGCATTTTTGAGCTAGGAACAGATATCATGGACAATCCTGGAGAAGCCAAGTTTGGGATGACTAAGGACCAGCTTTTTGAAGCCTTTGCTATTTTGAAGGAAAAAGGAGCCAAGACTTTTGGGATTCACTCTTTCCTAGCATCCAATACCGTGACCCATCTCTACTACCCAGAGTTGGCGCGTCAGCTTTTTGAATTGGCTGTTGAAATCAAGGAAAAGTTGGGTATTTCGCTAGACTTTATCAATCTTTCCGGCGGTATTGGTGTCAACTATCGTCCTGAGCAGGAGCCAAATGACATTGCTGTGATTGGTGAGGGAGTTCGTAAGGTTTATGAGGAAGTCCTCACACCTGCAGGACTTGGTCAGGTCAAGATTTTTACTGAATTAGGTCGCTTTATGTTGGCGCCTCACGGAGCTTTGGTCACAAGAGTCACTCATAAGAAAAAAACCTACCGTACCTATCTGGGCGTGGATGCATCAGCAGTCAACCTCATGCGCCCAGCCATGTATGGAGCCTACCACCATATCACCAATCTGACTCATCCAGATGGACCTGTTGAAGTGGTAGACGTGGTCGGTTCACTCTGTGAAAACAATGATAAATTTGCAGTGAACCGCGAACTACCTTATACAGAAATCGGTGATTTGCTAGTGATTCATGATACAGGTGCACATGGATTCTCCATGGGTTACCAGTACAATGCCAAACTACGCTCGGCAGAAATCCTCTATACCGAAGAAGGGAAAGCCCGTCAAATCCGCCGTGCAGAGCGTCCTGAGGACTATTTTGCAACCTTGTATGGTTTTGATTTTGAATCGGATCAGTAAAAGAAATTGAAAATGAAAGTGAAAAACAGATTGCTTTCTAAAAAATAGACAAAAAAACCTTGTTTTTCACCTTACTCGTGATATAATAAAACTATAAAACGGTTTCAAGGAAGGTGACGATATGTCTGAAGAAACAATTGACTATGGACAAGTGACAGGAATGGTGCATTCGACAGAGAGTTTTGGGGCGGTAGATGGCCCTGGGATTCGGTTTATTGTCTTTTTGCAGGGCTGTCAGATGCGTTGCCAGTACTGCCATAACCCCGATACATGGGCTATGGAGACCAATAAATCACGAAGACGGACAGTAGACGATGTTTTGTCAGAAGCCCTTCGCTACCGTGGATTCTGGGGAGACAAAGGAGGAATCACTGTCAGTGGAGGAGAAGCCCTCTTACAGATTGATTTCTTGATTGCCCTTTTTACCAAGGCCAAGGAAAAAGGAATCCACTGTACCTTGGATACCTGTGCCCTTCCGTTCCGTAATAAACCACGTTATCTCGAAAAGTTTAATAAACTCATGGCTGTGACAGATTTGGTTCTCTTGGATATCAAGGAGATCAATGAAGAACAGCACAAGATTGTCACAAGTCAAACCAATAAAAACATCTTGGCCTGTGCAAAATATCTATCAGATATCGGGAAACCTGTGTGGATTCGCCATGTGCTGGTTCCAGGCTTGACAGATAGAGATGAGGATTTGATTGAACTCGGCAAATTCGTCAAAACCCTCAAAAACGTTGACAAGTTTGAAATCTTGCCTTATCACACGATGGGTGAGTTCAAGTGGCGTGAACTTGGAATTCCATACTCACTTGAAGGGGTCAAACCTCCAACAGCAGACCGTGTCAAGAATGCCAAGAAATTGATGGATACAGAAAGTTACCAAGACTACATGAAACGTGTTCATGGATAAAAAAAGAAGCCCGATGGAGATATCGGGCTTTTGTGATGATAAAAAGCCTAGCATTTCAGCTAAGCTTTTTTCTTATTATCTCGAGCGTTGTTTTCCAGAATTGCGTTTTTTATGTTTCTTATTAGTTATGATAGCAGTTGCTTGGTTTGGAGTGACATCTTTGCGTCCGCCTCCAGTTGAAAACGAGCTTGCTTTCGGTGGGTTTTTGGCAAATTCTTCACGAACTTTTTTGCGAAGTTTTGGACGAACAACATAGTTAACGATGAACTGTTGGAGAATCATCATGAAACCACCGACAACCCAGTAAAGGGTCACACTGGCTGGTGCGAAGAAGGAGAAGACGACAATCATGAGTGGGCTCATGTAAATCATTTTCTTGAGCTGTTCTCTTTGCATCTCATCTTCTACTCCATGAAGTGAGAGAATTGATTGGAGATAGTAGAGGATACCAGCGAAGGCGACAAGGATCATACTTGGGGAACCAAGATTGATACCCAAGAAAGTAGAGCTAGCTACACCATCAGTGTATTGGGCTGCAAAGTAGATAGCAGAGAAGAAAGGCATTTGAATGAGGATAGGGAAACATCCTACTCCACCGAACATGCTGATGCCGTGTTCTTTCTGAGCTGCAAAGAGGGCTTGTTGCGCTTCTAGTTTTTCTTCTTGAGTTGTTGCTTCTTTGAGACGTGTTTGATGTGGCTCAAGGACGTGTTTGAGGGCATTCATCTTCTCAGAGTGAAGCGTTGCCTTCCATGATTGGTAGATACCAAGTGGGAGGATAATCAAGCGCACGATAATGGTTACGATAATGATAGCCACACCAAAGCCTAGACCTTTATCAGTAGCGAAGTATTTGATGGCTTCAGCCATAGGTGCTCCGATAGTATTCCAAATTAATCCTGTGGGTTGTCCTGTTGCTTTGTCTATTTGGACACAGCCTGTCAAGACGAGTAGCATAGCCACTCCCATAGCAGAGAGGGCAAAACGTTTAATAGATTTCAATGTTTTCATTCCTTCTTTAAAAATTATACCTTTCTATTCTACTGTTTTTTTGTAAAATATACAATAGTTCTAGAGACCTAATTTGCGACTTTGAAGTCCGAATAGGATGAAAAGTTGCTCATTTGTACATCTAGATAGGTAACTTTTGAAAAAGGTGTCGGACCTTTTCGGATTTCTTGGATAAATTTTGCCATAGTGGCAGAGGAGTCTGCCTGAGCAAGAATTTCCACTGTGCCATCGTCGTTATTCCAGACACGACCAGTGATGCCACCGATTTCAAGAGCTAAAGTAACAACACCCCAACGAAAACCAACACCCTGCACCCTGCCTTGGGCAATCATTCTAACCTTTTGCATACCAAACCCCTTTGATTGTGTTATAATATTTCTATGACTATTATAACCTCAAAAGCCAATTCTGTGGTAAAAAATGCCAAGAAATTACATCAAAAAAAATATCGAAAGTCTGCTTATTTGATTGAAGGCTGGCACTTATTCGAAGAAGCTGTTCAAGCAGGAGTGACGATTGAAAAGGTCTTTGCCCTAGAAAGTTACCGAGATCAGCTAGTTGCTTTTCCTCAAACTATTTGGGTTTCAGAGGAGATTTTGCTAGATTTGGCAGATACGCAAACTCCTCAAGGCATTGTTGCAGTGATTCAAAAAGAAGAAGTGGGACTGCCTGATCTCCATCAGGGCAAGTATCTATTTTTAGAGGATGTTCAAGATCCTGGTAATGTGGGCACCATGATTCGGACGGCGGATGCGGCAGGTTTTACAGGGGTTATTGTTTCAGACAAGTCAGCAGATATATACAGTCTCAAGACCCTGCGTTCCATGCAAGGAAGTCATTTTCATTTGCCTATCTATCGTATGCCTCTTGTCAGCTTTGTAGAAGAGGCAAAGAAGAGCAATTTGCCCATTCTGGCAACGACCTTATCGAGAGAGTCAAAGGATTATCGTGAGCTTTCTTCACTAGAGAACTTTGTTTTAGTCATGGGAAATGAAGGGCAGGGGATTAGTTCTGTCATGGCTGAGAGTGCTGATCAGCTGGTTCATATTGGCATGAAAGGCCGAGCAGAAAGTCTCAACGTAGCAGTTGCAGCAGGAATTTTGATGTTTTATTTTAGCTAATTTATAAAATCTTTGTTATAATCAAGACATATTTATAGAAAAAGGAGAATCAGAATGAATCAAACGATTATTCAAGAACGTTCAGGTCTTAATCAATTTTACGCTAAGGTCTATGCTTTTGTAGGACTTGGGATTGGTCTATCGGCTCTCGTGTCAGCTTTGATGTTGACAGTCTTTCAGTCCCAATTGGTCTACTTTTTAATGCATGGCCGTCTCTGGTTGATGATTGCAACTTTTGCAGAACTTGCTCTAGTCTTTGTTGCAAGTAGCATGGCTGCCAAAAATAGCCCAGCAGCTCTCCCAGTATTTTTAGTTTATTCTGTTTTAAATGGTTTTACGCTTAGTTTTGTCGTAGCCTTCTATACACCTGGGACCGTCTTGTCAGCCTTTGTATCCAGTGCCTTACTCTTCTTTGTCATGGCGGCAATCGGAATTTTCACCAAGAAAGATTTGAGTGGAATGGGACGAGCTTTGATGGCAGCGCTTGTTGGTCTCATCATTGCCATGGTTGTGAATCTATTTTTAGCCAATAGCTTCTTTGACTACATGATTAGTATTGCCATGGTCTTGGTCTTCTCAGGTTTGATTGCTTGGGATAACCAAAAGATTCGCTATGTTTATGAGCAGTCACGAGGACAAGTAGCGACAGGTTGGGTCATCTCAATGGCGCTCAGCATCTACCTAGACTTTATCAACCTCTTCCTTAGCATCTTACGTATCTTTGGTCGAAACGATTAATGAATGACAGAGTCAGTGTTCAAAAGAGCACTGACTTTTTCTTATTTACTCTTTTCTTTTCTTGGAAATAGGTGTATAATGCTTTTAACTAATTTTTGAGGAGCTGTTTATGAAGAAAAGTTTTATTCATCAACAAGAAGAAATTTCCTTTGTCAAAAACACTTTTACCCAGTATTTGAAAGATAAGTTAGAAGTTGTTGAAGTTCAAGGTCCTATCTTGAGCAAGGTCGGAGATGGGATGCAGGACAACCTGTCAGGTATCGAAAATCCAGTATCCGTCAAGGTTTTGCAGATTCCAGATGAAACCTATGAAGTCGTTCACTCACTTGCCAAATGGAAACGCCACACCTTAGCCCGTTTTGGTTTCGGTGAAGGTGAGGGTCTATTTGTTCACATGAAGGCCCTTCGTCCAGACGAAGATTCGCTTGATGCGACCCACTCAGTTTATGTGGACCAGTGGGACTGGGAGAAGGTTATCCCAAATGGTCAACGCAATATCGCCTATCTCAAAGAAACCGTTGAGAAGATTTACAAGGCTATTCGTCTAACAGAGCTAGCCGTAGAAGCCCGCTACGATATCGAATCCATCTTGCCAAAACAAATCACCTTTATCCATACAGAAGAGTTGGTAGAACGCTATCCAGACCTAACACCGAAAGAGCGTGAAAATGCGATCTGTAAAGAGTTTGGTGCAGTCTTCTTGATTGGTATCGGTGGCGAGTTGCCTGACGGGAAACCTCATGACGGCCGCGCACCTGACTATGATGACTGGACAACAGAGTCTGAAAATGGCTACAAAGGGTTGAACGGCGATATTCTCGTTTGGAACGAATCTCTTGGTTGTGCCTTTGAACTTTCATCAATGGGGATTCGGGTAGATGAGGATACTCTTCGTCGCCAAGTGGCTCTTACAGGAGACGAAGATCGTCTTGAGCTGGAATGGCATAAAGCCTTGCTTAACGGTCTTTTCCCACTGACGATTGGTGGAGGTATCGGACAGTCTCGTATGGCCATGTTCCTTCTTCGTAAGAAACACATTGGAGAGGTTCAGACCAGTGTCTGGCCTCAAGAAGTTCGCGATACGTACGAAAATATTTTGTAGAGAATCGAACCGCAAGGTTCGGTTTTCTTTCTCTTTTTGCCTATAATTTGGTATAATAAACGGTATGAAAATCGTATCAGGAATCTATGGGGGGCGTCCCCTCAAGACGCTAGAAGGCAAGACGACGAGGCCGACATCAGATAAGGTGCGTGGAGCTATCTTTAACATGATAGGTCCCTATTTTGAGGGTGGTCGTGTTTTGGATCTCTATGCTGGCAGTGGTGGTTTATCCATCGAGGCAGTCTCGCGTGGGATGTCCCATGCTGTCTTAGTGGAGCGGGATCGAAAGGCGCAAGCTATTATCGCTGAAAACATCCAAATGACCAAGGAAGTTTCCAAATTTCAGCTCTTAAAGATGGAGGCTGAACGGGCCTTGGAGCAAGTAAAAGATCCCTTTGACCTGGTCTTTTTAGATCCTCCCTATGCCAAGGAACAAATCGTTGCAGATATCGAAAAAATGGCAGAAAGAAACCTTTTCTCCGAAGAGGTCATGGTTGTCTGTGAAACCGATAAGTCTGTAGAACTCCCAGAAGAAATCGCCTGCTTAGGTATCTGGAAGGAAAAAATATATGGGATTAGTAAGGTGACAGTCTATGTCAGATAAAATTGGATTATTTACAGGATCATTTGATCCGATGACAAATGGACATCTGGATATGATTGAACGTGCCAGCAAACTTTTTGATAAGCTCTATGTCGGGGTTTTCTACAATCCCCACAAACAAGGTTATCTCCCCGTTGAAAATCGCAAACGAGCAGTTGAAAAAGCCGTAGAACATTTAGAAAATGTAGAAGTCATGGCTTCTCATGACCAATTAGTTGTTGATGTTGCAAGAAGACTGGGAGCTAAAACTCTTGTCCGTGGCTTGCGGAATGCTACAGACTTGCAATACGAGTCTAGTTTTGACTACTACAATCATCAACTGGCTCCAGAAATCGAAACCATTTACCTATATAGTCGCCCAGAGCATCTTTATATTAGCTCTTCAGCCATGAGAGAGCTCCTGAAGTTTGGTCAGGAGATTCAGCAATATGTCCCAAACAGTGTTGTGGAGGAATTAGAACATGAAGAAAAAAACTAGATGGCCCTTATATGCCATCCTAGCACTAGTATTGACTTTTTTAGCCTTTGTAGTACCTTTGCCCTACTACATAGAAGTTCCAGGTGGAGCGGAAGATATTCGTCGCGTTTTGAAAGTCAATGAAACAGAAGACACAGAAGCAGGAGCTTACCAGTTTGTAACAGTCGGCATTCGACACGCAACCCTGTCGCATCTTGTCTATGCTTGGTTAACACCTTTCACAGATATTAGAAGTGCCAAGGAGACTACGGGTGGCTCTACTGATGCAGAGTTTATGCGGATCAATCAGTTCTACATGCAAACTTCTCAAAATATGGCCAAGTATCAAGGACTGAAGACAGCTGGTAAGGATATCGAACTCAAGTACTTGGGAGTTTATGTCTTAACTGTGACGGATAATTCAACTTTTAAGGGCATTCTGAATATTGCAGATACCGTGACGGCTGTTAATGACAAAACATTTGATAGTTCAAAAGACTTGGTCGACTATGTTAATTCTCAACAATTAGGGGATACGGTCAAGGTAACCTATGAAGAAGACGGAAAAGTCAAGTCTGCTGAAGGTAAAATTATCACTCTCGAAAACGGGAAAAACGGGATTGGGATTGGTTTGATTGACCGTACGGAAGTGACCAGTGATGTTCCCATTCGCTTCTCTACAGCTGGTATCGGCGGGCCAAGTGCTGGTCTCATGTTTAGTCTCGCTATTTACACCCAGATAGCAGATCCAGGACTTCGTAATGGCCGCATCGTTGCGGGAACAGGAACCATTGATCGGGACGGAAATGTTGGCGACATTGGTGGAATTGACAAAAAAGTAGTTGCAGCCTCTCGTCAGGGAGCCAACGTCTTTTTTGCTCCTGACAATCCAGTCACCGAGGAAGCGAAAAAAGCAGATCCTAATGCGAAAAGCAACTATGAAACAGCCCTAGACGCCGCCAAAGCCATCAAGACAGAGATGAAAATCGTGCCCGTTAAAACCTTGCAGGATGCGATTGATTACCTTAAAAACAACCCCTAATTCGTAGAAAAATCGAAAACTAGCGCGCAAGCGGATAAGATGGTATAATAGTCAAATGGTTCAATTATTATTCACTCTAAGCAGTCATATGCTCTTTATTTATTTGAGTTTTTACCTTTTAAAGGATCTTGTGAGATGGGAAAAGGTTTTAAAAGTAACTGCTATTAACACAAAAAAAGTTCGTTTGTTGGTAGGCTTTTTTAGTATTGTAATGGGCTACATCTTGAGTTCGTTCTTTATCAGTTTGTACCAACTGTGGCAAGAAGCGCTTAGAGGACTATTATAAAATCAAAAGTAAAGGAAACAGCTATGGAAAAAATTGTGGTTCAAGGCGGAGATAATCGTCTGGTCGGGAGTGTGACGATCGAGGGAGCAAAGAATGCAGTCTTGCCCTTGTTGGCAGCGACTATTCTAGCAAGCAAGGGTAAGACAGTCTTGCAGAACGTCCCAATCTTGTCAGATGTTTTCACCATGAATCAAGTGGTTCGAGGTCTGAATGCCAAGGTGGACTTTGATGAGGAAGCTCATGTTGTCGAGGTTGATGCGACTGGTGATATCACGGAGGAAGCTCCATACAAGTATGTCAGCAAGATGCGGGCATCCATCGTTGTCTTGGGACCAATCCTTGCTCGTGTAGGCCATGCCAAAGTTTCTATGCCAGGGGGATGTACCATCGGGAGTCGTCCCATCGACCTCCACCTCAAAGGTTTGGAAGCTATGGGGGCAAAGATTACCCAGACAGCTGGTTACATCGAAGCTAAGGCAGAACGCCTGCATGGCGCTCATATCTACATGGACTTCCCAAGTGTTGGCGCAACACAAAACCTCATGATGGCGGCAACTCTAGCTGATGGAGTGACGGTCATTGAAAATGCTGCGCGTGAGCCAGAAATTGTTGACCTCGCTATTCTCCTTAATGAGATGGGAGCTAAGGTCAAGGGAGCTGGTACCGAAACCATCACAGTGACTGGTGTCGAGGAACTCCATGGAACAACTCATAATGTGGTACAGGATCGTATCGAAGCAGGAACCTTTATGGTGGCGGCAGCTATGACTGGTGGAGATGTTCTCGTTCGTGATGCCGTCTGGGAACACAATCGCCCCTTGATTTCAAAACTACTTGAAATGGGTGTTGAAGTGACAGAGGAATCAGAAGGCATCCGTATTCGTTCTCGACTTGAAAATCTCAAGGCTGTTCATGTAAAAACTTTACCGCACCCAGGATTTCCCACAGATATGCAGGCACAATTTACAGCCCTGATGACAGTCGCAAAAGGGGAATCCACTATGGTGGAAACGGTGTTTGAGAATCGCTTCCAACACTTGGAAGAAATGCGCCGTATGGGCTTGCACTCAGAGATTATCCGTGACACAGCTCGTATTGTTGGGGGACAGGCTTTACAGGGGGCAGAAGTTTTATCAACGGACCTTCGCGCTAGTGCTGCTTTGATTTTGACAGGTCTGGTGGCGCAGGGAGAAACAGTTGTTGGTAAGTTAGTCCACCTTGATAGAGGTTACTACCGTTTCCATGAGAAATTGGCTCAGCTAGGAGCGAAGATTCAGCGAATCGAGGCAAATGATGAAGAAGAATAAAAACTTACGCTATGTACTCCGTCGTTTACTGTTGATTTTTATCGTACTATTGCTAGGCTTTCTGGCTTTAGGAATCGGCTTGATGGTTGGTTATGGCATCCTAGGAAAGGGACAGGATCCATGGGCAATCTTGTCTCCAGCAAAGTGGCAGGAATTGATTAGCAAATTTACAGGAAATTAGACTGGGAGACCAGTCTTTTTCTAAAGAAATAAGGAGAAAAATGGACAAAAAAACAAGACAAGCTCTGATAGGGTTACTTCTATTCTTACTCTTGGCTGCTGGAAGCTACTATATCAAGCAGATGCAGACAGCGCCAAACACCCCTAGAACCAAGGTTAGTCAGAAAAAACAAGCTTCAGAAGCTCCCAGTCAGGAGCTAGCTGAAAGTGTCTTAACTGAGTCAATCAAAAATCAAATCAAGGGGGGGCTCGAGTGGAATGGAGCAGGGGCCTTCATTGTCAATGGCAATAAAACCAATCTAGATGCCAAGGTTTCTAGCAAACCCTATGCGGATAATAAAACAAAGACAGTTGGAAAAGAAACAGTCCCGACTGTTGCCAATGCCATCTTATCCAAAGCGACTCGGCAGTATAAGAATCGTGAAGAAACAGGCAATGGCTCCACCTCTTGGACGCCACCAGGATGGCATCAGGTCAAGAATCTAAAGGGAGCCTATACACATGCAGTTGATAGAGGACACCTGCTGGGCTATGCCTTGATAGGAGGTCTGGATGGTTTTGATGCCTCTACTAGCAATCCCAAGAACATTGCAGTCCAGACAGCTTGGGCGAACCAAGCGCAGGCTGAAGATTCGACAGGTCAGAACTACTATGAGAGTCTGGTTAGGAAAGCCTTAGACCAAAACAAGAGAGTCCGTTATCGGGTGACGCTCCACTATGCGACAAATGAGGACCTAGTTCCATCTGCTTCACAAATCGAAGCCAAGTCTTCAGATGGCGAATTGGAATTCAATGTCCTAATCCCCAATGTTCAAAAGGGAATCCAGCTTGATTACCGAACAGGGCAAGTAACAGTGACGGATTAGAAACAATAGATACAATAAAAAAACAGCTCCTTTGTCTTCTAGAGGCAGGGGAGTTGTTCTTTAAATGAAAAATAATGTGAATCCTGAGGGATTTTATGATATAATGGAACACAAGATACTATTTTAGGAGAAGGACTATGGAAGACCCGAGCAGTCAGAATTTGTTGCTACAGTTTGTATTGTTATTTATCTTGACCTTGTTAAATGCTTTTTTCTCAGCCACTGAAATGGCGATGGTGTCACTAAACCGTTCCCGAGTGGAGCAAAAGGCAGAAGAGGGAGACAAACGTTACATTCGTTTGTTAAAGGTACTTGAAAATCCTAACCACTTTTTATCAACAATTCAAGTTGGTATCACGTTAATTACCATCTTGTCAGGGGCCAGTTTAGCAGAAACTCTAGGACGCGAAATCGCATCTTGGATGGGAAATAGTGAAACAGCTTACGCTATTGCAAGTTTTCTATCTTTAGCGTTTTTGACCTATATTTCTATTGTTTTTGGGGAACTCTATCCCAAGAGAATCGCTCTAAATCTGAAAGATACCTTGGCCATCCGAACCGCACCAGTCATTATTGGCTTGGGGAAAATTGTCAGCCCCTTTGTTTGGCTTCTGTCGGCTTCAACTAATCTATTGAGCCGTGTGACGCCAATGACCTTTGATGATGCGGATGAAAAGATGACACGTGATGAAATAGAGTACATGCTCACCAATAGTGAAGAAACACTGGATGCAGATGAGATTGAAATGCTACAGGGAATCTTTTCTCTAGATGAACTAATGGCTCGTGAGCTAATGGTGCCTCGTACAGATGCCTTTATGGTGGATATTCAGGATGACAGTCAAACGATTATTCAAAGTATTCTAAAGCAAAATTTCTCACGTATCCCTGTTTACGATGGGGATAAGGACAATGTGATTGGTTTGATTCATACCAAGCGTTTACTAAACGCTGCCTATGCAGATGGCTTTGAAAATATTGTCTGGAAGAAGATCTTACAAGATCCACTCTTTGTTCCTGAAACTATTTTTGTGGATGACTTGCTAAAAGAATTGCGAAATACCCAAAGACAAATGGCCATTTTGCTCGATGAATATGGTGGTATGGCTGGACTGGTCACACTGGAAGACCTGCTGGAGGAGATTGTCGGTGAGATTGATGACGAGACAGACCGAGCAGAAATCGAAGTCCATCAAATCGGTGAGGACACCTATATTGCACAGGGAACCATGAATCTTAACGACTTCAATAATTACTTTGGTGTCGAACTAGAAAGCGATGATGTGGATACCATCGCAGGCTACTATCTAACTGGAGTAGGAACCATTCCAACCACTGAGAAAATCAGTTACCAACTGGTCAGTCAAAACAAACAAATCGTCCTGACCAACGATAAAGTGAAAAATGGACGTGTTACCAAGGTAAAAGTTCAAATCACAGAACTAGAACCTGAAGAAGAAACAGAATAAAGCAGTGACTTGAGTCACTGCTTTTTGTAAATCTAGATGGTAGGTTCAGTTGTCCCCACTTATTAGGAATAATAAAAAAGCCCGGTTTTACGAGCTTTTCATTTGGTTAATTCCTGTTAATTCAGGAACTGAAAGGCGGTAGACGGATTTGAACCGACGATCAAGCTTTTGCAGAGCCGTGCCTTACCACTTGGCTATACCGCCTCAACGTTTATTATTATACCTTGAAAATCATTTCCCGTCAATAGTTTCTTATTCTAAAATCCAATTTAGGAAAACAGATGATGATCGAAGAAGTGAGAAAAAGCTTGTAAAAATCCCTTTCTAAAGAAGATCAGACTAGAAAGTATTTCTTGAAGAAACAAACAAAGAATGCAGAAATTTTGACAAATAGAAGTTTTTTGAGGAAATGCGCCTAAATATTCTGAAAATTCGTTTACTTTTTAAAAAATATATGTTATAATTTCCAATAAGCCTAAATTTTTCAAGAGGAGTTAAAAACATGAAAAAAAGTAGAGTATTTGTTGCAGCAGGTGTTGCTTTATTAGCAGCAGGAGTACTAGCTGCTTGCGGTTCTTCAAAATCATCTGATTCAACAGCGCCAAAAAATTATGGCTATGTTTATACAGCTGACCCAGAAACGTTGGATTACCTCATTTCAGGGAAACAAAGTACTAAGGTCGCCACTTCAAATGGTATCGATGGTCTTTTCACAAACGACAAGTATGGGAATTTAGTTCCTGCAGTTGCAGAAGACTGGTCAGTTTCAAAAGATGGTTTGACTTATACCTACAAGATTCGTAAAGGTGTCAAATGGATGACATCTGATGGCGAAGAGTATGCTGAAGTAACAGCCAAAGACTTTGTAAATGGTTTGAAACACGCAGCTGACAATAAATCAGCAGCTAAGTATCTAGCAGAAGATTCAGTTAAAGGTCTAGCTGACTATATAGCTGGAAACAATAAAGATTTTGCTTCAGTCGGTGTAAAAGCAGTTGATGATTACACCCTTGAATACACTTTGAACAAACCAGAACCATACTGGAACTCTAAGCTGGCCTACTCAATCTTCTGGCCATTGAACGAAGAATTTGAAAAATCAAAAGGATCTGATTTTGGTAAAGCGACTGACCCTACATCATTGCTTTACAATGGACCATTCTTGCTGAGAGGTTTGACTGCTAAGTCATCTATCGAATTTGTGAAGAATGAAAACTATTGGGACAAAGACAATGTTCATCTTGATAAAGTAACACTTGCTTACTATGATGGTTCAGATCAAGAATCAATTGAACGTAACTTTACAAGTGGGGCTTATAGCTATGCCCGTCTCTTCCCAACAAGTTCAAACTACTCTAAGGTAGAAGAAACATACAAAGACAATATCTACTACACTCCATCAGGTCCAGGTATTGGTGGTTTGGGTGTAAATATTGACCGTCAAGGTTACAAATACACTTCTAAGACAACTGATGAAGAGAAGATTTCTACTAAGAAAGCCCTTCTTAACAAGGACTTCCGTCAGGCTTTGAACTTTGCCTTTGACCGTACTTCTTACTCAGCACAAATTAACGGTAAGGAAGGTGCTCCTCTTGCAGTTCGTAACCTCTTTGTGAAACCAGACTTTGTCTCTGCAGGCGAAAAAACTTTCGGTGACTTGGTAACTGAAAAGATGGCTGCTTACGGTGATGAATGGAAGAATGTAAACTTTGCGGATGGTCAAGATGGACTTTTCAACGCCGATAAAGCCAAAGCTGAATTTGCCAAAGCTAAAACAGCATTGGAAGCAGAAGGTGTGAAATTCCCTATCCACTTGGATATCCCAGTAGACCAAACATCTAAAAACTATATCGCACGTATTCAATCCTTCAAACAATCCGTTGAGACAGTACTTGGAGAAGAAAACGTAGTCATCGATATCCAACAAATCACTACAGATGAACTACAGAATATTACATACTATGCAGCAAGCGCTGCGGCAGAAGATTGGGATCTCTCAGGTGCTGTTGGATGGAACCCTGACTATGAAGATCCATCAACTTACCTTGATATCTTGAAAACAACGAATGCTGAACAAACAAAAACCTATATGGGTTACGAAGGTGCAGATAATGCTGCAGCGGCTCAAGTTGGTTTGAAAGAATACGATAAGTTAGTTGATGAAGCAGGAAAAGAAACAAGTGACTTGAATGTTCGTTATGAAAAATATGCGGCTGCCCAAGCTTGGTTGACAGATAGCTCACTCTTCTTGCCAGCTATGTCATCAAGTGGTGCTGCACCAATCATTTCTCGTGTTGTGCCTTTCTCTGCATCATACAGTCAATCTGGAGATAAGGGCTCAGACGTATACTTTAAGTATATTCAGTTACAAGACAAGGTTGTAACAAAAGCTGATTATGAACAAGCTCGTGAAAAATGGCTCAAAGAGAAAAAAGAATCAAACGAAAAAGTTCAAAAAGAATTGGCTAATCACGTTAAATAAATAACTCTCAAGAGAACTTTCTCTCCATGAGGAGAAGGTTCTTTTGGGATTTTAAAAGGAAACGATATGAAGAAATATATTTTTATGCGTGTATTGCGTTCATTGTTGTCTATTTTCTTGGTGACAACCTTGACATACACAATTATTTATACGATGGTTCCTCGAAAATTGATTTTCAAGCAGGATACCAACTATAACAAGATTGCAACGACGCCGGACAAGCGGGATAATTATGAAAATACCGTTTATGAACGGATGGGCTATATCGAGTACTACGATACCAAAGAGTTGCAAGAAAGAGCGAGCACGATGGACTCATCTGTAACAGTGGATGCCAATGATACCAATAAGGCAATCTACGAAAAATACATCAACCAACTAGGAAATGGTTGGACGTTAGGTGTATTCTCAGAAAGTGGTCAATTCTATGCTACGCGTGAAATTCCGATTTTTGAACGTGTTTTCAAATTCTATGCGAACTTGATTGATATTGATCATCCAAACAAAATTCAAGACCCTGAAAATCCAAACTTGCAACGTTATCTTCGTTTTGAAAATGACCCTGCTATCGGTTGGTCATTGGTTGGTTCAGGTACAAAACACAAATACCTTTTGTATTTCAACAATCAATTCCCATTTGTACACCAAAACTTTGTGAACATTAACTTGGGAGATTCTTACCCAACTTATGCAAACACACCAGTGCTTCAAGTTATCACACAAGGTCAGGGACAAACTAAGACATCAGAAGTTCAATTCCCTACAGGTAAAAAGACTTCATCTGTAGATATATACTCTCGTACTTACAAATCTCCAAGTCAAGCAGATGCGCGTGAAGTAGCCAACTATGGTAAAGACGATCCATATACAGCTACAGAAAGCAATTATCAATATCCTTCAATGATCGCAAGCTCAGCGGTTGCTGGTTTGATTGGTTTGATTATTTCGTATGCGATTGCGATTCCACTTGGATCTGCTATGGCTCGCCACAAGAATACTTGGATTGATAGCTTCTCGACAGGTGCTCTAACCTTCTTGCTTGCACTTCCAACGATTGCCTTGGTTTACATCGTCCGCTTGATTGGATCATCTATTGGTCTTCCAGATTCATTCCCTATTTTGGGAGCTGGAGATTGGCGTTCTTATGTCTTGCCAGCAGTCATTCTAGGTTTGTTGGGTGCGCCAAGTACAGCTATCTGGATTCGTCGTTACATGATCGACTTGCAATCTCAGGACTTTGTACGTTTTGCGCGTGCCAAAGGTTTGTCTGAAAAAGAAATTTCAAATAAACACATCTTTAAAAACGCCATGGTTCCTTTGGTTTCAGGTATTCCTGGTGCCGTAATCGGGGTTATCGGTGGTGCAACATTGACAGAAACAGTCTTTGCTTTCCCAGGTATGGGTAAAATGTTGATTGACTCTGTTAAGGCATCAAATAACTCAATGGTAGTTGGTCTTGTCTTCATCTTCACATGTATTTCTATCTTCTCACTCTTTGTAGGAGATATCTGGATGACCATGCTTGACCCACGTATTAAATTGACAGAGAAAGGAGGCAAATAATGTCAACAATCGATAAAGAAAAATTTCAGTTCGTAAAACGTGACGATTTTGCCTCTGAAACAATTGACGCCCCTGCCTATTCATACTGGGGTTCTGTATTTAGACAATTTCTAAAGAAAAAATCAACAGTCATTATGTTGGGGATTTTGGTTGCCATTATCTTGATGAGTTTTATTTACCCAATGTTCTCAGATTTTGATTTCAACGATGTAAGTAAGGTCAATGACTTCTCTGCTCGTTTTATCAAGCCCAATGCTGAACATTGGTTTGGTACAGATAGCAATGGTAAATCCTTGTTTGATGGGGTTTGGTTTGGTGCGCGTAATTCAATTCTTATCTCTGTAATTGCCACTTTTATCAACCTTGTGATCGGGGTTATTGTTGGTGGAATTTGGGGAATTTCAAAATCTGTAGACCGTGTCATGATGGAAGTTTATAACATTATTTCAAACATTCCATCTCTCTTGATTGTCATTGTCTTGACTTACTCAATCGGTGCTGGTTTCTGGAATCTGATTTTTGCCATGAGTGTGACAACTTGGATTGGGATTGCTTATATGATTCGTATCCAAATCATGCGTTACCGTGACTTGGAATACAATCTTGCTTCCCAAACACTTGGAACACCAACCTTTAAAATCATCGTTAAAAATATCATGCCACAATTGGTATCCGTTATTGTTTCTACGATGACCTTGATGTTGCCAAGCTTCATCTCTTATGAAGCCTTCCTCTCCTTCTTTGGATTGGGATTGCCTGTAACAGTGCCAAGTCTGGGACGCTTGATCTCAGATTACTCACAAAACGTTACGACCAACGCTTACTTATTCTGGATTCCGTTGACAACCTTGATCTTGGTGTCCCTATCTCTCTTCGTTGTTGGTCAAAACCTAGCGGATGCTAGTGATCCACGTACACATAGATAGGAGTAGACATGACAAAAGAAAATAATGTAATTTTGACTGCTCGTGATATTGTCGTGGAATTTGACGTTCGTGACAAAGTTCTGACAGCTATCCGAGGAGTGTCTCTGGACCTGATTGAAGGAGAAGTTCTGGCCTTGGTAGGTGAGTCCGGTTCTGGTAAATCTGTTTTAACAAAAACCTTTACAGGGATGTTAGAAGACAATGGACGTATTGCCCAAGGAAGCATCGACTATCGTGGACAAGACTTGACAGCCTTGACTTCGAACAAAGAATGGGAGAAAATCCGCGGTGCTAAAATTGCGACCATCTTCCAAGACCCAATGACAAGTTTGGATCCAATTAATACAATCGGTAGCCAAATCACAGAAGTTATCGTTAAACACCAAGGGAAAACAGCTAAGGAAGCCAAAGAAATGGCAATCGACTATATGAACAAGGTCGGAATTCCAGACGCTGAAAAACGTTTTGATGAGTATCCTTTCCAATATTCTGGAGGGATGCGTCAACGTATCGTTATCGCGATTGCCCTTGCATGTCGCCCAGATATTTTGATCTGTGACGAGCCAACGACGGCCCTTGATGTAACCATTCAAGCGCAAATCATTGATTTGCTTAAAACCTTGCAAGATGAGTACCACTTCACCATTATCTTTATCACCCATGACCTTGGTGTGGTAGCAAGTATTGCGGATAAGGTGGCAGTTATGTATGCTGGGGAAATTGTAGAGTATGGAACGGTTGAGGAAGTCTTCTACGACCCACGTCATCCATACACTTGGAGTCTCTTGTCTAGCTTGCCACAGCTCGCTGATGATAAAGGGGAATTGTACTCTATCCCAGGAACACCACCATCTCTTTATACTGAGTTGAAAGGTGATGCCTTTGCCCTTCGTTCAGATTATGCGATGCAAATTGACTTTGAACAGAAAGCGCCTCAGTTTTCAGTCACTGATACTCACTGGGCTAAGACTTGGTTGCTTCATGAGAATGCTCCTAAGGTTGAAAAACCAGAAATCATCGCAGATTTACATGATAAAATTCGTGATAAAATGGGCTTTGCTCATCTAGAAGACTAGGAGGAAGGAAATGTCTGAAAAATTAGTAGAAATTAAAGATTTAGAAATTTCCTTCGGTGAAGGAAGCAAGAAGTTTGTTGCCGTTAAAAACGCTAACTTCTTTATCAACAAGGGAGAAACTTTTTCTCTTGTTGGTGAATCTGGTAGTGGGAAAACGACGATTGGTCGTGCCATTATTGGTTTGAATAATACTAGTAAAGGTGAAATCATCTTTGACGGTCATAAGATCAATGGGAAAAAATCTCACAAGGAATCTTCAGAGTTGATCCGCCGTATCCAGATGATTTTCCAAGACCCTGCAGCCAGTTTAAATGAACGTGCGACGGTTGACTATATCATCTCTGAAGGTCTTTACAACTATCACTTGTTCAAAGATGAAGAAGAGCGAAAAGCAAAAGTTCAAAAGATGATTCATGAAGTCGGTCTTTTAAAAGAGCACTTGACCCGTTACCCACACGAGTTTTCTGGTGGTCAACGTCAACGTATTGGGATTGCTCGTGCTCTTGTGATGGAACCTGATTTCGTTATTGCGGATGAGCCGATTTCAGCCTTGGACGTGTCTGTTCGTGCGCAAGTCTTGAACTTGCTCAAGAAGTTTCAAAAAGAATTGGGCTTGACCTATCTCTTTATCGCGCATGACTTGTCAGTTGTTCGCTTTATCTCAGATCGTATCGCAGTTATCTATAAGGGTGTTATCGTTGAAGTAGCGGAAACAGAGGAGTTGTTTAACAATCCTGTTCATCCGTACACTCAAGCACTTCTATCTGCTGTACCGATTCCAGATCCAATCTTGGAACGTAAGAAGGTCTTGAAAGTCTATGATCCTAGCCAACATGACTATGAGACAGACAAGCCGTCTATGGTGGAAATTCGTCCAGGTCACTATGTTTGGGCCAATCAAGCAGAACTTGCTCGTTACAAGGAAGCTCTTAAAAAATAAACAGATTAAGAGAGGACCGAAAGGTCTTCTCATTTTTAATAGAAAAATTCCCCTTTCACTAGCTTGTAAAAGGGGAGCTTTATTGTGATTAGCGTTTGGACCAGGTACGTTTCATAAAGAGAAGCAAAATGGGATAAATCTCTAGACGACCTGCAATCATTGCAAATGAGAGAAGGATTTTAGAGATGGGGCTAAAGATAGCAAAACTAGAAGTTGTACCTAGAATAGGTCCGATGTTATTGAAACAGCTGAAGACAGCACTGGTAACAACTAGAAAATCATTGTTATCTAGACTGACAATGAAGATAAGTGACAGTAAAATCATCACATAAATGACAAAATATTTTAGGACCTTGTGCTGGGTATCCTTATCAATCACAGTTTTATTGACATGTAGAGTCAATACGCGATGAGGAGATAAGATGGACAAGATCTGATTTTTTGCAATTTTTGAAAGGATGAGTCCTCTGATAACTTTGAGTCCACCTGCGGTTGATCCAGCAGAGCCACCGATTCCCATGAGGAAGAGGAGTATAAATTGGGAGGAGAGGGGCCAGTTGGTAATATCTCCATAACCAAAACCAGTTGTTGTAATGATATTGGAAACCTGAAAGAGGGCCATTTCAAAGCTCTTAGAGACACCTTGGTAGAGGTGGAGCGTATTGAGAGTAATCAAGCCGGTAGAAACTAGGACAATGATTACATACGTGCGAAGTTCTTCATCTCCAAAGAAAGCCTTAACCCGACGGAGCATGAGGTAGTAGTAGAGATTAAAGTTGACCCCAAAAACCAGAACTCCGATACTGACGAGATAGGTGATGAGTGAGCTGCCGTAGTGGGCAATTCCGTCGTTATAGACGGTGAAGCCTCCGGTTCCTGCCGTTCCCATAGCGATGACAAAGCTATCAAATAGAGGCATGCCAGCTAGATAGTAGATGACTACAAAAAGTGAGAAGAGCCCTAAATAAAGCAGATAGAGGATTTGGGCGGTATTTTTCAGTTTGGATACAACCTTGCCGAAGACAGGCCCAGGGACCTCAGCCTTCATCACCTCTAAGTGACCATTCTTGGCATTGTCCATAATGGCAAGCGCGAAGACGAGTACCCCCATCCCTCCAATCAAGTGAGTAAAACTTCGCCAGAAGAGGAGGGAATGGCTGAGAACGGAGACATCTGTCAGAATGGTTGCTCCTGTAGTTGTAAAACCAGAACTGATTTCAAAGAAGGCATCGATGACACTTGGGATCTGTCCTGAAAAGACAAAGGGAAGCGCTCCAAAGAAAGACCATAGAATCCAACAGAGGGCGACGATTAAGACTCCCTCCTTAGTATAAATTCGCTGATTTTTGGGTTTCCGTAAAATTCCCAAGCTACCAAGAAGTATTAAAATTCCAATTGTTGTAAAGAGAGCTGTAAATACTTGGCTGGATTCTTGATAATAGGTTGCTACGCTAACGGGTACTAGGAGGAGAACCGCCTCAATCAAGAGAAGTTTTGAGAGGAGGTAACGAATCATACTTTTATTCATCTTTTACCTCTCAATCAGATCATAAATCTTGGTGATATTTGGTAATAAGGTCGTTACGAGTAACTGATCTCCTACCTCAAGTCTATCCTCTCCAGTAGGGAAGATTGTTTTTCCTTTTCGGATAATGGCTGCGATGAGAACCCCTTTCTTCAATTTCAGATGTGAAAGAGGTTTGGCAGTCATTTTATTAGCTTCCTTGATTTGGAATTGAAGAGTTTCAATTTGACCGTTTGCTAGATGGTGCATGGCTTGAAGGTCTGAGTATTGAGCGTTTACTCGACCACGGATAAAGTGCATAATGGTATCCACTGCAATGCTTTTGGGTGTGATGATACTTGAAAAATCAGGTGCATGGATAATCTCTAAAAGGCTAGTTCGATTCACCTTGGTGATATTCTTATGGACACCAACACGGTCTAAGAACATAGAGGTAATGATGTTTTCCTCATCAACCCCAGTCAAAGTTGCAACTGCATCATAGTTGGGAGCACTTTCCTCAAGCAAGATATCTTTGGCAGTTCCATCTCCCTGTACGATATAGAGATTTGGAAATTTTTCACTGAAGAGACGAGCTCTCTCAGGATTAATCTCGATAACTTTAGTGTCAATACGGCTATCTTTTAAAATGCCAAGTAGGTAATAAGCAATTTTTCCAGCACCAACGATGAGCAAGCTTTTCACTGTACGTGATTTGAAATAGTTATGGAAGAGCATCATATCCACACGATTCCCAGTAACAAAAATTCTATCTCTGTCCTGAATGGTGATATCACCGCTCGGAATCATAAGTTGATGGTCTCGTTCCATAGCGCAGACAATGATATTGCCAAATTTTTTACGAAAATCTGAGATTGGCATTTGACAGAGACCACTGGAATCTTTGACAACAAACTCCATCAGGTTGACCCGTCCCCCTGAGAACCGCTCAACTGAGAGTGCATTCGGAAAATCAATGATATTTGAGATAGCACGGGCGGCTAGGAGTTCTGGGTTAACGATAAGTGAGAATCCAAGAATATTTTTCTCTTTGAAATAGGCATTGGAGTATTCAGGATTTCGCACTCGAACGATAGTTTCTTTAGCGCCCATTTTTTTAGCAAGTACTGCTGAAATCATATTCACTTCATCGTGTTCCGTTAGAGCGATAAAGATATCACACTCTTGAACACCGGCTTGCTCTAAGATAGCAAAGTCTGCTCCATTTCCAAGGAGTCCCATGATATCAAAGCGACTGACAATATGATTGAGAACAGCCTCATCTTGTTCGATGAGGACAACGTCGTGTTTTTCTGCAACCAGTGAACGACAGAGGGCGAAACCGACTTTCCCTCCACCAACAAGGACAATTTTCATATAAAAACCCTACTTTTTCATGATGTAACTATCATACCCTTTTTTCGCAAAAAATGCACTTGCCAAGCCATTTCAGAGGATAAGAAAAGCTTTTTTTAAGTTTTCAAAGATAAAATCAGTCACCTTTCATAGAAATGTCTATTATATGAAATGATTTCGCTCATTTAATATCCTTTCTCAGAAAAAGAATGACTAAGTATGGAAATATTATCAAAAAAAGTAAAAAAATCAAGTCATTTCTATTGACAATGATTCTGAAAGTGTTATACTAAGGAAGTAGTTTCGCTGATTTACTTCAAACCTGTTGTGAGGTAAGTTAACGACGCCTTAACCACGCTGTTTGCTGAGCTTGACTCCGGGCAGTGTGGCTATTTTTTTGCAATGATAAAAGGAAGCCAATTATGACAAATCACATTGTTTTATTTGAACCTCAGATTCCACAAAATACAGGTAACATTGCGCGTACTTGCGCTGCGACCAATTCTCCCCTCCACATCATCAAACCAATGGGCTTTCCTATCGATGACCGCAAGATGAAGCGAGCAGGTTTGGATTACTGGGATAAGTTAGAGATTTATTTTTATGACAGTTTGGAAGATTTCATGTCTCAGATGAAGGGTAAACTCTATCTGATTTCAAAATTTGCGGAAAAGGTGTACTCTGAGGCAGATTTATCGACTGACGAAGCCCATTATTTTCTCTTCGGACGTGAAGACAAGGGCTTGCCGGAGGACTTTATGCGAGACCATCCTGAGAAAGCTCTCCGTATCCCGATGAACGATGAACACGTCCGCAGTCTCAATGTTTCGAATACCGTATGCATGATTGTTTATGAAGCCCTCCGCCAGCAGAACTTTGCAGGTCTCGAACTCGTTCACACCTATGAAGCAGATAAATTGAAATAATCAAAATGCTTGCACTTGCAAGCGTTTTTTGTTATGATTAAAGGGTCTTCAGGGCTGGGTGTGATTCCCGACCGGCGGTGAATTTGACTAGCTATTTTGGCTTTCTCGTCCTTGTCTTGTCTCGATATACTTTAAGTATTATCTTCGACTGCGACGCCTAGATTACTCCAAAATATCTTAGTTAAAGAAGTCCGCGAGCGCAAGCTGATGTGGTGTGATTCCACAACCGACAGTATAGTCTGGATGGGAGAAGACGAAAGAATAGCCTTGTCTGTTCTGATGAGTTTATAGATGAATTGCAACCGCTTGCTCAAAAGAGTGAGAGGGAACTTTTGGGATATAAAAAGTGAGAATAGATAGAGGAATCCTTTCCAACTTCTTCTGATTTTATAGAAAATTGGAGGAACCTGTTATGACAAACACACGTCGAATTTCGACCATTGCGATTTTATCAGCCATTTCATTTGTGCTGATGTACTTTGACTTTCCGCTCTTGCCAGCGGCAACCTTCCTCAAGATCGAGTTTAGTATCTTGCCAGTCCTTGTGGGCTTGGTGGTGATGGATTTGCCAGCTGCTCTAGGAATTCTCTTGATGCGCTCACTCTTGAAGTTGCTTCTGAATAGCCAGGGAGTGAATACCTACATTGGCTTGCCAATGAATATCGTAGCCTTGGGAGTTTTTGTCATCGTATTTGCTATGATTTGGAAAAAGGAACGAACAACCCTTCGTTTCCTACTAGCCTCTCTAGCGGGAACTGTCGGCTTGACTGCGGCTATGTTGGTTCTCAACTATGTCTATGCGGTTCCTTTGTACGCGCAGTTTGCCAACTTTGATATTAGAGAAATTATAGGACTTTCTAACTACTTGATGACCATGGTCTTACCTTTTAACCTGATTGAAGGTATCATCTTTGCCGTTTCATTCTGGTTGTTGTACGTCCTCTTGAAACCAACCTTAAAACATTATGAGAGATAAACAAACATTTTTAATGAAGGGCAGTTTTGCCCTTTTACTTTTCGTCCTTCTTGGCTATATGGTTAAGTTCTATCCTGAAACGCTGGTCGGTTTTGATCAACCAATTCAGACTGCCCTTCGTGGGGACTTGCCAGATTATTTGACAGTTCTGTTCCGTTCCCTTACGCATTTGATTGATATCCCAGTAATCATCACCTGGGTTACCATCGCAGCCTTTATCTTTTATCGTAAGCAGTGGAAGATAGAAAGCTACTTCATGGCGGGTAATCTAGCCTTAGCCGGTCTTTTAATCGTGACCTTCAAAAACATCTACCAGCGCCCACGGCCAGCTATCTTACACTTGGTAGAGGAGAAGGGTTTTTCTTTTCCAAGTGGCCATTCTCTGGCTGTAACCTTGATGGTAGGCACTCTGATTGTCATTCTCAGTCAGCGGATTAAAAATCCAGTCTGGAGAAAAATCGTGCAAATCGTCCTTGGCCTCTACCTAGTCAGTGTGCTGGCATCAAGAGTCTATCTGGGAGTTCACTACCCATCAGATGTTCTTGCCAGTCTCTGTGTGGGTTTGGGGATCTTGTTTATCGAATTTCCTTTCTATGACAAGCTTCGATTCCAATGGCGATTTAAAGGCAAGCAGAAGTGAGTATCAAATTCCTTTGAGGAGAAAGAAATGAGAGTCAATATAACAGATCTCCATCCGACTCAACTATACTTATCAGAAAAGAAACTAGAAGGCATCCAGACACTTTATCAGTCGGCAGAAATAATCAATGTTGCTCCAATCAGTGTTCTTGCATTCGGAGACTGCTTGTTGATTACAGACGGGCATCACAGGGCTTATCAGGCTTTATTGGCAGGTAGGGATACGATTTCTGCTGAGTGGGATAGAGATGGTGGCGATGAACTGTATTATCTCTATGCGCAAGCTTGTGAGGAAAGAAAGATTTACTCTGTTCTGGATTTAAAAAATCATATCGTATCTCAAGATGAGTATGAAGCAAAATGGTATAACTGGTGTGATGGTTTTAATCAAGCAGCAACTCTTTTATTGAAAAGGAAAGCAGGTGAAACAGATCCTACAAATAGGTAATGCATTGTGTCTTGTTCCTTTTTATATTGAAATTAGTCTAATCTAACTTGTTTTTTAACTAAAAATCTGATAAACTAAGTAGTAATTGAATAGGAATCCGCAAGACTAGTAACTCAAGGGAAGTATATCAGGGAGGAGAGCCATGACTGCAAGCTCTCTATATGAAAGCTGAGTGAATTCACTTGCACATGGATTTAGAAATGAAGGTCTGACTTGTCAGATGAAACGGATGGTACCGCGTGTCAACGCTCCGAGTGGAGTTTTTGGCATGTGGTTTTCTTTTTATCTACGAGCGACTGATGGAGGAATTATGTCAACTATTGAAGAACAATTAAAAGCGCTTCGCGAAGAAACGCTGGCTAGCTTGAAGCAGATTACTGCTGAAAATGAAAAAGAGATGCAAGAATTGCGTGTCTCTGTCCTTGGGAAAAAAGGTTCACTGACTGAAATCCTTAAAGGGATGAAGGATGTATCAGCTGAAATGCGCCCTGTCATCGGGAAACACGTCAATGAAGCGCGTGATGTCTTGACAGCAGCCTTTGAGGAAACAGCGAAACTCTTGGAAGAAAAGAAAGTCGCAGCTCAACTGGCTAGCGAGAGTATCGATGTGACCCTTCCAGGTCGTCCGGTAGCGACTGGTCACCGTCACGTTCTCACACAAACCAGTGAAGAAATCGAAGATATTTTCATCGGGATGGGGTACCAAGTCGTGGATGGTTTTGAAGTGGAGCAAGACTACTATAACTTCGAGCGTATGAACCTTCCAAAAGATCACCCAGCTCGTGATATGCAGGATACTTTCTACATTACAGAAGAAATCTTGCTTCGTACTCACACGTCTCCAGTTCAAGCGCGTGCCATGGACGCCCATGATTTTTCAAAAGGTCCTTTGAAAATGATCTCACCAGGGCGTGTGTTCCGTCGTGATACGGATGATGCAACCCACAGTCACCAGTTCCACCAAATCGAAGGTTTGGTTGTTGGGAAAAACATCTCTATGGCTGACCTTCAAGGAACCCTCCAGTTGATTGTACAAAAAATGTTTGGTGAAGAGCGTCAAATCCGTTTGCGTCCATCTTATTTCCCATTCACAGAGCCATCTGTTGAGGTAGATGTTTCCTGCTTCAAGTGTGGTGGAGAAGGCTGTAACGTATGTAAGAAAACTGGTTGGATCGAGATTATGGGTGCCGGTATGGTTCACCCACGTGTCCTTGAAATGAGTGGCATCGATGCGACTGTATACTCTGGTTTTGCCTTTGGTCTTGGACAAGAGCGTGTAGCCATGCTCCGTTACGGAATCAACGATATCCGTGGATTCTACCAAGGAGATGTCCGCTTCTCAGAACAGTTTAAATAAGATTGAAACCTGAAACACAGTCCTATACAGTCCTAGTCATTTTCTCTCGATGAGAAGGTGAGGACTGACTCGAAGAAAAAGAAAGGAATTGAAAAGGTCTTACTTGGTGAGATCTTACAATCAGAATTATGCTTGTATCTTATAAATGGTTAAAAGAATTGGTGGACATTGATGTGCCATCACAAGAGTTGGCTGAAAAAATGTCAACTACAGGGATCGAGGTCGAAGGTGTCGAATCACCGGCTGCCGGTCTCTCAAAAATTGTCGTCGGTGAAGTCTTGTCTTGCGAAGATGTGCCAGAAACACACTTGCATGTCTGTCAGGTTAACGTTGGTGAAGAAGAAGCCCGTCAAATCGTTTGTGGTGCTCCAAATGTGCGTGCTGGTATCAAGGTCATGGTGGCACTTCCGGGAGCTCGTATCGCGGACAATTACAAGATCAAAAAAGGGAAAATCCGTGGTTTAGAGTCTCTCGGAATGATTTGTTCACTTGGTGAATTAGGTATTTCGGACTCAGTTGTGCCAAAGGAATTCGCAGATGGTATCCAAATCTTGCCTCAAGATGCTATTCCTGGGGACGAAGTCTTTTCTTACCTAGACTTGGATGATGAAATTATCGAACTTTCAATCACTCCAAACCGTGCAGATGCTCTATCTATGTGTGGAGTAGCGCACGAAGTGGCAGCTATCTATGACAAGGCAGTTAGCTTTAAGAAATTCAGTTTAACAGAAACAAATGAAAGTGCAGCAGATGCTCTTTCTGTAGGGATTGAAACAGATAAGGCGCCATATTATGCGGCCCGTATCTTGGACAATGTGACCATCGCACCAAGTCCACAATGGTTGCAAAACCTTCTTATGAACGAAGGCATCCGTCCGATTAACAATGTGGTCGACGTGACCAACTATATTCTACTCTACTTTGGTCAGCCTATGCATGCCTTTGACTTGGATACCTTTGAAGGCAATGACATCCGTGTGCGTGAAGCGCGTGCTGGTGAAAAGTTGGTGACCTTGGACGGTGAAGAACGTGAGTTGGAAACAAATGATTTAGTGATTACTGTCGCTGACAAACCAGTCGCCCTTGCAGGTGTCATGGGTGGAGAGGCTACAGAAATCTCTGAAAAATCTAGTCGTGTTGTGTTAGAAGCTGCTGTTTTCAATGGCACATCCATTCGTAAGACTAGCGGACGCCTTAACCTTCGTTCGGAATCATCTTCTCGTTTTGAAAAAGGGATCAATGTGGCAACAGTCAATGAGGCCTTGGATGCTGCAGCTAGCATGATTGCAGAACTTGCAGGTGCGACGGTGCGTAAGGGCATCGTTTCAGCGGGTGAGCTTGACACTTCAGATGTAGAAGTATCTTCAACTCTTGCCGATGTCAACCGTGTCCTTGGAACAGAACTTTCATACGCTGATGTCGAAGATGTCTTCCGTCGTCTTGGCTTTGGTCTTTCTGGAAATGAAGACAGCTTTACCGTTAGCGTTCCACGTCGTCGTTGGGATATCGCCATCGAAGCGGACCTCTTTGAAGAAATCGCTCGTATCTATGGTTATGACCGTTTGCCAACCAGTCTTCCAAAAGATGATGGTACAGCAGGTGAATTGACTGCAACACAAAAATTGCGTCGCCAAGTCCGTACGATTGCTGAAGGAGCAGGCTTGACAGAAATCATTACCTACGCTCTAACAACTCCTGAAAAAGCAGTTGAGTTCACAGCTCAACCAAGTAACCTTACAGAACTTATGTGGCCAATGACAGTGGATCGCTCCGTTCTCCGTCAAAATATGGTCTCAGGTATCCTTGATACGGTTGCCTACAATGTGGCTCGTAAGAACAAAAACTTGGCTCTTTACGAGATTGGAAAAGTCTTTGAACAAACAGGCAATCCAAAAGAAGACCTACCAAACGAGATCAACAGCTTTGCCTTTGCCTTGACAGGCTTGGTTGCTGAAAAAGATTTCCAAACAGCAGCAGTTCCAGTTGATTTCTTCTATGCTAAGGGAATCCTTGAAACTCTCTTTGCTCGTTTGGGACTCCAAGTAACTTATACAGCAACATCTGAAATCGCTAGCCTTCATCCAGGACGTACAGCCGTAATCTCACTCGGTGACCAAGTTCTTGGTTTCCTTGGCCAAGTGCATCCAGTCACTGCGAAGGCCTACGATATCCCAGAAACGTATGTAGCGGAGCTCAACCTTTCAGCCATCGAAGCTGCCCTCCAACCGGCTGCTCCATTTGTGGAAATTACCAAATTCCCAGCTGTTAGTCGTGATATTGCTCTACTTCTCAAGGCAGAAGTCACTCACCAAGAAGTTGTAGACGCTATCCAAGCTGCAGGCGTGAAACGTTTGACAGATATCAAACTCTTTGACGTCTTCTCAGGTGAAAAATTAGGACTTGGTATGAAGTCAATGGCCTATAGCTTGACCTTCCAAAATCCAGAAGATAGCTTGACGGACGAGGAAGTCGCACGCTACATGGAAAAAATCCAAGCATCACTCGAAGAAAAAGTGAATGCAGAAGTACGTTAACTCATCAATCCATCCTTCGGGGTGGATTTTTAGTTTCAAAAGGATAGTTCAGAAGAGAAAAGCAACAGTTGAGAGAGGAATCATCTCAGAAAGCCTTTAATGAGCTATACTTAAGTTATCACTGAACCGCTTAAAAAACTTAGATTTGGTAGATTTTTACTATAAATAATCTCGATAAAAATAGACACAAAATGTTGTAAAGGCTATCAAAAAGGAGTATAATAAGTGCAACATATCTCGGAGGTGGAAAATGTTAGAAGTAAGAAATCTAGAGAAAAGTTTCGGTTCCAAGCAAGTCCTGTTTGGTGTCGATTTTCAGGCAAGCCCAGGACGAATTCTAGGGCTGGTCGGGAAAAATGGTGCTGGGAAAACAACGATTTTTCACAGTATGTTAAAATTTTTAGAGTATCAAGGAGAGATCAGTCTGGATGGGCAGGAGATTCGTCAGGAAACCTACGCTCGGATTGGCTATCTGCCTGAGGAACGCAGTCTTATGCCCAAGCTGACAGTCTTTGAACAAGTTCGCTACTTGGCGACTCTAAAGGGCATGGATGCCAAGGAAGTCAAGGAAAAACTCCCTCAATGGATGGAAAAATTGGAAGTGAAGGGCAAATTGACCGACAAAATCAAGAGTCTTTCCAAAGGGAATCAGCAGAAGATTCAGTTGATCATCACCTTAATCCATGAACCAGACTTGATTATCTTGGATGAACCTTTTAGTGGTTTGGATCCAGTCAATACCGAGTTGCTCAAACAGGTCATCTTGAAAGAGAAAGAGCGCGGTGCAATTATTATCTTTTCTGACCATGTCATGACCAACGTTGAGGAACTTTGCGATGATATCCTGATGATTCGAGATGGGCGTGTGGTCTTGCATGGACCAGTTCAGGATGTTCGGAATCAATATGGGAAAACACGTCTCTTTGTTTCAAGTGAACGAAGCAAGGAAGAACTGGAAAGTCTTCCTCATGTCAAACAAGTGAGCTTGACCAAGCAAGGCAGTTGGAAATTAATCCTAGATGATGAGAGCGCTGGAAGGGAACTCTTCCCCATCCTCACTCAAGGTCAATACATCGCGACCTTTGACCAACAAGCTCCAACAATCGATGAAATCTTTAAACTAGAATCAGGGGTGGAAGTATGAGAAATATGTGGGTTGTAATGAAGGAAACCTATCTTCGGCATGTCAAGTCGTGGAGTTTCTTCTTCATGGTGATTTCGCCGTTCCTCTTTTTGGCTTTATCTGCAGGAATCGGCTATCTCCAAAATTCTTCGATGGCTAAAAATAGCAAGGTAGCGGTAGTAACAACAGTGCCATCTGTAGCTGAGGGACTCAAGGGTACCAATGGTATCAACTTTGATTACAAGGATGAAGCCAGTGCCCAAGCTGCTATCAAAGATGAGAAAATCAAGGGTTACCTAACCATTGACCAAGAGGACAGCATCCTCAAGGCCGTCTATCATGGTGAAACTTCTCTTGAAAGTGGTATCAAGCTAGCAGTAACCAATAAACTCAATGAGCTTCAATACCAACTTAATCGCTCGGCAGCTAATTTGTCTCAAGAGCAGGAAAAGCGCCTGAGTCAAACCGTTGACTTTACTGAGAAGATTGATGAATCTAAGGAAAACAAAAAAATTGTTCAAACCATTGCGGCCGCAGGGCTTGGTTTCTTCCTTTATATGATTTTGATTACCTATGCTAGTGTCACTGCTCAGGAAGTGGCTAGCGAGAAAGGAACCAAAATCATGGAAGTGGTCTTCTCTAGTATCCGAGCTAGTCATTATTTCTATGCTCGCATGCTGGCTCTGCTTCTTGTGATTTTGACCCATATTGGCATTTACGTCGTGGGTGGGCTGGCTGCCATTCTTCTCTTTAAAGACCTACCAATCTTAGCTCAATCTGGTATTTTAAATCATCTAGGAGATGCCTTCTCGCTTAATACCTTATTGTTTGTCTTGGTTAGTCTCTTTATGTATGTTGTTTTGGCAGCCTTCCTAGGTTCTATGGTTTCTCGCCCTGAGGATTCAGGAAAGGCCTTGTCGCCACTGATGATCTTGATTATCGCAGGATTCGTTGGAGTGACCGCTCTAGGTGCTGCAGGAGACAATTTAGTTCTGAAAATTGGTTCCTATATTCCTTTCATCTCGACCTTCTTTATGCCATTTAGAGCTATTAATGGGTATGCAAGTGGTCTAGAAGCTTGGATTTCACTTGCCATAACGGTTGTTTTTGCAGTAACTGCAACAGCCTTTATCGGACGCATGTATGCTAGTCTAGTCCTTCAAACGGATGATTTGGGAATCTGGAAAACCTTTAAACGTGCCTTAGCTTATAAATAGGAGAGCCTCGCAAAAGCGAGGTTTTTCTAGATGTTAAACACTGAAATCGGCAAAAATATTTTTCATATCTATTGACTTTTAGTAGTAAAATTTGGTATGATAGTAGACGGTATTGTTTACCCCATTTGTAAGGCCCCGGAACCTTTCAAATACCCCGCGGACCGGAACATCCGCCCAGTAAACAAAAACGATATTCATATAGGAGAAATCATGAACAAAACTACATTCATGGCTAAACCAGGCCAAGTAGAACGCAAATGGTACGTTGTTGACGCAACTGATGTACCTCTTGGACGCCTTTCAGCAGTTGTTGCTAGCGTACTTCGCGGAAAAAACAAACCAACATTCACACCACACACTGATACAGGTGACTTCGTAATCGTTATCAATGCTGAAAAAGTTAAATTGACTGGTAAAAAAGCAACTGATAAGATCTATTACACTCACTCAAACCACCCAGGTGGATTGAAACAAATCTCTGCTGGTGAACTTCGTTCTAAAAATGCAGTACGTTTGATCGAAAAATCAGTTAAAGGTATGCTTCCACACAATACTCTTGGCCGCGCTCAAGGTATGAAATTGAAAGTATTCGTTGGAGCTGAGCACACTCACGCTGCACAACAACCAGAAGTTCTTGATATTTCAGGACTTATCTAAGGAAAGGAACAATAAAGTATGTCACAAGCACAATATGCAGGTACTGGACGTCGTAAAAACGCTGTTGCACGCGTTCGCCTTGTTCCAGGAACTGGTAAAATCACTGTTAACAAAAAAGATGTTGAAGAGTACATCCCACACGCTGACCTTCGTCTCGTTATCAACCAACCATTCGCAGTTACTTCAACTGTAGGTTCATACGACGTTTTCGTTAACGTTGTAGGTGGTGGATACGCTGGTCAAGCAGGAGCTATCCGTCACGGTATCGCTCGTGCCCTTCTTCAAGTAGACCCAGATTTCCGCGATTCATTGAAACGCGCAGGACTTCTTACACGTGACTCACGTAAAGTTGAACGTAAGAAACCAGGTCTTAAGAAAGCTCGTAAAGCATCACAATTTAGTAAACGTTAATTCGGAAGAATTACTATACTTACAGAGAGCACCTTTCGAGGTGTTCTTTTTTATATTTTCATACTAAATTGATGCAATTGACACAGTTGTTGCGACTTTAGTCGCTTACAAATGTGGCTGCGATCTGACAAAGTCAGTTGCCTCAAAACCTTAATCAATACGATACTATCAACCTTTCAAAGCACTCGCAGGTTTGCCTTATGGGTGCTTTTTCGTGTTTTTTGAAATAGCTCTTTATATCGTTATTGAAAACCTTTAAATCATTAGGAATCTTAATAAGAACAGACCGATTACGGTTTCCTGAATTCATTTTTAGTGGATTTTTTGCAAAAAATATTTTCCTTAATGTACTTTTATGTATTGCTTCAAAAGTTGGAAAAAATCATTGAAAGTTCTAATTCTGTACTGAATAGCATTAGAACCTTTTTCATTTGATTTTAAATAGTTAGAAAATATGATAAAATAAAATGAGAATATTTTTAAAGTGTTACCCGACTTTATTCGAGGGATCATACTATCTCTTCTTACTTGATGAATTCGTGGTATGCTTTCGCTTGTTTTAATGCAGAAAGTTTTAGAAGGAGGCTACTCAGTATGTCATTATGGGACGCGTTGTTTGGAACAGACACAGAAAAGAAAAGGGAACAATATAAAGCATTGTATAACGACTTGAACAGTCAATTAAAAAGCTTTGAGGAAAAATTAAAAGAGATGGAAGGAAAAGTTGATAGCTATAATAACTCTCGACCTTCAATGAGTACAAGTTTTATTCCAGAGGATGTTTTTAGTGATAGCGAAGGTCGAGTAAAAGGAAAAGTTGATACTGTGCGAACCAATCAGTCTAGCGATGCAAAAAGCTTATCGAGTGCTGTTGATGCAGCCTATGAACGATACAAATACTATGAGCGTTTAGCTGAGCAAGAACGCCGAGAGAGGGAAGCTGAAGCAAGACGTCAGGCTGAGGAACGTAGAAATAGAAATAAAAGACGGAGGTAAGATTCATGGCGGACTTAAAAATCAAATATAAAGATTTGGAAACTGCTATTAAGCTTTCAAAAGAGATCAATCAAGAACTGACGAACTCTTATCAAACGGTTACTCGATTAAAAAGTTATCTCCAATCCGCCAAGTGGTCAGGAAAAACTAAGGTAGCTTTTGAATCCTATTTAGATATTATCCATAAATACCATAAGGATCTAAGGTCTATCATGCAAGAACATGAAAAAGCAGTCTCTGGTCTGAAAAAATCAATTGATAATTACAATAACTCATCAGAAGTTGCATCAATAAAGGGGTTGTAAATATGTCACATAAAGAAACGTTTTCTATTCATGAACTCCATTATCTGATCGGTGCCTTTGATGGGGAGTTGATGCCCGGGTTGCCCACGCTAGATGATATTGTCACTGCTTCTGAAACCATTTGGACGATAGCCAAAGAGGAACTTGAGAAAAAAGGTTTGGTGAATGAGGATGGTTCACTAACAAAAGCAGGGTTTGTCATAGTTGAGACTCTAAAAGAATATTGCTTGGGTAGATCTTTGGTCATTCTAAATAATTTCTATTTCATGCAATGCCGAGACAGTAATTTTTCTATCCTAATCGTAGATACTGGTCAGGGATATCAACTTGTCAAGATTAGTCCTATGAGTCGCTTATTGCTGCTTCAAGATAAGCTCCCATTGGTGACAAGGATTCCTCTGGAAGATGAGGTTGATTTTCTAACTGAAAGAAAGCAACTAACTCCTGATATCGAAACGGCTTTAGCATCAGATCAAGCACTGATGGTACAGTATTATCCTTTGGAACAAATGTGCGAGACCAGACACGCAGCATTATTAACAGCTTCGTATCTATTCGTTGAAGAAGAGGGCCAACTATTGGGATTTGATGTGAATCAAGAAGAGTTATACCGCTTTAGCCAATACTATTTCCTTGAGAGATTGTATAGCTGGCTTGCCATTCCGTTTAGGGAGGAGGATTTTGAAAATGGTAGTGACTGAAACGACTGTAATGGGTGCTGGTGGATCTAACGAAATCACCATGAATCCTGATGAAATGCATACAATCATGTCTTACATCACCAACATTGAAATTTCATTTCAAAATAACTTAGCTCCAAAATTAAAGAGCCTATCTGAAACGAAATATTATGAGGGTGGAGAAGCTTCAAAAGCAATGGACCACTATGCTGATATGCTTAATAAAGTGAATGAAGTCGGAGACCTATACCGACGTGCTAATAGTGAGATTTTAAGCATGATGGATCAAATGATCGAACAAGATACCAAGCTCAGAGATGATTTTATGAATGGTCTTGCTGCTGATCCCGCTCTCGTACAAAACTTAAAAACTCTGGGAATCATTCCGCGAGGTGACCAATGACCAAAGACGTAGAACTTCATTCATCGACCTGGAAGACGATGAAACAAGCCCTGACAGGCCTCACTGAAAATGCCACAGTCTCTAGCAGTGGCTATGGAAATTACACAAATGCTCAAGCAGGGAGCTATAGTACAGGCACAACTTCGACTGGATTTGCCAAACGGGTGGAGGATCTGGTCAAGATTTCTGAGAAGGTTCAGAAACTCATCAAGGAAAAGGATACGGACGGTGTCGTTTCATATACCTATCACGATGAAACCAGCACTGCCCAAACTCTGCAAGCCAAACTCTCTACCTTAGAGCGGTATGCCGAGAATGTGAACACCTACATCAATAAGAAAATCGACCGCCCCTTCTATGAGGCTATGGACAAAGTCGGAGCCAAGCTTGAAGCCCTTAACATTCAAAAGTATAAAACGACTAACAAGATTGGCTATAAGCGGATCGAGCCTGTGAAAGATCCCTATGGCCATCCTGTCGGTACCAAGGAAGTCACCCCACCTGAGATAGGGATTGACGAGCTCTACAAGGTTGATAGTCCTTATAAGGCATCACTGAAGAAAAGCTATGAGAAGTATAAGAAGAGTAAGGACTATAAGGATAGCAGGCTGACGGAGACAGAATATGTCCAAGTTATGCACCAAACCCGATCTTTTGAGTATGTATCGATTGATGATGAAAAGTCCACTACCGAGATGTGGCGGGATTTGACTCTGACCGCGGCTACAGTTGTCTTGTATGTCTTCTGCCCTCCTGCCGGTGCGGTTCTATCAACGGTCGTAGCAGCAGCGGAAATGTACTCTGCCGCTTCTGGTAAGGACTGGGGTACTGGGCGCGAGCTGGATGGGAACGAGAGAGTTATGAGGGGAGCCTTTGCCCTGCTTGACTTGATCCCAGCCGGTAAATACCTAGGTGGTTTGGCCAAGATAGGAAAGACTGCAGGAATCACCGCTGTTAAGACTAGTATCAAAACAGCAGTGAAGGAAGGCTTGGAACAAGGAGTTAGGAACCTAGATAGTTTCAAAGGTATCTTGAAGAATGCTAAGAGCTTGGGGGATAATGTTCTTTCCCAAATTAAAACCTATGGCAAACAGCTTGACAATCTCCGACCAAGTAAGATTCTATCGAATTCAGCAGACGCTCTAAGCGATGGTTTACGCCATGCGGATAATGTTCTAAGTGAAGCAGCTCAAAATTTCCGTCTGAATATTGGATTAGAACCTCAACTAGCGGATGGTATTCTATCAAGTGGTGGAGGGAAGTTATCTCATTTAGCAGATAATCTCAGTGCTTTTGCGAAAAATCTAGGTGGTAGTGTAGAGGATTTTTCAGAAAACACAGTTAAGTTTTTTGAAAAACCTCTTTCTACTATTGACAGATTTAATGAGATAGATATTGTTAGTTATGCAGAAACTATGAAAAAAAATTATACAGAAATTGATGTTGCTAAATTAACTGATTTAACAACACACAATACAGAATCAAAGACTGCCTTACTTGGTTATTTTCAGCCTAATAGTGTCACTTCTTATGAGCAAGTGGCTCATGCTAATGGCTGGACTTACTTTGATGCTGGAAGTAATGGCTGGAACGCAATGTGGAAAGTGGATCCAGACTTAGCTTATAAAGTAAATGATGAATTCTTGCTAAAACAGATTCAGGAAGGAAAGAATTTTATATTGAGTTCCAATCCAGAAACTGCAGATTTTGTATTTCACACGACTGGTAAAGGGGAATCATTTATGAACGAAATGAATATTCTAAGAGAAAATGGATATAAGTTTGAGAATTTCGGAAATATGTGGAGGGCTTATAAATGAGCGAAGTATACTTGCCTACAAGAGATAGTTTGGGTTATCAGAATGTCAAACAAGCTTTAGAGAAAATTTTTTCGATTAATCTTGATACAATTACGATTAATGAAGGAGAAGATGAAAATTTTAATTTTCCGTTCATGTATAACGGTTATCATATGACAATAGGTATTTCATCAACCGGTAAAAATACGCAATTGGAAGCCGGAGAGGGTGGCTTATTTAACATTTGGTTCACTCGAACTGATGAACAGAGATTTTCAATCACTTTTTTATCCAAGGTTATTGATGATAAGAGTATAAGAAGAGTGTATGGACGTGATGAAGAATCAGTCGAACGGACTTTGAATATATTGAAAGACTTTCTAAATTCAGATAAAGCGGAAGTTCTATTGAAGAATTAAATTAATATCTAGATTTTGTCACGGTGGTGGTGCTCAAGAAATCACCATGAATCCTGATGAAATGCATACAATCATGCGTTACATCGCCAATATTGAAATTTCATTTCAAAATAGCTTAGCTCCAAAATTGAAGAGCCTATCTGAAACGAAATATTATGAGGGTGGAGAAGCTTCAAAAGCAATGGACCACTATGCTGATATGCTTAATAAAGTGAATGAAGTCGGAGACCTATACCGACGTGCTAATAGTGAGATTTTAAGCATGATGGATCAAATGATCGAACAAGATACCAAGCTCAGAGATGATTTTATGAATGGTCTTGCTGCTGATCCCGCTCTCGTACAAAACTTAAAAACTCTGGGAATCATTCCGCGAGGTGACCAATGACCAAAGACGTAGAACTTCATTCATCGACCTGGAAGACGATGAAACAAGCCCTGACAGGCCTCACTGAAAATGCCACAGTCTCTAGCAGTGGCTATGGAAATTACACAAATGCTCAAGCAGGGAGCTATAGTACAGGCACAACTTCGACTGGATTTGCCAAACGGGTGGAGGATCTGGTCAAGATTTCTGAGAAGGTTCAGAAACTCATCAAGGAAAAGGATACGGACGGTGTCGTTTCATATACCTATCACGATGAAACCAGCACTGCCCAAACTCTGCAAGCCAAACTCTCTACCTTAGAGCGGTATGCCGAGAATGTGAACACCTACATCAATAAGAAAATCGACCGCCCCTTCTATGAGGCTATGGACAAAGTCGGAGCCAAGCTTGAAGCCCTTAACATTCAAAAGTATAAAACGACTAACAAGATTGGCTATAAGCGGATCGAGCCTGTGAAAGATCCCTATGGCCATCCTGTCGGTACCAAGGAAGTCACCCCACCTGAGATAGGGATTGACGAGCTCTACAAGGTTGATAGTCCTTATAAGGCATCACTGAAGAAAAGCTATGAGAAGTATAAGAAGAGTAAGGACTATAAGGATAGCAGGCTGACGGAGACAGAATATGTCCAAGTTATGCACCAAACCCGATCTTTTGAGTATGTATCGATTGATGATGAAAAGTCCACTACCGAGATGTGGCGGGATTTGACTCTGACCGCGGCTACAGTTGTCTTGTATGTCTTCTGCCCTCCTGCCGGTGCGGTTCTATCCACGGTCGTAGCAGCAGCGGATATGTACTCTGCCGCTTCTGGTAAGGACTGGGGTACTGGCCGCGAGCTAGACGGGAACGAGAGAGCTATGAGGGGAGCCTTTGCCCTGCTTGACTTGATCCCAGCAGGTAAATACCTCAGTGGTTTGGCCAAGACAGGAAAGACTGCAGGGCTCACCGCTGTTAAGACTAGTATCAAAACAGCAGTGAAGGAAGGCATTGAACAAGGCGCTAAGAATTTTGATACTTTTAAAGGGCTCTTGAAGAAGACCAAGGGGCTGGGGGATAATGTCCTTTCCCAAATTAAAACCTATGGCAAACAGCTTGACAATCTCCGACCAAGTAAGATTCTATCGAATTCAGCAGATAATCTAAGTGACGCGGCTCAGAGATTTAGTTTGAACTCCCTAGAACAACTGCAACCAGTGACAGACTCTATTCCATTTGAAGGAGGTAAGTTAACACATCAGGCAGATAATCTCAGTGCTTTCGCAAAGAATCTAGATGGCAGTGTGGATGATGTTGTGGAAGCTAACCGGTTCTCCTCAGAGTGGCATAATTTGCAGAAAAGTTTTCCGGATTCAGGATTATCAGAACGACAATCAGAAAAGATAGTCAATATTAAACCAAGTGAAACAATTAAACGACCAGATCCTGAGGAATATTTGAGTTCTAATTATATTAAAGAACATAATGCCTTATTTGACGAAGGGGTGGCAGCTTTTGCTAAAAATGATTATTGGATTCAAAAAGAAGGTTATTTTGGTCGACCGGATGGTGCATTTGTCTTTCCAAAAGATGTAGCTGAAGCTATGGTCAAGGAAGCTGATGGTAATCCCCGTGTACTTGAAAAACTTTTGGGACTTGATAAAGGTAGTCTTGGAAATAATCCAATTATGATCGAACCTAAGGAAGTTGAAAATCTGAGGATTCCAAGTGGCAATGAGGGCGGAGCAAGCGGGAATGTTCAATGGCGTCCGGGTGGTAAGACCTATCCGGGTGGTGTTCCAGAATCTGTGATTGACAGAGTTCCTAAAGATAAATTGAACATTAAAGAATTGTGGAGTGAACAATAATGAAAGAAATACCAACAAAAAAAGGTGATATGTTAGAAATTTATGAAGCCAATGGTAAGTATATTTTAAAGTATCCAACTTTCAATATCACCATGCCAGAGGTTGTTAAAGAAATCCCTAAAGAAGCAGTGGATAGCTATTTAGCAGGAGAACATGATGGTGAAGAATTAATTAATTATGCTAATTTCGGATTTTGGAAATCAAAAATTAGTCAAGAAGATGCTAACATACAATTTTTAAGAGATAATCCAGAATTTCTTCTTATTGATACAGATAGAAAGAGACACTATTTCTCCGAAAAAGAATTTGAAGAATTGTTGAAAAAAGCTCATGAAGTTTCTGATGCAGATGATAAGTAATCATTCTCTATATTAAAGAATATAAGAGACAGAGTTCTTGCTCTGTCTCTTACGTATTATAAGAAAATTCTTAGGCAGTAAGCTCAGACCATCAGCCGTTGCGCGCTATGAGGCTGGTCTTTTTGATGAGAATGCCCGTCTAGCCTATGGAAGCCAGAAGAACGTGGAGGAAAGCTAACACATCTAGCAGATAATCTCAGTGCTTTCGCAAAGAATCTAGATGGCAGTCTAGATGATGTGATGGAGCTAGGAGGGAAATCTGGCAGTAGGTTTGGTGGTTCGAATACCAAACATTGGTTCGAAGATGCTAGTGAGATCTTGAGAGACGGAAGCCATATGGATGGAAAAGTTCCCAAGCCTAATGTTGTATATGAGGCTGGAGAACATCGCTATCTTTACCGTACTGATGAGGTGGGGCGTATTGATCGGGCGTATGCTGAAGATTTACAACTAAAACTCCATGAAGGTAGATTACGTCATAACTCCAAGACTCTGGATAAAGAAATTGGGGACCATGCAGGGCATATATTCGGAGATTTATTTGGTGGATCACCCGAGTTGGATAATGTTATCTCACAAGCTAAAGATGTCAATCTAAAAGAATATCGTCGTATCGAACGTGATTGGGAAGCTGCTTTAAAATCCAAACCACCAAAGAAAGTTGAAGTAGACATTAAGATTAACTACGAAGGCTCTTCAATGAGACCTACTAGCTTTGAAGTCAATTATAAGATTGATGGTATAGAGTATTTTGAAGAAATTCCTAATATAAATAGATAAAGGGAGGATAAAATGACACAATTTGAAGATAAATTTATGGAAGTTCAGGCTAGCATGATTTCATTAGCTATGGAATATGTCCAAAATCAAGCAGAAAAAGTATATATCTATGCGATAGCGGACAGTTTGTATAGTTTTAATCTATTTTATAAGATTAAAGGAAATATTGTACACAAACACTTAGTAAATGATTTTTTACCTACAAAATCACATATTGATACCAGTTTGCAATCTCTCTTGTTGAAAGAAGGTGTCAAGGATGTAAAATCAATGCTTGATGTTTGCCAAGAATACAATCGCGAGCATCCAACTGAAATGTGGTTAATTTATGATGCCAAGAAAAACAGTCTTGATAGTCGCTATAGCTATGAAGGACGTTATGACAAGGATGAAGAATTACTTCCAAGTCTAGAGTTTGAAAAATGGTTTGAGGAAGTAAAAGAAAATCAGCTATAATGCTTTTGATATTGGCACTTAATATTCAGTTAAGTGCCTTTTCACAAAGGGCTGGGGGACAGGGCACCACTTCGACCGGATTTGCCAAACGGGTGGAGGATCTGCTCAAGATTTCTGAGAAATCCAGAGCTTATTATCTGAAAAATAAATGGAAGGAATAGACTTCTGCATTGATTAGTATGACTTTTCGTTTCATACGTATCGAGTAGGATGGGAATTATTTAGATATTTTATTGTATCAAACTAATTATTGCTAAAGTATTATTTTTTTTAATTATTTGATATAATACTTGCATAAGTATTTGAATAATGTTAAAATAAGAAAAAAAGAACATAGGAGTAAGAATATGTCAGACCAAATTCGTGTATCCACAGAAACCCTTCAATCACGCGCGCGTGAATATGGAAAAGCTGCTAATGATATCAGAGTTATCTTGAACAATCTTCAACGCCTACAAGACACTCTTCGTACAGAGTGGGAAGGTGCTGCCTTCCAAGGCTTCGAGAGACAATTCCTTGAATTGAAACCGAAGGTTGTAAATTTTGCGGATTTGATGCAACAAATCAACACACAACTTGATAAGACTGCTGAAGCAATGAAACAAAATGACCAAGCTTTATCTAAGAACTTTGGCATTCAAAATAGTTAAGGATAAAGTTGAGGATTTCTCCTCAACTTTTTTACTACATTTATTTAAGGAGAACATGTGAATAAGAAACTTTTATTTAGCTTAGGGATGCTACTGTTATTTGTTACAATGATAGTCTCCTTCTTTGCAGTTGTAAAACCAACACCTATCAGTCGAACGAACTCAGATTCCTCGGTGCAACAAGCCCCTATCAAAGTAGCTGTAGTTAATGAAGATACAGGTAAGGTATATAATGGACAACCGATTAACATTGCGAATACTTTAGTAAACTCGTTCATAGCTAAAAATAATTACAAAGTAGAAGTCGTTTCTCGGTCAATCGCTGAAAACGGTCTAAAAAATGAGACTTATCAGTTGATGATAATCTTGCCAAGTAAATTTTCAGAAGAAGCTTTAGCGATCGAATCAACTTCTCCTGTTCAGGCGAAGTTTCAATATCAAATTCAATCAAGTGATCAACTGACTGTTAAACAGGCTGAACAAGCAGTAGTAGCTTTCAAAGAGCTCTTTAATAAGGACTTGATTAATATTTATTTCACTAGTATTATTGGGAATTTGAAAACAGCACAAGGCCAGGTTGCTGATGTGGTTACAAATGAACATGAGTCACTAACGTCCTTTAATAATAAGTTAGTGGATCCTCTCGCTCAATATAGTCAACAATTTAATGGCTTAGGCTCATCACCGAACAATCTCTTATCATCGTATTCATCATTTAACAAAACCCTGTTAAATACAAATGATGCCTTTAAATCAATTGATTCTGTCAATAAGACATATGAGGGACCAATAAAAGAAATAGATGAGCAACAAAAAAAATGGGATAATTCCTTGAAAAAAAGAGAAAAGTCTTTGGCCAACTATGATACAGAATTTTCTAAATTATCAGTTAAGGAACAATTAGATCAATTAGCTGCTATAAACACTCAATTTAATAATAATAATTTATCAGAGCCAGCTATTTGGAAAGAAACTACTGATACGGCTTCTTCCTATAATCAAGATATCGCAAAACTTCTCGAAAGCTTGAAGAAGAATAATAAGGAAATTGATGATACCTTATCAAATTATGATACAAAGATTAGAGAAGCAGTAGAGTCTTCCTTGGCTAAAAACTCCTCAGCGATCGATGGAGCTAATAAAACTCTTGGAAGTTATATCCAGTCGTTAAATACTAGTATGGAAAATCAAATTACTAGTAAATGGCCAAGTGTATACTACGATGATGCAGCTATAAATAATCTTTCTTTGTCAGATACTGATAAACAACATTTGAAAAATATAAGTGCTTTTATACAGTGGTATAGTAAGAAGACAGGGAAAGATTTGCCAACTTTGCAAGCTACAACACTTGAAAATGAAGAGTTCTCTCAGTTGAAGAATGACATTAAATCTAAGAGCACAACAAAACGTGAGCTAACATTGCCTTCATTTGAAGGAAAAATTTCAAAATTAACGTTAACAGTACCAAGCGGATACTATCTTAAAGAATCAAACTATGGATTTTCTGATCTTGGAGGAGGGAGTTATCAGGTATCTATCCCTAGTGAAGCATCTCCAGGTATGACTATTTCATACACACTAGGAATCAAGAATGAAAATGATCTCAATGTCTTATCACCTGTGCTTGTTAAGTATCAATTAGATACGACAGAAGATGTAAAAGTTATAAAGGAAGATGCCCCTGATCTAGAAAAAGATAAAAAAATAGAGAATGAGACAGTTCATTCTGCGCCTGTTAGTCCAGCTACTTCTGTAACGTCAAGTTCCTCTACGTCTGATGGGCAGAAACCAACAGAAATTATCACAATTACGAAGACCATCACGACTACTAAGATAAATCAAACAGAAAAAAAAGTTTTGAATCGTCATTATGAGATGCAAGACATTATTTCTAACTGGGAGTACAATCCTACTAAGTTAACTCAAGCGATTTATAAAGATGTTGAGGCGTATCTACAGTTATCAGGACTTGTTACTGCGTATTACGGCTTAGATTTATCTAAAAATACGTACACTGACACTACGTTTGTTCCGGCAGAAGGTTCTCTTGCTGCCTTAGCAAATAATGATGACCTCAAGACTATTGTGACCAATCTAATCAAAGCGACTACAGTAGAAGCTCTAAAATCAGATTTGAAGATTTCGGATAAAAAATTGGCGGATATTCAGTCTCGATTAGCTAATACTAAAAAATTGACATCTAATATTGATCAGCTGAAAACAACAACCAAAGATTTAATGACTCAGTTAAGTAAGTTAATTGAGCAGAGCGAATTAGTGGATAAAACGATTAAGGGTAAACCAAATTTTGTTGAAACAGAAAAAGTAGACAATACTGATATGGTTACAGTTAGTATGGATATGAACAGTGACCTAATTAAACTGATGTCAGCTAGTAAAACCTTGATGGACAATACAAAAGCAAACCAAGCTGTTTCTGAGACAATTGAAGCTACTATGACTCAGTTGACAAATGATGTTAATACATTGGAAAAAGACGGGAAATCATTAACTGAACGCGTTTCTGAGTTGAAGAAAATCATGTCTAGTGAATATGGTTCAAACGAAGAATTCCTTAAAAACTTTTCTACTGTTTTGAGCAATACTAAAACGGGTAACACCAAAAATGAAGCTGTCTATGAATATTTGTCGAACCCTGTTGATGCTTCGAAAATTGGGAATGTCGTATCAGCTGCGACCAATTCACCGTCACAGACTAATCGTCAAGACGAAAGGTCAGGACTTCTGATTATCTTAATCAGCTATCTTGTTAGCTTGGTTGTTGCTTATCTTTTCCAACATGCAGATAAAGAAGAATTGCAAAGATTAATCAGTTTGAAGGATCGTTTGTCATGGAGAAATTCTTCTGGACCAATGTTCTTCCTAAGTGTGATTTCAGTAGCAGCAGGTTCTATCATTGCGATTGTTTCTGGAGTTAAACTTGCTTTCTCTGTAAGTCAGTTGAGTTGGTTTGTAGTACTTCTTGTCTTGGTAAGTCTAATGATGACATATGGTCTGAATATCCTTATGGATAAACTAAAAAGTCTTGGATTTTTGATAAGTATAAGTCTACTACTGCTTTATATCATTTCAGCAACTCAATTGTTTGATGAATATTATGTGAATTCGGCTCCTATTTTAACAGCTCTTTCTCCATTGACATATCTTGAAGGTGCAGTGAAGTTATTCATTAATCAGCAAAATGGAGTTGTTCAGTCAGTAATGGTAATTGTTGTTCTCACAATTGCTTTGGGACTTGGAAATACTTTCTTGTATCGCCAAGTTAAGGATAGCAAGTAATATGAAAAAAACCATTGTCTTTATCTTTCTATTGTTTTTAGTTTTTACAAGAGGAAGTGTTGTCTTTGCAAATGATGGATCTTTGCAAATAGATACTTCTTTAGATAAAAATACCAAGAAAACGGAGATTCAGTACTTTGAACAGGAGAGTAATTTGACAAAGTTATTTCATCCTGAGACATATAAATTGATTGATGCAACTAAAAAATTGGATAAAGAAAAGTATCAATTAGTTAAAACAAACTTATTTATCACTAAAGTGGAAACAGAGAATATCGTTAATGAGTATCAGTCTGCTTTATTTACCAGTCAGATTCAAATCAATCACAGTGATAAAAAGACTGTTTCACTTAATAACGTAAAGTCTCCTGTTTCTTGGACTGCAATTTTATTGTTTATACTAGGGATGATTGTCACAATTTACTCGCTCTTTTATAAAAAGTTACATACAGCTAAACAATAAAATCGATAGAAAAATACATAGAGGGAGATACAAATGTATCTCCCTTTTTATAAACAAAAAGTTCTTCAATATTCATGTTCTGCGTGATATAATAGGCATAACACAATAGATTTAGGAGGGTTCTATGGAAGAGTACATTAATATTAGTCTGGATTGTTCGCCTTTTTTATCTAAAATATTAGATTTAAGAGTTCCTACTGAGTTAACGATTAAAGAATTACTACAAATCGTCTCAGATACTTATGGTATAGGGGTTAAGGTAATGAATCCAAGTGTAAGAAATCAACAGTCTGGAGAAATTCTTGCTAGTACGAGCAGTCTAGCATTAGTGAAAGACGGAGTTTTATTAAAATTGGAAAGAATATAGTAAGGGAGTCAGGTATGGACGTTCAAAAAATGGAATTAGTAGTTGGAGATATCAAGGGAAATCGAGAAATAGCTTATGCTCTATTAACAGCAACACAACCTTATTTTGTGAATCAAAATGTCATTGAGGAAGAAGGTAAATTAACGATTGAAAGTCTTTTGACAGATGAATATTATTCTTGGGATAAGCTGACTACGATGATTGATGAAGAAAAGTTACGTCATCTGATCAATGTTGGTCAATTATTTAACTTGCTGAAGGATTCAATTTATACTTATGAGTTATCACCTAGTAATCTAGTATTTTCACGAAATGGGAATCCCCTATTCATTTTTCGTGGTGTTAAAGGGCAAGTGCCTCCCTATGATGCATTAAACCTAGAAGCGTTTACAGTTAACTTTAAAGCCATGATAGTATCTCTACTAGATAAAAAGGTAAGTTATGAAAAATTAGTGGAGGGGCAGTCGCCATTCTATAAGGGAAAACTGTTTTGTGAGACCATCATGAAGGCTGAAGATTTGGATGCAATCTTAGCCTTACTACTAGAAAAATACCTAGAAGAACAGGAACAAAATAAAGAAAAATTTTCACGTGTTCCTAACAAACTTGTTTCGCGATTGAAGTGGACTACTATTATTGCATCACTTATTGGAGTGCTGTCAATTGTTGGAGTGCTTTACTTTGCATTGTTCGCTATGCCTAATCAACAAATGATTTCGGATTTACGTTTGGCTTTTGTACACCAAGATTATTCATCGGTTGTATCTACTGTTAAAAATACAGACTCTAAATCACTTAGTCAAGATGATGCTTATATGGTAGCTTTTTCGGTCATTAAAACAGAACCTTTAACTGAAGCGCAAAAGACAGAACTATCCAAAATATCAACTCAATCAAGTACAGACTATCTTCGTTACTGGGTCTTAATTGGCCAGTCGAAAATTGATGAAGCTATAGATATTGCGAGTTACTTAGATGATCCACAATTATTAATGTACGGTCTGACTAAAAAGGTTGATGAAGTTCAGAGAAATCCTAACCTCACATCAGAACAACGTACGGAGCAACTAAATAATTATAAGAGTAAATTGGAAGAGTTGAAGAAAAACTACCTAACACCTGAGACGAACAAGTCGAATACGACTTCGACATCAACTTCGACATCAACTTCAGCTTCAACTTCAACTTCAACTTCAGCAGAGTCAAGATAGGAGTGGTCTATGAATTATTTATTTTTTGAAGGCAATGTTTATCCACTCTATGCAGGAAAAACCTATCAAATGGGGTCTTTTGTAGATTCTAATATCTATCTTCCTATTTTTGAGAATGTGGTGCTGGAAGTCAAGGAAAATGAAGTTGAACTACTCGGGGAGACTTATTCTTATGGGTATCATTTGGTTTCTATAGCTGAAAGTATAAATGTTTCCTTATTGATTATTGAAAATACAGAGCATTACCTTCTTCCTGAGAAAATACTTTATTTATCAGATAAGAAAGAAGCGTCTATTCGCTTAGTTGATTTTCCTATAGAAATCATTTTGACCTTTGATGGGACAAATAAGACGATTTACAGTGTTAGTCCATTTTACATTAACGGTGAAAGAAAAACAGGAAAGCAAAACATTCAAGATATGGATCAAATTGTTTTTGAACAAGGTCTAGGTTTATCCGTTCAAAAACAAATCTTATCGATTCATTCACTATTTTCTATTGAGACAAGCTTACTGCCTTTTTCTGAAGTAATGGTCGAAGACCGTTCAAAAGAATTTCATCGCTCTCCACGGATTATTCTAAGAGAACCTGAGGATAAAGTAACGATTGCTTCGGCACCAACAGATGATGAAGGTCACAAACAATCGTTACTGAGATTGATTATTACCCCTTTGGCGATGATTGTCTTTACGATACTGACCGTTTACTTTACACGTAGTGGTGGAATGATGTTTATGATGATGGGGATGTCTGTCATTACTATTGGGACTTCCATTCATACTTATTTTTCTGATAAAAAATCACATAAGGAACTTCAAGAACAGAAAATTGTTGATTATATGGAATATTTGGAAACCAAATATTCTCAGTTAGCTGACTTACGTGACGAACAAGTTGAGGCTCTGGTTTATCATTTTCCTGATACAGTTCGTATTTTGGAAATGGTAGAAAAAATAGATCGACGAATTTATGAGAAAACGCTCTATCACTTCGATTTCTTGTCTTATCGCTTAGGATTGGGGGAAGTTAATTCTAGTTTCTCTATTGAGTATTCAGATTCTGAGTTGACAAAATACAATGCGGCTGCTAATCAAAAAATTCAAGAACTACTTTCTTACTATCGTGTGACTAAACAGGTACCAATTACTCATACATTAACAAATCCTATGGGTTATATCGGAACACGACAAATAGTGATTGAACAAGTTCAACAGATGATGATGCAATTAGCGACTTTCCAAAGTTATCATGATTTACAGTTTATTCCAATTTTTCGAGAGGAAGAGTTGGAGTTGTGGGATTGGAGTCGTTGGTTACCTCATACGAAAATTAAAGCACTAAATAGCCGTGGTTTTGTTTACAATCAACGTACTCGAGATCAACTATTGACGTCACTCTATCAAATTATTAAAGACAGAAAATTAGATAGTGAGCAGGACAAAGGAAAGGAAAAGCAATATAGCCCTCATTATATTCTCTTTATTACAGATTTAAGCCTGATGTTGGATCACAACATTATGGAGTACATCAATGAAGATTTATCCCATTTAGGGATTCATTACGTTTTCGTAGAAGAAGTACTTGAAAGTTTACCAGAACACGTTAAGACAGTTGTTGACTATCGAGGAGATAAAAAAGGTACCGTATTACTTCAGGATGGCAATTATACAAATAAAGAAATTACGCCTCTTCCTCCTGTAAGTTTATCGGAAAAGGAAAATTTTGCGAGAAATCTCGCGGGTATTCATCATGTTCAGACTTTGCGTAATTCGATTCCGAATAGCATTACCTTCCTGGAGATGTATGGAGTCAATAAGGTAGAGGAACTGGATCTTTTAAAACGATGGCAGGACAATGAGACTTTCCAAACAATGGCTGTTCCTCTAGGAGTTCGAGGTAGAGACGATATTCTTTATCTAAACATTCATGAGAAGGCGCATGGACCTCATGGATTGATTGCTGGTACTACGGGATCAGGGAAGTCTGAGCTTATTCAGTCCTACATTCTATCTTTAGCTGTGAACTACCATCCGTATGAGGTTGCTTTCCTCTTGATTGACTATAAAGGTGGAGGAATGGCTAATCTCTTTGCAGATCTCCCTCACGTCGTTGGTACGATTACAAACTTGGATGGCAACCAGGCAAATCGAGCTCTGGTATCTATCAAGGCTGAACTGAAGAAACGTCAGCGTATTTTTGCAGAAAATGATGTTAATCATATCAACCAGTACATGAAACTCTTCAAAGAAGGGAAGGTTAAAGAACCATTACCACATCTATTAATCATTAGTGATGAGTTTGCAGAGTTGAAGGCGAATCAACCTGATTTCATGGATGAATTGGTCTCTACGGCTCGTATTGGTCGTTCATTGGGAGTTAAATTAATTTTAGCAACCCAAAAACCTAGTGGAGTTGTCAATGATCAAATTTGGTCCAACTCGAAGTTTAAAATAGCTCTTAAAGTACAGGATGTTGCGGATTCTAGAGAAGTAATCAAAACACCTGATGCTGCAGAAATCACCCAGACAGGTAGAGCCTATCTTCAAGTCGGAAACAATGAAATCTATGAGTTATTCCAAAGCGCGTGGTCGGGTGCGGATTATAATCCTGAAGGACGAAACCATGTTCAAAAAAATACAACTGTGTATGAGATTACAAGTAATGGCCAATACAATGCCATTAATAAAGATTTGAGTGGTTTAGTCAATCGAAAAGAAGCAAAGGCTGTTCCCACAGAATTGGATGCCATTGTAGAAAAAGCTCGTGAAGTCTTTGACGGTCTTCATATTCATCAGGTGGCCAGTCCTTGGTTGCCACCACTTGAAGAAAAGATATATGCTAAAGATACACAATCGACTAACTTCAAGGATTATTGGGGACGTTCAGAGGCCTTAAAACCTATTTTAGTTGGGTATCAAGATAATCCTGAAAGACAGGAACAATCTCCACTTTATTTCAATATGGAACAAAGAGGCCATATTCTATTAGTTTCTAGTCCAGGATTCGGGAAGTCCACTTTTCTACAGAACTTTGCGATGGACGTGATCCGTAAGCAGACACCAGAACAGGTCCATTTCTACCTCTATGACTTTGGTACTAGTGGCTTGATCTCTATTTCTGATTTCCCTCATGTTGCAGATTATTTCACCTTGGATGAAACTGAGAAAATCATGAAATCTCTTCGATTCTTGAATAGAGAGATTAAAACTCGGAAACGGGCTCTTTCGCGAGCAAGAGCGACAAATCTAACGCAGTACAATCAGTTGTCAGATGAGAGTTTTCCAACTATTTTCATCGAGATAGATGGTTTTGATAGTGTGATGGATGCCCCATTTGTAGATGCCTTTTATGATACTTTAAATGTCATCGCCCGCGATGGTGCCTCTCTAGGAATCTATCTAGTCGTGACACTTTCTCGTCTTAATGCAATGCGTTTACAGTTGCAATCCAACTTTAAGACTAAGATTTCGCTCTTCTTATTTGATAACAGTGACTTGTCAGGTGTAGTAGGACGTTCAAACATTCCACTCGATGAAATCAAAGGCCGGGCGATAGCTAAATTTGATGATATCGTCCAATTCCAAGTGATGTTACCATACAGTAGTGAATACTATACGGACTACATAAAAGAAGTTCGTGCAGAACAAGAAGCAATGGCTGTGGCATACGATGGACCGCTTCCTGCAGGTATCCCAATGTTGCCAGAAAAGGTCACCAAAGAAGGATTGTCAGAAATCTTAGAAAGCAGCCAAGACTTTATCTTGGGACTCGAAAGAGAGGCTGTTGTTCCAGCATCCTTTAGTTTCGAGCGACCTATTCTTATGGCCTCAGACAGTCCTGCTTTTGTAACGAATTACTATAAATTATTAGAGTATCATTTGGAACGTATGTCAGGTAAGTATAATACGCTTATCTTAGATCCTAGTCAGCGTATCAGCAACCAACTTTTTGATGGTATCCAACGTTTCGATACTTCTTTAGAAGTCGATAATGTGATGAAGACGATATTAGAAGACTTTAAGAAACGAGTGGCTACACCAAGTCAGGACTATCCTAAATGGTTAATTCTGATCCCTGATATTGCGGCGACAGCTATGGCAGCAGGGATGAACGAAGTAGACTTCAAAGAACTTCTTACGGAAGGTTCTCGCTATGGAGTGACTTTAGTATTTGCTGGTGCTTATCAGGATCTAGTAACCAATCAATACGATAATTTTGTCAAACTAGTTAATCAGTTAGTAGAACAAGTCTTCCTTGGTGTACGCATTAGCGATCAAGATCATACTCGCTATCCTTATATCATGAATGAACCGGCGCTGAAGCCTAACCAAGGATACATTCTTTACCCAGATCGTTATGAATTTGTTCAATTATTAGAAATTTAGAAAGGGATACGATGAAAGAAACGACCATGTTGCCACTCGGCAGTATCATTATATTAAAAGGAAATACAAAGAAGATGATGATCATTGCACGGGTCATCGCGGCGCCTGTCAAAGGGAATATCTATCGCTTTGACTACGGGGCTTGCCTCTATCCTGAAGGGCTTGTAGGCGATAGCCTTATCTACTTCAATGATGAAGATATTTTTAAGGTTGTTCAAGAGGGCTATAGTGATGAGGATAATGACCTCATGTTGGAAAATATTGCTGCGGTTATAGACCAGACAGATATCCCTAAAGGAAATGTAGCCGAATTGAATGACGTAAATGGATTGGGAGGTTAAGAGATGGGAGAAGTTGATTATATGCAAATCGATTCTCTGCAAAGACAGGTGAATGCCCACTCTGCCAGCATCTCCTCTGCCCAATCACGGATTACGACTATCGATGAACAGTTGGAACGCCTTCGTACGGCCAAGAAGTCTGTAGGGGAAATTCAAAAAAAGGTTCGTGACACTAAAAAAAAGATTATTAAGAAAAACTATCAACCTACTTGGAAAGGCAAACAAAAAGATGCCTTTACCAAGCAGTGGGAAACTTTCTCTAGTGACTACACGAGTTTCCAAACAGAGATGAATACATTCTACCAAGCCATCTGTGATGAAATCACTAGGTTGGAAAACCAAAAGAATGAAGAAAACGGCATTATTGGCTGGTGTCAGAGTCAGATGAATAATCTGGGAAATATCATCGAGAAGCTACTACATACGAAGGAGGGGTAAGGTCATGTATGGAACGATTCAATTATCCGAGGTTCTGTTTAACTCACACATCGGTAGCCTGTCTAAAGCCAAGGCTAGTATGGCAGGAGTTGGGAAACCAAGTTTCAATACGACAGCTACATCGAAAGGATTGGACTTGTATCAGGAACAATTCAATGAACTCCACCAGCTGGTGAAGACCTATACGACTTTGCTGGAGACAGATATCGCCTTGATGGCAGCCACAGGGAAAGAGATGCATCGGACAGATAATGTCCTAGGACAAAACATGTTTCCTGGTTTGCAGTAGGGAGGTACCATGAGTTACAATATAAAATTTGATGATATCACCTCTGTTCAAGTTGAAAGTCAAAAAACGATAAATGCTTGGGGAGAGTCCGTTGCGAGCCTCAATAAGGCCATGAGCGACTTTATCAACAATAAAAATCTCCAAGGTCAGGCCATCTCGAGTATGCGCAACTATCTAGTAGAGGTGCATGGGACTCTCCTTCAGACTCTGGTCAATCTCATGAATGACTACTCAACCAATCTCCTACTGTACAAGGACGGTTACTACCAGATTGACGGTGATCTTCATACAAAGCTACCTGGTCAGGTATTTACAAACCTTCATAGTGCTTTAAAGAGCTCACGGGATAATCTAAAGAGTGAGATTGAGATCTTGAACACGACCAAGGACAACATTTCAGACTTGGTGAGCTATGAAGGAAGCAGTCATACCAGCACGGTCATGGACTATAACTTCCTCATGAATCAGCTCAAGAACTTGGATACCTCCATCACTCAGTATGAGAGTAACCATGCGAGTCAAGATTTGGTCGCCTTTAAGGAACTTCTGGCTGCGACTAAGGCCTTGATCGCAGAGCATGCTGGTAAGACACGGACTGTAGGGACTTATCAGTCAGGAGATTTCGCCAAACTCAAGTCTGTTCAACGCTTTGCGATAGCCTACAAACAGGCGACCCAGCAGATGGAGAGTCGCGTTGAGCGCGTGAAGGCTGCCCAGGAGCGAGACAAGGTCCGTTTTGAAGCCTTGGCTCGATCAGATAAGGGTTGGTAAAACTGGGCTATTGGTGGATTGACTATTATTGCCGGAGTGGCAGCTATTATATTCACTTTGGGCTCTGCGACTCCTTTAGTTGTTGCAGGTGGTATCGTGGGTTTGGGGACAACAGCCTATGGGGCTTCTAATATGTACGAGGCAGGTCAGGATATCAAACTTGGGAATGCAGGGGATATCCATACCAAGGCAGAGAATCCTATCAGAGATACGCTTTTCATGGGGAACGACAAGCTGTATCATGATGTTGGGACTGTCTTTGTGACGGCAAGTGCCATCATGGTTCCTATAGGGCAGACCCAGAGCGTTGTCAAGGGGGTGACCCAGTTTGCGATAGGGGAAGCAGGCGCTTATACAGCGGGTCAGGTTGCCTATCATGGGACCAAGCTTGTAGGTGGAAGCGAAGGGGATGCTCAAATCGCAAACTTTATCGGGAATATCGTAGGAGGCTATGTGACCTCCTCAGCAGCCAGCAAGTTTAGTCTAAATAAGGTGAAAGTAGATGTCGAAGCACCGAAGTATAACCGCGAACAGATTCTAAGAAATATAGAAGAAAGCAGGCTTGCGAGGGAGAGTTCAGGGTTTAAAGACTTTGCAACTCGAGAAAGATATCTAGAAAAAGTCTTTGACAAATTAACTCCTGAAGAAAGGGAATTGATTTTTAATATTTCTAAGGACTCACCGAAGGTTAAGTATAAAAATGGAGTAACACAAAAATCAATACTTGAAATAAATAAAGGGGATAGACCAAATCCTGAAGATATTTATAAATCAACCTATTTAAAAATGCATAACCAACAATTTAAGAATGGAGCATCCAGATTCCAAAAATTTCAACCTAGCGAAAATTGGAATGGAGGTATTGTTGGGGGGCGTGATGGTACAAGTTTCTGGTTGAGTAAAGAACATGCAGATATCATTGAAAAGGTTGCCAATGGAGATAATCGTCTTTATGAAATTATATTAGGATTTGATGAAGGTTATTTAGGAGACGGTCCACTTTATCGTTTGGATGTCACTCCAGAAGTAGTAGCGAAAAAAGGGATTTCAATACCAAGTGGGAATGAAGTTGGAGCCAATGACTGGTGGAGACCAACCGGACGAACTTTCCCAGGAGATATTCCAGAAGGTGTTATGGAAGATATTAGTACCAAGAGAGGAGAACATACATGGAACATAGTAAATTAGGCTGGGAAGATGTTATCCAGTTCGAAGAAGTAAAAGGTTATGGTCAGCACATTTGGAGAGATGGCAATCATCTTTATTACGTTACTGAGGAGGGAGGAATTGCCCCTCAGCGAGTGGTTTATGAATTACCAAACGAGTTATTTGCCTTATTAGAAAGTGGGGAGAGAACGGAGTTAGAAGTATTAAGTAAACTTCAGACCGATCGTTGGCCACCGACGGAAGAAGAGAGAAAAGAGTCTAGAAGAAAATTTATAAGTAAATATCCAGCTTCTTTGATAGATGTCCCTAAAAATAGGAAGTTGTTTTCTAAGGAAGAACTTAAAGAATTGATTCCAATTGCTGAGAAACAGTGGATTGAATCTGAAGGCAAACTTCCAGATGATTATGTATCACCATTGAAATAGCCTGTGAGGAACTTGTTTATACACTGTTAGTTTAAGGCAAGTTCCTGTTTTTATATTAAGTGCAAACCTCCAAAGTCAGGCCATCTCGAGCATGCGCACCTACCTAGTAGAGGTGCATGGGACTCTCCTTCAGACTCTGGTCAACCTGATGAATGACTACTCAACCAATCTCCTACTGTACAAGGACGGTTACTACCAGATTGATAGCCACCTGCATACAAAGCTACCTGGTCAGGAGTTTACGCGATTACATAGTGATTTGAAGGGTTCGAGGGATAAGTTAAAGAACGAGATTGAGCTCCTAAACACGACCAAGGACAAGATTTCGGACTTGGTGAGCTATGCTGGAAGCAGTCATACCAGCACGGTCATGGACTATAACTTTCTGCTCAATCAGATCAAGAACTTGGACAGCTCTATCACTCAGTATAAAAGCAACCATGCGAGTCAGGATTTGGTCGCCTTTAAGGAACTTCTAGCTGCGACCAAGGCCTTGATAACAGAACATGCAGGTAAGACACGTACGGTAGGGACTTATCAGTCAGGAGATTTTGCCAAACTCAAGTCTGTTCAACGCTTTGCGATAGCCTACAAACAGGCGACCCAGCAGATGGAGAGTCGCGTTGAGCGCGTGAAGGCTGCCCAGGAGCGAGACAAGGTCCGTTTTGAAGCCTTGGCTCGATCAGATAAGGGTTGGAAAGACATGGCTGTTGGCGCATTGACTATCATTGTCGGAGTGACAGCCATCGTAGTTACATTGGGCTCTGCGACTCCTTTAGTTGTTGCAGGCGGTATCGTGGGTCTTGGGTCAACAGCCTATGGGGTTTCTAATATGTATGAGGCTGATCAGGATATCAAACTTGGGAATGCAGGGGATATTCAGACTAAAGCAGGAAATCCCATCAGAGATACGCTTTTCATGGGGAACGACAAGCTGTATCATGATGTTGGGAATGTCTTTACGACAGCGAGTGCTATCATGATTCCCATAGGGCAGACCGGGAGCGTTGTCAAAGGCTTGACCCAGTTTGCGATAGGGGAAGCAAGTGCTTATACAGCGGGTCAGGTTGCCTATCATGGGACCAAGCTTGTAGGTGGAAGTGAAGAAGATGCCCAAACCGCAAACTTTATCGGGAATATCGTAGGAGGCTTTGTGGCCTCCTCAGCAGCCAGCAAGTTTAGTCTCAATAAGGTGAAAGTAGAGGTCGAAGCACCGAAGTATAACAAAGAACAGATTCTGAAGAATCTGGAAGAAAGCAGGCTTGCGAGGGAGAGTTCGAAGTTTAGACAGTATGTGGCGAAGGAAAAATCTATAATTGATAGTTGGAATCAGAATACTTCCAAATTCAAAATGTACAATATGGATGACTTAGCTAAACCAAAGTATAACCGCGAACAGATTCTAAGAAATATAGAAGAAAGCAGGCTTGCGAGGGAGAGTTCGAATTTTAAACAGTATGTAGCGAAGGAAAAATCTATAATTGATAGTTGGAATCGGAATACTTCCAAATCTCCAATAAAAAATATGCCACTGGAAGAGTATGAAATGTATCGGACGAAGAGTGTAATCAACCCTGACTCGGATACAATGACATTAGGTAAATATGAACCTACAATTAGACCTGATGGCACTCCGGATTGGAGTACACCTGGTCCAAATTCATACATCAGCAAGGCTGGCGATACCACTTACTTTAGCTTAGGAGATGATTGGAATAAAATTACAGTTGAATATGGTTTGGATGCAGAAGGTAGAGACATGTTCAAATATTTCAATAAACCTGCGCTGGATGATGCAGTTGCGCAAGACAAGACTATTCGATTTTCTCATGATCCGACGTTGAAGATGTATGAAAAATCTGCAATAAGATGGGAGTGGGATTATTTGATGGAACAACATGGATATAAGCGATTAAAACCAAAAGGGGACTACTGGTATGGAATTAAATAATATGGATATTTTATCGGACGAAATCTGTGATGTAGTTGAAAGAGTATTTAAAGATAAGATTGATGGTATAGTGATTTATGATATGATTGATGAATCAAATCATCATACTTTCAAACTGAAGTTCCGCGTTTATAATTTTGCCGGAGTAAAATTTCAGTACGAGAATGATTTCTTCGAGATTTATGTTTTTTTCAATGGTGACGAGGGTTTACTGCTGTCTAAGGAAAATAGTCGGTACAGCGAAATAAGGGATTGGGATGCATATTTAAAAGAAATCATGGCAAAAATCGAGTCATATATCCCAGAGAAATATCTAAAAGCCAAGGGTTGGCGATAAAAAAGAAGGAGGTATTGGTATGGTTCGAGAAAGTATGGAAGCTATAAAACAAGAAGTAATTGAACGGATTCAGCGTTCTTTTGGAGATAGAGTCACTGAAATAACCATTTGCGAGTTGGTCGATGTCCCAAATCATTATATATTACGTCTCATATTTAGAGCCTATGATTACTATTGGGTTCAATTTAATTATGACAATGATTTATGTGGGTTCTCTATTGATTTGGGTGATGAATTCGGAGCGTCGCTTGAAAGCAAAATGCGTAGTTATATGGGAACAAAGGATTGGGATAACTACTTAAAAGAAATCATGGCAGAGATTGAATTACGTATTCCCGATGAGTTCTTAAAAGATAAGGGTTGGTTGTAAGATTTGTTTAAACCATGACTTTACAAAGAAATCAGTATTTTCTTTTATGATAGAATAAGTGAAGCAAGAGTTTACTAATATTTTATTGGTAAGCTCTTGCTTTAATTCGCACCGCCAAGAATGGTTGGAAAGAGTTGGGTTTGGGTGTGTTGACCGTTGCGTTTGGGATTCTCGCAATTATAGGAACCTTGGGAACTGCGACTCCTTTAGTTGTTGCAGGCGGTATCGTGGGTTTTGGGACAACAGCCTATGGGTTATCTAATGCAGCAGAAGGGATTCATAACATTCAATTTGGAAATGCAGGGGATGCCCATACGAAATCCTATAATCTCATCCGAGATACGCTTTTCATGGGGAATGATAAGCTGTATCATGATGTTGGAAATGTCTTTGTGACGGCGAGTGCCATCATGATTCCCATAGGGCAGACGCAGAGCGTTGTCAAAGGGTTGACCCAGTTTGCGATAGGGGAGCCGGTGCCTATACAGCCGGTCAGGTTGCCTATCATGGGACCAAGCTTGTAGGTGGAAGCGAAGAGGATGCCCAAACCGCAAACTTTATCGGGAACCTGGTAGGAGGCTATGCGGCCTCCTCAGCAGCCAGCAAGTTTAGTTTGAATAAGGTGAAAGTAGATGTCGAAGCACCGAAGTATAACAGAGAACAAATTCTGAAAAATATAGAAGAAAGCAGGCTTACGAGGGAGAGGTCGAAGTTTAAACAGTATGTGGCGAAGGAATATGCCTTAGCTGAAGAAATTAGGTATAAAAATTATTGGAATGAGCCAATATTAAAAATACCTAAAGGGAGTAGACCAGATCCAAAAACATATGTGAATTCGGAATATCTTACAAAACATTTTGCAGAATTCGATGAGGGAGCAACAGTTATTCAGACCGAGTCGGCTTATACACACTATTCAGAAGCTAACGGTTTTGTTGGTGTACCTGATGACAATACACTTTTTGTTATGCCAACAAAGTACGCTGATAAGGTTATTAAAAATTCTAACGGAAACATCAACTATATTGAGGAAAAATTAGGGTTTCCTAAAGGTTATTTTAAATATGGGGGTGGTTTAGTTAGAATTGATATAGAAGATTTGAGTGATTTAGATTTAAGACTCCCTAGCGGGAATGAGACAGGAGCAAACCCACTATGGATACCTGGGGGAGAAACTTCAGGTGGAGTTCCTGAAGCTATTTTAAATACAGTTCCATTAGATAAGACTAGAGTTAGTAGGATAGGAATAAAATAAATTGAGGGGAGAAGCAATGAGTTTTAGAACTAAAATTTTAGAAGCTATAAAAGAAGGAAACGTTGAAGATATACTTCGTGGAAGGCAAAAGTATCGGGTTGAACCCCCTACTTTTGTTCCAGATGTTTTCCCTACAGATATTAACCAGGTGCTGTTTGAATATTTTTATAATCAAAGTGATATCAAAAACATTGAATTATTGTTAGAGAACTCTTTAATTAAATTGACAAAGAGTTCGGCTACGGATTTGTATATTTCAATATTATTTTTCGATTCAATACTCTTTATGGAAGATAAGGGTATTGCCACTTTTAAAATTGATACTTCAAAATTAGTAGCTGAAATAGCATCTGGAATACAAAAATTTCGGGAAGAATTAATGAAAAGTATAACTTTTAATAATGGATTAACCAAAAAAGAACCTATGAAAGTAGTTGTTCGTTTCAATCAGCGTTATAAAGATAAATATAATTTTTCAATTCTTGATGATTAAAATAATTTTTAATCAAATGGCACGAATACGAGTTTATTTCTAATTATCTACTAAATAAACAATAAATAAAAATATTGAAGAAAATAATTAATGGGGAACTTGAAAAAGCAAAAATTTGAATTTATATCCAATGATTACTAATTTAGATTACGAGTATTTAAAATTTCTTATTTCTAACGAATATAAGTAATTGGCAAGGCAAACAAAAAGATGCCTTCACCAAGCAGTGGGAAACCTTCTCCAGTGACTACACGAGTTTCCAAACAGAGATGGATACCTTCTATGATGCCATCTGTGATGAAATCACTAGGTTAGAGAACCAAAAGAATGAAGAAAATGGTATTATTGTCTGGTGTCAAAGTCAGATGAACAATCTGGGAAATTTCATCGAGAAGCTATTGCATTAGAAGGAGGGGTAAGGTCATGTATGGAACGATTCAATTATCCGAGGTTCTGTTTAACTCACACATCGGTAGTCTATCCAAGGAAGTTAGAGGCTTTATTGGGGCTTGATGAGGGAAGTCTAGGAGACTCTCCTAAAATGGTTCTTCCGCAGGAAGTACATAATTACAGAATTCCTGATGGAAATGAGGGAGGATCACGTGTCAATCCACAGTGGCGACCAGGAGGAAAAACATACCCTGGAGGAGTTCCTGAAGCAGTAATCGACCCAGTTCCAAAAGATAAGGTAACATTAGTAGACATTTGGTAAAAGACAAAGGAGATAAAAATGGAATCAATTTATGTAAGTCAAAAAGACATGTTGGAAATTTGTCAAGATGGTGACAAGTATTTCTTGCGTTATCCAACTTTTAATATTACCATGCCAGAAGTGGTTAGAGAAATCCCCAAAGAAGCTGCAGATAGTTATATGTCTGGAGAACATACTGGTAAAGAGTTGATGAATTATGCAGATTATGGTTTTTGGAAATCTAAAAAACAGTATACACAAGAAGAGTCGAATAAAATTTTTATACAAAATAATCCTGACTTAATTTTCAATGATTTATCTGATAACCAAAAAATATTTTCTCCTGAAGAATTTACCCAAATCGTCACCAAAGCAATTGTTTCAGAACTGGAACCTAGCGAACTTGACGCTATTGGTATAGTTGATAGTCATTTAGAGCTTCTTCTGGTGGATCCAGTCGGCTGGGAGGAAGAGATAGAAGCAGTCCATCTGGAAATTCTGCAAGAAAAACTGAACAATTATATTCACTTCCTCGAAAGCAAACAGTATGTGGCGCGATACGGTGATCAGTTTGACAAAAAAGTCATCTATATCACATTCCAATATTCTCCATCAGACAACGGTCTAGCCTTTCTTGCTGCTGTTCAGAAAGTGTTACAACCGACAGATATGAGCCTGAAGGTAGAATTACCAGAGTAAGAAAGGGAGCGGAAACGCTCTCTTTTTGTGGTATAATTGGACTAGGTTACGCAGACTTTTGTTAAACAGGTAAAAATAGGAGATAGTAAGTAATGATTATAAATAATACTGTTATCAACAAACAATTAACAAAAGCAATATTCTATAATAATTTTAAAAAATACCTTCGACAAGATGAAAGTTCTAATTTATTTATGTTAAAATCGCCCGTCATGATTGAAGGATTAGAATTTTGGGCAGATTTTAATTTTCAAAATAACATTCTGGAATCTCTAAAGTTAAGTATATACCAATCAAATGGACCAATAAGTTATTCGAATATGTTTGAATATCAACTAAAAGATATAAAAGAGATACAGGATAGGTGGTTAGAAAAACAATATGGTAGCTTTTATGAAAAGAGTACATACTCTACTAAATTTAACACCTCTTTTGCGGAAATAATATCATATATTGATACAAAATCAGGTGAGACCAGTATAATCTTTTTGTTTAAGTGATGCATATGTAATAACTCTCTATAAATAACTCCAATAAAAAATATGCCTTACGGTGGGAGTGGGATTATTTGCATGAACAATATGGATACCCAGAGCCAGTTAAGATAGGAGAATTTTGGTATGCAATTAAATGAAACAGGTACTATGGCAGTACAAACAAGTAGAATGATTCGAAACGTATTTGGTGATAGAATAGATGGTTTGGGAATTTATGATATAGTTGAGGAACCCAATCATCGTGCATTTAAAATAGATTATCTCGTCTATGACTTTGCTGGGGTAAGATTTATATACGAAAACGATTTATTTGAAATTCACCTACTTCTTAATCTTAACAAAGAAAAAGTGATTTCTAAGCCAAATAGCTATTACAGCGAAATAAGTGACTGGGACAGCTACCTAAAAGAAATCATATTAGAAATCGAGTCCTATATCCCAGAGAAATTTTTAAAAGCCAAGGGTTGGCGATGAAAGAATTAGGAGATGTTAATATGGTGAAAAAAAGTATGCAAGAGCTAGCAATAGAAGTGAGCGAACGTATTCAAAGAGCATTTGGAGATAGAGCTTCAGATATGACCATTTACGATGTGGTAGATGTGCCAAATCATCACATGTTTAGTATTAAATTTAAAGCCTATGATTATTATGAAGCTCATTTTGGTTATGAATTAAGTTTTACAGATTTTTATATTGTGATTAGTAAAGGGATTGGAATCTCACTTCCTAAAGAAAAATATGATTTTGGTAGTATAACAGATTGGGACAGCTACTTAAAAGAAATCATGGCAGAGATTGAACTACGTATTCCTGATGAATTCTTAAAAGCTAAGGGTTGGTTGTAAAATCTGTTTAAACTATAGTTTTATAACAGGCAAGTTCGCCTTTCTATGATAGAATAAATGAAACAAGAGTTTACCGATAAACCATTGGTAAACTCTTACTTTATCAGGACGGTTACTACCAGATTGATGGTGATCTTCATACATCAGCAAGGCTGGCGATACCACTTACTTTAGTTTAGGAGATGATTGGAATAAATTGACGGAGGCTTATCATTTAGATAGCCGTGGAGAACAAATGTTTGAAGCGTTTAATAAGCCAGCATTAGATGATGTAGTTGCGCAAGGCAAGACCATTCGATTTTCTCATGACCCGGAACTTCCTCAGTATGAGAAATCTGCCCTCAGATGGGAATGAGATTATTTAAAAGAACATCATGGATACGTAGATGTATATAAGAAAGGTGATTTTTGGTATGGAACTAAATAATATGGATATTTTATCAGATGAATTCTATGATATAGTTGAAAGAGTATTTGGGGATAAGATTGATGATATAGTGTTTGATGATATAGTTGATGAACCCAATCGTCATACATTTAAACTGGATTTTCTCATCTATAACTTTGCTGGGGTAAGATTTATATACGAAAACGATTTATTTGAAATTCACCTACTTCTTAATCTTAACAAAGAAAAAGTGATTTCTAAGCCAAATAGCCATTACAGCGAAATAAGTGACTGGGACAGCTACTTAAAAGAAATCATATTAGAAATCGAGTCCTATATCCCAGAGAAATATTTAAAAGCCAAGGGTTGGCGATGAAAGAGTTGGGGGTATTGCATTGGAATTAAATAATATGGATATTTTATCAGATGAATTTTTTGATATAGTTAAAAGAGTATTTAAAGATAAGATTAATGGTATAGTGTTTGATGATATAGTTGATGAACCTAATCGTCATACATTTAAACTTAAGTTTCGTATCTATAATTTTGCTGGGGTAAGATTTATATACGAAAACGATTTGTTCGAAATTTATGCTTTTTTCAATGGTGATGAGGGCATACTGCTGTCTAAGGAAAATAGTCATTACAGTGAAATAAGTGACTGGGACAGTTATTTAAAAGAAATCATGACAAAAATCGAGTCGTATATCCCAGAGAAATATCTAAAAGCCAAGGGTTGGCGATAAAAAAGAAGGAGGTATTGGTATGGTTCGAGAAAGTATGGAAGCTATAAAACAAGAAGTAATTGAACGGATTCAGCGTTCTTTTGGAGATAGAGTCACTGAAATAACCATTTGCGAGTTGGTCGATGTCCCAAATCATTATATATTACGTCTCATATTTAGAGCCTATGATTACTATTGGGTTCAATTTAATTATGACAATGATTTATGTGGGTTCTCTATTGATTTGGGTGATGAATTCGGAGCGTCGCTTGAAAGCAAAATGCGTAGTTATATGGGAACAAAGGATTGGGATAACTACTTAAAAGAAATCATGGCAGAGATTGAATTACGTATTCCCGATGAGTTCTTAAAAGCTAAGGGTTGGTTGTAAAACCTGTTTAAACTATGACTTTACAAGGAAATCAGTATTTTCTTTTATGAGAATAAATGAAGCAAGAGTTTACCGATAAACCATTGGTAAACTTTTACTGTACAAGGACGGTTACTACCAGATTGATAGTCACCTGGGGTCTGCGACTCCCTTGATTGTTGGAGTTGGCTTAACCTGAGGGATATCAAGTATGAAGTAGTGAAGGATATTACTAAAGAGAATATCAGGAGAGCATTTAAAGAGGCTTCCCATAATACTCAAATTGATATTATGAATACTTTGATTGAGTATAATTTAAACCTTGATGATATTGTGGATATTCGCCAAGGACAAATTGCTAAAATGTTCGGTCAAGGTGGAGGTACACAAATACAATTTAAAACCAGCCTTTCCATTTATGAAGACTTAGGTTTATTAAGAGAGGTAGTGAGATGAGTAAAGAATTAAATTTTGATTTATTAAAACAAAACATAGAATGTGAGATAGAAAAGAAGGGACTTAAAAGTCTTTGTTACGTTTTATTTGATGAACAAAGTAGTCAACCCTGGGCATTTCACTTATTCTATAGAGATGGTAAATTTATGATTAATGGTCGAGATGATAGATCATATGTGATGGGGAATACGATAGAGTTTACTAGTTTTGAAGATGCAAAAATAGCTTTTTTGGAAAGATTAGAACATTTTGTAAAATCTAATCAATTCAAAGTAAAGATAGGGAAAAACCCATATTATTCCTCCCCCCTCTGGGATGATGCTACAGAATAACAAATAATTCCTTCCTAAAAAAGAAATGGAGGGTATTCAACCCTTTTCCCTAACCATATGAGCCCTCAGGAGGTTGTGGATACCATTAATGAGGCATAGAGTAATAAAGTTTTAGCTTATGGAAACAAATACATTGGAAAAAGTCATAATGGATTAAAGATTGGAATGTATATAAGAAAATCTGATGGAAAGATTATCTCGGCATTCCCAATGGAATAAAATGAATTTAGAGGTAAGATTAATGAAGAGAATATATTCAGTTGTGGTTTTTGGAAATGAAGAAAATGATATAATGTTAGTTTTGAAATTTACAGATCAAAAAATTCAATCGTTGTCAGACTTTTTAAATTCTGAGGTTCATAATTTTTATCTGTATGTCAGAGAAGCTTTGGAGAGTGTAATTTCTGGGAATATGGAAGAATATGCTTTTGATGGTAATATGTTAGGAATTGAAATTGGAAAAGAAATAACAGAAGTTTACTTCCAATTTGAGGAAGAAATATTAGGTGAACCTTGCTTTATCTCAACTGATGAACTATATAAATTAGTTATTGAGTGGAAAGAAATGGAAGATAAAATGTACAGAGGGGAAGATATTTTTCCGCTGATGGTAGAAGATTAAGATGTATTAGAGGGCTCCTATCAGAGATATACTTTTATGTAGAGTTGATGGAAGTATATATAAACATGGATTTTTGAATGGCGAATACAAAAGAATCTGTTATATTGCCTGGAACTCGAATAAACAGAATTGGTTCTAAAATTGAAATAGGAACAATTAAATGCTAATAAAATTAAAAAACAAAATGGAATCCGAAGTTTCAAAAATTGGCAACATAAAATTAGGTGAATTTGGAATTCATTTTTCTGAACAACCTCCCTACTTTCCAGAGGGAATTTCTATAATAGAGGATAGAAATGGAAGGTATAATCTAGTTTTTACTGAGAGAGGAAAAATAACATCCGAGATTTCTGAATTAGATGATGAGGTGACTTATCAAATTTTAAAGATAATCATTAAGAATATTTCCTCGCAAAAGATTGATGAAAAGGATGTAGATTTAATTGACAAATTGATTAAAAATAATGAATTTGAGAAAGTTAGTCAATTGGTTGAGAAAGTACAAGAAAATAGATATCAATACGAAAAGGAATTATTTGAGAAAATCAGTCCGCTATACACTTTATGGTTTGAAAAAGAGCATTAATGATTCGTATAAATCCGTTGTTATTTCAGTTTAAAAACCAAGAATTCCAAGCGGAAATGAAGAAGCTGCTTTTGAAGGATTTTGGAAACCAGGAGGACAAACTTTCCCAGGAAATATGCCAGAAGTAGTCATGGACGAAGTGCCGTGGGGAGAATTTATAATTAGAAAATTAGGAGGCAATTAAAATGAGTTTAACTAAAATAACTTGGGAAGAGTTTGATACCTTTGAAAAGGTTGAATCACCAAAAGGATATGATTTTCGAACACATGAAGGGAAATACTATACTTTTGGAGAGTTTGGAGTAGCTTCCATTCGTCGTATCTTTGAGATTAATCCTTCTGATTTTAACGAATATTTATTAGGTAGGAGGACGGCACGTGAAATTGATTTTAAAGCGGAGACCGATTCTTGGCCACCGACGGAAGAAGAAAAGAAAGCTAGTGAGAAACAATTTGTATTAAAAGGTTTAACTCCTTTAATAGCTAATCCTAAGAGTTGGGAATTATTTACTCAGGAAGAGCTTGAAAGATTAATTCCGCTTGCTGAACAGAAATGGATTGACTGGAGAGGTAAACTTCCAGATGATTATGTATCACCATTGAAATAGCCTGTGAGGAACTTCCTTATTCACTTTTCGTTGTAGGAAAGTTTCTGTTACAATGCAGCATTTACAACACTTCATGGTTCACACCATGGGGTGTTTTTTGTTTTTCTCATCTTCTCACGGAATTGCCCATGTGGTATAATGGGATAAGGATTGTTCCTCGTTTCAGACGAGTTTATGGATTTCAGGATAAGTTAGCAGGTGAGAAGAGTATTTCTGTCAGCTTCCTATACACCTGTTAACAGCTATCCACGATAAAAGGAGATTGTAGATTGGTTTTATTAGTATTAGGGATTTTGGTTTTGCTCATTCTAATCTTAAAAAGGAAACAGAAAACTGCTAAAAAATCTGAAGGAAATGCCAAGAAAAGAAATTGGCTATTAATAGGTTGCTTATCCATAGTGATCCCAATGGTAATCTTCACAGTGTTCAGTCCAATTTTTTCTCTAATGGATATGTGGGGGCTATTTGCCCATGCAAGTCGAACTGAGATTGAGCAAGCTGTGCATCGTTCTTATCAAAATTACGGTCTTACAGGACAGTTTGAGTTAGAAAAATACGAGAAAAACTATACAAGTGTGGGAGGATTTATAATCCATGGTACCTATAGTGAAAATATAGCTGGAAAAACCTATCAGGTTAAAACTCGATTTAAATACTATACTCGCTTTTCAAAAAGTGAAACATATGGAAAGACAGATGCAGAGGTTAATTACAAAAATGGTAAAAAAATTTATGATGTTTTCCCAGAATTAGCCTATTTAGGGATTGAGGTTAGTCCAGGCACCAGTGAATTTTTAAAAACACTGGACAGTTCAATCAAAGATCCTCAACTTCCTGATTTGAAGTATCAAGGTATTGGTTTTGAATTTAATAACCAATCTGATAATATCTATCTTTATAATGAAATATTAGAGGAAAATCAAAGCAAGGGCCAAGCTCTGCAAGGAATGTATCCAATGGATGCTCAATATCTTTTCCAAAAAGAGATTTTTATACCGACATTTGAATTTCAATATTTCGTTCCGAAGGAAAAAAGAGATCTCTTGTATGATGACTATCTTAAAGAGCTTGAGACGCTCATGAAGGAATTTTTTGCTAACCAACCCTTGCCAAGAGGTCTTTATGCTGTAAAGATTGCTAAATATAAAGAGGATAAACTTGTCAATGATAGTGGTGTATACTATGTGAAGATTGAAAATCGTCAAGTTGTAAAGCTGTTGCAAAAATTAGAGTAGGAGTCGCTAGGGCTAGGTCAGTCTAACAATATTTTTACTAAGAAGAGAAGGGGAGATTTGTTAGCTTATCCAAGATTTTAGCTGGTATCAATATGCGAAAATTTGAGTGTGGATAATGATGGGAGAGGATTTGAAATGATCAGTTTAGAGTTGCTGTCTGAAGCAAATAGTCTAGATGTCTATTCTTTTGAAAAAGAAAATCGGGAGTATTTTGAGCGGAATTTACCTCCTAGACCAGCTAACTATTTTGATTTAGAAGGTTTTAAAGAAATCACGAGGGAATTGTTAACAGAACAAACCAATCGGGCTGTCTACATGCATCTTATTAGAGATTCGCAAGGTGTTATGGTCGGAAGAATCAATTTAAGTGTCTTAGATGGTGATCGGAAAACAGCAGAACTTGGGTATAGAATTGGGGAAAATGTTAGCAATTTAGGCTATGCCAGCGAAGCGGTTAAACTTGTTTTAGACAAAGCCTTTACTACTTATGGTTTTAATAGAATCATTGCAGGAACGGCAAGAGATAATCTAGCTTCTCAGAGAGTGCTTTTAAAAAATGGTTTTATCTTTAGTAAAATGATAGAAAATGACTTACAAATTCATAATGAGTGGGTTCATACAGCAGTATTTGAGATAAGGAGACCATAATATCATCAATTCCGGTCTATTAACAAGGTTAATGGAGTTATAATCTGTCCAGACATTCAAGAATATTTTCTTGGATGTTTTTTGATTTATTCTACTTTAAAAAATTTTATCTGAAAAATTTGATTATAGAACAAACGTTGAGGAGAAGTATCTATTTTTATAATCTTCTTTACAAAAGATTTCTTATAAAGTTTAATTTTAGTTTTTTAACTTGTAAAGATAACAAATTGTTTTGAAGTGATTCTTAAAATAATGTGAGATTAATAGTTCTAAAATGACTTGATTATCGGGATGAGAGTTGGTTTCAATTAATAAGGTTATCTCTAGTTAAAAATGGAGTAGATTAAATTGTTCTATTTAAAGAGTCTAGGAGTTATTTGTGTTTTTTAAGTTGTAATCTTCCTCAAATCTAGCTAGTATAGTTCAAGAAAAAATATCAATATTAGTATATTGAGAGGTATTATGCATCAAAAATATGCCATAAATTAAAATTTTAGAACAGATTGTATAATAAGAATGTATTAAAGAGAAAAAATAAAATTTAAAATGAGGACTACTTCCTTAGTAAGTGTTAAGGTGTGTGATCTAGAGTTGACGAGTTATTTAGGAAATTATATAATGATGTTAACTACTTGATCCCACATATTAATTTTATTTAAATGTGTATATATAAGGAGGATAAATGGCAAGTTCAAATGTTGATCAGAACAGGAATGCAACATCTAGTTGGAGCGGTTATATCCATCAAGGGAAAGTTGGTTTTTTAGTTGCGCTAAGACAATTACGATGGTGCATTGAAAATGAAATAGAAAATTTTGAAGATTATGCTATAAGATATGAGAATGCTGAGGATTTTGATATTGTTGATAAAGGGAGGAGTGTAATATCAAGGCATCAAGTGAAAGCGTATATTAATGGAAATGAAAGAGAAGATTACTCAGATTTATTTAATATACAAAAGAGGAAGTTTGAAGATGAAAAAGAAAAAATAGACACAAAGGGATTTCAGATTCATGAATTTGATGGTAAAGGAAATGCAGTACGAGTGATGGTTCCTTGTGACGCCAGGTTTTTACATGTGATTGTAGACGTGCCAGATTTTAGACTATCAAAGGATGATTATTTAAAAAAATATTCTGGGCGAACAAAATATACAGATAATGATTCTTGTGTCAAACTTTATGAGTATAATCAATCTGAAAAACTGTTTTATTGTCCACTTTCTCAGGATGATAAAAATGATACAATTAGAGATTATTGTAAAGCTGAAATTAAAGAAATTTTAAAGATAGAAAAAAATCCTTTAGAAGAGAATAGTTCTCATCTTGAACAAGTATATCATAGATATATTGGATCGTTATTGGATCATAGTATCGGAAAAGCACACAGTGAATCTGGTTTTCCAGAAATATCCTTTGGAGAGATAATTGCTATTATTAAAAATGCATTCCCTAAAGATAAAATATTTGAATTAAAAAATAAGTTAATTTATAGCTGGGAGCAGTATCACCAAGGTTATGCAGATGATATATGTGAAGATGATTTCATTCAAATGGATAAGATAATAAAAAAATTACTATCTATGTCTAAAGATGAATTTTATAAGTTTGTAAAGATGATTTTACCTGATAAAACATCAGACGAAAATATTCTGGAGTTATTTCCTATTCCTTCTTTAGAAAATATATTTTATCTGTTACTAGAAAAAACTAGAAATTTTTCATTTGAAGGTTATAATTATTTAGATAGTAATAATAAAAGTTACAGAGTTTCTTTGATAGATATTCAGGATAGACCTGGGATAATTGCAAAAAAAATTCAAGAAATAATTGATAATTCAGAGTTTTTAAAAGCAACTTTCAATCATGATTTTTTGATTAATAGATCAATAAATGATATTTCTATTGATTCGAGGATTGATGAATTATCAGATGTACCTGAGAATATTCGATATAAAGAAGAATGGGATACTGGTATAAAAAATAGTATTTTTAATGTTAATATGGAGTTTATTAAAATTGATACAGCTCTTGAAAAAGAGTTAAGAATTTCAGAGGAGTAGTATGAAAAACATCATTGTAAATTTGTTAAAACATAATCATTTTGATTGTGTAGACACAGATTTTAATTTATATACTAATCAATTAAAATCTGAGTATTTTATAGTTAGTCAATATAGTCAAGAAGAGCTGCATAATTTTTTTGATGATGATAAGACTTCACAAGTAATAAAAGAGTTTGAAAGATTATCTTTGAAATCAGAACACGAGAATATTAAGAAAAATACCTCTCTGTTTATTTTAGTAGAAGTTGATAATTTAAAAGAAGCATTTGAAGATGAAAAATTCCAACGCTCAATATTGTTAATTGAAGAGGACTATTACTATTTTAGAAAGTTCATTTTATTATATACTCAAGATGGGTTGTCGGATTTACGAGATAAAGAGACTAATGAAACGCTCTATACTTACTTAGATTCTAATATTGATGCTTTTGAAGAGGATATGTTTTTTAGCGAGTCGTATTTTATGGCGATGGAAATTGGAGTAAAACTACCATTTTTTACACTCCCTAAAAGAAATGATATTTATCAAAGTATAGAAAATCAGTATCAGGATGATAATGATGAATTAGATAATAGATTATTGGATTTTTATACTAAGGTCACTGATGAGATTCTATTAGAATCACTAAAAGATATTTCTACCGATGATGAAAATATTTCTGATTTACTACAAATAGGAGAATTATTACCATGAAAATCAAAAAAATTTTAATAAAGAACTTTAAAAATATAAAGGGAACTCGAATTATTGATTTTCAAGAGAATGTAACTTTGTTTGTTGGACCAAATGGATTTGGAAAAACTACAATTTTTGATGCACTTGAGTTATCATTAACTGGGAGAATCCGTCGAATTGAAGAGTCCGATTATAGCGATGGTAGAAGTAGTTTTAGCACTCCTTATTTTCAAAATAATCCTGAGGAAGATACATTCATTGAGCTAATGTTAATAAATGATGAAGGTAGTTCTCTGATAGTATCTAGTCTCTATAAGAGTAGTTTGAATACTGAGGGAAGCAATGTCCCAAAGTTTTCATTTTTTAAATTTAAAAGAACAGTTCGAGTTGGACTAGGAATTTCATTTCAACCTATTGAAGATTTTGATGGTTTGAGTGAGGACGATATACAAAAGGTCATTAGTCAGTTTTTAGGATATGAATCAGAAAATTACAGCTTAGGTGATACTTTTGATTTATTTCATTACATTCAACAGGATGAAACTGCTTATTATTTGAAGCAAAAGGAGAAAGATAGAAAGGAACAACTGAATTTTCTATTAAATATTGGGAACTATGTTAATAGAAAAAACCGATTAGCTGAACTAAGAAAAACGTTACTGTCTAGTAAAACCGAGCTGGAAAAGAAAAAAAAACGTGTTAAAAAATCTTCCTATAGGAAGTGAGGTTGCTTATAATGAGTTACCCCTTAGAGCAGATACTGACTTTACTTTTAACAATAAATTGATTGTTTTTGATGACGAATTATCAAATGAAAGTTTAAATATATATCTATCAGAAATTGATAAGTTACAAGAATTTCGAAATTCATTTTCTCCAAAGGATTACTTCCTCAGAAAACAAAGTGAGCAGTTTGAGCGAGAGATTCTGGATGATAAAGACTTTATTTTCTACTTAATAGTTAGAGAAATTTTTAAAAATCAGAATAATATAGAGTATATTGAACAAAACCATACTATAATTTCAAATGATAAAAATTATTCCTATTTTTTACTTAAAAATTATATCGGACAACTAGAGTCATTGGAAAATGACAGTAGAATGTTTAAACGTGGAAAAATTCTAGAGGATCTACTTGATGTCGAAATTGATAAACTTAATATAGAGACAATTAAGAATTCTTTAAATGATTTTCCAGATTGGGAATTTGGTCAAGTATGGCTTGAAACGTTTGATTCCAAGTTAACAAATTACAAGATTAAAAAAGAGCAACTGGATAATGGTACAAATTCGATTAACAAGTTACTCGAGATAAGAAGCCGTCTAAAAGAACATAGTGATGAAAAAAAATCAGAATGTGTGTTTTGTGGTTATGATTGGATTGAAAGCGAGAATTTACTGGTAGCCTATGAAGAAACAACGAATCAACTGCGTAAAAATTTGACTAATTTTGAAATGGAAGTTTCAAATTTAGTTGAAGAATTAAATCAATTAAAAATGGAGTTGCAAAATCAGATTCAAATTGAGCAAGAGAAACTCTTTGTTCTTCCTGAAGATTTTTTGGCGCTGATACGCTCTATAGGTAAGTATAATTTTCCTGAGTCTTTTAGCAACTTAGTTGCAATGAACTCAGAGATGACGCCTATGTTAGTTGATAAGAATGCTTCGCTACAAAAGTTTGAGATTTTGAAAAAAGAGTTAATAAGTTCATTGCAAGAAAAACTGTTGATTCCAAATGAAGTCTATGATAATTTCCTTAGAGTTGTAAATAAGAGAGTAGATTTTGAAAAACTTTTAGAAAAATATTCTATTCTAGCTAGAGAATCAATAAGGGAATTTGGAATTTCTTTTGGACACTTACCCATTTCCTTGCATAAATTTGAAGAGAACAAAGATGGGTTATTAGTATTCTTAGAGGAGGCTAGATCACAAATAGTATTTGATAATTCTAAAAGTTTAGATTTACAAAATATGTTTGATAAGTACTTTGCATCTAATGAGAAAACTTTTGAGAACTGTACTATAGAAAGTATCAATCAAAAACGAGAGTATATTATTAACCAGTTTGAATTACAAAGTTTAACAATGTCTAACCAAATTGAGAAACGTCTTCAAATAATTGAACAAACGATTACCTATCTTCAGGATCGTGTTAGGAAATTAAATGATAATATAAAATCTTACCAAGAACAGATGATTCGAAAGTTGAAGCTTCCCTTCTATATGTATACTGCTAAAATTTTACAAAATTACCAACAAGGAATGGGAGTTCTACTAACTACTCAAAATAATTCTAATATCAGGTTTATAGCAAATAGCAATAGTGAGCAGGATGTGATGTATCAATTGAGTTCTGGACAAATAGCTGTTATTTCATTTGCCTTCACTTTGGCACTAAATACTACATTTAAGATTTCCAAAGAGTTCAAATTTTTATCAATTGATGATCCGATTCAAGATATGGATTCTATGAATGTATATGCTTTAATTGATTTAATAAGACATTCATTATCAGACTATCAAATTATTATGTCCACACATAATGATGGTAGTGCTATGTTTATAAAATATAAATTTGAACTATTTTCAGATTCTGAAATATCAAATGTAGGGCTAAAAAATATAAAGAACATATTATTGGAGGGTTATGAAGTATAAATAAAATACGTGGTAAGAAGAATTGATATAGTTTGATTCTATTCTTTGATAAAAAAAGTAAAAAAACAGTGGATAATGCTATAAAGTTATTATAAAACTATTTTAAATGAATTGTTTCCAACAAGGTCTTAAGAAAGCTCGTAAAGCATCATAATTTAGTAAACGTTAATTCGAGAGAATTACTATACTTACAGAGAGCACCTTTCGAGGTGTTCTTTTTTTGTTCAGAATCTCCAGGTATGTCTGTTAAAATTTGATTTTCCCAGTGGACAATCGTCCACTTTTTTTATATAATAAAACTAAACCGAATTGGTTGAGTTTTAGAGATGTAAGCTCAACCATCGATTTGTCTTTCTAAGAGAGATATTCTCAATAAAGTATCACACTAGGGGGTGAAGTATGTATCAGCCAGAAAAACTCAAGGCTCGGAGAAAAGAGTTGAAATTGACACAGAAGGAAATTGCAGAGGGGTTGGGGATTAGTTTTCAGGCTTACTCGGCTTGGGAACGTGGAATTAAGGAACCATCCAAGGAGAAGGTTGCCCAGCTAGAAAATATTTTAAAGGTGGCAAAGGGATATTTCACTCAGATCGAGATTGTTCGTCTCTACAATAGCCTTTCCAAGCAAGGGAAGGACAAGGTTGTGCTCTATGCTCGCAACCTGGCTCAAGAAGAACAAACACAGAAGGTGACGACCATGCCAGAGCGCCTCTACGAGTACCGTGTCTATGAACGTATGTCAGCAGGGATAGGGGCTTCGGTCTATGATGATCAGAATTTTGATACGGTCTACTTTAACGAGGAGTTGGCCCATGATTTTGCATCTTGGGTATCTGGGGACTCTATGGAACCTAAATATCAAAATGGTTCGGTGGCTCTGATTCGAGAGACGGGATTTGACTATGACGGGGCGGTTTATGCAGTGGTTTGTAACAACCAGACCTATATCAAACGGGTTTATCGGGAGGAAGATGGTTTGCGTCTGGTTTCTATCAATCCTAAATACAAGGACATTTTCATCTCCTATGAGGAAGATCCTCGGATTGTGGGGATTATCGTTGGGAATTTTGTGCCGATGGAGGGTTAGCCTATGGGCTACTTTGATTATTCCAGAGAGCCCAAAAGTGATATTGCCTTTGTCGATATGAAATCTTTCTATGCCAGTGTCGAGTGTGTAAAAAGGGGCTTGCATCCGCTGAAGACCTCGCTTTGTGTCATGAGTCGCGCGGATAATTCAACTGGTCTTATCCTAGCCTCCTCTCCCATGTTTAAGAAGATTTTTGGCAAGTCAAATGTGGGGCGTGCCTATGATCTGCCCTTTGATATCAAGACCCGCAAATTTTCTTATTACAATGCTCGAAAGCAAGGCTTGCCTACTGACTCAGACTATGTTCGCTACATCGAAGATTGGGCTCAAGTCACCTTGATTGTCCCTCCTAGGATGGATGAGTACATAGCGGTCAATATGGAAATCCAGCGAATCTTTCAAAACTATGGTAGCCCAGATGATATTTATCCCTACTCTATTGATGAAGGTTTTATTGATTTGACTAGTTCGCTCAACTATTTTATCCCAAACAAGAGTCTCTCTCGCAAAGACAAGCTGGATCTGCTTTCTGCCCGCATACAGAGGGATATTTGGAGGCAGACAGGGATCTACTCTACAGTGGGTATGTCCAATGCCAATCCCTTACTGGCCAAGTTGGCTCTGGATAATGAGGCCAAGCACACTCCGACCATGAGGGCCAACTGGTCTTACCAGGATGTGGAAGAGAAGGTTTGGGCCATTCCCAAGATGACGGACTTTTGGGGGATTGGCAGGCGGATGGAGAAACGCTTGCATGCTCTGGGGATTTTTTCCATCAGAGAATTGGGCACCAGTAATCCAGACCAGCTACAGAAAACACTTGGTCAGGCTGGCCTGCGTTTGTGGTTTCATGCTAACGGGATTGATGAGAGCAATGTTCATAAGCCCTATAAAGCCAAGTCCCAAGGGTTGGGGAATTCTCAAATCTTGCCGAGAGACTACGTGAAGCTACGGGATATTGAAATTATTCTCCGAGAAATGGCAGAGCAGGTGGCTATTAGGCTGAGAAGGGCGGGTAAGAAAACAACCCTTGTCTCTATCTATGTTGGTTTCTCTAAGCAGGAGGTCAGGTCGTCTATTCATACACAAATGAAGGTTGAACCGACCAATAATACAGCTGTCTTAACGGATTATGTTTTGAAGTTATTTCATAATAAATACACTTCTGGAGCGATCAGAAGTGTCGGAGTCAACTATTCAGGATTTGTGGACGAGTCCTTTGGCCTGATCTCCCTCTTTGATGATGTTGACAAGTTAGAAAAAGAAGAAAGGCTCCAGACAGCCATTGACTCCATTCGGGAACAATTTGGTTTTACCTCCCTCTTAAAGGCCAATGCACTGGAAGAAGCCTCTAGGAGTCTTGCCAGAAGCAAGCTGATTGGGGGGCATTCTGCTGGAGGATTAGATGGACTAAAATGATTGATCGTTCTTATTTACCCTTTCCATCTGCGCGTGACTATCAAGATCCAGGGATGCAGAAGTGGATGGGCTTTTTCCTCTCAGAGCATACTAGTTCACTCGGTGAAGAAAGAAATCGAGTTGCTTTTTCGACGAGTTTGAATTCCGTTGAGAAGCTACTCTTGCTTTCGCAGCTTTATGTTGGGCAACTGAAGGGATGCTTTGTGGTCAAGGAAAGAAGGCATAAAACCACGATCATTGGTGAGGTAAGCGAATTATCACCTCAAACTCTATCTATTAGGACCAATGAGGGCTATAGGCTGGTAGAGGTAGCAGATGTTCTCGAAATTCGACTGTGGGAGGAGGGAGTGTATGACTAGAAAAGACTTGTATGAAAACAAACTGCAGATGGATTATTTTTCAGAAGCCTATATTCGTTTTGAAGAGGATTTTCAAAAATACTCTGCTATGAATGTGCCTTTGACTTTTTTGATCGATGACATCCTACGCACCATGGCGATGAATCAGAAAAACTACTTTGTCTTAAACAAGGAAAACGCCAAGGATGGGCGGGAGCATCGCTTTTATTTTAGGGTGGTGACGGAAAAAGAGTGTCCCAGAAATCGAACCTATGCATACGCTGGACTCAAAAATAGTAGTCAGTGACTAGGTGTAGAAGAGGGAAGTTTGATTTAGGAAAGATGGCTTGTGAACGTCAGAAGATCTCATGGTATTGGAATTCGAAACACCATCTTTTATCTGTGGAGTTCTTGCAGAACTTATGATGGTAGTTCGGATGAGATAAGACAAGGGGCACTCTCTTTTTAGATGAGCATTTATTTGAAAACGTGGTTGGATTTGAGAACAGCTATCTTCAATGATCATCTTACTTTATAGAGTCATACCAAAACATCCATGTATATTTGTGGATGTTTTTTAATTTTACAGATAGAAAAAGAGAAGACCAAATGGTCTTCTCAACGGGGGAACTGAATCATTAGAAAGAATCAATCAAAGAGGGTTATTAGTCTTTGAAATTCTTTTGGAAGATGAGGAGAGACAAGATAGAAGTAATGGCTGCCAAGAAGAGGAAGGCACTTGCTTCTTGTTCCCCAGTTGCAGGGAGTCGTCTTTCCTTGTCTTCTTTGATTGTAGCTGTAACAGGAGCTTTTTCATCTTTTGATGATGAATTATTTGTTACGACTGGAGCAGGTTTTTCAGTCTCTCTTGGGGAAACATACTCAGGAAGAGTCACAACCGGTGGCGCCTCTGTTCCAACTGAGCTTTGTTTGCTACCTACCTCAATCACTCGATCTTGAGCTGGAGTTGCTTCTGTTTGGAGAACCTTGCGATTGTCACCGTCCACTTCAACATACTCGACTAAGAGACCGTCTTTCCCTCCTGATAGAACTTGCTCTTTTCCTTTGTCTAATTGTGGGTTTTCGCGACGAATCGTCTTGAACGGTACGACCTTATTGACGATTTCCAAGCTTGGAAGTGTAAAGACAAGATCTTTAACCCCTTCCTCAGGACTTGAAGAAGTAATTGGTTTCTCAGGTTGAGTCGGATTTTCAGGCTGAACTGGTTTCTCAGGTTGCGCCGGTTTCTCAGGCTCAGCAGGTTTTTCCGGTTGAGTTGGTTTTTCAGGCTGAGCCGGAGTTTCCGGTTGAGTTGGTTTTTCAGGCTGAGCTGCTTCGAGCTTGTTGATTTGTTCGAGAGCAGTTTCTAGCGCTTTATTGACTGCTTCCTGAGTTTTAGCTTCTTGGATTGCAGCAATGGCTTGGTCAGCAATTTCTAATAATTTCTTCTTAGCTTCCTTGTTGGATCCAAGTTCAGCGACTTTTTTCTCGATAGCTTTCGTCAAGCTGTCCATAGCCTTATCGTACTCAATTTCCGGTTGTTTTGGCTCAGCTGGCTTTTCAGGCTGAGCCGGTTTTTCAGGTTGAACTGGATTCTCAGGTTGAGCTGCTTCGAGTTTGTTGATTTGTTCGAGAGCAGTTTCTAGCGCTTTATTGACTGCTTCCTGAGTTTTAGCTTCTTGGATTGCAGCAATGGCTTGGTCAGCAATTTCTAATAATTTCTTCTTAGCTTCCTTGTTGGATCCAAGTTCAGCGACTTTTTTCTCGATAGCTTTCGTCAAGCTGTCCATAGCCTTATCGTACTCAATTTCCGGTTGTTTTGGTTCGGCTGGCTTTTCAGGCTGGTCAGGTTTCTCAGGTTTCTCAGGTTCTTCTGGCTGTTCCGGTTGCTCTGGACTAGGCTCCTCTTGGCCTCTTTGATAGTTCTCATCCTTGGATAGGATATCTTGTAGGGCACTGACTGTCAACATGACATCCTGAACATCCACTGCATCAGCACTGAGTTGGTTTCTCAATTTTTCTAGATTTGCTTGGAAAGCTTGGCGTGCAGTAGCCGTATTTTTCAAGCCTGCTGGATCAAAGTTGGACAGATCATCTTTCCATTTAGAGATAGACTGGATGATATCTGCTTTGCTGTAGAGTTCACTGCCTTCGCCACGAGTGATAAATTGGTCTACCTGAATACCGATATTTCGAGACAAATCGTTTCGATCAGGATCTAGTTGAAGGGTGACTGCGTGCAAGTTTTCGTCCAGACCTTTTAAGCTAACCAGAGTTTGATTGCCTTGACGTTGGGCTGAATGACCGCTAAAGTATTTCTTACCGTCAATAGTTGAAGCATTTCCCATTCCATCTTGGTAAAGAACTTCTTTGCCATCTAGGAAGACTTTGTAGATACCATGATTTGGATCGACATAGCCCTTGATATCAAGTCCAGTACCGTAGAAGTAGGCTGTGACAGTTGTCTTTTTCTTTTGCTCATCAGTTAAGCGGCCAAAGGAAGCCCAAGACTCAGTCTTTTGGTATTTGTCTGCCGAATTGGTTTCATGGTGCCAGCCAGGACTATAATCCAACTGACTAGCTTGGTCATCATAACTTGTTTGGTCCTTGATCAGCAATTCAGCTTTCATCACTTGTATGGTTGCATCGGTAGCAAAACCGAGCAAGGCACCATCAGTGACAGAAGTGAGCTTGGCTTTGAAGTCAAAGACAGAGTCGGCTTGTTCTGTAAAGTCAATCGTTGGGATGGTAACAGTCTTTTCTGTTTCTCCATCTTCAAAAGTCACATCTTGAGTTGTATCTTGGTAAACTTTACCGTGAACTCCAGTTCCAGGTTCTGTGATGAAGCGCACAGTAGCAGCCCCCTTGCTTCCACCAACACGTTTAATCTTAACAGTGACTGGTTTTCCTTTTTCGACTTCGTAGTTAGTAGACTCGAGTTCAAACATCCCTTTACTATCATTGTTTAGGGTGTAGATTCCTTCTGTAGCAATTGGTTCGCCTGTTTTGTTTACAAGAGTAATAGTATGTTGGCCAGGTGCTAAATCGCCTGTCTCAAAGACTTTTTGGCTGCGTTTACGGCTAGCATTCTTAGTTTGGACATCGGCAACCTTTTGACCATCAACGTAGACGGACATTTCTCCATGACCTGGGTCGACTGTAGAGACGACATAGGCCTTGGTTCCTGTGAAGGTATAGCTTACTTTGGCATCTTTTTGATTGGTCCACATAGAAGTGCCACGAACACCTTCAGATTCATTGTACCAAGTTGTTCCGGCTGTATCCGCTGTTGTGTTTGAGTGGTATTCAAGTCCAAGAGGGTAGCCATCTGTCTTTTCAATGCTGCTTGGTGTCTTGTAGACAGAGAAGTTGGTCAAGATTGGAGTTGCTTGAGCACCGGTGATGGTTACACGGATTTTTTGTGCTTCTACAGGCTTGCCTTGAACCAAGCGACGGTAACCAACAGTTGAACCTTCACCGTAAGTCACCCAGCGTCCGTTGATTTCAACTTCAATCTTGAAACCAGAGATACGTTGACCTTTGGCAATGTCTTCTTTGAGTTCGACAACGTCAAAGCGTCTCTTTTGCCCCAAATCGACTGTAAAGCTACCGGTTGTGGCATCATTTGAGAGCGCCCAGCTGGTGTCATCTTTACCGTCTGTGAGGTGGCTTTCCTTGTAAAGGTGGTTTTGACGAGTAGAACTTGCTGTTACAGTGGCACCTTTGGCAAAGTCAGTCGCATACATTTGGTCTAGGGTTGCTTTGAATTCCTTCAAGCGAGCCACATCCGCATCGGCGAATTTTCCTTCTTTATTTGGTGGAATATTGAGAAGGAGTGGGGTTCCACGACCAACGGACTTGAAGTAGATGTCCATCAACTCTTTGAGTGATTTCGGCTGTTGATTGTCATGATAGAACCAGCCTGAACGGATCGAAACATCAGCTTCCCCTACAGAGTACATATCACCATCTGGGTCACCATGGTTGAGGTATTCGTTTTTCACATCGTCTGTGATGTTGGCCCTTTTGACTTTATGCCAGACAGGGTCACCTGCGATACCTCGTTCATTTCCGATCCAGCGAACGCTTGTCGGTTGAGCAGAGAAGATAGCAATATCTCCTTCAGCTTCTTTGATGTATTTGAACCATTCATCAAAGGTATAGGTCACTTTTTGGGCACCGCTACCACGCGCACCGTCCATCCAAACCTCGATAAATTTCCCTTTGTTACCGTATTTCGGATTACCAAGGATTTCTTTCAGTTGGTTGAGGTAGTATTGGTTGTATTCTTTTTCGGTTGCAACATGGTATTTAGGATGGTTGGCATCCCATGGTGACAAGTAAACACCCATGTTCATGTCGTACTTGCTAGCAGACTTGGAAACTTCTTCGAGAAGGTCACCCTTTCCATCTTTCCATGGGCTAGCAGCTACGGTATGGTTGGTGTACTTAGAAGGATAAGCAACGAATCCGTCGTGGTGTTTAACAACCATAATGGTTCGTTTGAAGCCCGTTTCCTTCAGAGTGCGAATCCACTGGTCAGTATCCAAGTTGGTTGGATTGAAGTATCGAGGGTCTTCTTTCCCATTTCCCCATTCAGAATTGGTATAGGTGTTCATTCCGTAGTGGATGAAAGCTGCCAATTCTTCCTTGTGGTAATCGAGTTGAGCCTTGCTTGGAAGAGGTCCATGATTGCCAATCTCGGTTTCTTTATCTTCTGGATGAGCCACTGGTGGAGTCGGTGTCGTTGGATTAGCTGTATCAACGACTGGCTCGTATTCAAAGACGACCTCATTCACCCCTTTATGCTGGATGGTTGCTTCCAGGCTAGTCTTGACTGGACGGTAACCAGCAATGTCTTTTGCATGGAAGGTGTTGACAAAGGAAACGTCATACTCTTGGCCGTCATTGTTATCAACTGTCGCTTCCGCTAGTTCAGTAGTGGTTCCTTTTTGACGGTAGTAAACCTTGAAAGAGCCTTTATTGACTTTATAGACCACCTTGATGACACGTGTACCGGCAGGCGCTTTGCTGACAACATTGTGATCTTCAGCCCAAGCATCCTTTAGTTGTTTATTGACTGCTACGCCATCAATGGATACAATTTCGTATTTGTCTTTATTCTTCTGGTAGAAGTCCGTTTTCTCGATTTCTTTTTTGAAATTATAGTCAAATGGCGAATCAACAGCTGTCTGTTCGATAAAGGTGTCATTATCTTTGACAGGATTTCCTTCTTCGTCTTCGTGTTGGATAACCACACGGCCGTACTCAACTCCCTTGGTCAAGGTAGCAATCCCATCTTGGTTGAAGGAATATTCGTTGCTTCCGATAACAGCTTTCTCATTTCGAAGCATACGCCCTTCATCAGTAAAGTAGTAACGATTTCCGTTGTCTCCCTGGTACCAGCCTTTCACACCATACTTGGCAATCATGTCCTTAACCCATTTCAGTTGTTCAGGTGAAAGGACGAGTCCACCACCAAAGCGATCCTTTTCAGCTACACCATTGTCAACGGTTCCGTGTTGATGGACACCCAGAACTTTTCCTTGGCTATCGACAATCCCGCCACCAGACAAACCAGATACAGAAGTGGTTTTGTAGGTGATACCAGTCGTTCCTTTATCATCATAGGACTCAACAGATCGGATGGTCCCATCTGCCTTGTAAAGCTGACCAGCTAGGATAGGTTGTTTCAGTTCTTTTGAGCTCGAGTCAGTTGGGTAGCCAATCGTACTGATGGCTTCTCCCGGCTGATGTGTCTTGTGCTCCGCTAAAGGCGCAAAGGTTGCTGCTTTGTTTGGACTAGCAATCGGAAGAGGAACAGGAGCTTCTACAAGAGCAAGGTCGTTCTTATAACCTTTTCCAAACTCTTTCTTATTCCAGAAATGGATGTCCTTTTCTCTGAATAAAACCGTAGTTCCAGAAGATGGTAGTGAGTTTTTCTTTTCGCTGTTTGAACCAACGTTATAGTAGAACTGGGCAGATTTTCCACCACGAATGTGACCTTCGCCAGTTTCTTTATTGGCCTCTAGGAAGTTATGAGCAACGGTAAGGATCAGGTTAGGGGCTACAAAGATACCTGAGCCTGAAACGAGGTAGCGTTGCTCCCCTGCATTGTAAGTGCTGTAAACCATAGTAGCAGCAGTAGCAGGTTGTCCCTCGTAGTTGATATGTTTGAGGTCTTGTCCACCGTTAATGATGGCACGGTTTCCGTTCTCAGTTTCTTTTGGAGCTCCTTCCTTATCCTTTAGAATGCTCTTAGTTTCTACTTTTGGACTAGCTTTCTGGTCAACGATAGTAGTCGTATCAAGTTCTTTGACAGGTGTGTCTGGATAGGCACGGTCCTGAATGTTTTCAGGGAGCAAGTCAGCACTGTTGGTATCGGCAACAGGTGTTTCTTGTTTTTCAGCTTCTACACGACCTTCTTCTTTGACTGGTTCAACCTTGGTCGCTTCTATATCTGCGACTTGTTTCATTTGCTGATCTAAATTGGATGTCGTAGCAGGAGACGTTTCGTCTGCACGCACGGTTCCAGAAGCAAAAAATGCCAGTCCCACGATAACAGATGCCACACCTACAGTCAACTTCCGAATGCTAAATGTTTGCCCTTTTTCAAAAAGGTATCGATTCATAATATACTCCTAGTTTTTAGAAAGGCAGTCAGCTACTGCCCAAGCCCAAGTCTGACTTGGTTACAACTTGATTTAATGAAAAACTCTCTGATAATTTGTAAGCCACCTTACCTCCTGTTTATAAAGCGCTTTCATTTTAAGATAAAAAAATTTAAAAGGTCATTTCTCCCTTAAAATGACTGAAAACTTTTAATATAACAAATATACTAAATTAATGAAAGAATTGCAAGAGCAAAAAGCAAAAAAATAAATATAAATTAAATAAAATCAGTTACTTTTTAAAGAAAAAACGCATCCTTTCAGGGCTCAAACTAAATGAAAGGATACGTTTTAAAAAGAAATTAGAGTATTTTTTGGAGAGACTCTTGGATGGTTTGGGGGTCTGTTTTGGAAGAGAAGCGCTCAAGGACTTGCCCATCTCGACCAATGAGAAACTTAGCAAAATTCCATTCGATTCGTTTTCCTAGCGGGCCAGACTTCTGGTCTTTTAGCCAAACATAAAGAGGATCAGCCTCCTTGCCGTTGACCTTAATCTTGGCAAAGCGAGGGAAAGTTGTCTGATAGTGTAGGCTACAGAAACTATTGATTTCCTCTGCGCTGCCAGGTGCTTGTCCCATGAACTGATTGCAAGGGAAATCTAAGATTTCAAAGCCCTGATCTTGATAGCGTTCATAGAGTTCTTGGAGCCCTTGGTACTGGGGCGTTAAGCCGCATCCAGTAGCAGTGTTGACAATCAAGAGAACCTTGCCACGATAGCTCTCCAGGGGAGTTGCTTGGTTGTTTTGGTTCAAAACAGAAAAATCATATATACTGGTCATGAGGGCCTCTTTTCTTTTTCTACATTGTAACAGTTTTTACTCTTTTCGTCGAGTTGGATGAGAGAAGTTGTTGAAAAAATACACAATGGTACATAAATCTGGACAAAATGATGCTCCTTTTATGAAACATGGTATAATAGGCCTATATAGCTAAATGGAGTGTACCTATCACTAGGGAATCAGAAAAAGGATAAAACAGCCATGTCAACAGTAAAAAGTGATCTAAATCTTGCGCAAACATATGCGACTCAGCTTAAAAATGCTTGTCAATCGTTAACAGCGATCGCTGCGGCTAGTCAGGATGACTTAACGACCCTTCAAGGGAATAACAAGGCTCATCAATGTCTGACAAAGGATCAAAATCTAGCTAGTCAGATTACAGCCGCTGTCGCCCTAACTTCCGAAAGACTTCACTCTGTAGCGAGCGATTTTGAAGCGCTAGATAAGGCTGCTGCCAATGGTTTTGGGAGTCATACATGAGCACGTTAGATGAGTTGAAGAAAAGAGAGCGAGACCTCTTGTACCAGCTAGAAGACAATGGAAAAGAGAACTACCGCACCAAAGCACTGATAGAAATCTTTGAAGGATATGATAGAGCTAGCCACCGTTATCAAAGTGATTTGTGGGAGGCGGCCTATCAGAGCCGATATGCAGGGCAGTTGGAAGAAACGCTCCTGCAGAGAAACCAACTTAAAAACCAAATCTTTGAGGACCTCAGCTATCACATGGATGATTTGAAAAAAGAAAAATTCCGGTTAGAGGGAGACTTGGATGTGGTTTACTATGAAAGACGCAAGGAACAAGAAAGAGAGGAGGAGAAACGACATGGGCATTGATATGTATTTGGAACAATCACAACTACAAAGTTCGAGTGTAGCGACCATGTGCCAATCTCAGGTGGAGGCTTATCAAGACTTGCAATCAGCCATCCAAAAGTTTTCAGAGGATAAGGAGAGCCTAAAGGGTGACGCTTATGATTTGGCTAGAAGTTTTTTTGCAAGTGTCTTGCTACCCTTGAGCAAAGGGGGACAGCTCTATGCAGAAACCTTCTCTCAAGCCATCAAGAAACTACCAGAAGACTATCAAACGATGGTCGACAGCAAGAGTTGGCGTGAGGATGATCTACTTGATAAGATCCGCCAGGAAGAGCAGATGATTGCCTATCTAGATGAAGTCAACCAATCCCTTTCTACCTCGACCATGGATAGTGAAGAAAAGGGGAGATTGAGACGTAGTAATGTGGAGCTCATGAGAGGACACCACGCGAATAAACGTGTCTATGAAACGATTTTGAAAGACCTGCGTGCCTATGATAGCTATTCAGGAGGACTTTTCGATGATCTAGACAGTATTGACGTGCAGTTGAGTCGCGGACTGGGCCAGATCGAATCGAGCTGGGATGCAAAGAAAGGCGTCTTTAAAGTCCCATCTGACCTGACTTGGGCCAACTACCTGACTGCCTATGCTGATACAAAGGACTTGAAGCTCAGCCGTCAAGAGAAGGCCTTTGTCCAAACCATGATGGCAGAATACGGCTTTGACGCAGAGACAGCCCAACAGCTTTTGACCATCAAGCAAGGGATAGACAAGAAGTTCCCAACCTCCAGTCAAGAGTTCCGTGACTATATCTTTTTGCGAGTCGTCGGTGCCGCCTACTATAATGACTTTAAGTGGAAGGAAACAGCGGGCTATTTAAAAAATTATTTTTTTGATGAGGTTGTTAGCAGTCCATCTACAGTGGAAAAAATGAGAGTAGAAAAACCGCTTTATAAAATTTTTAAAGAATTGGGATTGAAAGAAGAAAAGGCCAAAGAACTGTATTATAATCTTAGACTGCAACATGCGTTATCAAATGGTGGCGATACTGTTAAGAAAATGCATGAATCGGATTTAAGTAGTGGTACTAATAGATATGAGGATGCAAAGAAGAACTATCAAGATGCTTATGGTACTACAGAAGGTTTTGACCAATTTTGGGATAGAAAACTAAAGGCTTATTCTAACAATGGAGCAGGTCACACAGACTTTACCCACCAGTCCATTACCATGGCTACTCATCTGAATCCTAGCAGTTTCCAATTATCCGATTTCTATGGCGGTAGAGAGCGTGTCAAGGACCTTTCTGGCTGGGAGGGAGACACAACATTTAATGCAAACGATATGAAGCCAAGCATCGGAGAAGATGACTACAAGGCGGATTTGGACTCGGTCAACCTTATCGGCCGTATGCAAAAGGGGCAATCCTATGACCAAGCCATCTCTTCTTACTATGCTGACCTTCAAAAAGACTCCTCTCAGAGAGAAAGAGAATTCCTAAAAAATAAGGATTGGAAAGAGGTCAGAAGGACTATCTATTCCAGCCTAGTACCTGCGTATATACTGAAAAAGGGTGAGGCATCTATTAAAGAGTATATTGAGGAAAAATACCCAGAAGTGTCCACATTTTTAAATCGCTTGGAAGCCGTGGCGGAGTAGGAGGATGATGATGAAGAAAATATTCAGTTTATTAGCTTTAGTCTTACTAGTTGTATTATTTTGTTTTTACTTTTTTCCTAAACAACCTAAAAACATTTTTGATGAGATTTACCAAGAAACAGCAAAAAATTATTTGGGCCATTATAACTTCAAAGACTTAAAAAATGTGACAGTAAAAAATCGAAAGCTTTATGATTCGAATATGAATGAAACGGATAAATATGAATCAATAATAACATACGATGATTCTTCTCTTGGAAGCGATGTGAAGAATTTAGAACTACGGTTTAATTTTGATGGTAGTAGTAAAGGTGTAAATATTTGGTTTGAAAGATATGCTAACTCAGGAGAAAAAATTAACTTTGTTATTCATTACGAATTTAAGAAAAAAGTATTAGTTAAAAAAATTCTGATTTATGAAAATAGATCGGAAACTTATATCGAAGACGAAGAGCAAGTAAAATCCTATATAGAGCAGTATGGTATCACTGCCAAGGACTTGGATTCTTATTACGACGAAATCGTCAATCAGAAAGTCTTGAAGGACTGGTGTACCATTTATGACAGCAAGTACTCGCCAAGCAACTATGGCGATGTCAAGATTGAAACCCAGTGGGAGAATTGGTGACAATATGAAGAAAGCACTCGGTTTAGTAGCCTTATTCGTGATAATCGTATCATCTTGTTTTTACTTTTTTTCTAAACAACCTAAAAATATTTTTGATGAAATCTACCAGGAGACAGAGAAGACTTATCGGTCAAATAATATTTTAAGAAACATAGATGGGTTTAAAATCAGGGCCGGTTGGCCAAGTGATGACCCCAATATATCCTATACTCCTTTTGGAAAGTATGAAACTCTGCCCAAAGGATATAGTGACATAACCATTAACCTTAATTTTGGAGAAGGGATAAAGGGAGTGTTGATTCTTTTTGAAAGAAAGACTGATTCGAATATTACCCTATGGTATTCGGTGCACTATAACATAAAAAAGAAAGTACTCAAAAAGGAGCTTGCGATTTTTGAAGAGCCAAGGAAGCCAGGTCAATTTATTGATGATGAAGAAAAAGTAAGAGAATATTTAAGAAAAAATAATATTTCCAAAGAAGAATTAGAGAAAGACTTCGACGAAATCGTCAATCAGAAGGTTTTAAAAGACTGGTGCTCTATTTATGACAGCAAGTACTCGCCAAGCAACTATGGCGATGTCAAGGTTGAAACCCAGTGGGAGAATTGGTGACAATATGAAGAAAATCCTAGGCCTAGTAGTCTTATTCGTGATAATCATATCATCCTGTTTTTACTTTTTTGTACGTCAACCTAAAAACATTTTTGATGAAATCTACCAGGAGACAGAGAAGACATATCGTACAAATAATATTTTAAGAAACATAGATGGGTTTAAAATTAGTCCAGGTTGGCCTAATGATGGAGAATATTTTGCATACACCCCTTCAGGGAAGTATCAAACTCATCCTGAAGGTTATAAAGACATAAGTATTGGATTTAATTTTGGTTCAGGTATTAAAGGAATGACGATTCTTTTTGAAAGAAAGACTAATTCGAATATTACCCTATGGTATTCAGCACACTATAATATAAAAAAGAAAATCCTCAAAAAAGAGCTTGCGATTTTTGAAGAGCCAAGGCAACCAGGTCAATTTATTGATGATGAAGAAAAAGTAAGAGAATATTTAAGAAAAAATAATATTTCCAAAGAAGAATTAGAGAAAGACTTCGACGAAATCGTCAATCAGAAGGTTTTAAAAGACTGGTGCTCGATTTATGACAGTAAATACTCGCCAAGCAACTATGGTGATGTCAAGATTGAAACCCAGTGGGAGAATTGGTGACGAGGGTCAGTAGATATTTTGGAAAATATTCTATGAATTGAAGTGGAAATCCCACCTAGAACGAACTAGGTGGGATTCTTTGCCTATAAAATGAGAAATTAGCGAATCTTGCTCTATTTTTTAACGTGTTCCGATAAAAAGGTGTAGGTCATGGTTCCAAAGATGGCACCAATTCCCAAACCTAAGACTAGTAAAGGGAGCGTTTTATCGAACTGGGAGAGATTGTCCCAAAAGGTATTGAGGGGGAGATGCTGAACAAAGAGTTTATGAAAGATTAGTAAGAGGAAGAGACCAAGCTGAATACTGATGAATACACCCCAACTACGAACTTTAATCTGGCTTTTGCTGTAGCTTTTGTGATGGATTTCGGACGGGTCATCCTTGTCTAAATGTAAGTTGCGAACTGCTAGTCTCGCCCTAGATGAGAGGACGAAGATAAGTCCAAAATAGAGGTAGGGCATGGCATCTCGAACCAACTCTATGAAGCGTCCAAATAGGAGATAGAACAAGAAGAGTAGGAGGGAGGAGTATACGATTTGGATCAAGGCACGGGCACAAGCCTTGTAAATCATCTCTTGACGGCATTCATCAAAAGGCCCTTGTATGTGAAAGAATAGTTTAAGTAAGCGAGTGGTGAGATCTTCTTTTTTCATGGGAGTAATCTCCTAAATGAGCGATTTTTGATTGACTTCTTTAAAGAGTTGATAGAGAGTATAGAAGTAAACCAAACTAAAAATGATACAGATTATTAGAAATACCAGGTATCTCCAATCCATAGGATTTGTTAAAAGTTGTGGAAAGGATACGAGGATAAAACAGAGAGATGCGTTTAGAAGACGTATTTTTTTTGATTGGATTTTCTGGAATCTCTGTCCCTTGTTCAATACAGGAAGGAATAAAAGAAAGATAATCAAGAAAGGATGCTCAATATGTCCAGAAAGTAGGAAAAAGGTAACAAAGATACTGATAAAAACATGACTGATCAGTAGTTTAGCTAGTGATTTCATAAGGCACCTCCTAGTCGTCTTCTTGGTCTTTCTTGGCCTTTTGAATGCGAAGAGAGACGATAATTTGCATCATCAGTCCAAAAAAGAACGCTCCCAGTATAGTTTTTAAAATATGTTTTGAATTCAGAAGAGAACTGATGAAATTTGGATTTTCACTGGTTAGGTTATCGATGAGTGGCATTATAAAAAATATCGCTATGCCGTAGATCAGACCGGCTTTTAGACCCGGAAAATGTAGCTTTTTACTTTCTTTTTGACTCAGCATTTCGGGATCAATAGCTGTGATGCCCGTTTTCTTGGTTTGAGAGACTACATAGAGGGCAGCCATCATCGAAATGCTAAATACCACGAGAGGATAGCCGATAGCGACAATTTGCGGGTATTTATAAGCAAGAACGAGCGGGATAAGATTGCCAAATGTCATCAGATAAAAGAGAACGATAAAGACCTGATTCCCGATACGATCGGCCTCGCGCCGTTTGTGTTCGTCAAGGGGACCAGAAATACCGTATATGCGTTTGATGAGTTTTTCAGTGAGAGTTTCTTTTTTCATTTGTTTGCTCCTTTTTTAAAAATCGTCTTCCCAAAAGAGGCTATTGAGGTCAGTTTGGAGGCTGCGGGCGAGGTTGAGACAGAGTTCTAGGGTTGGATTGTACTTGTCATTTTCAATCATGTTGATGGTCTGTCTCGAGACACCGATATCTTTGGCGAGCTCGAGCTGGGAAATGCCCAGTTCCTTGCGGAATTCTTTCACACGATTCATAGGGTCTCCTTTCTGATATGTCGTATATATTTGACTATATTATATTCTTTTGGGGATGAGGTGTCAAGTATATATGACATATTTTTGAGAATTTTTTTCGAAGAAACTTAGCCTTGTCTGACAAGTGCAAGCTGGTCAGATTTGTGGTAAAATAGATAGGATATGACAAAAGAATTTCATCATGTAACGGTCTTGCTTCATGAAACGATTGATATGCTTGACGTAAAACCTGACGGTATCTACGTTGATGCGACTTTGGGCGGAGCAGGCCATAGCGAATATTTATTAAGTAAATTGAGCGAAAAAGGGCATCTCTATGCCTTTGACCAGGACCAGAATGCCATTGACAATGCGCAAAAACGGTTGGCACCCTATATCGAAAAGGGGATGGTAACCTTTATCAAGGATAACTTCCGTCATTTGCAGGCACGTTTGCAGGAGGCTGGTGTCCAGGAAATTGATGGAATTTGTTATGACTTAGGGGTGTCCAGTCCTCAGCTAGATCAGCGTGAACGTGGCTTTTCTTATAAAAAGGATGCGCCACTGGATATGCGGATGAATCAGGAAGCTCGTCTGACGGCCTATGAAGTGGTCAATCATTATGACTATCATGACCTGGTTCGGATCTTTTTTAAGTATGGTGAGGATAAATTCTCTAAACAGATTGCTCGTAAGATTGAGCAAGCGCGTGAGGTGAAACCCATTGAGACAACGACGGAGTTGGCAGAGATTATCAAGTCGGCCAAGCCTGCCAAGGAGCTCAAGAAAAAGGGGCACCCTGCCAAGCAGATTTTCCAGGCTATCCGAATCGAAGTCAATGATGAGCTGGGCGCTGCAGATGAATCCATCCAGCAGGCCATGGACATGCTGGCTCTAGATGGGAGAATCTCGGTCATTACCTTCCATTCGCTGGAAGACCGCTTGACCAAGCAATTATTCAAGGAAGCTTCAACAGTGGAAGTTCCCAAAGGCTTGCCCTTCATTCCAGATGACCTTAAGCCTAAGATGGAATTGGTATCCCGCAAGCCAATCTTGCCAAGTGCTGAAGAGCTAGAAGCCAACAATCGTTCGCATTCAGCCAAGTTGCGCGTGGCTAGAAAAATTCACAAGTAAGAGGAAAAACATGGCAGAAAGAATCGAAAAAACAAGCCAGTTATTGCAAACGAAGTTTAAAGGTTTTTCACGTGTGGAAAAGGCCTTCTATGTTTCGATTGCTGCAACAATGATTATCCTGGCAATTAGCGTTGTGTTTATGCAGACCAAGCTATTACAAGTTCAGAATGAATTGACCAAGGTCAATGCTCAAATCGAAGAAAAGAAAACCGAGCTAGACGATGCCAAGCAAGAGGTCAATGAATTGATTCGTTCAGAACGTTTGAAAGAAATTGCAAACTCTAAGGATTTGCAGCTGAATAACGAAAATATCCGAGCAGCGGAGTAAGAAATGAAACAGTGGAAAGAAAAAATCATCCGTTATGCCGTTCGTAACCGTAAATCTCCAGAAGAAAATCGTCGAAGAGTAGGGAAAAGCCTGAGTTTATTGGCTGTCATACTCTTCGCTGTCTTTTTGGTCAACTTTGCGGTCATTATCGGAACAGGTAAAAAATTTGGTAAGGACTTGGTTCAAGAAGCAAACAAGGTCCATCAAACAACCAAGACGATTCCTGCAAAACGGGGAACCATCTACGATCGTAATGGAACGCCTATTGCTGAGGATGCGACTTCGTATAATATCTATGCCGTTATTGACAAGACCTACAAGTCAGCAACAGGCAAAATTCTCTATGTAGAGGATTCTCAATTTAATAAGGTAGCTGAGATTTTCCATAAATACCTAGATATGGAAGAGTCTTATGTCAAAGAACAACTTTCTCAGCCAGATCTGAAACAGGTATCTTTTGGTACCAAGGGAAATGGGATCACCTATGCCAATATGATGGCTATTAAAAATGACCTTAAAACAGCTGGCGTTGAGGGAGTTGACTTTACAACTAGCCCTAACCGTAGTTATCCCAATGGGCAGTTTGCTTCTTCCTTTATCGGTTTAGCGCAACTCCATGAAAATGAGGATGGCACCAAACGGTTGATTGGGACATCTGGACTGGAGAGTTCCTTAAATAGCATTCTGGCGGGTACAGATGGGATCATCACCTATGAGAAAGATCGTCTGGGAAATATTGTTCCGGGTACAGATCAGGCTTCTCAACAAACGGTAGATGGAAAGGATGTGTACACAACCCTTTCTAGTCCCTTGCAATCCTTTATGGAAACCCAGATGGATGCCTTTCAGGAAAAGGTAAAAGGCAAGTATATGACGGCTACCTTGGTTAGCGCTAAAACAGGGGAAATCCTGGCTACGACCCAACGGCCGACCTTCAATGCAGATACCAAGGATGGCATCACAAAAGACTTTGTCTGGCGTGATATCCTCTATCAAAGTAACTATGAGCCAGGATCGACCATGAAGGTGATGATGTTGGCCTCAGCCATTGATAACAATACCTTCCCTGGTGGCGAATACTTTAACAGTAGTGAATTGAAAATAGCTGATGCGACCATTCGAGACTGGGACGTCAATGAAGGATTGACTAGTGGTGGCACCATGACCTTCTCTCAAGGATTTGCCCACTCAAGTAATATCGGGATGACCTTGCTTGAGCAAAAGATGGGAGATACAACTTGGCTGGACTACCTTAACCGCTTTAAGTTTGGGGTGCCGACCCGTTTTGGTCTGACGGATGAGTACACAGGTCAATTGCCTGCTGATAACATTGTCAATATCGCCATGAGTTCATTTGGACAAGGGATTTCAGTTACTCAGACCCAGATGCTTCGTGCTTTTACAGCTATTGCCAACGATGGGGTTATGTTGGAGCCCAAATTTATCAGTGCCCTCTATGATCCAAATGACCAGTCTGTTCGTAAGTCTCAAAAGGAAATCGTCGGAAATCCTGTGTCAAAAGCGGCAGCTTCCTCTACTCGGGATCACATGGTCATGGTCGGAACAGATCCTGTCTACGGTACCATGTACAACCACAGCACAGGAAAACCAAATGTCAATGTTCCGGGACAGAATGTTGCCCTGAAATCAGGGACTGCTCAGATTGCTGATGAGAAGAATGGGGGTTACCTGACAGGTGAAACCAACTATATCTTCTCTGTTGTGTCGATGCATCCTGCAGAAAATCCTGACTTTATTCTCTATGTAACGGTGCAACAGCCAGAGCATTATTCGGGTGTTCAGCTGGGAGAGTTTGCCAACCCAATCCTTGAGCGAGCTTCTGCCATGAAAGAATCCCTCAATCTTCAGTCAACTGCCAAGAGCTTAGATCAGGTCAGCAAGACGACAAGTTATGCCATGCCAGCTACCAAGGACTTTACTCCGGGTGACCTAGCAGAGGAATTGCGTCGTAACCTTGTCCAACCAATCGTTATCGGAACAGGAACCAAGATCAAGGAACTCTCGGTTTCTGAAGGAGATAATTTGGAAGCCAATCAGCAGATCTTGATCCTGTCAGATAAGGTCGAAGAAATGCCTGATATGTACGGCTGGACAGATGAAAATGTGCAAACATTTGCTAAATGGCTCAATATAGAAGTCGAGTGGGAAGGTAGTGGCAAAACGGTCAAGAAACAAAGTGTCCGTGCCAATACAGCCCTCAAAGACATTAAAAAAATGAAAATAACTTTAGGAGATTAAGATGATTAGTTCCATTAGTGCTGGAATTCTGGCCTTTCTATTGACCTTGATAGGTATTCCAGCCTTTATCCGATTTTATCGAAAAGCACAGATTACAGGTCAGCAGATGCACGAGGATGTCAAGCAACACCAAGCTAAAGCTGGGACTCCAACCATGGGAGGTCTTGTCTTTCTTATCGTTGCAGTTGTTGTGAGCTTTCTGGTTGCTCTCCTTACCCAACAATTGACCAACAATGTAGGCATGATTTTGTTTATCTTGGTTTTGTATGGTTTGGTAGGTTTTTTGGACGATTTCCTCAAGGTCTTTCGTAAAATCAACGAAGGCTTAAATCCCAAGCAAAAGCTTGCTCTCCAGCTCCTTGGAGGAGTGATTTTCTACCTCTTTTATGAGCGTGGTGGCGACATGCTTTCAGTCTTTGGCTACCAAGTACATCTGGGCATTTTCTATATTTTCTTTGCCCTTTTCTGGCTAGTTGGCTTTTCAAATGCGGTGAATCTGACTGACGGGATTGACGGCTTAGCAAGTATTTCAGTGGTGATTAGCTTATCGGCCTACGGTGTGATTGCTTATATGCAAAATCAACTGGATATCCTTCTTGTGATTCTTGCCATGATCGGTGGTTTGCTAGGTTTCTTCGTCTTTAACCATAAGCCTGCCAAGGTTTTCATGGGAGATGTGGGAAGTTTGGCTCTAGGTGGGATGCTGGCAGCAATCTCTATGGCCCTCCACCAAGAATGGACGCTTTTGCTGATTGGGATTATCTATGTTTTTGAGACAAGCTCTGTTATGATGCAGGTTACCTACTTCAAACTTAGTGGTGGAAAGCGTATTTTCCGTATGACACCTGTACATCATCATTTTGAGCTTGGAGGATTCTCAGGCAAGGGCAATCCTTGGAGCGAGTGGAAGGTTGACTTCTTCTTTTGGGGAGTTGGGCTTCTAGCAAGTCTCTTGACCTTAGCCTTTTTATACCTACTGTAAAAATTAACCTTTGATTACAAAATAAAACAGGATGAAGGTGATCTTCATCCTGTTTTTGTGTGTTTAAAGGTTAGTTGGAGTCATCCTTTCTCCCTTTTAACATAAAAGTGGCTGTAAGGGCTAGGCTGAGTCCTGCTAAGAAGAGGAGTGGGTTGGACGCTTCTCCTGTCGCTGGAAGTTGTTCTTTAGGAGAATGATTTCCAGTTTTAGCAAGGCTCGGACTAGCTGAAAGTTGTTCAGCCTCGTGTGCCAAGGTTTCTGTATCTGAAGCACTTGGTTTTTCCTCTGTTTTAGAGCTTGTTCCAGTAGCTTGATAGACGACAGCATAGGTACTGAAATGATTAGTGATGAATTCTACCTTTCCGTCTTGAACGGTGAAATCAAGGGCTTGCAACTCCTTGGTCGGAGTGATGTAGTAGATGTTTTCTACGCTAGCTGAAATAGGCAAGCGAACCAAGACAGAGCCTTTTGGCTGCAAGCTATGATCGGTTGGATTTTTAAGCTGTAGGTCGTAAGCATCATAGGTCTTGCCAAAGAGTTCTTGAGCTAGGACACGTCGGCTAGAAACGTGAGAAATTCCTTCTAAGTCGCTGGCTCCACCGATGATTTCTACTCCAGTTTCCTTATCTTTTAAGACTCGAACTGGATAGTCAGGAAGGCTAAGGCTTGGAGCAGCCTGATCCCCACTAGTTCCGATAGGTTTGGTGTATTCAGGTTTTTCAACAGTAGGTGCTTCCTCTTGACCTGCTGTTCCGATTGGTTCGGTGTATTCAGGCTTTTCTACAGTAGGAGACTCTTCTTGCCCCGCCGTTCCGATAGGTTCGGTGTATTCAGGCATTTCTACAGTGGGTGGCACTTCTTGCCCTGCAGTCCCGATAGGTTTAGTGTATTCAGGAATTGTCACTGTAGGTGGTTCCTCTTGCCCTGCCGTTCCGATAGGATCGGTGTATTCCGGAATTTCAACAGTAGGAGCTGGTTCGTCCCCCTTGCTTGTAGTTGGCTGACTCTCGTCAACCTTCTTCTCATCTTTTTTAGTAAAGACAGCTACGATCGGGCTACTTGTGGTAGTTCCTTGAATGGCATAAGCTTCAATTGCTTTTCCAGTTTGTCGATCAGTAGCTTCAGGGATTGGGATTTGAACTTGATTGTCTTGGATTGATAGGATAGTCTGATCTCCACTGGTAACCAGATGCGTTTCATCCACCTTACGCAAAACTAGAGGATCTTTGACACCTGGGAAGGTCACTGCGATGGCTTCCCAATCTCCAGCTGGTAGGCTTAAGGAAATGGTTTTGTCATTTTCCTTAAGAGGCGCGATGCTAGGGCTATCTAGACCAACAGCAGGGGCTTTGATGATATCAAAGGAGTCTAAAGAGATTTTCTTGCGACCTTCTGGCGAATCTGGGTCAACTTGTAATGTCAGGGTGTGCGGGCCGTCAGTAAGGTTTGTAAATTCGCCAATAAAAGCTCTCTTTTCGGTTGCACCTGAAGTGTAGAAGTCTAGACTTGGCATTTCTTTGCCATCTAGTGTAACACGTGCTCGTCCAAGGGCAAGGCTCTTCAAGCCATAAATACGAATGCCCGTCCCTGTAAAGGAAATAGTTGCCTGAGCTTCTGAAGCTGTACTAGAGTCGCTGTTGTTAATATCAGCGTATTTTTCCGTACCTCCGTAGAGTTCAGGGTCAGACCAGTCCTTAAACTGGGCACCATACTGGATACGCGAATCACGATCATCCATTTTTTCAATCGTATTGCCTGTTCCTGCTAGGATCTTGAAGTAGTCTAATGAAATTTTCGAGCGCTCACTACCACGTCCTTTGTGCTCACGTTTAACACGAAGAGTCAATGTGTGAGGTCCGTCAGATAATCCTGTGAAGCGACCGATGAGACTACCTTTTTCAGTTGCTCCAGCAGTATGGAAGTCAAGCTCCCCGACCTCTTTGCCATCAATTTTAGCAGTGGCAAGACCTAATTCAGACGATTTCAGTCCATAGATTTCGATACCAACACCAGTGAAAGGAATGGTGGCAGTGAGGTCTTCGTCTGTGTAATCTCCTTTTGAAAGGTCAGCAAATTTCTCTGTTCCTCCAAATAATTCTGCGTCTGCCCAATTTCCAAAGGCAGCTCCGTACTGGATACGGCTATCTCGGTCGTCCATCAACTCGCTATAGGTTTCGACAGTGGCCTGTTCAGAAACTTGTGTGGCAAGCTCGCCCAGCATAGCCTTGACAGTATAGGTGTAGGCATGTTGAGGATTGAGTGATCGGTCGATAAAGTTAGTTTGATTGGTTACAAATTCTCTAGTTGCAGAGGTTTGGCCAGATTCATCTTTTACTTGTCTTTGGATGACATAGTGGGTAGCGCCTTCTACTTGGTTGAAGGTGAGTTCGGCAGTGACTCCATTTTGTCGAACTGCTGTCAGACTAGTTATGCGACCAGGGAAATGTTCAAAGGTAATGACATCACCTTTTTGTGTTGCCAGTTGGATGCGGCCATCTTTTAGGACAGTTGCCTTGACTGCTTTGCCATTGACCTTAACCTGACTGGCTTCGATATTTGGATAGTCTACAACTAAGTCTCCACCGACATTTGACAGGAAGGACAAGCTTTGAAGGTTTTTATCTTTCCACTTCATGCTAACTTCAAAGTTACCACGGGCAACCAAACCAGAAACCTGACCGTCTTTCCAAGCATCAGGAAGGGCTGGCAATGGCGCAATATAGCCTGTATGAGATTGGAGGAGCATTTCTGCCATCCCACTGGTTGCTCCAAAGTTTCCGTCGATTTGGAAAGGCGCGTGGGTATCCCAAAGGTTTTCTAGAGTTGAGTACTTGAGCTGTTCAGCGAGTAAGCGATGGGCACGGTTACCGTCCAGCAGACGAGCCCAGAGGTTGATTTTATTGGCCTTAGACCAACCAGTCCCCCCATCTCCACGGTGATTCAAGGTAGCACGCGCAGCCTCTAGGTATTCAGCCTGGTCCTTGCTAAAGAGCGTACCTGGGAAGAGACCAACTAGATGGGAAACGTGGCGGTGGTGATTTTCAATCCCTTCATTGGTGAATTGCGGACTGTCTTCTTCGTACCATTCTTTGATACGGCCCTCTTTATTGATGTGAAGTGGTTTAAGTTTGTCAAATTTAGCCTTGACCTCTGTGACTAAGTCTTTGTCGACATTCAGATGGTTGGCAACTTCCATGTAGTCGTGGAATAGCTGCCAGACTAGCGATTGGTCAAAGGTATTTCCGATGGTGATGGTACCGTGTTCTGGTGAGTAGGATGGAGAAGACACCCAACGGTCACTGGCCTGGTCATAGTGCAAGAAGGAGTTCCAGAACTTGGCAGTCTCTTTCAACATAGGATAGATCTTTTCTTTGAGATAGGTCTCATCCTTGGTGAATTTGTAGTAGTCATAGACATTCTGCATCATCCAAGCGTTGGCTGCTGGAGACCAACCCCAATAGTAATTCCAGCCTGGAGTAGTCCAGCCAAATGGTGTCGCCTGGGTGTGGACCAGCCAACCATTTTCTTGTCCGTCTTTGGATTCGATACCTGCGTATTCCTTGGCAGCGATACGGCCATAATAGCGCATGTCATCAATGTAATTGATCATTGGCTTGGCAGTTTCAGCAAGGTTGCTCATGTAAGCTGGCCAATAGTTCATTTGCAAATTGACATTGAGGTGGTAGTCAGCGTTCCAAGGTGGATTGTCTACAGCGTTCCAGACTCCTTGGAGGTTGGCAGGAAGAGCATCTGTCCGATCACGAGACGAACTGATGAGTAGATATCGGCCATATTGGAAGAAGAGTTCTTCCAATTTTTGCCCTTTTTCTGGGTTATAGCCTTGAAGGGCCTCTTTTGTCGTTTGAGTAGTCTTGGTTCCGCCTAGATTTAGTTTAACGCGGTTAAAGAGACTTTGATAGTCCTTGATATGGGCCTTTTTCAGTGTCTCGTAGTCTTTGGCCTTAGCTGCTTCGACAATCCCTTTAACTGTTTTTTCGAGGTCAATGTCTTTTCGATAGTTGGTTTTTGGATTCTGAGCAAAGTTAGTCTTGGCACTGAGATAGAGGGTCGCATAACTTGCGCCTGTAACGGTTAGAGTTTCGTCCTGAACAGTCACCTTTCCGTCCGTTTTAATTCCTAGATAGGATGCAAATTGAAGGCCGTTATCTTTGACAGTTCCCTTTAGAAGGATTCCGTTTGCATCTGTAGTGACATGACCATTCTTATAGTTAGAATATTCCCAAGAGTAGTTGCCATTAGCAAGCAAGTCTTCTGTCAAACTGTTCCAAAGGGTAAAGTCAAGTGTCTTGTTTCCTTTTTTGGTCAAGTAGGTCACAGTGATATCATCAGGATAACTGGAGAAGGTTTCGCGTTTGAAAGTCGTCCCATCTTGGGTGTAAGAAGTGGTCGTAGTGGCTTCAGTGATATCCAAACCACGATGATAATCTGTTACAGTATCTAACCCTTTCTTCTGGTTATTAAAGACCATGAAGATATCTCCAAAGGCTAGGTAACGTCCATACTGGGCGTTGTTTGGTCCAACTAGATTTTGTTCAGCGAGCTGTTTTGCTTTTTGGCGGTCGCCAGCTTCGAGGGCTTTACGTATCTCTGCTAAAACCTTGTAGCGATCCTTGTAGTTTCCTCCGTTATAGTCGGTGCTATCGGGTTGTGGCCCTCCTGACCAGAGGGTCTTTTCGTTGTACTGGATTCTCTCTTCCCCAATGAGTCCGAAAACCTTGGCTCCCATTTCTCCATTTCCGACAGGGAGGGCTTGTTTTTCCCATCCATCATAGGAGGGAGCTGTTGGTTGATCGTAGTTGAGTTGATAGTTTTCTTGTTTTGTCACAGGTTGGTCTGCTTTTTCAGGTTCCTTATTTTCTTTAGCTTCTACAATGGCTTCTTCACTAGCTTGACTATTTGTCGTCTGAGTCTCCTCAGCTGGCTTGTTTTCGGAAACTACTGGACTCTCGGCTAGAGACGGTTTTGTAGTTTCAGTAGCTTCAGCAGCTTTGGGTTCACTATCAGGCTTAGTGATAGCTTCGACAGAGGTTGGTTCAGTTTGCTTGACCTCAACACTGTCTGCAGCTACAGTATGGTTGACTAGAAAAACAGCCCCCAGTAAAACAGAAGCAGTCCCAACCGTCAGCTTGCGGATGCTATAGCGACAGGATTTCTCCCAAAAGTGTTTTTTCATAAAACCCTCCTTCGTTTATTAGAAACCGCTTACATTTTATAAAGCAGTTTCGTTTAATTTGTTTCTATTTATCTCCTCACCTCCCATTCTAATGGTCGTTTAGCATTTGTCAAGAGCTTTTTAGCAAGATACATATTTGCTGTTGTTTTTTCTTAAAATAGTAGAAGAAAGAGAGGAAAGGGTGGAATTATTCGTAATTTCATAGTTCAATCTGATTGTAAGACTAGCTTAGAATTGGCTTAACCCCCTCTTGAAAGCGTAAAACAAACTAGTCAGGAAAGTCACTTTATGGTATAATATAGAAGACTCAAAAAGAAACAGGAGAAAAAGAATGGATTTACTTTTAGCAATTATCTTGATTGTGCTAGCTTTTCTAGGAGGAGCTCTTGGAGGTATGTACTTGGTTCGTAAGCAAATTGAAAAAGAATTTGCGGACAACCCACGTTTGAATGCTGAGGCAGTTCGTGCTCTCTTGAGCGCAAATGGTCAAAAACCAAGCGAAGCCAAGGTACAACAAGTTTACCACCAAATCATCCGCCAACAAAAAGCAGCCCTTGCTAACAATAAAAAGAAATAAATAGGAAAAGTCTGGGATGAAAGTTCCAGACTTCTCACTATGTTCAATAGTTCTCAATGATAAGACTTTTTCCTTGCATTCTATTGATATTTGATTATGATTAAGAGAGAGGAAGTTGACATTTTATCAAGCTGTCTATCCGATCGTTCAGGACAAGGAATCATGATGAACTATCAATCAGAAAAAAGACTAGAAAGAAGACTGTATGGATAATCGACCAATTGGTTTTTTGGATTCGGGTGTCGGGGGCTTGACTGTTGTTCGTGAGCTCATGCGCCAGCTTCCCCATGAAGAAATCGTCTATATTGGAGATTCGGCACGGGCACCCTATGGTCCCCGCCCTGCTGAGCAAATTCGTGAATATACTTGGCAGTTGGTCAACTTTCTCTTGACCAAGGATGTCAAGATGATTGTCATTGCTTGTAATACTGCGACTGCGGTCGTCTGGGAAGAAATCAAGGCCAAACTAGACATTCCCGTTCTAGGTGTGATTTTGCCAGGAGCTTCGGCAGCTATCAAGTCCAGTCAAGGTGGGAAAATCGGGGTGATTGGAACTCCCATGACGGTACAATCAGACATCTACCGTCAGAAAATCCATGATTTGGATCCAGACTTACAGGTGGAAAGTTTGGCCTGTCCCAAGTTTGCCCCCTTGGTGGAGTCTGGTGCCCTGTCAACCAGTGTCACCAAGAAAGTGGTTTATGAAACCCTGCGTCCCTTGGTCGGCAAGGTGGATAGCTTGATTCTGGGTTGTACCCATTACCCGCTCCTTCGCCCCATCATCCAAAATGTCATGGGACCAGATGTAAAACTCATCGATAGTGGGGCAGAGTGTGTACGGGATATCTCGGTTTTACTGAACTATTTTGAAATCAATCGTAGCCGAGATGCGGGGCCTCTTCAACATCGTTTTTACACAACAGCCAGTAGCCAAAGTTTTGCCCAGATTGGGGAAGAATGGCTGGAAAAAGAGATTCATGTGGAGCATGTAACATTATGACAAATAAAATTTATGAATACAAGGATGACCAGGACTGGTATGTCGGTGTCTGGGATGTCTATGGAGGCATCTATAGCCTTATCAAAGATTCTCTCGAGCTTGATTTTATGGATTTAGCGCGGATTTTTCGTGACGAGGAAAATGGCTTTCCGATTACGATAACGGTGATGCGCTGGTCTTCTAACTTCCGTCTGCTCTCCTTTATCGTTGAGATTTTAAATGCTGAAGCAGGCCGCAATCTAGAAGTCATCCAACGTCAGGGTGCCCTGCTCTTGATTGAAAATGGACAGCTTTTGCATGTCGAATTGCCTAAAGAAGGAGTCGATGTAGAAGCCTTCTTTGAAACTAGCAAGGTCAGAGAAACTCTGCTCATTGCGACTCGTAACGAAGGAAAGACCAAGGAATTCCGAGCTATCTTTGACAAGTTAGGCTACGATGTGGAAAATCTCAATGACTATCCAGATTTGCCTGAAGTAGCTGAAACAGGTATGACCTTTGAAGAAAATGCCCGCCTCAAAGCAGAAACCATTTCCCAATTAACAGGCAAGATGGTGCTAGCAGATGACTCAGGTCTCAAAGTCGATGTCCTCGGCGGTTTGCCAGGAGTCTGGTCAGCCCGTTTTGCAGGTGTGGGAGCAACCGACCGTGAAAACAATGCCAAACTCTTGCACGAATTGGCCATGGTCTTTGAACTCAAGGACCGTTCGGCTCAATTCCACACAACCCTAGTCGTAGCTAGTCCAAACAAGGAAAGCTTGGTGGTTGAAGCTGACTGGCCAGGTTATATCGACTTTGAACCCAAGGGTGAAAATGGCTTTGGTTATGATCCGCTCTTCCTTGTGGGAGAGACAGGTAAGTCAGCAGCCGAATTAACCCTTGAAGAAAAAAATAGCCAATCCCACCGTGCCTTAGCCGTTAAGAAACTTTTGGAGGTATTTCCATCATGGCAAAGCAAACCATCATTGTAATGAGTGATTCCCATGGCGATAGCTTGATTGTGGAAGAAATTCGTGATCGTTATCTGGGGAAAGTTGATGCCATTTTTCACGATGGTGACTCAGAACTCCGTCCAGACTCTCCGCTCTGGGAAGGCATTCATGTCGTCAAAGGAAATATGGACTTTTATGCTGGCTACCCAGAACGGTTGGTGACTCAACTTGGTCCCACTAAGATCATCCAGACGCATGGACACTTGTTTGACATCAATTTCAACTTTCAAAAGTTGGACTACTGGGCTCAGGAAGAAGATGCCGATATCTGTCTCTATGGTCACTTGCATGTGCCAAATGCTTGGATGGAAGGCAAGACTCTTTTTCTAAATCCAGGCTCCATCAGCCAACCACGAGGGACTATCAGAGAATGTCTCTATGCTCGAGTGGAGATTGATGACAGCTATTTTAAAGTAGACTTTTTGACACGTGACCATGAGGTTTATCCAGGCTTGTCCAAGGAGTTTGCTCGATGATTGCCAAGGAATTTGAAGCATTTTTATTGGAGCAGGAAGAGACTTTTCTTACCCCTGCTGAGAATCTAGCAGCCTTGATTGATACCCATAACGCTGACCATGCAATTTTGGTGCTGAGCCAAATCACCTATACCCGTATCCCTGTTGTGACCTTTGACAAACGCTTTGTTGGAACCATTGGTCTGAGGGACATTTTGGCTTATCAAATGGAGCAAGGTTTGACGGATGAGCAGATGGCAACGACAGACATCGTCAATATGACCAAGACAGATGTGGCAGTCGTCGCTCCAGACTATAACATCACAGAGGTCCTCCATAAACTGGTGGATGAACCCTTCTTGCCAGTGGTAGATGGTGAAGGAATTTTCCAAGGAATCATCACGCGCAAGTCCATCCTCAAGGCTGTCAATGCCCTTTTGCATGACTTTAGTAAGGAATATGAGATTCGATGCAAATGAGAGATAGGATTTCAGACTTTTTAGAGGAAAAACAGGGCTTGTCTGCCAATTCCAAGCAGTCCTATAAGTATGATCTGGAGCAATTTTTAGACATTGTGGGTGAGCGGATTTTTGAGACCAGTCTTAAGATTTACCAAGGCCAGCTAGCCAATCTAAAAATTAGCGCCCAGAAGCGAAAACTTTCGGCCTGCAACCAATTTCTCTACTTTCTCTATCGAAAAGGAGAAGTGGACAGTTTTTACCGTCTGGAATTAGCCAAACAAGCTGAAAAGAAGACTGAAAAGCCAGAGATTCTAGATCTAGACTCTTTTTGGCAGGAAAGTAATTATCCAGAAGGACGCTTGCTGGCGCTTCTTATCTTGGAAATAGGGCTCTTGCCAAGTGAGATTTTAGCCCTCAAGGTTGCAGATATCAATCTGGATTTTCAAGTGTTGAGAATCAGCAAGGCTTCCCAACAGAGGATTGTCACCATACCTACGACCTTGATTCCAGAGCTAGAACCCTTAATGGGGCAGACCTATCTCTTTGAAAGGGGAGGGAAAGCCTATTCTCGTCAGTGGGCCTTTCGTCAGCTGGAGTCCTTTGTCAAGGAGAAAGGTTTCCCAGAACTATCAGCCCAAGCCCTACGGGAACAGTTCATTCTAAGACAGATAGAAAACAAGGTCGATTTGTACGAAATTGCAAAAAAACTAGGATTAAAAACAGTTCTGACCTTAGAAAAATATAGATAATGGATATTAAATTAAAAGATTTTGAAGGGCCCCTGGACTTGCTCTTGCACTTGGTTTCCAAATATCAGATGGATATCTACGATGTGCCCATTACGGAAGTTATCGAACAGTATCTAGCCTATGTCTCAACTCTGCAGGCCATGCGTCTGGAAGTGACGGGCGAGTATATGGTTATGGCCAGTCAGCTGATGCTGATCAAGAGCCGCAAGCTCTTGCCAAAGGTAGCAGAAGTGACAGACTTAGAGGATGACCTGGAGCAGGACCTTCTCTCCCAAATCGAAGAATACCGCAAGTTCAAACTCCTGGGTGAGCACTTGGAGGCTAAGCACCAAGATCGGGCTCAGTACTATTCCAAAGCGCCGACAGAGTTGATTTACGAAGATGCAGAGCTTGTACATGACAAGACGACCATTGACCTCTTTTTGGCTTTTTCAAATATCCTAGCCAAGAAAAAAGAGGAATTTGCTCAGAACCACACGACCATCCTGCGCGATGAGTATAAGATTGAGGACATGATGGTCATCGTAAAAGAGTCCTTGTCTGGACGAGACCAGTTGCGCTTGCAGGATTTGTTCAAGGAAGCCCAGAATGTCCAAGAGGTCATTACCCTCTTTTTGGCGACCCTAGAGTTAATCAAAACCCAGGAACTGACCCTCGTGCAAGAGGAGAGTTTCGGAGATATCTATCTTATGGAAAAGAAGGAAGAAAGTCAAGAGGCACAAAGCTAGACTTGATAGAGAGGAAAGATGAGTACTTTAGCAGAAATAGAAGCGCTCTTGTTTGTAGCAGGTGAAGATGGGATTCGGGTCCGTCAGTTGGCTGAACTCCTCTCTCTGCCACCGACAGGCATCCAACAGAGTTTAGAAAAATTAGCCCGGAAGTATGAAAAAGACCAAGATTCGAGCTTGTCCCTTATCGAGACAGGTGGTGCATACAGATTGGTCACCAAGCCTCAATTTGCAGCGATTTTGAAGGAATACTCCAAGGCGCCCATCAACCAAAGTTTATCTCGGGCTGCTCTTGAAACCTTGTCCATCATTGCCTACAAGCAACCGATTACCCGAATTGAGATTGATGCTATTCGTGGGGTTAATTCGAGTGGAGCTCTAGCTAAGCTACAAGCTTTTGAATTGATAAGAGAAGATGGAAAAAAAGAAGTTTTGGGCCGCCCCAACCTCTATGTGACCACGGATTATTTCCTAGATTACATGGGAATTAACCATTTGGAAGAACTGCCAGTGATTGATGAGCTTGAGATTCAAGCCCAAGAAAGCCAATTATTTGGTGAAAGGATAGAAGAAGATGAGAATCAATAAGTATATTGCCCACGCAGGTGTGGCCAGTAGGAGAAAAGCAGAAGAGTTGATCAAGCAAGGTTTGGTGACAGTTAACGGTCAAGTGGTGCGTGAACTCGCAACGACCATCAAGTCTGGTGACAAGGTCGAAGTGGAAGGCCAGCCCATCTACAACGAAGAAAAGGTCTACTATTTGCTTAACAAACCACGCGGAGTGATTTCCAGTGTGACAGACGACAAGGGCCGCAAGACTGTTGTAGACCTCTTGCCCAATGTAAAAGAACGTATTTACCCAGTTGGACGTTTGGACTGGGATACATCAGGTGTCTTGATTTTGACCAATGATGGTGATTTTACGGATGAGATGATTCACCCCCGTAATGAGATTGATAAGGTCTATGTCGCGCGTGTTAAAGGTGTGGCCAACAAAGAAAATCTCCGTCCCTTGACCCGTGGACTTGAGATTGATGGCAAGAAAACTAAGCCAGCTGTATATGAAATTCTCAAAGTGGATCCAGTCAAAAATCGCTCAGTAGTGCAGTTGACTATCCATGAAGGACGCAACCATCAGGTTAAAAAGATGTTTGAAGCCGTCGGTCTTCAAGTGGATAAGTTGTCGCGGACGCGTTTTGGACACCTAGACTTGACAGGTCTTCGTCCGGGAGAAGCTCGTCGCCTTAATAAAAAAGAAATCAGCCAACTACACACTATGGCTGTAACCAAGAAATAATGAAACGAATCTTAATAGCGCCAGTACGCTTTTACCAACGTTTTATCTCACCGGCCTTTCCACCCTCTTGTCGCTTTGAGCCGACTTGTTCCAACTACATGATTCAGGCTATTGAAAAACATGGCTTCAAGGGTGTTCTGATGGGCTTGGCTCGGATTTTACGTTGCCACCCCTGGTCGCCAATAGGAAAAGACCCCGTCCCAGACCACTTTTCCCTCAGACGGAATCATAAACAAAAAGAATCAGCCTGATTCTTTTTGTTTACTCTAGAAAGGAAGTTGGAAGATTAAGATTTCCACTATCCTTCTCCTATAAAAAGTGGTAAAATGGAGGACAGAAAGAAGGAACTGATATGACAACATTATTTTCAAAAATCAAAGAAGTAACAGAAATCCCTGCAATCTCAGGTCATGAGGCACCTGTCCGTACCTATCTTCGTGAAAAGTTGACACCGCATGTGGACGAAGTGGTGACAGATGGATTGGGTGGTATTTTTGGTATCAAACATTCAGAAGCTGCCGATGCACCCCGTGTTTTGGTCGCTTCTCATATGGATGAAGTTGGTTTTATGGTCAGCGAGATTAAGCCAGATGGGACCTTCCGTGTCGTTGAAATCGGTGGTTGGAATCCAATGGTAGTCAGCAGCCAACGCTTTAAACTCTTTACTCGTGATGGTCGTGAAATTCCTGTGATTTCAGGTTCTGTTCCGCCACATTTGACACGTGGAACAGGTGGCCCAACCATGCCAGCTATCTCTGATATCATTTTTGATGGTGGGTTTGCGGATAAGGCTGAAGCAGAAAGTTTTGGCATCCGTCCAGGTGACACCATTGTCCCTGATAGTTCCGCTATCTTGACAGCCAATGAAAAAAATATCATCTCAAAAGCTTGGGACAATCGCTACGGTGTCCTCATGGTAAGCGAGCTAGCTGAAGCTTTATCAGGTCAAAAACTCGGAAATGAACTCTATCTTGGCTCTAACGTCCAAGAAGAGGTTGGTCTCCGTGGGGCTCATACTTCCACAACTAAGTTTGACCCAGAAGTCTTTCTGGCAGTTGACTGTTCACCTGCTGGTGATGTTTATGGTGGCCAAGGTAAGATTGGGGACGGAACCTTGATTCGCTTCTACGATCCAGGTCACTTGCTTCTCCCAGGTATGAAGGATTTCCTTTTGACAACGGCTGAAGAAGCTGGTATCAAGTATCAATACTACTGTGGAAAAGGCGGAACGGATGCTGGAGCAGCTCACCTGAAAAATGGAGGTGTTCCATCTACAACTATCGGTGTCTGCGCTCGTTATATCCATTCTCACCAAACTCTCTACGCGATGGATGACTTCCTAGAAGCTCAAGCTTTCTTGCAAGCCTTGGTGAAAAAATTGGACCGCTCAACGGTTAATTTGATTAAAAATTATTAAACATAAGGGAGGTGGTCAGGATGGCAGAACCAAACCTAGAAAGCCTTATAAAAGATCTCTATAACCATGCCCGTCAGGGCTTGAGTGAAGATTTAGTTGCTGCTCTCCTAGAGACTGCTAAAAAACTACCTACTACAAATGAGCAATTACTAGCAGTGCGACTCTCAGGACTGGTCACTCGTGAATTGCTCATCAATCCCAAACACCCGGCACCTGAATTGATCAACTTGGCGCGCTTTATCAAAAGAGAAGAAGCCAAGTATAGAGGCACTGCAGTTTCTGCTATCATGTTTGGAGAGCTATTTAAAATGCTTTGATTCCATTGTGAATCAAAGCATTTTTTTTACGTTAGAAAAAATATTCTTGACTAGGAGACAAAAAACCACCTAAATTAAGGTGGATTCTTACCAATTAAATTTGTTCAGCGATGACCTTTTCAGCAAGGTTCATGGCGTGGTCAGATACACGAGTGTAGTGGGAAATGATGTCGATAAAGTTGACTCCGGCTTGTGTAGAACACTCACCTTTGTTAAGGCGTTTGATGTGGGTCTTTCTGAGAACGCGTTCCATATTGTTGATTTCTTTATGGCGTTCAATCAGACTCTGAGCTTTTTCAATATCATTGTTTTCCACACTATCAAGGGCATCCTTGATGAACTCAGTGGTAGCGTGATAAATCTCAGCTAGCTCTTTCAAAGCGGCCTCAGAGAACTGAACATTCTTGCGTTGGAGATAGTCTGTTAGGTTGATTAACCCTTCTGCGTGGTCTCCAATCCGTTCCAAATCACGTGATGAGTCAAGAATATTGGTTAAAATTTCACTTTCCTTTTGACTCAAGGATTCGCTTGAGAGTCTGATGAGGTAACGAGTGAGTTTTTCATCGATGGTGTTGATGGCTTCCTCTGTCTTGTGCCCTTTTTCAGCTACCTTTTCATCCAAACTGATGATATAGGTATAAGAAAGGTCAAAAGCTTTGGCTGCATAGTTCCCTAAGTGCAAAAGTTCTTTTTTAGCATTTCCTAGAGCGATAGAAGGCGCCTGTTTGATGAGTTGTTCATCCAAGTAGAGAGCCTCGTATTTAACAACTTCATCTTCACCAGGAATGATCTTGGTCACAAGGTAAGCTAAGGCACCGATGAATGGGAACTGGATAATGGTATTTGTAATATTAAAGGTCCCGTGTGCAAAGGCGATGGTCATTTCTGGAGCTAGATTGAGTGCAGATTCAAACCATTGAATCAAGCCAGTGAAAGGAACAAGGAGGACAATACAGATAACCGTACCAATCACGTTAAAGGCAACGTGGGCACCAGCAACACGTTTGGCAGCGATATTGGCTCCAAGAGAAGCAATGATGGCTGTAATGGTCGTTCCGATATTATCACCAAACAAGACCGGTAGAGCACCTTGCAGGTCAATCAAACCACTTGCGTATAAGTTCTGTAAGATACCGATAGTTGCGGATGAAGCTTGAATGAGTAGGGTCAGTCCAGTTCCGACAAAGACACCTAGAATAGGACTCTTACTTAGTTCAACCATGTAGTCTCTAAAGACTTGCAGGTCTTTTAGGGGTTCCATTGCACCGCTCATAAGATTGAGAGCGAAGAAGATACCTCCTACACCAAAGATAATCCGTCCGATGTTATTGATGGAGCGATTCTTGGTGAAGAAGAGACAAACCGCTCCGATAAAGAGCATAGGTAAGGCGTAATCTCCTAGCTTAAAACCGATGATAAAGGATGTAACGGTGGTTCCAATATTGGCACCCATGACAATACCGATAGCCTGACGCAAGGTCAAAAGTCCTGCACTGACAAGTCCCACTGTAATGACTGTAACACCAGAACTTGATTGAATCAGCGCCGTCATACCGATACCAACCAGCACACCGAAGAAGGGATTGCTAGTATATTTGTCAATGTAAAAACGAAGGCGATCTCCAGCAGCTTGTTGCAAACCGTCTCCCATGGTCTTGATACTATATAAAAATAGTCCCAGACCACCTAAAAAGTGAAATAAAATTTCCTGCCAATTAATGGACATTTCTTTTTCCTCCGAAAAATAATAACGGAATTTCTCCTATTCTATTTTAAAGGATAAAAGTAAATCTCACAAGTGTTTAGCTGAAATTTCCATAAGAAACAAGAACTTTCTTTTAAAATGAGAGATAGTTTCCCTTTAAGATAGATGATTTATAGGATTGTGTCCAAATTTTACTGATTATTATCCTAGTTATAGTTTTTATGTTAAATAGATTGACATCGCTTTCATATAGGATAAAATGAAGATGATCCTGTTCTGGTGGTGTACACTGAGAACAGTTACTTTTTATCAAAAAGTGAAGCGCTTACTTTATATTTTATTAGGAGGATAAGATGAAAAATCTATTTTTTGAAAAACGTTGCCGTTACAGTATTCGTAAGCTGTCAATCGGGGCTTGTTCCTTGATGATTGGTTCAGCTTTATTTGCGAGCCCAGGTCTTGCGGAACAGGTTGGTGTTCCTGAAACAGCTGCAAATACGAGCGCCCAAGCTACAAGTGCGAGTGAAACCGCTAATCCAGACACTGCAGCTATCGAAAAACAATTAGAGGAAACTGAAAACAAAGTATCAGAGCAACCAATTTCAGAAAACACTCCAGCAATAACTGATTTGGTCAATGAAAAAGAAGAGGCAAAGCCAGCTTCGACAGATAAAGCTGACAAACCTGCTCAACCAACTGATAAAGAAGAAGCTAAACCAGAGGAAGCTCCTCAAGTGGTTGACAATAAAGCCGACAAACCGACTCTAGCAGACGTTCCTAAAAATGAAGAAAAGAGTCTCCGACCAAAAGAAATCAAATTTGATACATGGGAAGATTTGTTGAAATGGGAACCGGGTGCGCGTGAGGATGATCCCATTAACCGTTCATCAGTTGAACTCGCTAAGCGCCATAGAGGTCAGTTGGTCAATGAAAAAGCAAGCAGAAGAGCCAAGGTTCAAGCTCTAGCAAATACCAACTCGAAAGCTAAAGACCACGCTTCTGTTGGTGGAGAAGAATTCAAGGCCTATGCTTTTGACTACTGGCAATACTTAGATTCAATGGTCTTCTGGGAAGGTCTAGTCCCTACTCCAGATGTCATTGATGCCGGGCACCGCAACGGAGTTCCCGTTTATGGAACCCTCTTTTTCAACTGGTCAAACAGCATTGCCGACCAAGAGAAATTTGCCGCTGCCTTGAAACAAGATGCAGATGGTACCTTCCCTATCGCAAGAAAACTTGTTGATCTCGCTAAGTACTATGGCTTTGATGGCTATTTCATCAACCAAGAAACAACGGGGGAATTGGTAGCACCTCTTGGTGAAAAAATGCGCCAATTCATGCTCTATACAAAAGAATACGCGGCTAAGGTCAACCACCCAATCAAGTATGCTTGGTACGATGCTATGACCTACAAATACGGCCGTTACCACGAAGATGGTCTAGGCGATTACAACTACCAATTCATGCAAAAGGAAGGTGACAAGGTCCCTGCAGATCAATTCTTTGCTAACTTCAACTGGAACAAGGAAAAAAATGACCACTCTGTAGAGATGGCTAAATGGCTAGAGCGTAGCCAGTATGATGTCTTTGCAGGCTTGGAATTGCAACAAGGTGGTTCTTATAAAACCAAAGTCAACTGGGATGCTCTTTTAGATGAAAATGGCAAGTTGCGCTTGTCTCTTGGACTTTTTGCGCCAGATACGATTACCAGTCTAGGAAAAACAGGCGAAGACTACCACAAGAACGAGGACATCTTCTTTACAGGTTACCAAGGAGATCCAACGGCTCAAAAACCAGGAGATAAAGAGTGGTATGGAATTGCCAATTTAGTTGCGGACCGCACTCCAGCAGTGGGACGCACCTTCACTACCTCTTTTAATACAGGTCATGGTAGAAAGTGGTTTGTAGACGGCAAAGTTTCTAAGGATTCTGAGTGGAACTACCGTTCTGTTTCAGGAGTCTTGCCAACATGGCGTTGGTGGCAGACTTCAACGGGGGATAAACTTCGTGCAGAATATGACTTTACAGATGCCTACAATGGAGGGAACTCCCTTAAATTCTCAGGTGATGTAGCTGGTAAGACGAACCAGGATGTGAATTTGTATTCTACCAAACTAGAAGTAACTGAGAAAACCAAACTTCGTGTTGCCCACAAGGGAGGAAAAGGCTCTAAAGTTTATATGGCTTTCTCTACAACACCAGACTACAAATTTGAGAATGCAGCCGCATGGAAAGAGCTAACACTTTCTGATAACTGGAAGAATGAAGAATTTGACCTTAGCTCACTAGCAGGTAAAACCATCTATGCAGTCAAACTCTTCTTCGAACATGAAGGGGCTGTAAAAGATTATCAGTTCAACCTAGGACAATTAACAATTTCGGACAATCACCAAGCACCACAAGCGCCGACGGGGCTATCTGTGGTGAAACAATCTCTTAAAAATGCCCAAGAAGCTGAAGCAGTGGTCCAGTTTGCGGGTAACCAAGATGCAGATTTCTATGAAGTCTACGAAAAAGATGGAGATAACTGGCGTTTGTTGACAGGATCATCTGCTTCAACCATCTACTTGCCAAAAGTTAGCCGTTCTGCTAATGCGACTGGTACGACTCAGGAACTGAAAGTCGTTGCAGTTGGTAAAAATGGCCTCCGTTCTGAAGCGGCGACGGCATCCTTTAACTGGGGGATGACAGTTCAGGATACAACTCTCCCAAGACCTTTGGCTGAAAATATTGTTCCAGGGGCAACGGTTATTGGTAGCACTTTCCCAAATACTGAAGGTGGAGAAGGCATTGAAGGTATGTTGAACGGTACCATTACTAGCTTGTCAGATAAGTGGTCTTCAGCTCAGTTGAGCGGTAGTGTGGATATTCGCTTGACCAAGCCACGCCGTGTTGTTAGATGGGTCATGGATCATGCGGGAGCTGGTGGAGAATCCGTAAACGACGGTTTGATGAACACCAAAGATTTTGACCTTTATTATAAAGATGCAGATGGTGAATGGAAGTTAGCTAAGGAAGTCCGTGGCAACAAAGCGCACGTGACAGATATCACTCTTGACAAACCAATCACCGCCCAAGACTGGCGTTTGCATGTCATTACATCTGATAATGGAACACCTTGGAAAGCCATTCGTATCTACAACTGGAAGATGTACGAAACCTTGGATAGAGAAAGCCAAAATATTCCAATGGCTAAGGTAGCTGCCCGTTCACTTGGAAACCATCAAGTTCAACTCGGCTTCTCTGATGTTCCAGCGGGTGCAACTATCACCGTTTACGACAAGGCAGATTCACAAACACCGATTGCAACCTTGAAGACTGAAACTGGTGGCGACTTGGCAACTGCACCATTGGCCTTTGACAAGCAACCAACTCTCCTCTATTATCGTACCCAACTACCTGGCAAAGAAATCAGTAACACCTTGGCAGTAGTGATTCCGCAGGATGAGAGAAAAATTGCTGCAGTTAGCCTTGAAAAAGGGCCTAAGAAGACAGTTTATAAAGAGGGAGAAAATCTCGACCTCAGAGGCGGAATTCTCCGTGTTCAATACGAAGGGGGACAAGCCGATGAGTTGATCAACCTTACTCACTCAGGTGTGACAGTATCTGGCTACAACGCTCATCAAAAAGGGGAACAAAAGCTCACAGTCAGCTACCTTGGACTTCCAGTTACTGGTGCCTTGAAGGTACAAGTGACTGGTCAAGATGAAGGAAAACCAAAGGAAGTAGCAGGCTTGTACATTACTCAGAAACCGAAAACAGACTATTTAGTAGGAGATCAACTGGATCTTGCAGAAGGGCGCTTCGGCGTTCTCTATGATGATGAGACAGAAGAAAGCCATGCCTTCACAGATCAAGGTGTTGAAATTACGGGCTACGATGCTCAAAAGACTGGTCGTCAGACCTTGACCCTTCATTACAAGGGACACACTGCTGAGTTCGATGTCTTGGTTTCTCCAAAAGCAGCTGTCAACGATGAGTACCTCAAACAAGAAATCACTGCTGCCCAAGGTCGCCAGTCAACCCTTGGCTACACCTTCTCAAGCGAGGACAAACAAGCAGCACTAGTAGAGAAGCTCAATGCAGCGAAAGCTGTTGCAGAAAACCATGATGCCAGTCAAGAAGAGGTCAACAGAGCTTTGAATGAGTTGAAACAAGCAGGAACAGACCTGGATGGAAATCAACGTTATCAGACTGCTAGAGAAGAATTGGAAGGCTTGCTCGAATCTGTCCGTGAAAAAGATCCTAAAGCTGAATTGATTGAACAAGCAGAAACTTTATTAGCTTCAGAGATGCCAACTCCTCAAGCGTTTGCGGAAATGAAAGAAAAGCTAAATAAGAAACTAGCTCCTGCAGAAGAAAGTCACCATGTTGGAAGTATGGATCCAAATGAAGTGGCTCCAACGGTTGAGGCCCTCCCTGAACTAGTTATTGAAACTGAAACAACAGCCTTTGAACGTCAGGAGCGACCAAACTCCGAACTTCTCAAAGGACAACGCCGTATTGTGCAAGCTGGAGTTGAAGGTCAAGTCCGTCGCTTTGTAGAAGTAGATAACCAAGGCAAACGCACTCTTCGTTCGACTGAGGTAGTTAAGGAAGCAATCCCAGAAATCACCGAAGTTGGTATAAAAGTTCTATCTAGCAACCAACCAGCTGAGGGTGTGAAAGATTTAGTTCTAGAAACTCCGAAACTGGAAGTTGAAGAGGGGACAGTTTCCTTCGAACATCAAGAACGACCAAATGCAGCCCTTCTCAAAGGACAACGCCAGCTAGTTCAAGCAGGAGTTGAAGGCCAAGTTCGTCGCTTTGTAGAAGTTGATGCCCAGGGCAAACGCACTCTTCATTCTACTGAGGTTCTCAAGGAAGCTATCCCAGAAATTGTCGAAGTAGGAACGAAAGAAGAGCAAGTCTCACAAACAAGGGATCAAGCGCTTTTAGCAACGCCAGCAAAAATTGAAGAAGTAAGTAAAGAGCTTCCAAATACGGGAGCGACAAGAGATGCTAGTCTAGTAGCGCTGGGACTCCTCGGAGTAATGAGTGGCTACGGCTTGCTTGCTAGAAAGAAGAAAGAAGACTAATCGATTTAGAATTCTTGGAATTTCTCATAACAACTAAAAAACAAGGTTTGACTGTAGATTAGTCAGGCCTTGTTTTTAGTTTTGAAATTGAAGAGTAAATTTGAAGCTAGATTTTTGTTATTCAATTCCTTGGATAAATTTTTGGAAACGATAGGTGTCGAAATAAATATTGGATGCAACTAATTTATCAAATTCATCAAATTTCAGTAATTCTGCGACATCCAGCTCTAGTTCTTTTCCTTGAGGAGAATGTAGACGGTAGCGATTTAAAGCTGAGACTGCTCGACCATCAACAAGTAATTGCTTCACTTCAAGATGCTGGCTCAAAGCATAGAATTGGCCTGCGCCTTGCAAATAAACATCACGTCCTTGTCGAATTTCTATACTATCGCACATGCCATAGTCAAAGTTTTCAGCTACGAAATCTTCCCAGCCTCCCTCATTTACTGCCGTAAAATAGCTTTCTGCAAGTGTTTTTGTATCCATTTGGAACCTCCTGTAAAATAATTGGGCTATGATGAATATCACGAAATATTTTGCCCACTTAAGAGTATACAAAAGGAAATATGACTACAGGTTGTCATATTGCTGAAGATTTTTTTTGAGAGTACTGACCAGTAGATTTTGTAAGTGACTTGGAGATACGACCTTTACTTGATAACCAAAACTTAATAGTAAATCAAAAAACGAAGGAGTTAAAGCTCTAAATGCCTGAACTTTTATTATTTCGTCCTCGACTCTGATTTCTTCTTCCGTGAAGTAATCGTAGATTTTTGGAAGTGCAAATCTTGTAAAAACTAGTTCGATTTCTTCTCTTTGCCCCTCCACTTTATGTTTTGGGGGATTTAAAAAAAGCTCTAACTTTTCTTGAGATAAACGTGGATAATCGAATGGTTTATCTTCTATCTCCACTAGTTCTAGTTCACGAATTCGAGTTAATTTAAAAATACGAAAATCTAATTTTTCTAAGCAGTAACCGATAACATACCAAGCATTCAGTTTATAGATCAATCTGTATGGAATAACTGTTCGCTGACTTTTCTCTTGTTTTTTCGAATAGTAAGAAAAAGAAATCATCTGTTCAGTTTGTATCGCTTCCTCAATTTCTAGTAAATAATTTGTATTAAGAGTCCAGGAACTGAGATCAAAGTAAAAAGGACTGTTTGCTCTTGTAATTTCTTGAGAAGACAGCTTGTGTTCGATACTGTCAAGACTTGAATGACCAACGATTTTACTAACATTTTGGCTCATATTAATGATAAACTGTCTCTCTTCCTCAGTGAAAAAGTTTCTGTCTATCTTATAGTCGCTCGGTATATAGAAACCTCCCTTATCTCCACGTTCCGAATAGATTGGGATCCCCGCTAAACTGAGTGTATCCATGTCTCTATATACAGTTCGAGTAGATATTTCAAACCTCTCTGCGATCTCTTTAGCTGTTATTCTCTTCTTATTCAAAAGAGACAGTAAAATATAGATTAGTCTTTCTAATTTCATGGTAGCAATTCCCCTTCTTTTAATCTCAAATAGCACAAACTGAAGAAATTATTTTAGTTATATTGTATAATAAGAAACCCAGCAATTCAAAAAGAAGGACTGTAGAGTTTAGAATATTAAGGATTAAAATCTTAGAAAAAGGATAGTGTAGAAGTAATTAGGCAGATCAATCAAGAAATTCGCCTAAAATATTCCAACCGAATTATGTGAAGATTACTATTTCCCGCACTGCAATCCTAGGTTTTTAGGTTAATAGATAGAAGAATGAACAAGAAAAGTTTAGGGTTTTTCTATCTCTTTTGCTGATTTTGTGATATAATTAACACGTATAAAAAAAGAAGGAGTCATATCTAATGGCAAAATTGACTGTTAAAGACGTTGACTTGAAAGGGAAAAAAGTTCTCGTTCGTGTTGACTTCAACGTACCTGTTAAAGATGGCGTGATTACCAATGATAACCGTATCACTGCAGCTCTTCCAACTATCAAGTACATCCTTGAACAAGGTGGACGTGCAATCCTCTTCTCTCACCTTGGACGTGTAAAAGAAGAAGCAGACAAAGAAGGTAAATCACTTGCTCCTGTAGCTGCTGACTTGGCTGCTAAATTGGGACAAGAAGTTAAATTTATCCCAGGTGTTACACGTGGTGCTGAATTGGAAGCCGCTGTTAACGCTCTTGAAGATGGACAAGTTCTCTTGGTTGAAAACACTCGTTTCGAAGATGTTGACGGCAAGAAAGAATCTAAAAACGATTCTGAACTTGGTAAATACTGGGCTTCACTTGGAGATGGTATCTTCGTAAACGATGCATTCGGTACTGCTCACCGTGCACACGCATCTAACGTTGGTATCTCAGCAAACGTTGAAAAAGCAGTTGCTGGTTTCCTTCTTGAAAACGAAATTGCCTACATCCAAGAAGCAGTTGAAGCTCCAGAACGTCCATTCGTAGCGATCCTTGGTGGTTCAAAAGTATCTGACAAGATTGGTGTTATCGAAAACTTGCTTGAAAAAGCTGATAAAGTGCTTATCGGTGGTGGGATGACTTACACATTCTACAAAGCTCAAGGTATCGAAATCGGTAACTCACTTGTAGAAGAAGATAAATTGGATGTTGCGAAAGCTCTTCTTGAAAAAGCAAACGGCAAATTGATCTTGCCAGTTGACTCAAAAGAAGCAAACGCATTTGCTGACTACACTGAAGTGAAAGACACTGAAGGTGAAGCAGTAGACCCAGGCTTCCTTGGTTTGGATATCGGTCCTAAATCTATCGCTAAATTTGACGAAGCTTTGACTGGTGCAAAAACAGTTGTATGGAACGGACCTATGGGTGTATTTGAAAACCCAGACTTCCAAGCTGGAACAATCGGTGTCATGGATGCTATCGTGAAACAACCAGGTGTGAAATCAATCATCGGTGGTGGTGACTCAGCTGCCGCTGCTATCAACCTTGGCCGTGCAGACAAGTTCTCATGGATCTCTACTGGTGGTGGTGCATCAATGGAACTCCTTGAAGGTAAAGTTCTTCCAGGACTTGCAGCCTTGACTGAAAAATAAATAGTTAACTAAAAGAAGATGGTGTGACCATCTTCTTTTTAATTTAATTTATAAAATATGTAGAATTTTTCTATAAATAAAAAGAAAAAAGAGTAAATATTTGCATCCTGCCTTGTAAAGTGCTAGTATAAAAGGTAACGACTAAATTTAGATAAGGAAAGGGATTAAAATGAAAAATAAAAAAGAAGTCTATGGATTTCGTAAAAGCAAAGTTGCGAAAACTTTGTGTGGTGCTGTTTTAGGAACTGCTTTGATTGCTTTTGCAGACAAAGCAGTATTTGCTGATGAAGTTACAGAGACAACTAGTACAAGTACAGTTGAGGTAGCTACTACAGGAAACCCAGCTACAAATCTACCTGAAGCTCAGGGTGAAATGAGCCAAGTTGCCAAAGAGAGCCAAACTAAGGCTGGTTCTAAAGACTCAGCTTTGCCAGTAGAAGTATCATCAGCTGATTTGGATAAAGCAGTTGCCGATGCAAAATCTGCAGGAGTTAAGGTAGTTCAAGATGAAACAAAAGACAAAGGAACCGCCACAACTGCTACAGAGAATGCTCAAAAACAAGATGAGATTAAAAGCGACTATGCTAAACAGGCTGAAGAAATAAAGACAACGACTGAAGCATATAAAAAGGAAGTCGCAGCTCATCAGGCTGAAACAGATAAAATCAATGCTGAAAACAAAGCAGCGGATGACAAGTATCAAAAAGATCTAAAAAGTCATCAAGAAGAAGTTGGAAAAATCAACACTGCCAATGCAACAGCTAAAGCAGAGTATGAGGCTAAGCTAGCACAATATCAAAAAGATTTAGCAACTGTCAAAAAAGCAAACGAAGATAGTCAACAGGATTATCAAAATAAACTTTCAGCTTACCAGACAGAATTAGCTCGAGTACAAAAAGCTAATGCGGAAGCTAAAGAAGCCTATGATAAGGCGGTAAAAGAAAATACTGCGAAAAACGAAGCGCTTAAAGCTGAAAATGAAGCCATTAAACAGCGTAATGAAACTGCAAAAGCGAATTATGAAGCAGCTATGAAGCAGTATGAAGCGGATCTTGCAGCTATTAAGAAAGCCAAGGAAGATAATGATGCTGATTATCAAGCTAAATTAGCAGCTTATCAGATAGAATTGGCACGTGTTCAAAAGGCTAATTCTGATGCAAAAGCAGCCTATGAAAAGGCTGTTGAAGAAAATACAGCTAAAAACACAGCCATTCAAGCTGAAAATGAGGCGATTAAGCAACGTAACGCTGCTGCAAAATCGACTTATGAAGCTGCGATGAAGAAATACGAAGCAGACTTGGCAGCAGTCAAGCAAGCGAATGCAGCTAACGAAACAGACTACCAAACTAAGCTAGCAGCTTATCAGACAGAACTAGCTCGCGTTAAAAAAGCAAATGCCGATGCAAAAGCAGCCTATGAAAAGGCTGTTGAAGACAACAAGGTAAAAAATGCTGCACTCCAAGCTGAAAATGACGAAATCAAGCAACGTAATGCCGCTGCAAAAGCTGAATACGAAGCTAAAGTTGCTAAATATGAAGCAGATCTTGCCAAATATAAAAAAGAGTTGGCTGAGTATCCAGCTAAATTAAAGGCTTATGAAGATGAGCAGGCCCAAATTAAGGCAGCGCTTGTAGAACTTGAAAAGAATAAAGATCAAGATGGTTACTTATCTAAGCCATCTGCTCAGAGCTTGGTTTATGATTTAGAACCGAATGCCCAACTTGACCTCAAAACAGAAGGAAAACTTCTCACTGCAGCAGCAGTTGATGAAGCCTTTAAGAAAGACACAGACCAATATGGTAAGAAAAATCTTCAGTTAGACAATCTCAATGTCAAGAACTTGGAGAACGGTGCAACTACTTCTTCAGTGGAATTGTATGGTAATATTGGAGACAAATCAGACTGGACGACCAATGTAGGGAATAAAACAGAGGTTAAATGGGGATCGGTTCTTTTAGAACGTGGACAAAGTGCTACAGCAACTTATACCAACCTTCAAAATTCATACTACAACGGTAAAAAGATTTCGAAGATTGTTTACAAATATACTGTAGATCCTTCTTCTCAATTTAAAAATCCTAGTGGAAAAGTTTGGTTGGGAATCTTTAGTGACCCAACTTTGGGAGTCTTTGCTTCTGCTTACACTGGTGATGTTGAAAAAGGGACTTCAATTTTCATTAAAAATGAATTTACCTTCTATGATGAAAATGACCAACCAATTAATTTCGACAATGCCCTTCTTTCAGTTGCATCTCTAAATAGAGAAAATAATTCTATTGAGATGGCCAAGGATTACACTGGTAACTTTATTAAAATTTCCGGTTCATCTGTTGGAGAAAAAGACGGAAAGATTTATGCCACAGAAACTCTTAACTTTAAACAAGGACAGGGTGGAGCTCGCTGGACAATGTATAAAAATAGCCAGCCTAATTCAGGATGGGATTCATCAGATGCTCCAAACTCTTGGTATGGTGCAGGAGCAATTAGCATGTCTGGTTCAACTAACCGTGTTACTGTCGGTGCCATTTCAGCTACTTTAGTAGTTCCTTCTGATCCAGTTATGGCGGTTGATACAGGTAAAAGACCAAATATCTGGTACTCACTCAATGGTAAGATTCGTGCGGTTAACGTTCCGAAAATTACAAAAGAAAAACCAACTCCGCCAGTAGAACCAACTGCACCACAAGCTCCAACTTATGAAGTGGAAAAACCACTGGAACCAGCTCCAGTAGTACCAAACTACGAAAATGAGCCAACTCCACCGGTAAAAACTCCAGATCAACCGGAGCCATCAAAACCAGAAGAGCCAACATATGAGACAGAGAAACCATTGGAACCAGCTCCAGTAGCACCAAGCTATGAAAATGAGCCAACTCCACCGGTAAAAACTCCAGATCAACCAGAGCCATCAAAACCAGAAGAGCCAAACTATGATCCATTGCCAACTCCGCCGGTAGCACCAACTCCTAAGCAGTTGCCAACACCACCAGCGGTGCCAACAGTTCACTTCCATTACAATCGTCTATTTGCACAACCTCAGATTAATAAAGAAATTAAAAATGAGGATGGAGTAGATATCGATCGTACTCTCGTTGCTAAGCAGTCTGTAGTGAAGTTTGAGTTGAAAACAGAAGCGTTGACAGCTGGTCGTCCAAAAACAACTTCATTTGTATTGGTAGATCCACTTCCAACTGGCTATCAGTTTGATTTGGAAGCAACCAAGGCTGCAAGCAAAGGTTTTGAAACAAGCTATGACAAAGCTAGTCATACTGTAACCTTTAAGGCTACTGAGGAGACCTTAGCTGCTTTCAATGCAGATTTGACAAAATCCTTTGAGACTCTATATCCAACTGTTGTTGGTCGTGTCTTGAATGATGGGGCGACTTATACAAATAACTTTACATTGACAGTCAACGATGCCTACGGTGTCAAGTCAAATATTGTTCGTGTAACGACTCCAGGTAAACCAAATGATCCTGACAATCCAAATAACAACTACATCAAGCCTTTGAAAGTTAACAAGAACAAGCAAGGTGTAAATATTGATGGTAAAGAGGTTCTAGCTGGTTCAACGAACTACTATGAACTTACATGGGATTTGGACCAATACAAGGGAGATAAATCTTCTAAAGAAGCGATTCAAAATGGTTTCTACTATGTGGATGATTATCCAGAAGAAGCCTTAACCCTTCAACCAGAATTGGTTAAGATCCGTGATCTAGAGGGCAACCTTGTATCAGGTATCAGTGTTCAACAATTTGATAGTTTAGAAGCTGCGCCTAAGAAGGTTCAAGATCTGTTGAAGAAAGCAAACATCACTGTTAAAGGTGCTTTCCAACTCTTCTCAGCTGATAATCCAGCCGAATTCTACAAGAACTATGTAGCAGCAGGAAAATCATTGCTCATCACAGATCCGATGACAGTTAAACCTGAATTTGGTCAAACGGGTGGTAAGTATGAAAACAAAGCCTACCAAATTGATTTTGGAAATGGTTATGCTACAGAAGTAGTTGTCAACAATGTACCGAAAATCACACCTAAAAAAGATGTGACAATCAGTATGGATCCAAGCAGTGACAATATTGATGGTCAAACCATTCCGTTGAACCAGTACTTCAATTATCGTTTAATCGGTGGTTTGATTCCACAAAATCATTCTGAGGACTTGAATGACTATAGTTTTGTAGATGATTATGACCAAAAAGGTGATCAATACACTGGAAACTATAAAGTTCTTGCCAAGGTTGATATCCGATTGAAAGACGGTCGTGTTATCAAGGCAGGAACAGACTTAACGGCTGAAACACAGGTTGAACATGATCAAGATAAGGGAATGATTACGATTCGCTTCAAGGAAGAATTCCTGCAAGAGATTCAATTGGATTCTGCATTCCAGGCTGAGACTTACATTCAAATGAAACGAATTGCTGTCGGAACCTTTGAAAATACCTATGTAAATACTGTGAATAAAGTTGCTTACGCTTCAAATACAGTTCGCACGACAACGCCAGAACCTAAGAAACCAGAGGAGCCAACAACTCCTACTCCAAATCCAAAAGGTAACCCTACTCTACCTCAAACAGGTACAAATGATTCAAGCTACATGCCGTATCTTGGTCTAGCAGCTTTGGTAGGAGTTTTAGGACTTGGTCAGTTGAAACGAAAAGAAGACGAAAGCAACTAATGCCGGAAAACTCGATTGAAAAGAGGAACTTTGTTTCCTCTTTTTCTTGTAGCTTGAATTAAAAACGCTTCCTATTGATTTTGGCTCATAAAATCAACTAATTTATGTTAAAATGGTAGTAGAAAGTTGAGATTATGAGTTATTTTAAAAAATATAAATTTGATAAGTCACAGTTCAAGCTTGGGATGCGAACCTTCAAAACAGGGATTGCAGTATTTATAGTTCTCTTGATTTTTGGTTTTTTTGGCTGGAAGGGCCTTCAAATCGGAGCACTAACAGCGGTCTTCAGTCTACGAGAGAGCTTTGATAAGAGTGTCCATTTTGGAACTTCGCGTATCTTAGGAAATAGCATTGGCGGTTTTTATGCCCTTGTCTTTTTCCTCTTAAACACTTTATTTCATGGAGCCTTTTGGGTAACCTTACTAGTTGTTCCGATTTGCACCATGTTAACCATTATGACAAATGTCGCCATGAACAACAAGGCAGGAGTTATCGGTGGTGTGGCGGCTATGTTGATTATTACCCTATCAATACCAAGCGGAGAAACATTTTTGTACGTGTTTGCGCGCGTATTTGAAACATTTATGGGAGTTTTTGTCGCAATACTTGTAAATTATGATATTGAGCAACTGAAACTCTTTTGGGAGAAAAAAAGAAAATAATGTTACATTTTATGACATTATTCGTTGACGTATGTCTTTTTTTAGACTATAATAGACAGGAAGAAGGAAATTGTAAATGAAGGAAAGAGAATTTCGCCGAAATATGGCTGTTTTTCCTATCGGCAGTGTTATGAAATTGACCGATCTCTCGGCACGTCAGATTCGTTATTATGAAGATCAAGAGTTGATCAAACCTGATCGAAACGAAGGGAACCGTCGCATGTATTCTTTGAATGACATGGATCGTCTGCTTGAAATCAAAGATTACATCTCTGAAGGTCATAATATTGCTGCGATTAAGAAAAAATATGCTGAACGCGAGGCGAAGTCCAAGAAAGCTGTGAGTCAGACGGAAGTGCGTCGTGCACTCCACAATGAACTCCTCCAGCAGGGGCGCTTTACTTCAGTACGGTCACCCTTTGGTCGCGGTTAGGCAATCGCAAGTAGTCATATATTAAGGAGAAAACCCATGCCAATCACAGCTGCAGATATTCGTCGTGAAGTCAAGGAAAAAAATGTTACCTTTATCCGTCTCATGTTTTCAGATATTCTGGGAACCATGAAAAACGTCGAAATTCCTGCTACAGATGAACAGTTAGATAAGGTCTTGTCAAACAAAGCCATGTTTGATGGCTCTTCTATTGAAGGTTTTGTACGTATCAATGAGTCAGATATGTACTTGTACCCAGACTTGGATACATGGACAGTCTTCCCTTGGGGAGATGAAAATGGGAGTGTTGCAGGTTTGATCTGTGATGTCTATACAACAGAAGGCGAACCCTTTGCAGGTGACCCACGTGGTAATCTGAAGCGTGCACTTCGTCATATGGAAGAAGTAGGATTCAAATCCTTCAACCTTGGTCCAGAACCAGAATTCTTCCTCTTTAAGCTGGATGAAAATGGCGATCCAACTCTTGAGGTAAATGACAAGGGTGGCTACTTTGATTTGGCGCCTACTGACCTTGCTGACAATACACGTCGTGAAATTGTTAATGTCTTGACCAAAATGGGATTTGAAGTAGAAGCGAGTCACCACGAGGTTGCGGTTGGACAACATGAAATTGACTTCAAGTATGATGAAGTCCTCCGTGCCTGTGACAAGATTCAAATCTTTAAACTCGTTGTTAAAACCATTGCTCGCAAACACGGTCTTTACGCAACCTTTATGGCGAAACCAAAATTTGGTATCGCTGGATCAGGTATGCACTGTAATATGTCCTTGTTTGATGCAGAAGGAAACAATGCCTTCTTTGATCCAAATGATCCAAAAGGAATGCAGTTGTCTGAAACGGCCTACCATTTCCTTGGTGGTTTGATCAAACATGCTTACAACTATACTGCCATCATGAACCCAACGGTTAACTCATACAAACGTTTGGTTCCAGGTTATGAAGCGCCTGTTTACATTGCTTGGGCTGGTCGTAACCGTTCGCCACTTGTGCGCGTACCGGCTTCACGCGGTATGGGAACTCGTCTTGAGTTGCGTTCAGTGGACCCAATGGCAAACCCATACATCGCTATGGCGGTTCTTTTGGAAGTTGGTTTGCATGGTATTGAAAACAAAATCGAAGCACCAGCTCCTATCGAAGAAAATATCTACATCATGACAGCAGAAGAGCGTAAGGAAGCTGGAATCACTGATCTTCCATCAACTCTTCATAACGCCTTGAAAGCTTTGACAGAAGATGAAGTGGTCAAGGCAGCCCTAGGTGAACACATCTACACTAGCTTCCTTGAAGCGAAACGTATCGAGTGGGCCAGCTATGCAACATTTGTTTCACAATGGGAAGTTGATAATTATCTTGATTTGTATTAAGAACATAAAAAAGATTATCTAATTGGATAATCTTTTTTATTATTGCAATTTTTTAAATGCATTTTGATACTATTCTTAGTATATATAATATGGTGAATTGAGCAAAAATGGATCATTAGTTGAATTGATTAAAAAGTAATAATATTCTGAAAAAACTCAGAATAATATTCCCGTAATCCTATCTCGAGAATCTCTCTAATGTATGAAATAGTAGGTTTTTAACATTCTAAAAAAAATTTACAATTTGACAACATATTTCTTGAAATACTAATTAGTAAATGATAAAATATCATTTGACATGAATGAGGTTTAGCTCTCGTTTTTATAGATTGATATATTATTTAATTGAAACTTATTCATGATATTTTACTATTATAAGAAAGGAGATTTTGTGTAAAAAAGACAGATGGTGGTTTCTGTTTTAAGAGATGGAGTCATCATAGCTTTAGCGGTGGGTTTAATTTATTTCACTAGACCCACTAAGGATGGAGATATAGGAACGTCTTCAGTTTCGCAATCGACTTCAAGCGATGAGAACAATTCAGCTTTGAGTTTAAAAGGTCAACAACTTCCAGAATTTAAAATGACCTCTCAAGATGGAAAATTGATTGCTATCTCGGAACTGTATGATAAACCTATATTAGTTGTCGAATGGGCTAGTTGGTGTCCGCATTGCCAGAAACAACTACCCATTGTTCAGCAGATGTATGAAAAGTATGGAGATCAAATTCATTTTGTTCTTCTGAATATGAACGAACCAGGAAAAGAAACAAAGGAAACTGCTGATCAGTATATCAAAGAAAAAGGATATACTTTCCCGTATTATTATGACGAAGATCAGTCCGCAGCCGATCTTTTACAGGTTCAAACCATACCAAGTATGTATCTTGTGACAAAACAGCAACAGGTAAAGAATGTATTAGTAAATCATACTACTGCTGAAATTTTCTCGAAAGAGTTACAAGAACTGCTAAACTAATATACATCTATTTCAGAAAAGAGGAGGAAGAAGAAATCGCAATAGGATTTCAGAGAAAATTATGAGAGATTTCATTAAAAAGGTCTCTGTTCTGTTTATGATTCTGTTTCTCTCTGTGCCATTAGGATTGGCTGGACTGTTCCTTGCTCGAGGTGCATCAGCTGATGAAGGGGCTGCAAGACAAGTAGGAGAGAACACAGAAATTATCCAGAATGGATGTTATCGTAAGGTAAAGAAAACAGAAAAAACACAGTGGACAGTTCCACGTAAACCGATCGACTTAGTTATCCTTCAAGATGCGAGTGGATCCTTTGAAAAGACTATTCCTAGTGTTAAGAATGCCTTGAAGCGTTTGACCACTTATGTGAAACCTGAACAGTACAATGAAACTGACCCACATTTAGTGAGTACAGGTGATCCAGATACGACTGACCGCGTCTTCGTTTCAGCTTATCAAGGATTGGATCAGGTTCGATATTTTGATAATGAGGACTTCACAGGAGCGATTGATACCTATACAAATGAGGGGATCACTGGTAAACATTATCAGTTTAGTTCAAGTGATTTAACATCAGATCAAAAATCTATTCATAGCTTTATTGATAATATTACTGTTGGAGGAGGAACTCCTACAGTTCCTGGTATCACGGATGCTCTTGCTGCTTATAACAGTCAAAAAGGAGAAATGAAAAATGGTCGTAAGACAGTATTCCTCCTTGTAACGGATGGTGTGGCCAATGGTTACCGTCTCCCAGATGGTAATGTTGTTATGGATAAAAGTTATGCCAGAACTTATAAGCTACAACCTGCATGGGGACTTGGTCAAAACTATTTCCCTGAAGCAGCGCAAGATATTGTCAGCCGTGCAAACGAGTTAAAAGAGGCAGGAAATACACTTAAGAATGCTGTTGGATCAGAAGGCTCTGTAGTTATTGGTTTCTGGGAGCGAGTGGCAGGGTTCACTGACCCATACTTCCAATATGGTTCTGCTTATTTGAATGGATTTGGAAAAACATTGAATATCGGTGATAACCGTTCAGTTCAAGGAATCTTCCATGATGCTCTTCAATCGATGGCTTCACCAGACAAGGTTGTAAACGGAAAGAACGTTTCCTTCTATGTTAATGAACAAAGCGATATCGATAAGTTCTCAAATCGAATTTTAGAATCGGTAGCTGCAGCGTTGATCAAGGAAGACATCAAAGGTGAGTTCACTGTTACACCCGGGTATAAGGTTGATGCTGTTCGAATCAATGGTAAAACAGTTGTTGAAAAAGTCACAGATCCATCAAAACAAATTCGTGGTCGAATCAATCAAGAAGGTGACAATGTCACAATCTATGTACCCGATAGTGTCTTCAACCCTGGAGATAACAATTTCGACTATGATTTGAGTAAGGAAGCTCGTGCTCCTGAAACGAATGAAGAGGATGAAGTTGATCCGCCAGCTGATTACACACCAACGAATGAAACAATTACAGTCCCTGAATTGACTGGTGTCTTCAAGACAGGTGAATTTACAACCCGTAAGATTGGTGGACGTAATGAAGAAGTTGAAGTTCAAAAACTCGAGTACTGTTACCCAAGTGTCACGAAGAAAATTGCAGACCAAGATCAAAGCAATGATACTGGTACTATTGAAGATCCGCTTCAATTAAGCAAAAAACCATCCTATGCAGCGAACTTGTCTGCCAAAGATGAAACATTTACTTATACAGTAGATTACAACTTCAACAACGCTCCATATGAGTTCAAGAAAAATGTTATGCTGACTGACCCTCTTGACTATCGTTTAGAAGTTGTAGGTCATCATGCTTCTGGACCACAAGGTCAAATCTTGACTCGTGTAGTGAAACAAAATGACGATCTCGGAAACGAACGTGATGTTGTTGTTGCTGATGTACCAAGTGTGAATGGTTATGAATACTTAGTGCTTCAAAAAGCTAAAATGACCATTACCGTTCGTTTGAAAGAACAATACCGCAATAATCAATCAAGTAAAGAATTCATGGCTCTCCTTCAGGAAAGTAATGGATTTG
>OGTG01000029.1_pt1 | contig 158325 bp, 150 predicted proteins | sample 1574571 | NCBI WGS metagenome assembly OGTG01 (sample SAMN03295826, study PRJEB24534) | human gut metagenome | isolation source: fecal sample 1 from infant 4 | host: Homo sapiens | place: USA: Pittsburgh, PA | collected 2014-07
AATGCTAATCTTCGTCGTTTTACTCCTTGACTAGCAAACTTACCGCCTCAACATGCGCAGTCATTGGAAACATATCCACATCCTTAGCATTTCCCGTCTTCGAAATAAGTAAGTGTCTTAAACAGTTTAATATTCAGTTAGACAAACTGGGATTTAGAAAGATCTCCGCAAATAAACCATGTCTACCAACTGAATGCCACCTTCATATATTGGATGGTCATAATTGTCTGTAAAGAAGTTCGGGGCGATATGTGATCGCACAAACCCACACTTTTCATAAAACGGAATCGTCATTGGACTATCGCCCGTTCCTACCTGCAGAGTAGAATACTCTTCTCTGTATTTCGTGATAATAAAATCAATCATGGCTTTCGCGTAACCTTTGCCTTGATATTCCGGCACTGTCGCAATATTCTTAATTTCAAGTACGCCATTTCCCACATCGATTACAACACACTCACATTTAATACCATTATCATCAAGTACATACATTTTACCCTTATCAATATAACGGTCTATCATATCCTCCTGCTCATCTGCCAATAATAGCAACTCAATATAATTTTTCCTGTTTTCCATAACCTCTAGTATTTCCATCAACAACCCACTTCTTAAAATATTTATTGTTATTATTGTTTCGCAAATAATTTATAAACTCGATTTTAGCATCCCACGGGTTCAATGATTTGTAATCAAATCCAATGATTTCAAAGCTGTCATCAAAAATTGTTTATAGTGATTAGCTTCTTCTGCATTACCACCCTTACCATGAACATATATAACGGCATTTTTCATTCAAATCCTCTCCACAAATTCGAATTTGATTATTTCTTTTTCTTCGGTTTTGGTGCAGGTAACTCATCATAAATTGAATTGAATAAGCCGGTTAAAAATTCTTTGTTGTCAACATCATCTACCAATAGCATTTCCTTTGCTCCATCATACGGCAACTCATATTTTGCATTTGGCATATATGCTATTGCAGATTTAACAGGCTTCACTAAAAACCTATCATCATAAATCCCACCAACAATTTTCCCGCGATAATAAATAATATATTCACCCATCATTGCTTTATATGTTATTTCTTCCAACTCAGATAGTTGTTCTAAAATGAAATCTAAATACTCTTTACTTGAAGCCATAATCTATACCTCCAAAATTTGCATTTGTCTACACCGTTTTAATACTTATATTAGATTAATATGTTGGGCATTCCTTTTGCACTAGCACGCAGCTAATCACACTTCACCTTACTCGTTTTCTTGGGTGTACAATTCATGGGCCGAACATCTATTTCTACTTCGCTGATGCCTCAGCTCTCACAAGCAATGCCACACACTCAACGTGTGGTAATATTCTGCTTTTATACTAATAAACAAAAGGCAATGAAAATCATTTTAAAATGATACTGTAGAATGGAAAGATTATCACCACTTCCAAAAGAAACGACATCCATTCTATAATTTAAATTCCTTTTCTTTACTAATTCTATTACTCGCCAATATAGTATAAATTAAATAACCAATAAAAATAAAAAAGCAACCAGTCTTACAACTTACTACTTTTCATATGATAATTTACAAATGTCTTTCCAGCCACTCGATCTTTTTAAAATCCTTATTGTTATTGTGATCATTTCGATAGGAGTCTTGAGAAGAAGCTTTGTAAATACTTAGATACTGCTCCAGACTTGGAAGACGAAAAGTGATGCCTTCAATCTGAATAAGCTCTATATCCGATTCCGAAACTCCTGCAAAATCAGATAAGGTATCGATACTTCCAAATTCAACACTCACTCTATCCTTTTGGAATTCATGCTCATGAATATCTATTAAGACGTAGCCTAAGTCTTTCATCACTTTCATTATCTTGTCCCAGTCATAAATTCTGAGATGATCAGGTGCTTCCCAACCTCTAGGGTCACCAGGCACATGAATGTCAATGTCAGACGGCCCCCAATTTTCTTTCGTTCTAAACTCCAATCCCAAAGAACCCATCAGTGTCGGTGTAATTCCGACTCGATTTAAATGGAAACAAATGGTTTTAAATTCTTTAAATAAGATACTCATGTATACTCTAAACCTTTCATCTAAATGTTCGTTATTTCTACTTTATTCCCTTGAACAAAATCATCTTCATTTTCTAGAGTATATCCAGCTATTTTGGATACAAACTCTTTTCCTTACTAATTCTATTACTCGCCAATATTGTATAAATTAAATAAGCAATAAAAATGATAATAAAAATAACATTAATTTTTAACACAAAATAGAGATTTAACAAATTTGCGAACGCATGAAATATTATACAGTATCCCACAGATTTCGTTTGACGATAAAGAAGCCCTAAAACAAAGCTTAAAAACAATGTATATAAAAAAAATAAAATAAAAGGAAATCCTTGATGACTTTCTCCAACTATAAACCATAAAGGCAGATGCCATATTCCCCAAATTGATCCTACAATCAAATTAGATTGCCAATAAGTATATTTTTTATCAAGTAACGGCTGTAATATTCCTCTCCATCCTAATTCTTCATGTCCACCACCAAAAAAAATTAGTTGTATAAAGAATAATGGCATCAGATAAATTGATACTTCATTTAATTCTAAGGAAGATACAGAAAATAGTATCAAAATTGCTAACAAATGAATAATGAAATAAATACTACTATTTTCTTTCTTACTAAATAGAAAATGTTTAAATTTTATATTATTCTTTTTCAAATAAAAGCCACTAGCAATAGCTGGACCAAGTGCACCTACTATATGTAACATTCTCCCTATAAATGTTTCTAATCCCAAAATATGAGATTGCGTAAAGATGGCAAGAAGCCCCCAAGCTATATAAGTAATTCCAAATGTACAATAAAGATAATTTTTTAAATTCTTTTTGTCAATTTCTGTCATTTTTTTCCTAATCTTGATTACTTTATGAATAATTTTTTTACTGCTTCTAAGTTGCTCTCGATGTATAACTAGCTATATTCTATCACAAAAATGCAAGAAAAAGCCTTGAAATCAAGGCTTTTCTATACTTTCACAAATAATCCTAATAAATTTCCATTCAACTTCTTCTAAGCATCTTTTCTAAAAAATAAATTGACAATCTCATCTTCTGAAAAGCCTAGCTCACCAAGTTTTTCAAACAAAATTTTAACTAGCTTGTTAGATTCTTGATATCTTATCTCTTTTATTTCTTGCTCGCTTGCTATGACAAAATATCCTAATGTTCCACAGCTAGTAACCAAATTCTGTTCTTCGAGAACTTTCATTGCTTTTTGGACAGTTGCCGGATTACACTTCTCGTTTTCTGCTAATCTCCTTATTGAAGGAATTTGTTGTTCAGGTGCATAATCACCTCTTAAAATCTTCGTTCTTAATTTTGATGCAATTTGTAAATATAGATGGTGTTTCATTTAATCTTTTTATTATCACTTTCCCTAACAAACTTCCAATATGCAGAATAAGGGATGACTGTAGCTAGTAGAAGATAGTATTTATTTGCAAACATATCTGCTACTCCTTTTGCATTGAAATGAATAGGAACTTTCTCAGGGAGAAACCCACAAATAATGACTATGATGACCATCATTCCCAACAAAACCAAAATATCTTTTAACAGTCTATTTTTCATCTTATTTTCCTCCTTTAACTAGATAAAATTTAACTTGGTCATTTTTATATAAACTCTAAACGAAATAGCCAGTAAAATTACTGATACTGCTTGCAAAACAAATATAATTGGAAGATTAAAAAACCAATTAAGCAAAATAGGCGTAATAAGCGTAATCATACTAATAATTCCAGTTACAATAACAGGAAGACTTTGTTTGACAACTATCATCTCACTGTCCCAATCATAGTTGGGATATTTTTTATTTAATGAAATTCCGATTACCATTATAAAAAGGGAGTAACATATAGGAACAATAACTAGATTCATAACTTGAATAGGACTCATATCAAGTTTCAGCATAAATACAGATACAGAAATCATATATCCAATCAAATGAAGTGTAAGGTTGACAGCTATCTTAGCATTTAAAATCGTTTTCACTTCAACTGGAGAACTTTTCAAAATCCAAATATTTTTACCTTCTAAAGATATAGATGAAGCTGCTGGACAACTGAGTGAAAGCATAGATGCAATAAAGACGGGAGCTAAGTTTGAAAGATACTCATTTATATTTTCAATTCCTGCTGAATTTCCTATTTGACCGACAGAATTAAACAGGAAACATATACTAAAGACACATAAAAGAATCACTCCAAGCCCAGCATTCAAGACTGCCATATAAGAACTTAAAAATCGTCCAAGCTCTTTTTGATACAAGGCAAAAAATACCGATTTTCTTTCATAAGATACTTTGTCATTAGCATATCTTGATTTTGTATTAGCAAGTGTATTAAGTAGTCCATACTTCAACGAAGCAATTTTGACAAATAGATAAAAAACGACTATTGAAAGAACTATATAAAATCCCATCCCATAGTACATTGGAAAATTGTAGTATGACATAAATAGTCTAGAAATTGGATACAGTCCAGTAATTTGCTTAGCTAGAGTAACCCCAATACTACTTTCATCACCTGATTGCATAGCTGATAATGCAAAATATCCAATTATACCTAGCATCGCAAATGAAAAAATAAGAGAGATAACATTTTTCCTTTTAAAAAAAGATGAAGCGACAACAATAATGATACCCATGCATGCCGCTATACACATGGGGATCAAAGGGGCAAAAATTATAGAAGTAAAATACAATATAATCTGTAGGAGGTTTAAACTTCCGTTCAAGCCCCATACAATTCCACCCGGAAGCATAAACATCAAGCCTATTAAAAAATTCAATAAGTACATAAACATGAACTTGCTGGTGATAATATACGAACTTTTAACAGGTAAGGATTGGAGAATTTCCATATCTCGACTGCCAAATAAAATGCCATTCGAATAAAATACTGTCAAAAATAATATTGAAAAACTTGAGACAGATACCATATATGCTGGAATCAAGTTCTGCTGTCCGACGTGTACCAATGTTTTCGCTGTTATTATATTATAAACAAAGCAAAATAAGGAAAGAGTTATTATGCCAAAACTCGCAATAGCCATTGAACTTTGTTTTTTATTTCGTGAATCTCTAATCTCGTTAATAGGAAAGAAATTAATCAATTGCGCTTTAAGCAGTATCCAAATGTTACTCATTGTTCTGCACCTCCATGAAAAATGCCTCCAATGATTCATCACCTTTGACGTCTCCTGTATTGCCACTTGCAATTAACTTTCCATTTTTGATAATGGCAATCTTATTACATAATTTTTCCGCAACATCCAATACATGGGTTGAAAAGAAAATAGCACCTCCATCTGAAACACACTCATGCATAATTTTCTTTAGTAGGAAAGTTGCTTTGGGATCTAGCCCAACAAAAGGTTCATCTAAAATCAACAGTTTGGGAGAATGTACAAGTGCAGAAATAATGGCTGTTCGTTGCTTCATTCCATGTGAATATGAAGAAATAATCCCCGAAAGATGATCAGTCATATCAAATAAATCACCGTATTTTTGTATTCTCTCCTTGCGTATTTTTGTAGGAATTTCAAACAAGTCAGCAATAAAATTAATATATTGAAGTCCTGTCATATGTTCATACAAATCTGGATTATCTGGGATATACGCCATCATTTTTTTACAAATAACAGGTTCTTCTTTAATAGAATGACCGTTGATAATTATACTTCCGTCTTCAAAATCATGGATACCGACAACTGCCTTTATCGTTGTCGTTTTGCCTGCACCATTTGCTCCAATAAAACCATAAATATCTCCAGGCTGTACTGAAATAGATAGGTTATCCACAACCTTCTTGTCCCCATAACTTTTACTAAAATTCTTTATCTCTAACATATTTTCACCTCTATTGACAATTTGTCAGTTATATTTTGAAATAATACCGATAGCTTGTTTTGATTTAGCTATCGGTACATAGTTCTCTTTACAAACATTCTATTTTTTTTAATTGCTAAAGAGTCCTTTTGTATTTAGATTTTGTTCCAGCATTATCTTAAATGCATTCAAGTAATCTTTGACAGGTTCTTTCTTTGAAGTTTTTATACCTATGTTATTTGAAACAAAAACATAGGCTGTCATCAGAAATTCTGCTGTTTCTGATGGATATTTTACAGAAAATACTTTTTCTGAGATGCCTTGATTTATTATCCTCTCAAAATATATAGTCAGTTTTTCAATGAGCTTATGGGATAACTTATCTAACATATAACGATTCTCTTCAAGATCAACCGTCTTTTGTAACTCAGTTCCCTCCGCTGAAACGTTATCTGTAGAGATTATTGTGGCATCTATAAAGGCTCTTATTTTTTCAATAGCAGTTTTATCCTCATCATAGACAATCACATGAATATCTCTCAGTAATTTCTCTGAATAACGTTCAACAAGACAATATAGAATATCTTCTTTATTCTTAAAATGATAATATAACAAACCTCGTGATATATTTACTTTATCAACTATATCCTGAGTTGTTGTGTTCGTATATCCTTTCTCCATAAAGAGGAGCATAGCAGCATCCATAATCTCTGCCCGTCGAATTTCCGGATCTTTTACATCTCGCATTTTATCCCTCCTGATTATAAGTTATACTACTTTACTGACAAACTGTCAATTAAAAAATTATAGTTTTGAAACCAGTAAAAAAGCCCTGTCACCAAGGGGCACTGCACCCCAATAATGGGACAAGAGAAAAACCTCTTATGCGACTAGTTTTCTGTACTCTACAGGAGACTGGTCATTTAATTTCTGTTGAATTCTAGTTTCATTATAAAATATGATGTAATTTTTAACAATATCTGTTATACTATCTTTAGTTAGGTTTCTCCACTTATGGAGATAGAAGGGTTTCAGACTTGAGAACAGAATGGAACCATTCGATACAGGCATTATCTGCTGGTGTTCCTTTTCGGGACATGGAGCGGGTGATGCCTTTTTCTGTACAAGCCTGATAGTAGGCTTTTGAGGTGTAGACAGAGCCCTGGTCGCTGTGTAAAAGTGCTCCTTGAGGTAGCTCAAGTTGATTAAGTGTGTCGAGCACGAAGTCCGTATCTTGGCACTCGGAGATGGTATAAGCTACAATTTCACGATTATAGAGATCCATGATCGAAGATAGATAAAGTCTACAGTTTTCAAAATAGAGGTAGGTGATGTCTGTGACAAGTTTCTCCATAGGCTTGTCTGCCTGGAAATCACGATCCAGCTTATTGTCTGTTACATGGTAAGGCTTCCCTAATTTAGGTCCCTTCTTGGGACGAACACGGCAAAGGCAGCCCTTTTCCTTCATGATGCGATAGACTTTCTTGCGATTAACGACGAGCTTATACACTTTTTTGAGCAAGCGAGTAATAGTTCGATAGCCGTAAATAAAGTGATTTTTCATACAGAGTTGTTCGATTTTATCTGCTATTTCATCTCTTTTCTGAGAATTCTTACACTCCTGTTTCCAGCGGTAAAAGGTTGAGCGTTTGACGCCGAAACATTCTAAAATAATCGATACAGGGAACGTTTTCTTATACTCTTCCACTAGCTTGATAAGACTTACTTTGTCGATTCTCTTACCAAGCTCTGATACTTTTTTAGTAATTCTACCTGCAAACGTAACTGTTCTACTTTGGATAACTGTTTCATCCCTTTACCATAAGTATATTGTTTCCCCACAGGTTGGTGGAAACGGTACAATTCATCATTCTGATACCATTGCCACCAAGTCTTGACCTGACTAACATTTTTGATGCCGAGGGTGTCCATGATAACTTTATTTGATTTACCTGCCTTCTTCATTTCGATACAGGCTAGCTTAGTTTCTACTGAATATGCTTTTTTGACCATAACAAAACACTCCTGTTTCTAGTTTACCAGATTTCAACAGGAGTGTTTTCTTTTGTCTCATTTTATGGGTGCAGTGCCCAATTTTCTTCAGTCTTTTTCTTTTACTAGAAAAAGAGAAAAACTCTTAAGAATAGCGCTAAAACAGCATTCCTAAGAGTTTTCGCTAAGTGGTACCCAACCGACAAAATGACAATTTTTCTATTCCTAGTAGGATTTGTCTACGTTCTGAGACGATAGTTTTTCTATCGCCTTTGGTTACCATTTTGATGAAATTTTTTAAATCATAAGAATAGAATCTGTTAAGCCACTTTTTGAGCAATCATCACACCAATCGGTGCAAGACCTCCATGTGCCAATTTCATTTCAACTACTGAAAATCCATATTCTTTAATAAAATCTTCAAATTCCTTTTTATCCCATTCTTGATACATCTTAAATCCTAAAATAGACATCAAACTTTTTATCATTTTTCTTTGTTTTCCCTCTTTCCATAGAAAAGTGGGGGCGAACAAAGTCCCATTAGGTTTTAACACCCTATATATTTCTTTCATCGCCTCATCCGGTTTAGGCATAATATGAAGTGCATTAGCAATTAACACACAATCAAATTTTTCATGCGAATAGGATAATGCTACTGCATCGGCTGTTTCAAATGTAAGATTTTCGTATTCCCCACGCTTTTTAGCTTCCTTAATCATTTGTTCGGAAAAATCTGTGCCAATCCAACTTTTCGTATGCTTTGAAAGATTAAACGATAATTGTCCTGAGCCACAAGCAAGTTCAAGCACCTCCATGTCTTTATTCAAATGAGGACGAATGTATTCGCAAACTTTATCATATACTCCTTTGTCTTTTTTCATGAAAGGAGCATATAGCTTAGCAAATTTATCCCAAAATTTTTTTTTGCTTTTATCAATCATTTCAACGCTCCTTTAAATATAAAAATGATCCTATCAATCTTTATATTGAGCCTATTTTCTCATTGATACCTTGCAAGAAAGGAATAATAGCTGTTCCTATACCAAGTAGGAATGTCATAAATGCAGAAAGTCATATGCTGTCATTCTTTTCTATTCAATCATTTTGAAGTGTCTCAAGGCATCCATGATAGCTTCTTCTTTTTCAGGTGTACACTGTGGAATAATTTGTTTCTCCTTTTTAGACTTGTTGTAATGTTCTCGTAATTCTATTCCACATTTCCTTTTTATCTGTGCAATATATAATGTCGGAACTTATAATTCAAATTTATTCCAAACATATTCTTTGATTTGAGCATATGTTGCCTTACTTTCAGCACTGGTCAAATCAAGCTCATCCAGCTCAATTTCAACGTCTATATGCTTATCGACATCGAGTTTGGACAAAAGTGATACTGCCTCAACATGATGCGTCTGTGGGAGTTCAAAGCTCCAGTGGAGCTTTGAAGCATCTCGCCTTGAAATGTAAAAGCGAGATGTTTAACTGCGTTTTACCAATAAACTCACACACTCTACATGATGCGTTTGCGGAAAAAGATCCACTGGCTGTACTTTTTTCAATTCATAGCCCAATTCTTGATAGCGTTTGATATCACGCGCCATGGTTGCTGGGTTACATGAGACGTAGGTAATCTTCTCAGATTGCATGGCGACGCTGGCTTTGATGAAGCTTTCTGTCAAGCCCTTGCGTGGTGGGTCCACAATGATAATATCTGGTTTGATGCCATCCTTGCTCCACTTGGCCATGGTATTTTCAGCTGAGTCAGCCACATAGTGGGCATTTGTAATGCCGTTGCGTTCTGCATTTTTCTTGGCATCTTCGACGGCTGTTTCGATGACTTCAACGCCGTAGACTTCCTTGACCTGTTTTGCAAATGACAAACCGATTGTCCCGATTCCTGAATAGGCATCAATTACAATGCTGTCGCTGTTTAGATCTGAGAAGTCAATGGCTGTTTGATAGAGTTTTTCAGCCATCTCGGTGTTAACCTGATAGAAAGACTGGGCAGATATCTCATAGTCATTGCCCAACATACTGTCTGTGATAGTGTCTTGGCCATAAAGGGTGCGGAACTCCTTGCCAAAGATGGCGTTAGTGTTCTTATCGTTGATGTTTTGGATGATAGAAACAACATTTGGGAAGGCTTCCGTAATCTTAGCAATGACTTGGTCAATACGGAAAATTTTTGGTCTAGTCGTTACAAAGACCAGCATCATCTGACCTGAATAGTGGCCACGACGAACCACCAAATGACGAATTAACCCTGTCTGCTCCTTCTCATCATAAGGTTTGAGGTCATAGCGGCGAAGAAGATCACGGACAAAGACAATGAGTTTATCAATTTCCTTGTCTTGGATGAGGAAATCTTCAATTGGAATCAAGTCGTGAGAATTCTTGCGGTAGAAACCTGTTTCAAGCTGACCTTTAACACGGCGAACGGGCACTTGCGCCTTATTACGGTAGGCGTAAGGCGTCTCCATCCCCAATGTTTCAGCGACTTCTACCTCTGAGATACCTGCTGTCTTATAGAGGTTGTCCACAACTTGTTTACGCTTGAACTTGAGCTGCTCCTCGTAGGTCATATGGCCAAAATCAGCAATCCCTGAACGGAGGTAGGTCGCATCAATATCCTGATTACGATTTGGTGAAAGGGTCACATAATCCTCAACCTTACCAAAGCCGATATTTTTCTTGAGCTTAAGCACGCGCATCTTGATGACTTCACCTGGAAGGGCATTATCCACGAAAAAGACAAAGCCGTCCACCTTGGCAACACCTGCTCCTTCATGTGTCAAATCGACAATTTCAACTTCTACAATAGCGTTTTTATTTAACATAATTCAACTTTCTTTACTTTTATGGGGCTTAAACATACCTTCAAAAGCCTTTTACTACCCTCCATTATAGCACATATAAATTAAATTTATGGCTGGCCATAAATAATATAGATTTTTCAGAAAAGTCATACAGTGCTATCATAGGTCCATGACAAAAAATTAAACGACTCAGCAACTTGCTAGATGTCGTTTCTATCTAAAGGAGAATAATCATGCCAGATATTACCATTCATACAATCGAAACTGCACCAGAAGAAGTCAAAGACGTCCTTCAAACAGTCAAAGATGCCAATGGGGGATACATTCCAAACTTGATTGGTCTCCTTGCTAATGCGCCAACTGCGCTTGAAACTTACCGTACTGTCGGTGAAATCAACCGTCGCAATTCATTGACACCAACTGAACGTGAGGTTGTTCAAATTACAGCTGCTGTTACTAATGGATGTGCCTTCTGTGTGGCAGGTCACACAGCCTTTTCAATCAAGCAAATCCAAATGACACCTCAACTTTTGGAAGCCCTTCGTAACCGTACACCAATCGAAGACGATCCAAAACTTGATACCCTTGCGAAATTCACTATTGCCGTGATTAATACCAAAGGTGCTGTTGGTGACGAAGCCTACAATGACTTCTTGGAAGCTGGTTATACTGCTCAAAATGCCCTTGACGTTATCTTGGGTGTCAGCCTTGCTAGCTTGTGTAACTACGCTAACAATCTCGCACAAACACCGATTAACCCTGAACTTCAAGAATTCGCTTAATGCAAAGATAAACTGATAAAGATAAACTAGAGGAGGACCTAAGCCTATGTCACATTTTTCAAAAGAATTCCTTACTTGGTTGGACACCAACGCTGACCATATTGACCAAGAGTCTGGACCAATTGCGGACCAACTTCTTGAAAAAATCGCTGAAAACGACGTCTTTAAGATCGGCGTACCTGCTGAGTTTGATGGTCTAGGTGGTGGTCCTACTCAAGTTGTTGATGTGCTTAATGAATTGGCACAACATTCTTTGACAGCTTCCTTTATTTCTTGGGGACACCGTACTTTCATCGAGTATATCCTAGCTAGCGACAATGCTTACCCTCGTGAAACATGGTTGAAAGAATTGTATACTGGTGAGCGTGCTGGTGGAACTGGCTTGTCTAATGCAGTCAAATTCTTGTCTGATATTGAAGAATTGAATGTTACTATCAGCCAAGAAGGTGATGACTACTATCTCGATGGTCGTTTGCCTTGGGTGACTAACCTTCGTTCTGATAAATTCGCTGCTCTCTTTGCTGCTGACTTTAAAGACGGTAGCCAACCTTGGATTATCACTATTCCATCTGAGGCTGAGGGCCTCAGCCGTTCTGAAGATTTGGAATTTGTTTCCCTTCAAGGTGCTAACACTGCCTCTCTTACTTTTGATCACGTTAAGTTAGATCCTAATTGGGTCCTTTCAAAAGAAGGTACAGACTATATTGCCAAAACACGTCCGAACTTCCTTGGCTTCCAGTTTGGTCTTGCCTTTGGTTTGGCACAACGTTCTCTTGATGAGGTTGAAGCTAGTCTAAACAGTAACCGTAGCGTTCTTCGTGAGGAATTTGAAGCAACACGTGGAAATCTTCTTGCTATTCAAGACCAACTCTTTGCGGGTCTTAATGATGCTAATTATTTCATTGAAAAACCACGTGAACTTTTCCAATTGCGTATCGATATTGTCGACGTCGTAGCCAACAGCCTGCTCCTCGAACTTCAGGCTAGTGGTGGTCGTGGCTATTTGAAAGAATCAGAGTCAAGCTTTATCCGTCGTTGGAATGAAGGCGTCTTCCTTCCAATTGTATCTCCGAGCGCAGTACAGCTTCGTCACATTCTTGCAGCTAGCTAGAAAGGCCGGTAGACCAATGAAGGTATTTTTTAAGAAAATTCCCTTGGCCCTATCTAGTCTAGTTCTTGCCCTCTTTAGTTTATCCAATCAAATTAACCACTATGCCCTGATTGCTCAGGGCATTTGGTTTCTGGCAAGTATAGGTTTTATGCTTATACTAGGACGCTTGATTCTTGGCTTTGAACAAGTAAGGGAAGATTTGCACAATCCAGTCATTGCTTCGGCCTTTGCTAGCTACTTTATGGCTGCCTTTCTCTTTGCCAGCCGTCTTCCACTAGCTCAAATAGGCTTAAGTGTGACTTGGGTTGGGCTCCTTGGACTTTATATTGCCTATATTATTTTTTTCAGTCTGCGTTTTATGCGCCCACTATCTTTGAACCAAGTCTTTCCAAGCTGGTTCGTGATCTACGTTGGACCTGCTATCAGTCTTGTGACAGTACCAGCTAGTGTTCCAACTAGCATCAAGGTACTTATTCTGGGAGTAACGGGATTAGCGACTCTGGTCCTCTTTCCACTTGTTTTATGGAGAATGAAACAGATAGCCATCCCTCATCTATATCAGCCTATACTTGCCATTTTAGCAGCACCTCTGGCCCTTCTCATCACCAGCTCAATCAAGAGTAATCAAAGACCCGCAACTATTATTTTACTTGCCCTACTTCTATTCTCACAAGCATTCTTTTTCTATGCTCTTAATCTCTTTGTAAAACTGGTTAGAAAAGGCTTTATACCACTTTTTGCTGCTTTTAGCTTTCCCTTGGTCAATAGTGTCAATGCTTTTAAGGCAGCCACAACCAGTCTTGAGCTAGCCAATCCAGCTACCCAATTGGTTTATAAGGTAGAGTTCGTCATCGTTCTTGTTATCATGACCTATTTGCTCTATCATTTTCTAAAACTCTTATACAAGGCGCTTATACAAGCTCTTCATACCAAAAAAGAAGCAGGTTCAGTGTGAACCTGCTTCTTTTCTTATCTAAATCCTAGTTCTTTTAATTTTGCCTGGTAACTGTCAAAATCAATTTCGATTCCTTGACCGCCATACAAATCATAGCTGTCAATCCAATCACCATCTGAAGGAATGGTTTGCGAATTAATACCTTTTTTGAAACTACCAGCATTTGAAAGTCCCAAGTCCAACATGTCCGTCATACTCATATTGGTTGAGGTCAGTGAGTAAACCTTTCCCAAAGCCTCAGGCCCTTTGAAGAGGCTAAGTGGATTCTTAAGCTGCTTCATGACAGCCTGCATCACTTGTTGCTGGCGCTTGGTACGGCCATAATCTCCCTCGTCATCCTTACGGAAACGGGCATAATTCAGAAGGGTGCGGCCATCCATATCTTGCTTACCAACTTTAATGGTTTGATTTGGCACGTGACCGTTCTTGTCCATCTTCAAATCATCTGGAACTTGAACCGAAGATACTTTTTTACCATCGATGGTCGCAAACTTCGCATTGATTTCTACACCATTTGGGAAGAGGGTATCAACCCCTGTCGCAAAGGTTTCAAAGTCAACCATGGCATAGTACTTGATATCAATATCAAAGTTGCGTTTGAGCGTCTCACGCATGAGCTCTGCCCCTTGATGATTATTTTGCTCACCAATATTGAAAGCCGTATTGAGTTTCAAGTCCTGAGAATAGTCGGTTTCTGAAGCCCCCTTGATATTGACTAAGGTGTCTCGCATAAAGCTAACCATCTTAACCTTACCTTCTTTATTGCCCACATTGACTACCATAATGGAGTCTGTTCTGGCATCGGTAGATTCTTGGCTAACGCGCTGGTCAGAACCTAGAATAAGGATATTGACCCCATCCTTGGTATCCTTACCATTAAAGGTCTCAACTATGGCAGGCTGGTAGGATTTACCATTATTACCCGCGGCAGAAAGGTCTGTTCCCTTGTAAAATTGATAGGCCATGGCTATCACTAGGAACACAACTCCAAGACTCAAGCAACTAAGTACTAGCTTAACAACCTTCTTGAGCCTTCTCTTTTTCTTTGGTCGCTTCTTCTTGGCTACTTGCGACTTGGACCTTGGAGCCGACGTTGCTGAAGGGGACGCTTGTCTTTGAACCTTTTTACGTTTAGGTTGACTTTGAGCAACTTCCTCTCGATAGATGGGAAGCCCTTCCTCTGTCAGCTGATTGGCAGCCTCATAATCACGCTCTTGATAGTAGTCATAACGATTGTCATAAGGCTGACGCCATGCTGCTTGATAGTCCTCTATTTGCGCTTGATACCGCCGCTCAGCTTCATAGGCATCCAACTTTCCTTGAAGATAATTGAATTCTGAGGCCTGCTGTCCATTCAGGTGAGCAAGATTTTTTAAAAGATAGCTGTAACGTAACCGTTCATGATGCGTAAACGGTCCATTGTTAGATTTGGTCATAAGATTTCCCTTTAAATTTCATAGACTTGGTAAGCACCCAAGATTTTATATCCAATTCCAACTGCAGTCAGCTCTTCAAGAGCGAACTGAGCCAACTTTTCCTTTGTATAATCACAGTCAATAATAAAGAAATACTCGCCAAGTACCGTCTTCAAAGGACGACTTTCTATCTTGGTCAAGTCAATGCCTCGCCAGGCAAAGGTCGATAAGGCCTTGTAAAGTGCCCCTGGCATATTGTCAGGCAGGGTCAAGGCCAGCGTTAATTTGCAATCAATCTGATTGAGCGGAATCTCAGGAACGGTGTTCCCCAACACCCAAAAGCGGGTATAATTCTTTTCAATCTCCTGAATATCCTTAGCCAAGATTTGAAGACCGTATTCCTTAGCAGCTGCATGCGGAGCGATGGCCGCATATGGCTGATCTGGATTATCAGCGACAAAACGCGCCGCAAAGGCTGTACTGGCTGTTGTCTCAATCTTGGCATGTGGAAAATGCTGTTTAATATACTTTTTCCCTTGGGCAATAGCCTGTGGGTGTGAGAAGATTTTCTCAATTTTCTCATGATGTTTCGTCGCCATCAACTGCTGCTTGATGGGCTGAACAATCTCTACCACAGCACGAATATCGGCCTGATGGAAGAGATAGTCTAAACTCTCATGAACAGAGCCCTCAATGGAATTTTCCACCGGAATGACCGCATAATCCACACGTCCCTCTTCATAAGACTTGATAACCTCGGTAATGGTACCTAGAGAAACCAATTCTGCCTCAGGAAAAGCCTTTAAGGCTGCATTATGCGTAAACGACCCACTAGGGCCCAAATAACCTACATACATTTGATAAACCTTGCTACTTCTTCTGGCGTTCGGTTATCAACTGTGACAACCAAATCTGCTAAATCTTGATAGAGTGCCATTCGACCGTCATAAATAGCCTTAAAATCCTCTTTGGAATGATTGAGAAAGAGTGGGCGCTGATTCTTGGTATCCTTTTCAATGCGATTATAGACCACATCGAAAGAAGCATGGAGCCAAACGTTATGCTTACGATTTTTCGTCAAGAGCTGACGATTGCGCTCCGTCACAACGACACCACCTCCAGTAGAGATGATGACGTCATCTCCCTCTTGAAGGAGTTCCTCCAAAGTCTCAGACTCAATCTGACGAAAGGCTGCTTCACCTTCTTTTGCAAAAAAATCAGCAATGGACATGCCGATTTTCTCCTCGATGACCTGATCCATATCCACGAAACGACCATCCAGGTATGGGGCGACGGAACTCTTACCAACTCCCATAAAGCCCAATAAAACCTTAGCCATGGAGCAATCCTTCCAAGTCACTAAAGAAACTTGGGTAACTTGTATTGATAGCTTCCGCACGTTGCAAGTCAACCTCACCATCTTGAACCAAAAGGGCAGCAATAGCTGTCATCATACCAATACGGTGGTCACCCAAGGTATTAACCTCTGCCCCATGAAGAACCGTCTTACCAGTGATAATCATACCATCCTCAGTTGGTACAATATCAGCACCCATAGCATTCAAGGCATCCGCTACCACCTGAATACGGTCAGTCTCTTTGACCTTAAGTTCTTCAGCATCACGAATCACAGTCTTACCTTGGGCTTGTGTCGCCAAGAGTGTGATAATTGGAAGTTCATCAATCAAACGTGGAATGATATCTCCACCAATTTCAGTTCCTTTAAGTTCTGAAGTTTCAACCGTAATGGTCGCAGATTTAGCAACCTGGTCAATATCTGAAAGGGTAATCTTACCACCCATGTCTTTGATCACATCAATGATACCCGTACGCGTCTCGTTGACACCAACATTTTCCAAGACAATCTTAGAGTTAGGTACCACAAGTCCTGCTACCAACCAAAAGGCAGCTGAAGAAATGTCACCTGGGACCACAACTTCTTGAGCAGTGAAAGTTTGGCCACCAGAAATACGAATTTCCTTGCCATCTACCTGAAGCTGACCACCAAACTGCTGAATCATATCTTCCGTATGGTTACGTGTTTTTTCCTTCTCGATGATAACAGATTCGCCATCAGCTTGAAGAGCTGCAAAAATAAGGGCAGATTTAACCTGAGCAGAGGCCACAGGCAATTGGTAATGAATAGGTTTAAGAGACTTGCTACCATGCATTTTCAAAGGTGGCAAATCGCGATCCGTCTGACCTGAAACCTCTACACCCATCTGACGCAAGGGAATGGTCACACGGTCCATAGGGCGTTTTGAAAGGGAATCATCCCCAAACATCTCTACATCGAAATCTTGACCAGCGAGCACACCTGAAATCAAGCGAATGGATGTTCCAGAGTTACCCATGTCCAATTTGTTTTGAGGAGCCTTGAGACCATCAAAACCAACACCGTGAATGCGAACCACATCACCGTCATCCTCGATAGTCACACCCAGATCACGAAAGACCTGCATGGTTGAGAGGACATCCTCACCTCGTAAAATATCACGAACAGTTGTCACACCTTTAGCAAGACTTCCGAACATAATCGAACGGTGACTGATTGACTTGTCACCAGGGATACGCAAGTTGCCATGAAGACCTTGTGCCTTGGTTTCTAGTTTCATAGGTTACTCCTGAAAATTTTATAGTTGCTCTTATTATACCATAATTAAAAGCCTAACCATAGACTGAATTGTCAAAATATTCACTCTCTAGTATTAGTATACTTTTCTCTTAGCAAGGCAACTGCCTCTTGAACACGGTTCCGAATTAAGTTAGCAGACTCCTCCAAGAGACGATCTTCCTCAGCCGACAAAGACAAGTGAACAGGAGCAACCACCCCTTGACGTCCTAAAATAACTGGATAGCCAAGATAGGTCTGATAGGCTTCTTGATAGCTCGATACCGCCACTTCTTCTTGAGCATCAGAAAGGATAATGGCCACTAAACGAAGAGCCGCACTGGCAATGCCGTATGAAGTATAGCCCTTACCATAAAAGACCTTGTGACCACCCTTCATAGAAGCCATAAAAAGATTTTGACGCTCTTCTTCACTGGTCAATGCTGTAATATCTTGACCTTTGACCTTGACTTGACTCCAGGCTGTAAATTGGGAATTCCCATGTTCGCCAAGATTGTAGCCGGATACTGATTTTGGATTGACTGATAAATCATCTCCTACCGCTGCCTTCATTCTAGCTGTATCGAGTAGAGTCCCTGTCCCAATCACACGTTCTCTTGGCCAACCTGTGAACTCTTGATAGAGGGCTGATACGGCATCTACAGGGTTTGAGATAACCAAGAGTATGCCTTTAAAATCCAATTTTTTGAGTTCCTGAGAAACCTGATAAACAGCTTCTCGGGTAAATGGAAATTCAGCAAAACGGTCCTCACCGGCATTATGCTGTAACTGAATATTTCCAAGGGATGAAATAATCACATCAGCATCTTCAAGTGCTGCATAATCATTAACCACGATGTTGGCATAGCTAGGCAGATTGGCCATAGCATCTTTAAAATCCTGGGCATCCGCCTCAGCCTTTTTCTCATTGATATCTATAAAGACATAACTATCAGCCAAACCTTGAGCAATAGCTCCATGAGCTACCGCAGCTCCAACATTTCCCATACCAATAATTCCAATTTTACGAGCCATCATTTTCCTCCTTAATATTTGATCTTCATTCTTAGAGAATCTCTTTTGAATGCAGAAAAGGGCCTGTCAACCGACACACCCTCTCTGATTAGCTATTCAATTCTTGCAAAGGTTTGAAGATGATACGTTCAATATCATTCAAATAAACAGACAAGCCTTGTTGTGCAGCCAAGTATTCTTTCAAAAGGTCATTAGCTTCCACTTTTTGCCCCAATTCTTGAACAGCTGCTTGTTCTTCTGCTGTTGGCATTGTACCAGCTTGCATTTTAGCATAGAAATCCTCTTGGAAATCAGTGAACTCTTTGAAAAGAGCACTAGCCTCAGCATCAGCTGCGATAGCTTCTTTTTTCTCTACCAAAGTTTTGTACTCAGGAAGGGCACGAATGCCACGTTCCAACTCATTTGCTAAATCATAAATATTTGTCATTTTATTCTCCTAGGCGATCACCACATGATAGTCTGTATTGGCTTCAATAACAGTCTTAGCATGTGTACGATCTTTTTCATTTTTAAAAGTAATTTGAAGGATACCGTGAATATCTTCACGATTTTCTTCATTGATACGAAGGTTAACCAAAGACGTTCCTCGCAACAATTCCATAATGCTAAGGATAACGTCCTCACGGTCAGGCACATCCACGAAAATATCGAAGGCACTTTCCACGCCACCTTTTTTGTGGATTTCCATCTCTTTACGCTTCTTACGACCATTGTCAAAGAACTCCCAAATGGCATTCTCATCCTCAGCCTTAATCAAGTCAGCCACATGGTCCAAACGTTTTTTGAAATCTTCAATACGATCCAAAACAGCAAGCCCATTAGTCATGAGAATGGAAGCCCACATACCCGGTTCACTCTCAGCAATACGGGTCATATCTCGGAATCCCCCAGCCGCAAAGTGATTAGTCATCTCGTGAGCCTGAGCATAATCAGCAGCCTGCTCCATAAGACCTGATGCCAACAGGTGTGGAAAATGACTGATTTGACTGGTTACACGGTCGTGTTCAGCCGCATCAATCTCCACAAAACGTGACTTAAGCCCAGACAAGATGTCCTTAAGCTCTGGGATAGTTGTCTCTCTTGTCAAACTTGTCGGTGTGAAAATATAATAGGCGTTCTCAAAAAGCGTCACGTCAGCTGCTATAGCCCCTGATTTATGGGAACCAGCCATAGGGTGGGAACCTACAAACTGAACATTTTTACCTGTTAGGTAACGTTCAGCTGCCTCAACGATATCCAACTTAGTAGACCCTGCGTCTGTGATGATGACATTATCTTTGAGATCTAAGTCAGCCAATTCCTGCAAGTAGGCCACAGTTTGCTTAATTGGCACTGCAAGGATAATCACATCAGCAAGTGGGGCAAACTCTTTGAAATCACTGGTTGCACAGTCAACGATACCACGCTCAAGCGCAATATTTCGAGAATAGTCAGAGCGATTATATCCAAGAATCTCATAATCAGGGTGGTCTCTTTTAATCCCTAAAGCCAAGGAACCACCAATTAATCCCAATCCTGCGATATAAATTGTTTTCTTACTCATTACTACTCCCATCTATTGTCTGATGTTGCTTAAAAGTTTTTCACATAGTCACGGTGACGTGCTACCGCTTCTTTCAATTCTTCCATGTTATCGGAAGAGAATTTGTCCAAGATTTCATTAGCTAGGACTGTAGCAACTACGGATTCCATAACAACACCTGCTGCCGGCAAGGCCGTTGGATCTGAACGCTCAACTGTTGCCTTGTAAGGTTCGTGTGTTTCGATATCTACTGACATCAAAGGCTTGTAAAGGGTTGGAATGGGTTTCATAACCCCACGCACCACAATCGGTTGTCCATTGGTCATACCACCTTCGAAACCACCAAGATTGTTAGTGCGACGTGTATAACCATCCTCTTCATTCCAGAGAATCTCGTCCATCACTTGAGAGCCCTTGAGGTAGCCATCTTTGAAACCAAGACCAAATTCCACACCCTTGAAGGCATTGATGGATACAACTGCTTGAGCAATCTTAGCATCAAGTTTTGTATCCCATTGCACATAAGAACCAAGACCAACAGGAACACCACCAACGATAGTTTCAACGACACCACCGATTGTGTCTCCCTCTTTTTTGATTTGGTCAATGTAATCTTTAATCTCTTGTTCACGTTCTTGGTTAACAACTGAAATTTCTGATTGTTGAGCCAATTCCTTGATTTGAGCTACCGTTAAATTCTCAGGCACATCAATTTCCTTACCACCAAAGACAACAACATGGTTAGCAATTTCAATATCGAGCTCAGCCAAGATACGTTTAGCGACAGCACCTACTGCCACACGCATAGTTGTTTCACGCGCACTAGAACGCTCCAAGGAATTACGCAAATCATCGAAACGGTATTTCATTCCACCAACCAAGTCAGCATGTCCTGGACGTGGGTGAGTGATTTTACGTTTGGTTTTCAAACGGTCTTCAATGTCTTCCACAGCCATGATGTCCAACCATTTTTGATGGTCCTTATTGATAACATGAAGGGTAATCGGAGCCCCTGTTGTTTTCCCATGACGAACACCAGAAGTGATTTCAACTTTATCAGACTCAATTTTCATACGGCCACCACGACCATAACCACCTTGGCGGCGTTTCAAATCAGCATTGATATCTTCAGCCGTCAAGGGAAGACCAGCTGGAACACCTTCAATAATTGCTGTTAAACGTGGGCCATGAGACTCACCTGCTGTTAAATATCTCATTTATTTCTCCAAGTACTCTTTCATTTCAACTAAAGGAATCTGATTGATAGCTGCCTTACCAATCTCTGGAACGATAACTGTCTTAATGCTATTGCCACGAGCTTTTTTATCATGTGTGAGGGCTGTATAGAGCTCCTCAACACGCCATGGCTCATAGTCTACTGGCAAGCCAAATTTGACACACATCTCAGCGATTTGACGTGTGATCCCCTTAGGCATCAGACCTTTTTCCTCAGCAACTCGTGAAATCTGAACCATTCCGATAGCTACCGCTTCACCGTGCATGACTTTACCGTAACCAGCTGTTTGTTCAACGGCATGCCCAATCGTATGACCAAAGTTTAGGTACATACGGACACCACCTTCAAACTCATCTTCGACCACAATTTTACGCTTCACATTACATGAACGGTAAATAATGGTTTCTGAGTTTTCTAGGATACTGTGAACCGAACCATCAATGCTTTCAAGGAGGTGCCAAAGTTCAGGATCGTCAATCAAACCGTATTTGACAACCTCACCCATACCTTCGATCAATTCACGTTTACCAAGTGACTCAAGGACATTAGGGTCAATCAAAACCCCATCAGGCTGAGCAAAAGTTCCCACGATATTTTTAGCAAATGGTGTGTTCACACCCGTCTTACCGCCAATAGATGAATCCACTTGGGCAGTGAGACTAGTTGGAACCTGAACGAAGTGAATGCCACGCATATAAGTTGAAGCAACAAAGCCTGCCAAGTCACCAACAACACCGCCACCAAGAGCAAGAATACCATCACTACGAGTCATGCCATTCTTAATCAAAAACTCATAAGCCTTGTTAACAGTTTTTAGATTTTTACTCGCTTCACCTTCTAGAAAATCAAAAACGACAACCTCAAAACCTTCGTGCTCCAAGCTAAGCTTAACTCTTTCAGCGTATAAGCCACCCACATGGTTGTCTGTAATAAGGGCAATCTTTTGTGGTTCCCAAAGTGACTTCACCCATTGACCGACAGTCTTAAGGGCTCCTTTTTCAATAATAATGTCATAAGGGTTATGTGTTAAATTTACCTCTAGTTTCATCGTCGTCCCCTCCTAGCTATTGTAAATATTTTCTAATTCCTGCCAAATGGCGTCTGTTGGCATGTCCTTGCCTGTCCACAATTTAAAGGCACCTGCTGCTTGATGAAGCAACATGCCAAGTCCATTCACAGCCTCTATTCCCTGTTTCCTAGCTAAGGCCAAGAAAGGTGTTTCAAAAGGCTGATAAATGATATCAGCAACCAAGAGTCCCTTAGGAAATTTTGTATCTGTAGGAATAGGCAAGGATGCGCCATACATACCTACACTCGTCGCATTCACCAATAAATCAGCCTGGCCTAGTTCCTCTTTAAAATACTTAAGATCATTTAAAGCATGAAACTCCAAGTGACAAGTTGTCTGTTCAAGTAAGGACTTAAAGCTCTCTTTTGCCTTATCCAATGACTGAGGGCGAACATAGACACTTACTTTTTTGGCACCATCAAGAACTGCCTGCGTCACAATAGCTTTAGCCGCACCACCAGCACCCAAAATCATCAGATGGGCATCTTTAGGGCTAAAGTTCTTTAGACTAGCAAAAAAGCCAAAACCGTCCGTATTGTGACCAGTCAAACGCCCACCACGATTAACAACTGTATTGACAGCACCAATCAGTTGAGCTGCAGGACTAATCTCATCCAAAAAAGGAATAACTGCTTCCTTATATGGCATGGACAAATTGATACCGAACATGTCGTAACGTCTAATATTTTCAACTGTCTCGGCTAGGTCTGATTCCGGAATCTCCCAGGCCACATAAACACCATTAACTTGTGTCTTCTCAAAGGCCGAATTATGAATGAATGGCGAAATCGAATGCTTGATTGGATTGGCGACAACAGCTGCTAGGCGTGTGTGTCCATCAATCTGCATCCAAAACCTCCCTGATTCTGCGCATATCTGCTAAACTAATTTGTCCTGGAGCACTGGCATTATCAAGACTGGCAAAGGTCCATGATGACCCTATCAAGTCGCCCGCAAAACGTGACAAACGACCTAGTTTACCCATTGACATGGTCACAAACTCCTGCTCAGGATTAAAGGCCTTAAAGCCACGTGTGAAGTTCATAAGGTCGAGAACATCCTGCTCATTCTTAGGCATAACTGCCACCTTAACCACTCGTGGTGTCAAGTTTGCCATCTCAGACAAAAGTTCCATGAGGTTTTCAGGTGTCTCCTCAAAGTTATGATAAGACAAAACCAAGTTTGAAAATTCGAGCATTTGATCAAAGACAGCCTTACGTGTGAAATACTCAAAATCAATATAATCTGGCGAATAAATCGCAGCTACATCCTTAATCAGTGCGACATATTCCGCATCCGTTAACTCAAGCCTACCACCCTCACGCATTGTACGGATGGTAAAGATAATCTCAAAGCCTGCGAATTTCTCGAAAATAGCCGGAGCAACCGTTAAAATACTATCCTTATCTAAAAAATCTGCACGCCATTCAATAATGTCTGCCCCCTCAAAACGAGACAGTTCAAGCGCTTGTGCCTCCTCTAAACTAGTTGGCATAATCGGAACTACAATTTTCATTTATTTACCTTTATTGTGTATACTTTCAAATAATTTGATGTTGGATCATTAGGATTGACGGTAAAATCCGCTGGTAATTGTTGCAGGTTAACGAAGTCCGCTGAAACATCTCCCAAGCCCTTACGTAGTTGTTTCTTAAACTGTTGCACTGTCATATTAGCAGCATTGGTACTTGCAATGATTGTCCCATGCTCTGATAAAATATCAAGACTTTGTGCAATTAACTTGTGGTAATCCTTATTTGCTGAGAAAGTGCGTTTCTTATTTCGAGCAAAGCTTGGCGGATCGATGACGATAAGGTCATAAGATAAGCCTTTTTTCTTTGCATATTTGAAATAATCGAAGACATCCATCACGACCAAGCGATGATTTTCCATACTGAAACCATTAGCTTCAAAATGAGCCGTCGATAATTCACGTGAACGCTTAGCCAAATCAACTGATGTCGTTTCAACCGCTCCACCCATAGCCGCAGCAACTGAAAAAGCTGCCGTATAGGAGAACATATTCAAAACTGATTTCCCCAAAGCTAAGCCATTAACTAAACCATCACGCACTTCATGCTGATCAAGGAAAATCCCCGTCATTAGCCCATCATTGAGGAAAACTTCATAAGTTACCCCATTTTCTAAAATGGTGAAGGTATCAGCCGCCTCTTGCCCAAAAAGATGGTCTGATTCGAAATCAAGACCCTTGAAGCGGATTTTCTCATAGCCTCCCAAGACCTCAGGAAAGACCATTTGGAAAGCCTCTACAATATCATTTTTCAAGGAATAAACAAAGGCATTGTACCATGAAAAGAGGGCATAATCCCCATATAAATCAATTGTGAGACCACCAAAATCGTCACCATCTTGGTTGAAAAGACGAAAAGCTGTCGTCAACTCATTATCATAATAGGATTGACGTTTGGACTTAGCCCTTTCAAAAAGGCCTTGAAAATAAGTCACTGTCAATTGTTGTTTTTTAGGGGACAGAAACCATCCTATCCCCTTATTTTGACTTGACAAATAGCCCGTTCCTAAAAAGTCTTTGGATTGGCTATACAGATAAACCAACTGATTATTTTCAGTTATATTTGGAAAATCTTCAGCTAAAAGAAGCTGTTTTCCTTGTTTGATTTTTTTCTCCGCAAAGGGACTTACCGTCAATATGCTCATGTTACTATTATACCAAAAAAATGCTATTATTTCTGTTTCGTGACTAGATTTTATCAATTATATGTCAAGGAATATCACACTCAATGGCAGTAAATTTTTGAGAGTCATTATCATATTTGGTATAATGATTAAGATAATATAGAATCAAAGGAAGTATTACTTTGAAAAAAATTACTGAAGCCTTTTGGAAAGGAGTTTCATCAAGACTTGGATTTATCCTCTTGTTACTCTTCTTTTACTGGCTAAAAACCATATTCGCTTATTACGTCAACATTAATCTTGAGTTGGAAAGCAGATATCAGGTTATGCTTTCGCTGATTAACCCTATTCCACTAGGATTAATGCTTCTAGGTTTAGGACTATACTTCAAGAAACGACGTTTCTTTTATAGTATTACCATTGCTATCTATGTCATCCTTAACCTCTTACTTATCGCTAATGTGATTTACTTTGGAGAGTTTACAGACTTCATCACTGTAAATACCATCCTAGCAAGTTCTAGTTCGGCAGCAGGACTAGGAGACTCCGCCAAGAACCTTCTTGAGCCAAGCTATCTCTTCTACCTGATTGATGTACCTTTCTTCATCTATGCTGGTTTCAGGAAGAAGCTTAAGATGGACAGCAAGCCATTTAACAAACGAGCTAGTTTTGCCGTTACTGCACTGTCGACACTCCTTCTCTCAGTTAACCTCTTCTTAGCGGAAGTTAACCGTGGCGAGTTGTTGACACGTGGTTTCTCAAATAACTATATTGTTCGTGCTATGGGGATTCCCTTCTTCACAGCCTATTCTGGTAACTTAACTTATCAGGCCTCACAGGCTCGTTCGTCTGCAACAGCTGAGGATATGAAAAAGGTTGAAGCTTACGTTAAAGAGCACTATGCAGCACCTGATCCTAAGTATTACGGAATTGCTAAAGGAAGAAACGTCATCGTTATTCACCTGGAAAGCTTCCAACAGTTCCTCATTGATTACAAGCTCAAAGTAGACGGTCAAGACTATGAGGTTACACCATTCATCAATTCCATTTACCACTCAAACGAAACCCTAGCCTTTTCAAACTTCTTCCACCAAGTTAAATCAGGGAAAACTTCTGATGCTGAAACCTTGATGGAAACGTCTCTCTTTGGACTAAGCACAGGCTCATACATGGTAAACTATGGTGGTACCAATACAGCCTATGCTGCACCATCTATCCTAGCTCAAACAGGTGGCTATACGTCAGCTGTTTTCCACGGAAACACTGGATCCTTCTGGAATCGTAATAACACCTATAAACAATGGGGTTACAATTACTTCTTTGACTCATCAGCCTTCACTGAAAAAACTGATGAAAACTCATTCCAGTATGGTCTAAATGACAAGTACATGTTCCCAGATTCCATCAAATATCTGGAACAAATGCAACAACCTTTCTACGTTAAATACCTTACAGTATCTAACCACTACCCATACACTTCACTCTCAGGCGATGAAAAGGAACAAGGTTTCCCACTCGCTGAAACAAAAGATGAGACAGTCAACGGATATTTTGCAACAGCTAACTATCTTGACTCAGCAATCAAAGACTTCTTTGATTACCTTAAGGAAACCGGTCTTTACGATAACTCGATTATTGTCATGTACGGTGACCACTATGGTATCTCTGATACACGAAGCAGCAATCTTGCTGAACTTCTCGGTAAGAACCCTGAAACTTGGTCAAACTATGATAAAGCCATGCTTCAACGTGTTCCTTACATGATCCATATTCCAGGATATACTGGTGGCGGTATCTCTAACACCTTTGGTGGTGAGGTCGATGCCCTTCCAACTCTCCTTCACGTTCTTGGTGTTGACACTAGCTCTTATATTCAGATGGGACAAGACCTCCTATCTCCTGATAACAAGCAAATTGTCGCATTTAGAACCTCAGGTCAATATGTTACTCCTCAATACACTAGCTATTCTGGTCGACTCTATAATACTCAAACAGGGGAAGAAATTACCAACCCTGATGAAACGACTAAAAAGGATAACGAAGCCATTCGTAAGGCAGTAGCCACTCAGCTTTCGATGAGTGACGCTGTTCAAACAGGTGACCTCCTTCGTTTCTATACGCCAAATGGTTTGAAACCTGTTGATTCTAGCAAAATTTCCTACACTAAACAGATGGATCAACTGAAACAGATCAACAAAAAGCTGAAAGATAAATCAACTAGCCTCTACAAGCAAAAAGGCAATAAATCAACAGCTGATCTATTCAAAACCCCATCTTACAAGGAGCTACATCCTGCAGAATCCGAATCAAGCTCTAGCTCAAGTTCGGGTGAATCAGAGCCAAGCAGCTCTTCAACGGAACAACAATAACCCCTAAAGGCAGTCCAATATGGACTGCTTTTTTAGATTAAACAAGTTTCAATACCACTTGGCTGAAAAATTGTAACTCTCATCTCACTAGTTACTCTCAAACATATTTCTTGCTAGTTTGCTATAAGCGTGATTAAATAGGATTTGTAAGAAAACTTATAAAGGAGAACAGATATGAATCCAATGGAATTATTTAACCAAGTAAAAGAAATGATCGAAAAGAAAGATTTCGAAGCTGCTAAAAAGTTTGTCGATGAAAACAAAGATGATTTGGGCGAGTACTTCGACCAAGCTAAATCTCTTGTTTCAGGCAATGAAATGGTCAGTGGAGCTCTAGACAAGATTAAAGGTCTATTCTAAGACAAAATCCCCGCAATCCTATTGATTGAGGGGATTTTTATATTTGGAAGTCCTATTTAGGTACAGTACCTAGCTTAGTCTAAAGTTCTTTAGAACAAGCAAAAAAAGAGATTCCCTAAGAAACCTCTTTTTATTCTATATGACTATAGAATTATTTTTTCAAGTTGTAGAATGATTTCAAACCACGGTATTCTGCAACTTCACCAAGTTGGTCTTCGATACGAAGCAATTGGTTGTATTTAGCGATACGGTCTGTACGTGAAAGTGAACCAGTCTTGATTTGTCCTGCGTTTGTTGCAACTGCGATATCAGCGATTGTTGAATCTTCAGTTTCACCTGAACGGTGTGATACAACGGCAGTGTAACCAGCTTCTTTCGCCATTTCGATAGCGTCGAATGTTTCAGTAAGAGTACCGATTTGGTTAACTTTGATAAGGATTGAGTTAGCAGCACCTTCTGCAATACCTTTTTCAAGGTAAGAAGTGTTTGTTACGAAGAAATCGTCACCAACCAATTGAACTTTACCACCAAGACGTTCAGTAAGAGCTTTCCAACCGTCCCAGTCGTTTTCGTCCATACCATCTTCGATAGTGATGATTGGGTATTTGTTAACCAATTCTTCAAGGTAGTCGATTTGTTCTGCAGCAGTACGAACAGCAGCGCCTTCACCTTCAAATTTAGTGTAGTCGTAAACTTTACGTTCTGCATCGTAGAATTCAGATGATGCACAGTCAAATCCGATAAATACGTCTTTACCTGGTACATATCCAGCAGCTTCGATAGCTTTGATGATAGTTTCAACACCATCTTCAGTTCCGTCGAAACGAGGTGCGAAACCACCTTCGTCACCTACGGCTGTTTCAAGTCCACGTTCTTTAAGGATTTTCTTAAGTGCGTGGAAGATTTCAGCACCCCAACGAAGAGCTTCTTTGAATGTTGGTGCACCAGCAGGTACGATCATGAATTCTTGGAAAGCGATTGGAGCGTCTGAGTGAGAACCACCGTTGATGATGTTCATCATTGGAGTTGGAAGAACTTTAGTGTTGAATCCGCCAAGGTAGCTGTAAAGTGGAACTTCAAGGTAGTCAGCAGCTGCGCGTGCTACAGCGATAGACACACCAAGAATAGCGTTGGCACCAAGTTTACCTTTGTTTGGAGTACCGTCAAGAGCGATCATTGCGCGGTCAATACCTTGTTGATCACGTACGTCGAATCCGATGATGTGTTCAGCAATAACGTTGTTTACGTTATCAACTGCTTTTTGAGTACCAAGACCACCGTAACGAGCTTTGTCACCATCACGAAGTTCTACTGCTTCGTGTTCACCAGTTGAAGCTCCTGAAGGAACCATACCGCGACCGAATGCACCAGATTCAGTGTAAACTTCTACTTCAAGTGTTGGGTTACCGCGTGAGTCAAGGACTTCGCGTGCGTAAACATCAGTAATAATTGACATTACAATACTCTCCTTATGAGTTAAAATTTTTTACACCTATATATTACCATAATATCAAGGCTTAAGCAAATTAAAACCAGAATTTTCTAGCGATTTTCTATTTTTTAATATTTTCAATTGTTTTTGAAAATCTCAGAAAACGACCCGAATGAAAAGGAATTCAAAATATTGTATAATACAAGTAGAAAACTTACAGGAGATTCCTATGACTTCACTTGAAAACAAAGTACTCCAATGCGCTAGTGGCGAAAAACGCCTTAATCCCGATGAACTTCGTCAGTATTTTGGAACCTATGCGGAACGTGTAGTCCTAGCTGTTCTATTGGAAAATGCTGAAAAGAAAACTGTAATTGACCATTTTCAGCAGATTTTAAAAGACTTGCAAGCCGTTTACCCGAATCTTAGTCTCAAGCTATCGCCAAAATTAGCTGACCAGATACAATTTACCTATATCAAAACGGCTCAAGCACTCAACATTTCAGCTACTATCGTGGACGAGGCCAAGGCCCATTCACCATACGGTCTTATTGTACATAGTAATCAAGCAGAGAACCTTGATAAAGTGTTATTTTCAGAGCTCTATCCTGATATCCTCACTCCTAAAGAAACTGAACCTGTCACTGAAAAAAAGGGATTTTTTGCTAAACTATTTGGAAAATAAAAGCTGACGCAACGTCAGCTTTTTCTTATATCACAATGTTTTACTGAGCTTGATGAGATTCCCAATATTGAGTCCTGTTCGATAGAGATTCTCCTTTGCAGCAGCTAAAACTTGGTCTAAGTCTGCTACTTGACCAATAATGGGAAAGGCAGCTGAAATGCCCGCTACTGGAAAATCAGGCAAGTCATCCTTTAGACTACCGCAGATAGCAATGACGGGAATAGCTGATGGTGTCCGCCTAGCCACCCCGACCGGTGCCTTACCAGACAAGGACTGGCTATCCATACGTCCTTCTCCTACTATAACCAAATCAGCAGACTTCACACGTTGGTCAAAATCAACACAATCAAGTACAAAGCTAATCCCTGATTTAATTTCTGCACCTGCAAAGGCCACCAGGCCTGCAGCCATGCCTCCCCCTGCTCCTGAACCAGCCAGTTTTAAAACTTCTGGAGCAAAGTCAGTGTAGAATTGAGACATATCTTGGTCGACTTTTTTAAATTGTGAAGGAGACAAGCCTTTTTGTCCACCAAAAATATAGGTTGCTCCATGTTGGCCACACAAGGGGTTGTCTACATCAGTAATCAGACGAATGGTGACACCAGACAAATCAAGCTTATTTTTAGAGGATACCTTCTTAATGAGACCAAGATTAGCACCTATTGGCTCAAGCTCCTGCCCCTCAGAATCATAAAAACGATACCCCAATCCATATGCCATACCAATACCACCATCATTGGTAGCAGATCCACCTACGCCTATAATAAACTCTCGGATGCCAGATTGAACCAAATGAACAATTAGTTCACCTACGCCTTGTGTCGTTAGAGCTAGAGGATTTCGTTTCTCCTTAGGAATATGCTCCAAGCCACAAATCGCAGCCATTTCAAAAATGGCAGTCTGGCCATTGCTGGCAAAAGAAACACTTCCGTCACTTGTATAGGCATGAGGAATCTTGATACTTTTCTTCTCAAGATTTAGATTTTCAGCAAGAGCATCTAAGGTGCCCTCGCCACCATCACCTATTGGCATGAGGTCAAAATCAGCGTCGGGTAAGGCATTTTCAAAACCTGATTTAAGAGCTAAGGCGACCTCTTTTGCAGATAAACTTTCCTTAAATGAATCAGGTGCAATCAAAATTCGCATGATGTCCTCCTTCTATTTTTCTTTTAGGTAAGGGGATAAAGCCTGAACTAACTCTTCCGTCATATGTCGAGGACCTCGAACAGTTTTAATACCTAAACTCTTTAGTCTATCACTATCAAAGTCAGTGTCATTAAAAGTGTATAAGGGCTTAATCCGCATCAACTCTTTAATACTCTCCTCTTCACGATAACCTTGATTAGGGATATTTGCCTCTAAAACCTGACAGACGTAACGGATGGCCTTGGTAGGTGCCGTAATATAGATAGCCACAAAATCTCCCTTTTGCATACTAGCTTTCTGTGTCCAAAGAATCTCCTCATTTGCGGAAAACTCATCCCCAATATCGTAGTATTTCAAATTTACCGGGATAATCCAATAATGAGGCTCCGAAGCCTTTCTAAGATGTTTTGGGGCCACTAGGGAGCGACTTTCACTAAGAAGCTCAAAAATGGTCTGGTCCGGCAAGGTCTCATCTAAAACAAGACTGACCCAGGTCTTCTTGGACATATGGTAGCTAGGAAAAACGCCATCCATTTTCAAGAGCTTATCCATTTGCGTCGGATTAACCTTGAGGTTAACCACATCATATGTTAATTCTGCCTTTTCTCCATCAAGCCCTAGTTTTTCTCCCTTAAGAGGAAAAAACAAGGCATACCATTTACCATCAACTCTAAAAGATAGATAGCTTGGTTCTTTCTCGAAAGGATGGTCTGCTTGGTCTGAAAATTCTTGAGCTAAAAATTTAGCCAGGCGATTAGCTTGTGGAGATGAGAATAATTGATCTTCATAACAAGAATCAGCTACCTGTGACAGAAGTTCTCCATAAGCCTCTCTGACTTGACCAACGTAAGTTCCAGTAGCCTGAGGACTCCTGAAGATATCATAAGGCTCATCAAGATCACTATCGACAACCTGTCCCGTCAACTTACCTTCTAAATCAATAAACAATCGAGCTTCAAGTTCTTCAGCTATCAGTGTTTTTCTGAACTCATAGCCTTGCTCAGTAGCTGTAAAACCAAAAGGTTCTAGGCTATCAGGTTTTAGGACTTTCTTTTTAAAATAAGCATCCTCAAAAGTCATTGGTTCTCCCTTTTTCTAAAAAAGAGAAGTTGAGACAAACTTATGTCCCAACTCCTTTTTTATTTTGTTGACTGACGTAAGGTAATACCGTGATTAAGAATAACATCTTTTTCTTCAAGCTCTTCCTTATTCATGATTTTAGTCAACATACGCATGCTAACTGCCCCTAAATCATAGAGAGGATGATTAATACTAGAAAGGTTTGGACGTGTGTAACTTGTAATTGGTGAGTCATTGCTTGTGATGATTTCGAAGTCTTCTGGAACTGATTTACCTGCAGCAAAGAGGCCATTCAAGAGACCTGCAGCCAATTCATCTTCTCCAACATAGGCAGCAGTGGCACCAGAATTCAAGACACGTTGTGCTAAATCAAAGCCGTCTTTATAGCTATATTTAGCTTCAAAGACAAGTCCTTCATTGTAGCGCAAATTATTCTTTTCAAGTCCAGCCTTATAACCAGCTAGACGGAGCTTGCCATTAATATCATCAATTAGTGGTCCTGATACAAAGGCAACCTTTTCATTATTCTTGGCAAGCTGTGTTATAGAATCCTCAACGGCAGCTTTATAGTCGATGTTAACACTCGGTAATTGGTGTTCGAGGTCCACTGTTCCTGCTAGAACAATCGGCGTACGGGTACGAGAAAATTCTGCACGAATTTTTTCCGTCAAGTGGTAACCCATGAAGATGATACCGTCTACTTGTTTGGCAAATAGAGAGTTAATCACGGTAACTTCGTGATCGTCATTTTCATCACTAGATGCAAGAACAATATTGTACTTGTACATCGTAGCAATATCATCAATCCCCCTTGCTAAAGTAGCAAAATAACTATTAGCAATATTTGGAATAACAACTCCTACAGTAGTGGTTTTCTTACTCGCCAAGCCACGCGCAACCGCATTTGGACGGTAATCCAAACGATCAATGACCTCAAGCACTTTTTTTCGGGTGTTTTCTTTTACATTTTTATTTCCATTTACCACACGAGACACAGTCGCCATCGAAACACCTGCTTCACGCGCAACGTCGTATATAGTAATTGTTTCATCAGTATTCATAAAAACACTTCCTTTCTCATTTTACGCTCACTTATTCATGCTAATTGTATCAGATTCTGAAAACACTTTCAATTATTTTGACTGATTTTTTACAAAAAAATGAAAGGGATTCCTTCTTTATGGTTACGAGGAAGAAAGCCATTTCAGAAAAAGGCCTCTCATTTCGTGTTTCCAAGACTATCCATCGCTTACAAAACTAGCCTAAAAAAGTCTCAATGAAAGTAAATGATTTAATGAAAAGCCAAAAAACAACTTGCATTTTCCCTATAAAAGTGACAGAATGAGTGTAAGAAATACAAAGGAGTTTTTTCTATGTCTAAACTTGATCGCATTCGTCATTTTTTGAATGAAAATAAAGCAGGGCTAGCTATTGTTTCAGATCCTGTAACTGTCAATTATCTTACTGGTTTTGATTGTGACCCACATGAACGCCAAATGTTCCTCTTCGTCTACGAAAATCGTGAACCTGCCCTCTTTGTTCCTGCTCTTGAGGTTGCACGTGCCTCTGCTGTACTCGACTTCCCAGTCTTTGGTTATGTGGATTCTGAAAATCCATGGCAAAAAATCAAAGCTGGTCTAGCAAGTACAGACAGCTCTATTATTTATGCAGAGTTTGACAATCTCAATGTGACTAAGTTCCAAGGATTGCAAACAGTCTTTGAAGGTCGCTTTGAAAACTTGACACCATTCATTCAAAAAATGCGCGTTATCAAGTCAGCTGATGAAATTCAAAAAATGATTGTTGCCGGTGATTATGCTGATAAAGCTGTTAATATCGGTTTCGACAATATCTCTCTTGACGTTACTGAAACAGACATCATTGCTCAAATCGAATTTGGCATCAAACGCTTGGGCTATGAAATGAGCTTTGAAACTATGGTCTTGACTGGTAACAATGCAGCCAACCCACACGGCATTCCTGGAAGCAACAAAATTGAAAAAGATGCTCTTCTTCTCTTCGACTTGGGCTGTATGGTGAATGGCTATGCTTCAGATATGACGCGAACAGTCGCTGTTGGAAAACCCAATGATTTCAAAAAAGAAATCTACCACTTGACTTTAGAAGCTCAACAGGCTGCCCTAGATATGATTAAACCAGGTGTAACTGCCAGCGAAGTCGATGCTGCAGCACGTAATGTTATTGAAAAAGCTGGTTATGGTGAATACTTCAACCACCGCCTCGGACACGGTATCGGAATGGATGTGCATGAATTCCCTTCAATCATGGAAGGAAATGACTTGGTAATCGAAGAAGGAATGTGCTTCTCTGTTGAACCAGGTATTTACATTCCTGAAAAAGTTGGTGTTCGTATCGAGGACTGTGGTTATGTGACAAAAGATGGCTTTGAAGTCTTCACACACACACCAAAAGAATTGCTCTATTTTGATGTCTAATTAATAAACATGGGTCTTCAATTAAATTGAAGATCTTTTTGTTTGTAGCCAAATCGAAAACACCAAAAAAGCTGACTCATCGAGAGTCAGCTTTTACTATTTTTCCTCATGCTCTTGTCTAAGATAGTCAAGTCCTTCTTCAATCCATCCTGGCATTGCTTCTGCCAAGGGTTTAAAGCCATAGTTCAAACGACTATCAGAGAAACGATGACGATGAGGGATTTTATTTTTTTCTTCCTCAAGGGTTCTCAAAGAAAGACTAGCCTTTTGTGTAAATTCATCAAAATCAACAACTTGAACCAAGACCTCCTGGTCTACCTTGAGGGTATTGTAGATGTTGTCGATATAACCTGTCTTAATCTCCGAGATGTGAATCAAGCCTGTGGTACCATTTTCCAATGAAACAAAGGCACCGTAAGGCTTGATGCCTGTGATAACACCCCTAAGCTTGTCTCCAATTTTCATCTTAGTCTGCTACCTCAACTGTTTCAATCACAACATCCTCAAGTGGCTTATCTTGAGCCCCAACCTCAACATTGGCAATCTCATCAAGCACCTTGTAAGAGTCTTCATCCACCAATTGACCAAAGACTGTGTGGCGACGGTCTAGGTGAGGTGTTCCACCATTTTCAGCATAAGCTTCCGCGATTGGTGCTGGCCAACCACCACGTTCGAGTTCCTTTTTAGCATAAGGAATTTCAGGCGTTTGAACGATGAAGAACTGACTACCATTAGTATCTGGTCCAGCATTGGCCATAGAAAGCGCACCACGGAGGTTATAGAGCTCTTCAGAAAATTCATCCTGGAAGCTACCACCAAAGCTTGACTCACCACCCATTCCAGTACCAGTTGGGTCACCACCTTGAATCATAAAGTCCTTGATAATACGGTGGAAAATCACACCGTCATAGTAGCCACTCTTGGCCAAATTGACAAAGTTAGTAACTGTTAACGGTGCATGGTCAGGGAAAAGCTTGATGACCAAATCACCATGGTTTGTTTTAATTGTTGCGACTGGACCTTCTACTGCATCCAAGTCAAGTTGTGGGAAATGAAGTTCTTTTTCTACCAATCCGAGTTCCTCCAAGGCATTGAAAATGCCATCTTCTTCTACTGTTCCTGTAACGTAATCTGCTTTTTCTTTCAGTTCTGGTGTGGCATTACCCATGGCAACCTTAAGTCCAACATAGTCAAAAATCTCCATATCGTTTGGACCATCCCCAAACATCATAGCATTGACCGGTTTAAGGTTTTCATGCTCCAAGACATGCTCGACACCAGATGCTTTTGAGATACCATTTGCTACGACGTCAGATGAGTGTTCGTGCCAAGGTACCATACGAACATGTGTCGCAAGTTCTTCTGGTAACTCAAGCTCACCATCATTTTCCGCAAAAGTCCACATATGGTAAACATCGTTCGACAAATGGAAGTCTGGCTCCACATCACAAAGACCATAGACTGGTTTCATAGCATCATCAATCAAATCTGAACGCTCTGAGACAACTGGCTTATCCTTACCGGCAAAGCCCCAAGCAATCCCAATCTCCTTGCACCAAGCAACAAAGGCTTCTGTAACTTCACGAGCTAGGGGCTGGTTATAAATTTCTTCCCCTTTTCGATTAATCACATAAGTTCCATTGATGGTTACAAAATAATCGGGCTCTAGGTCTCGAATGTCCTCAACGACACCATAGTAGCCACGTCCTGTGGCAATCCCCGTCAAAATTCCTTTTTCTTTAAGCCCTTTGAAAACAGCCTTAATAGACTCAGGAATGTAGCCTGTCTTTTTGACACGAAGGGTGTCGTCAATGTCGAAGAAAACAATCTTTGTCTTCTTGGCCTTGTATTTTGTTTTAGCATCTACTGGCATCGCTAATCTCCTTTACAGTATCACGACCAGAGTTAGGTATACCTGCTATCCTAACTAAAGACCGTATGGTACTCCCATTATATCATGTCTTAAAGCCAAAAACAAAAAATCATCTAGGACTATAGCAGTCTTAGATGATAGGCGTTTTAACGGTTAACACTCTTGATAATACGTTTGATATCACGTTCTTGTTCACGACGTTTGATAGATTCACGTTTATCATAATCATGTTTCCCTTTGACAATACCAAGCAATACCTTGGCAAAACCGTTTTTTAGGTATACCTTCAAAGGAACCAAGGTCATTCCTGTTCCCTTAAGGTCATTTTGAAGTTTGGTGATTTGCTTCTTCTTGAGCAATAATTTTCTCGTACGGTCTGGATCTTGATTCCAAATATTTCCTTGCTCAAAAGGAGCAATATGGACATTGATTAACCAGGCCTCACCATTTTTGATTTGGGCATAGCCATCTTTAAGTTGGATGCGTGCCGCACGAACAGACTTAATCTCTGTTCCTGTCAGTACGATACCCGCTTCAATAGTATCAACGATACTATAGTCATGTCTAGCCTTTTTATTCTGAGCAACAACATTGCCTTCACCCTTTGGCATAGCAGTCCCTCCATTCTCATCCTATTTTCGTTTTTTAGCAACGTCCTTGTAAAAAGGTTTGTTCCCTTTTTTCTTACGACGACCACTCTCACGTCCCTTGTTATCATTATGGGGACGGTTTTGATTTTTACGTTTGTCTGGTTTCTTAGATGACTTACGTTTTTCGTCATAAGAGCCTTTACGACCATTACCATCTTGACGGTTACGGTTATCCCCACGTTTACCACGACGTTCGAAGTCTCCATTTTGACGGTCACGACGTGGACCTCTATTGCGGAAGGCTTTCGCTTTCTCTTCACGTTCCTGACGTGCCTTGTGGTCTACTTTTTCAGTGATGTCATACTCACTTGGAAGATATTGGAAGTCAATGTCTCCGGTTTCCTTATCCGCACGTGTTAATTTGACACGGATAGGCTGACCAACTCGGAAAGTCTTACCAGTTTTCTCACCCTGAAGTGTCATGGTGCGTTCATTGTAATTGTAAAATTCTGGAAGGGTCGTGATGTGAACCAAACCTTCGATGGTGTTTGGCAATTCCACAAACATACCGAATTTAACCACACTTCCGACAATACCGTCGAATTCTTGACCAACAAATTCTTCCATGTATTCCGCTTTTTTCATCGCTTCAACGACACGTTCGGCATCAATGGCACGGCGTTCAAGGGTTGAAGATGATGTCGCTAACTCAGGAATAACCTCTTCAAAATGTTCACGTGTTTCTTGAGACATATTGTTAGTGTACTCACGAATCATTCGGTGAACCAAGAGGTCTGGGTAACGACGGATTGGACTAGTAAAGTGGGTATAATACTGAGCCGCAAGTCCATAGTGCCCATGGTTGTGTTCTGAATAGCGGGCTTGTTGCATTGAACGAAGCAACATCATGTTCATGACCTCTGCTCCGGGTTTACCTTGAACTCGCGCCATGAACTCTTGCAAGTCTAGTTGATCCATCTTATTGGCAGTTCCTTTGATTTGAACACCAAAGATAGAGGCATAATCCATGAAGCGTTGCAATTTCTCAGCTTTTGGTTCCTCGTGGATTCGATAAATAAATGGCAACTTAGTCTTAGCGAAGTGCTCTGCCACACATTCATTGGCAGCCAACATGAAGGATTCAATCATTCGCTCGGCTGTTCCACGTTCACGCACCACGATATCCACTGGCATCCCCTTCTCATTTACCAAGATACGAGCTTCAGATGTATCAAAGTTAAGGGCACCACGACGCTCACGCATGTCTTCTAAAATCTTATGCAGTTCTGCCATAGCTGATACAGAGTCCATGATTGGCTTAAACTGCTCAATCTTTTCTGGATTTCCAGCCAACATCTCATTGACATCACTGTAGGTCATACGGAAGGTTGTATTAATCACAGATTGGCAAATCTTATGATTAACCACCTTACCTTTTGGAGTAATCTCCATAATGGCTGACTGAGTCAAGCGATCAACATTGGGATTTAGTGAACAAATACCATTTGAAAGACGCTCAGGCAACATTGGCACCACACGGTCTGTCACATAAACCGAAGTCCCACGTGCAACGGCCTCACGGTTAAGAGCTGAACCTTCAGTGACATAGTAGGACACATCGGCAATATGAACACCAAGCTCAAAATTACCATTTGGCAAACGTTTAATATGGACCGCATCATCCAAGTCCTTAGCATCAGCTCCATCAATAGTAAAGGTTACCTCTTGACGAAGGTCAACACGACCAAGGAGGTCTTCCTGACTAGGTGCATCTGGTACAGCTTCTGCTTCCGCCATGACATCCTCTGAGAACTCTGAAACAATATCCATTGATTCTAAGACTTCCAAGACATCAATACCAGCATCCCCTTGATGACCAATAATGTCACGAACACTTCCTACGAAATAATCATAGTGACGGTTAGGATATTTTTCAATGTCAACCTTGATAATTTCAGTACCGTCTAGGGCAACTGGTTCTTTCTTAATATAAATTGGCTGCTGATTTTTTTGATTTTTAGACTTAATGTAACCAGCATAAGGTTCTTTCTCGTCGCTAAGGATAAATTTCCCTACAACAGTCTTAAGCGAACGTTCTACAATTTCAACAACTCGTGCTTCTGCTGCCGTCCCACGCAAACGATCCGCTGGCTTCTTGATAACAACAGCAACAGTATCACCGTCAATGGCATGGCCAACATCATTACGACCAATGAACATATCATCTTCACTGTCATCGACATGCAAGAAACCAAAACCGTTTTTATTGGCACGGAAAACACCTTCAACAGTCACCTGATTAGGATTTTCTTTCTTAGGACGCAAGGACACAGAGCCATCTCGATTAAAACGCAACTGCCCCTTACTTTCCATGGCTGATATGGCCTTGATGAGCTGAGGAAACTTTTCTCCCCCAGCATGATTAAGAGCCTGGGCAATGTCGTTTACACTGGATTTCCCATGCTCCTTCAAATAATTTATAATAGATTCTTTCATGATTTCCTTTTCTTTTATTTATTGACTATAACGCAAAAAATGAGCCAACCTCAGTCAGCTCATTACTTACTTGAGAGAATGGAAAGGACGATTGCATCTACAATCCATAGAAAAACCATGATTCCTGTAAAGCGTTGCATAAAGGCTTCAAAACCACGTGGTTTACTACGTTCAAATAGTGCTTCTGACCCACCACCATCAAAGACATTGCTACTTGGATTCTTTTGTGGCTGCATGAATACCGCAATCACAATAATAGCTGACATCACCAAGAGCAGCGTTAATAATAAGTCGTACATAGTTATTCCTCCGAAAAAGTCCTTTTTATTCTACCATAGAACCCTTTAAGATTCAACATGTAAGGTTACTTTTCTATCCTTGGGGCAGAATTTGGGTACCTGAATTTTCTCAGGATGATTTTGTTTATTTTTACTTGTGAGATAGTTGATGCTCCCACATTCACTACACTTTAAATTGATTTTAACTCTCACCTATATTCTTGACTCCTAGCGATTTTCTAAAGATGATTAAGGACCAGACAAAATTTCCAAAGACAATCATTGCGGTCACAAAGAAGACCCAGCGATAACCTAGTCCAGTCGCAACTGCTGAACCAACAAAAGGACCTAAAACTTGTCCAATGTATGAAAAGCTTTGATTAAAGCTAAATATTCTTGAGATTCCTTCCTTGGGTGTCATCTTGGTCAATAAAGAATTGACACTAGGCATAAGGGCACCCACACCGAAGCCATAGGCAAAACGTAAGATACCCAATTGCAAGGCTGAACCGGCAAAACCACAAAGGAAATACAAGAGGAAGCTATAAAATAGCCCCATTAAAAGCAAGCGATGATTCCCAATACGGTCTCCCAATTTTCCCAGAAAAGGGGTACTCAAGAGACTAGAGAAGCCCATAGCAGAAACAATTAAACCTGAGTAAAAAAGGATATTGTCCCTCTGACCTAAATAACGAATATAGAGGGCCAACATAGGCGCAATCGATTGGGCAGAAATCTGGATAATCATACTGGTCACAAAAAGGCCAATCAACATAGATTTGCTGGGAATTTTCGCAAAAACCTGAGAAAGAGTCATCATCTCTCCCTTTTCGATAGGTTGAAAATTCTCTCGCAAACCAAAGACAGTTAAGAGGCAGCAGATAAATAGAATGAGGCCCACCAATAAAAAGGTCCCTCTCATACCAAACACCTCAGACAAGGTACCACCTAACAAAGGGCCAATCAGAACACCTGCCGTTAGACCCGTAGATAAGGTCCCCAGAGCATAGCCAGAACGGTTCTGAGGAACCTGACTCGCAATTAAAGCTGTGGCATTTGGAACATACCCCGCAAACAAACCATTCAGCGTTCTTAAGAAAAGCAGCCAGAAAACATTTGGGACTAAGGCAAGACCTCCCATTGTAAAAGTCATCACCATGCTGGCTCTAATCATCATGGGCTTTCGGCCATAACGGTCAGCCAAGCGTCCCCAAATAGGAGAAACCAGGGCCGAGGCTAAAGCAGAGATGGCAACAGACAAACCAGTATACCATTCAACCATATCTCCTTTAACACCTAGTTCCTCAATGTAGAGGGCCATGAAAGGCATAACAATGGAGAAACTAGCTCCAGTAAAAAAGGTTCCTATCCATGCAATTTTAAGGTTACGTTGCCAATCAGTACTTTTAAGCTCTTTTTGGCGCAAATAATCATCTTCTTTCTAAAATTCACTATCCATTATATCACAATGACTAGCTATGAGGAGCTAGGTAAATCATTTATTGCGCTCTTCACTTTCTCCTTCAAATCATCGAGACTAGCATTATTATCAAGAACCAAGCTGGCATAAGGCTTTTTCTCTTCTAAAGACATCTGGCTAGCGATACGCATACTAGCTTCCTTTGAACTTAAGTGATTACGTTTCATCAAGCGTTGGCGCTGGACCTCAGGGGACACCGCCACCAACCAAATCTGGTCAAACCAGTCCTGATACCCATTCTCAATAAGTAAGGGAATATCCATGAAAAAAACATCTTCTTTCTTGGCCAAACAATCCCTTTGAGTTGCTAGTTCCTCTCGAATAATTGTCCCTTGAATCTCAGCAGACCGATGTCTCATCTCCTCATTCGAAAAAATCAGTTGCCCTAGTTTAGAACGATTCAATTCTCCATTAGGAAGGAGAATCTCCTCTCCCAACCAATCAAGCAAGGCACGATACAAACGGCCTCCTTTGGCCTGCATATCGTGGACAAGCTGATCAGCATCAATGACCTTGTAACCTGCCTCTTTAATCATTTCAACAACCGTTGATTTTCCTGAAGCAATACCACCTGTTAACCCAATAATCATCGTTTCTGACAATGAGGACACAAATGTGTCCCTCTCCCTCCTAACTTGATTTTTTCAATTGTGCTTGCGCAGCGTGGACAAGGCTGTCCCGTCTTTCCGTAAACCTGCAAATAGTTCTGCATGGTTCCGTCCTCACCAAGGGCATTACGATAGGTCCTTATGGTTGAGCCGCCTTTTTCAATGCCAAGCTGTAAAATGGCAATCGTTTGATCATGGATCCGCTTCATGGCTGCCTTGCTGAGTTCCTTTGCTGGCGTTTCAGGATGAACCTTGGCCGCCCAAAGTACCTCATCAACATAGATATTTCCTAGACCAGCCACCAATTTTTGCTCCAAGAGGAGACTTTTAATGGGCTTTGCAGAACTTATCAAGGCTCTCTCAAACGAGGCGTATTTGAAGGCCTTCTTAGTAGGCTCAGGACCAAGCTTTTTCCTTGTAAAATAAGCCTCCTCTTGACTTTTAGCCAATAAATCAAAGGTCCCAAACTTGCGGACATCTTGATAGACGAGGGTGGAGCCATCATCTAACTTAAAAAATAAATGAAAATGCTTGTTGGTAGGAACTTGATCTGTAAACAGCAGGTATTTTCCCTCCATACGCAAGTGGGAAATCATAATCAACTGTCCAAAGTCAAAAATCAAGTACTTGCCTCTTCGTCGCAGGGCTTGAATGGTTTGACCAGGTAAATCAGTCAAAAAACTATCGTAGGAGGTCTTAATCATTTTTGGAACCTTGACCTCAAGCGACAAAATAGTCCGACCTACTACTAACCGTTCTAAACCTCGTCTAACAGTTTCTACCTCAGGTAACTCAGGCATCTGCTCCTCCTTCTAGCAAGAAAGCCGAGCAAGTGCCCAGCTTTTTAATATTCTTTTTCATTGTAACCAAAATCGGCCAAATCAAGTTTTTTATCACGCCAATTTTTCTTAACCTTAACCCAGGTTTCAAGGAAGACCTTGTCCCCGAGCATGACTTCAATATCTTTACGAGCAAGGGTACCAATTTTCTTGAGCATGGAACCTTGTTTACCAATAACAATCCCTTTTTGGCTGTCACGCTCAACCATGATTGTCGCACGAATATGAATCTTATCCGTGTCTTCATCACGCTTCATCTCATCAATGACAACCGCAACAGAGTGTGGAATTTCTTCACGTGTCAACTGAAGGACTTTTTCACGAATCATCTCTGATACCAAGAAACGCTCAGGGTGATCGGTGATTTGGTCCGCTGGGAAATATTGGAACCCTTCCTCAAGGTTATCACTCAAGACATCCACAAGGTGGGAAACATTGTTCCCTTGGAGGGCAGATATCGGAATAATCTCCTTGAAATCCATTTGTGTACGGAAATCGTCAATCTGCTCTAGGAGCTGATCTGGATGGACCTTGTCAATCTTATTGATTACCAAGATAACTGGAACTTTAGCTTGTTTGAGGCGTTCGATAATCATATTATCACCCTTACCACGGGGTTCATCCGCTGGCACCATAAAGAGGACTGTATCAACCTCACGAAGGGTTGAATAAGCAGATTCCACCATAAAATCCCCAAGAGCCGTCTTAGGCTTGTGAATCCCTGGGGTATCGATAAAGACAATCTGTTCCTTATCGGTTGTGTAAATTCCCATAATTTTATTGCGGGTTGTTTGAGCCTTATCACTCATGATAGCAATCTTTTGCCCCATAACATGGTTCAAAAACGTTGATTTTCCTACATTAGGACGGCCGAGAATAGCCACAAATCCTGATTTAAATGTCATATAACTTCTTTCCTATTTCGTTTTAATTGAAAATTAAGTGCCAAATTTTAGGTATGAAAACAATCATCCCCGTAATGACTGCATAACAAGAAACCACTAAAACAGCTCCAGCGGCCATATCCTTGGCATTTTTTGCTAGCATTGAAAAGTGATAATTACTAGCTAAATCGACAACATTTTCAATGGCAGAATTAACAATCTCTAGGGCAATTACGAGAAAAACTGCCATCAAAAGAAAGAGCCATTCTGTCGCAGACACACGGAAAATCAAGCCAGCCAATACCACCAAGATAGCTGAAACCAAGTGCTTGCGCATATTGCGTTCTTCTTTAAAAGCCGTTATTATTCCTGTCAGAGCAAACTCAAAACTAGCTGTAAATTCTCTATTTTTCCACTTTTTTTGTGGATTATTGTCGCGTAAGTCCATAAGCAGTCAAAATTTCTTCCTGTAATCCAAACATTTCCGCTTCTTCTTCTGGGGTGTAATGGTCATAGCCATTGATATGGAGAAAACCGTGAACAGCCAAGAAACCCATCTCACGTTCAAAACTATGTCCATAATCCTCAGCTTGTTCATGAGCCTTATCAACGGAAATAAAGAGTTCACCGATATAACTATCAAACTCTCCCATCATTTCAGCTAATTCAGGATTTTCAGCCAACTCTTCCTCATCAAAGCTAATATCTAATTCAGGCTTATACTCCAAACTAATGACATCCGTTGGACGGTCTGTATCACGATATTCCAAGTTTAGTTCGTGGCTACGTTCGTTGGTTACAAATGTAACAGCCATTTCCTTGTCTTCCTTGCCAAGTTTTTCTGCTGCAAAATCTAGCAACTCCAAGGTTTGTTCTTTTAATTTCTCAGAGACTTGTCCAGTCTCGTCAATCATTTCAATATACATAAGATTCTTTAGAAACGGCTATGCTCATTTCAAGCACAGAACCGCTCGCTTCCTTTCACTAACTCATTAGCTTTTTATAGAAATACTCAAATACATAGAATCCTAACTTTGAGTATTTTTAGTTTAATATTAATCACCTCATTATACCATAAGGACACAGAAAAAGCAGACTTAAGCCTAATTGTCTGCTTTTTGTATGGCCTCTCCGTGAATCGCTTACTTATCCAAACTATCCTTAAGACGTTGAATATGAATGGTTAAATAGACCTGTTCGTCCAAACTCAATTCAAAAGTATAACCTGTCTTAATATAGTTAGCAATCTTTTGGGTACAGATAAAGGATTCTGGATAATTTACCCTAACCTGCTCGTAAAGAAAAGCATCATTTTTACCACCACTAACCCCACTCACAATCCGTTGCGCTAGATAGCGAAGATGTGTAATAAATCGGTTATAAGAGAAACTATCCTCCTCCAAATCACAACCAAAATGAAGACGGACAATGTCACTAATTCCAACCACAATTTGAGTCATCTGTCGGTCTTTTTCATGGAGACCCACATCCTTTTGTGCATTGACAAAATGTAAAGCGACAGAGGCAGCCTCATCATCTGCCAATTTAACTTCTAAATCCTTGGCAATCAAACGAAGAGCTTGTTTTCCAATCTCATACTCCCGAGGGTAAAATTTTCGAACCTCCCAAGCCAAGGGATTCTGCAAAGAAACACCTTCTCTACTTCTTTCAATAGCGTAATGTAGGTGGTCAGCAAGGGCGATGAAAAAAGAGGGATCAAACTTGGTTTGCAAGACAGCCTCAGCAAAAGTAAGGATATTCAAAAAGACCTGCATTTCACCATCAGGTAAATTGACATAAACACGAGACCATTCCTCTACTGCCTCTGTATTTTCCAAAACAAAAGTCTTTTCAATCTTTTCCTTATCAACAAGGTCTCCGACCTTCTTTTGAAAGCCTAGTCCCTTACCCATGACAATGTATTCCACATTATTATCCAAAGCTTGGACAACATTGTTGTTTAAAATCTTTTCAATCTGCATCATGATCCCTCATTAAAAAAGCGCTTACTTTATTTTACCAAATTTTTAATGAGAAACCTACTTACTACAAACTAAAAGTGCTGGCCTGACCAACACTTTTTACTTATAGTTCTGTTCGATTTTCGATAGCTCTTAGCAAGGTCACTTCATCAGCATACTCAATGTCAGAACCGACTGCCAAACCACGCGCTAAACGAGTCACTTTGATTCCTGCAGGTTTAAGGACACGCGAAATATACATAGACGTCGCCTCACCATCTGCTGTTGCATTAGTGGCAATAATAATCTCGTCAACCTCGCTGTCCATAAGGCGGGTAATCAAACTTTTCAGGTTAATATCGTCTGGTCCAACACCATTCATAGGGGAGATAAGCCCTTGAAGCACATGGTAGAGACCACGGTATTCCTGAATCTTTTCCATAGCTGAAACATCTTTGGAATCTTCAACAACCAAAATCTTAGTACGATCTCTGGTTTCATCGGTACAAATATTACATGGATCATCATCTGTCAAACGACCACAGACCGAACAATAAGTCAATTCACGTTTTGCTGCCAAGAGGTTTTTTGCGAAATCATTGACATCTTCATCAGACATACTAATGGTATAAAAAGCTAGGCGTGTCGCTGTTTTAGCCCCAATTCCAGGGAGTTTTGAAAAACTATCAATCAGCTTCGCAATTGGAGTAGGATAAAGCATGAAGGCCTCCATTTCTCTATATTTTTTATTTCTTATCTTTTATCACTGTCATGGATAAGTCTTTAGCCAAGAATAAACACTCAAACACTATATCACAGAAAAATCCCTCGTGCAAGGCACAAGAGATTTTCATTGTTTAGTGAGTATTTTGATAAAGCTCCATAATAGCTTTGACTGCATTTTGATGGGCCTTACTCTTCCAATCTAGAGCATGAGGATACATAATCCCAACTGCCAACTTCGTACCATCTTTGGCGGTCGCATAGGCCACGGCATTAAGGTTAACCGTTGTTACAGAGTTACCAGAAGCATCTGTCGCATAGGTTTCGGCTGTCCCTGTTTTACCACTGATTGGAATGATAGAACTTGCCATAGCTTTACCAGTCGCAAGGCTAGATCCTGAATTAACGACATCATTAAAGCCTTGTTGAACAATACCCATCTGCTCAGAATCGAGAGGTAAGGTATTTAATACACGTGTATCTACCGTTGAGGCTAGAGTTCCGAGACTACCATTAGATCCTGCATCGTAGATACCTCCAACGATATGAGGGGCTACACGTTTACCACCATTGGCAATTGAAGCAACATACTGAGCTAGCTGAATGGTTGTATAAGAATCGTACTGACCAAAGGCCTCTGTCAAAACGTTGGCTACATTGTAATTCTTAGAAATGTAACCTTCTGATTCTCCAGGTAAATCAAGTCCTGTAGACACCCCCATACCAAAATCAGCATAGGTATCACGAAGTGTCGTCATGGCCTTATCCATATTATCAGTCGACAAGGCCATGCCTGGAACATACTGTTGGCCAAGTAGTTTGATAGCAATCTGTACCATATAGGTATTTGATGAGTATTCTAGAGCCTGTGTCGCGGTAATAGCACGGCTACCTTGGTCTGTAAACCAAGATGTGATAGGGGCTGAACCGGCAATGTTGATTGGTTGGTCAGTCAAGACCTGGTTCCCATAGATAGCACCTGAACGCCAACCAGCAGTTAAGGTCGCTCCCTTAACAACCGATCCTGGAATGAAGACATCAGTGATTGTTCCTAAGGCGTTTGCTTTAAAATCTTGTGCTCCTTGCTCGTGTTTTTGCCCTGCCATAGCAAGTACAGCACCAGTGTCAGCATTCATAACCACTGCATACATTCCTTCAGAATAGGTTGCTTTATTCTCTGAAATTTCTGAAGAAAGCTGTTGACCTAGGATATCTTCAACTCCTTTTTGGAAATCAAGGTCGATGGTCAACTGCAGATTGTTCCCCTTGCTTCCCTTTTGAGTGATTTTATCACTAGCAACTTCGCCTTCCTTGTCTACTGTAATCTCACGAACAGTATGTTTTCCTTGTAGTTTCTCCTCGTATTCTTTTTCTAGATAGGACGTTCCTACACGGTCATTAAGAGCATACCCTTTTTTGAGGTATTCCTTGGCATCTTCTTGTGGCAAACCTGCTTCTGAACTTGAGACTTTCCCGATGAGAGGTGACAAGGCTGAATCAACCGTATGACGTTCCCAATCCTTAGCAACCGTAATACCATTGAGTTCCTTCTGTTTAGCTGCTACAATCGCAATTTGTTCAGGTGTCAAGTCTCCTGTTTTCAATGTGACTGTTGAGAAATTAGACACAGCATTCATCTGTGAGTAAATGTAGACAATCTTAAGCTCATCCTCAGTGTAATCCACTGCTTCATCAGGAACGGCATCAACAGCATTGTTGTAAATAGTAGCTTCAGCTAATTTATTACCAAACTTATCTGTTTTCTTGTCCTTTGGAAGATCATTAACCACACGTTTGTAGGTGGCAGAATCCGCTAGATAGAAATCGCGTTTCTGGCGTGCTGTTACCTTCGTCTCCGTTAGTGTTACCATGGTCGCTAACTTTTCAGCGACCCTCTTCATAGTATCTGATGACACCAAATTGCTACGTGTAAAGGTGATAACGTCCTTACTCTGGTTGGTTGTAAGAGCGACCCCCTTGGCATCAAAGATTTGCCCACGTTCGCTTGCAATTCTAACCGTATACTTGGAGTTATCCTCTAATTTCTTAGTATAAAACGATTTGTTATAAACCTGCATATAGGTCAAACGTGCAAAAAGCAACAAAAAAAGGACAAAGACTACACCAAAAAGCAAGTAAACACGACGTGAAATGTTTACTGGCTTTCTAGGTTTATTCGCTCGTTTTTCTTTTTGTTTTTGGCGCCGTTTTTCCCATTTTTGACTGAGTTTTTTCGAAAATGATGTCACTTTTTTTCCTCTATGTTCTCATAAAAATTCTCTTTTATTTTATCACAAATAAGCTTCAGCAATCTTAAAAAAATGTCGAAATCTAAAAAAACTTGCCTCAATATAAGACACGTTTTTTAGATTATAATGATAACTTTTTCATCCAGCTAGGAATGGCTTTACTGATATGTGTCGGCAAAACCACATAGGCATTTTTAGCCAGATCATCAGCGATAGCTGAGTGAAGCCAGGTAGCCACTGTGACAGCCTTATAGCGATCAATTGGAGGAAACTGGGCCAGAAAACCAGTAATCATACCAGCCAAGGTATCTCCCATTCCTCCTGTGGCTTGATAAGGCCCACCAACTTCTAAATGAGCTACTTTTTCACCCTGATAGACAGCCGTCTTGTGACTCTTGGCAACCAGGATTGTCCCAGCTTGGAACTCACCTAAGGCTTTTTGAGTGTTGGAAACTGTCTGCTCTGGAATCCTAAAACCAGACAAGCGTTCCCATTCTTTTTGATGTGGGGTGAGAGTAAGGTGACAATCTGGTAAGTTCTTCTTATTCTTCTTAGCCAAAAGATTGAGAGCTGAACCATCAACAACCAAATTTTGATCTGCCCTAATATTTGCCAGAACCAAGCCCATAGCCTGACTAGCTGCACCATCTTCACCTAGGCCAGAACCGATTAATACCACATCAGCTGCCCTAAGATTCTCAAGAAATCTTTCAGTCTCTCTAAGGTCAAAAGCCATGGCTTCAGGGAGATGAGCATGAAGGGCTGTGATATTTTCACGATCCGTAGCCACTGTGACCAAGCCTGCCCCACTATTGACACAAGCTATGGCAGCCATAATGATGGCACCACCATAAGGATAAAGCCCACCAACTAAAAGCACTCGACCGTAAGAACCCTTGTGAGACTCTCTCAAGCGAGGTGTTATCACTTGCCTAGCTAAATCGTCATCAACTTTCATAAACTATCCTTTCGCACTACGAAGAGCAGCTTGATAGGTCTGTTCCATCAACATAGTAATAGTCATAGGGCCTACACCACCTGGAACAGGCGTGATCATGCCAACCTTATCTTTCACTTGATCAAAATCAACGTCACCACAAAGTTTGCCTTCTTCATCACGGTTGATTCCTACATCAATGACAACAGCACCCTCTTTGACATAGTCTTCCGTTACAAATTTTGCACGTCCAATAGCTACAATCAAGACATCTGCCTTGCTACAAACCTTAGCCAAATGCGGTGTTCGTGAGTGGGTCAAGGTAACTGTAGCATTCTTTTCTAGAAGAAGCTGAGCCATAGGTTTACCAACAATATTACTACGTCCGATAATAACTGCTGTCTTACCTTCCAATTCAACATTGTACTCACGAAGGATTTCCATAATCCCAGCCGGTGTACAAGGCACCATTTGACGGCGACCATTCCAGAGATTACCAGTATTCATAGGATGGAAACCATCGACATCTTTTTTAGGATCAATAGCCAAAAGAATACGCATTTCATTAATATGATTCGGCAGTGGCAACTGAACCAAGATACCATGGAAAAGTGGATCCTGATTATAGCGCTCAATAACTTCAATCAACTCTTCCTCACTAATACTCTCAGAAAGATTGACCGTCTGACTATGGAAGCCAGCCTTTTTAGCAGCACGTTCCTTATTACGCACATAAACCTGACTGGCAGGGTTATCACCGACCATGATTACCACGAGTCCTGGCACAATCCATTCCTTTTCTTTTAGACGTGCTACCTTATCATGCAATTGATCCTGCATTTTAGCAGCTAGGGCCTTACCATCCATTATTATCGCCATGGGTGTTCTCCAATACATACTTTTTTTCAATTATACCATAGTGAGGACTCTTTGTGACTAAATTTTCTAAATTTTCAAAAAGACGTTTCAAATGAAAACTAAAAAAGCTGGAATTGCCTTCCAACTTCTTCTGATTATCTTTCGTGACTAATCCACAAAATCATTTTGCTGACTCCAACCCTTAATAACCTTCAAGGTCTTCTGCTGGTATTTGCCACTTTCATACATGTGATCTGCACCTGTTAAGGAAACGAGAACAGAATCACGGTAGTTCTTAGCTGTTCTTCTAGCAATATTAGGATGAGTCATCTTATCCTTGGTTCCTGAAATGACGAGAACAGGACATAAAATGTTACTAAAATCCACATAAGCTGCCTTTGTCTTATCAAACCAATGAAGAGCCATCTGAGTATAAACTTTTCCTGATTCAGGAACCAGACCGGCAAAAACTTCCTCTTTCAAAGCTTCCTCTTGTTCATTCATGCAAAACTTGAAAAACTCCTTTTTATAAGGGGGCATGGCTTTTTTCCAAAAACCCCAGCGTAAAAAGTGTTTGCCAAAACAAGCTAACATGGTTGGATAAAAGGCATAAATATCTGCTGTCGGAGCAGGTCCCATGAGAATCATACCAGCAACTTCTGTCTTTTCAGCAACCATTTGAGCCACCAGACAGCCTAAAGAGTGCCCCAAAATGAGTGGTGGTTGGTCTAGACTTTCAATCAAAGCCACTAAATCATCTCGATAGTCCTGCAAGGTAACAGTCCCAACTTTATCTAGGCACTCTTGATAAGGTAGGTCATGGTAACGAAAGCTAGGTGTATGCACCTTGTATCCCATTTGATGTAGACCTGTCGCAAATTCTCCCCAAACATTGCCATCACACCAGGTCCCATGAATTAGGACAATCTCTCTGTTCAAAACCATTCCTTATACATCTCCCTTTTTTGTTAAAAAATTAGATTATTTATCTATCTTATAGTATCATACTTCCAACCTACATACCTTTATACATTTCTTACAATCGTAAGAAAATGGTCTCTTAAATGAATAAGAGACCATTTTTCTATATATTATTAGTGATTATCCTTATGCATTTCTTCCTTAACCGGACAAGAACACTCACAATCGCCACAAGAACCTTTTCCTTTGATATAGTGACGGATGCCAAGACCAGCCAAAGCAAAAATAATGAAGGCAATGATAAACGTTGACATAACAATTCCTCCTAAACCTAAATATGGGCTTCTTGAAGATTCTCTAAGCTAATGATTTGATCCTTAATCTGACGTGGTTTACGAACCACAAAATAAATCATGGTCACTAACAGCAAGAAAGCAACAAAAGTCCAAATTGTCATTGACTTGCCGTATAGGATAACTTGGCCAAACTGATAAAGAATTAAACTCACACAATAAGCTAGGCCTGTTTGAAAACCGATAGCACCAACCGTCCATTTAAGATTGGCCATTTCACGCTTAATAGCTCCAATAGCCGCAAAACATGGGGCACAAAGTAAATTAAAGACTAAGAAGGAATAAGCTGCTAGGGAAGAATAATCTCCTCGCAGAGCCTCAGCTAAACCAGCTTCACTGCTATTATGATAGAGAATACCAAAGGTGGCAACAACAGTCTCCTTGGCAGCTAAGCCTGTAAGAGCCGCAACTGTTGCTTTCCAATTTCCAAATCCAAGCGGATCAAAAATCCAAGACAAACTCCTACCGAGAGTCGCCAAAATGCTGGCTTCCGTATCTACCGTATGTAGCGTAAAGTTGTAGTTAGACATAAACCAGATAAGAACTGTCAAACTGAAAATGATGGTTCCCGCACGTTTGACAAAACTCATAGCCTTACCAAAGGCATAGCGCAAAACTGACATGGCTTTAGGCCAATGGTAAGCAGGCAATTCCATTATAAACGGACTGGTTAGGCCACCCAAAAAACTCGTCTTTTTGAGGGCAATACCTGATAAGATAATGGTAGCCATCCCAATAAAATAAGTACTTGGTGCTACTAATGAGTTACTAGGGAAGAAAGCTCCAGCAATCAAGGCAATTATTTCCAACTTGGCCGAACAAGGCATGAAGGTTGCCGTCATAATGGTAATGCGACGGTCCCTTTCATTTTCAATAGTTCGACTAGACATAACCGCTGGAACCCCGCAACCTGTCGAAATCAACATGGGAATAAAGGATTTTCCAGAAAGCCCAAAACGTCGGAAAATACGGTCCATAACAAAGGCAATACGACTCATATATCCAATGTCCTCAAGCACACCCAAACAGATAAAGAGCACAAAAATTTGAGGAAGGAATCCTAGTACTGTCCCAATCCCAGCGACGATACCATCAATAATCAAAGACTTAAGCCAGTCCTGAACTTGAAGAAAGTCAAGACCAGAAGTTACCAAATCTGGCACATACTTACCAAAAAGCACATCGTTAGCCCAGTCTGTCCACATGGTTCCAACAGTTTGGATAGATAAGAAATAAACCAAATACATAACTGCTGCGAAAATTGGTAAAGCCAAAATACGGTTGGTAACAATCCTATCAATCTTATCTGACAAGGTCAGGGCAAAATCTTCCGTATGACTTTGAGCCATCTGACAAACACGTTCAATAAAGGCATAACGCTCATTAATGACAATTGACTCCGAATCTTCTGTGAAAATTTCCTCAGTGATACGAATGATATCTTTGATTTCTTTTCGTTGGAATGGGGACAAGTCTAGCTCAGCCTCAACTAAAGCATCGTGTTCAAAGAGTTTAATGGCATAAAAACGCGCAGACCTTTGTGGCACCGAATTTCCCAAGACTTCCAAAATTTGTGAGATGGCAGCTTCTAACTTATCGTCATAAATTGGAAAGGCAATGTCACCGACTGTAGAAGTCGTCGTATGAGCTGCCTTCTTCACTGCCTGATCGACACCAGTTTGTTTGAGAGCACTAGTAGCTACTACTGGGACGCCTAGATGATAAGATAATTTATCAATATTTATCTGTTTTCCCTGAGCCTCCAAAACATCACTCATGTTAAGTGCTAAAGTGACTGGAATACCTGTCTCAATCAACTGCGTTGTCAGATAAAGGTTACGCTCCAAATTAGTCGCATCAACCACATTTAGAATACTTTCGGCCCTTTGGCTCAACAAATAGTCACGCGCTACCTTTTCTTCAGGGCTATAGGGTGACATTGAGTAAATCCCTGGTAAATCCTGGATTTCTAAATCCTTATTCTTTTTGACCAGACCACTTTTTCGTTCTACAGTAACACCCGGCCAGTTACCAACACGCTGATTGGTCCCTGTTATCAGGTTGAATAAACTGGTTTTACCACTATTAGGATTACCTATTAATGCAATTTCTGTCATTTTTCCTCTTCCTCGTCCAGCATGACCACACTAATCATTTGCGCTTCCGACTTGCGTAGGGTTAATTCATACCCTCTCAAGCTAATTTCTAGAGGATCTCCCAAAGGGGCTACCTTACGCAATAAGACCCGAGTACGCTTTGTAATTCCCATATCCATAAGACGCCGTTTGCTCTCATTTGCTGAAAAAATATCCGTAACGATAGCCGAACGTCCAACTGGTAATTCAGAAAGAGGTATCTTTTCCTGATCTTCCTCTGCAGGTGCCAAATCAATCTTATCTAGAATCGAAGCATCAAAGGCTAAGCGACTCCCCTTTACGATAATAATAGCACTGTTCTTGGTCTTAGTTACCACCTCAATAGTTTCACCGGCAGCCAACCCTAGGTTAGATAAGTGTAAAAGACTATCCTTAGGGAGGTTAATGCCAAGAATCCGGTAAGGTGTTTTTAAGGCCGCATCATATATGAGCATATTTCTTGACCTACTTTATTATTTTTGATACGGCATCATTATAGCATACTTATCCATCTTTTCCGCAATATTATCCTAAACAAGAATGATTCTAGAAAAGTAGAACGCAAAAAGAAAAGGCCGGAAAAGTTCCAGCCTTCACAAACAATGTATACATACTTAATGAATATCTTACAAAACCTTACTCAAGAAATCCTTGGTACGATCTTCCTTAGTATTGTCGAAAATCTCTTGTGGTGTACCTTCTTCGACAATAACACCGCCATCCATAAAGATGACACGATCTGCCACTTCATATGCAAAGCCCATTTCGTGGGTAACGATTGCCATTGTCATCCCTGACTTAGCAAGGTCCTGCATAACTGCAAGAACTTCACCAACCATTTCTGGGTCAAGGGCTGAGGTTGGTTCGTCAAACAAGAGAACATCTGGATCCATAGCCAAACCACGTGCGATAGCAATACGTTGTTGTTGACCACCTGATAGACTTGTTGGGTAGGCATCTGCCTTATCTTTCAAGCCAACCTTTTCTAAAAGTTCCATGGCTTTTGCTTCTGCATCAGCTTTAGAAACACCCTTAGTCTTAATTGGTGACAAAGTGATATTTTCTTTAACGGTCATGTTCGGGAAGAGGTTAAACTGTTGGAAAACCATTCCCATTTTTTCACGCATTTTGAAAATGTCGTTATTCTTATCTGTAATATCCACACCTTCAAAAGAAATAACGCCTTTTGTAGGTTTCTCAAGCAAGTTCATTGAGCGTAGGAAGGTTGATTTTCCTGATCCTGAAGGACCAATGATAACCACTACTTCACCCTTTTTAATATCTAGATCAATCCCTTTGAGAACTTCATTCTTACCAAAATACTTGTGAAGATTTTTAATCTCAATAATTGTTTCTGCCATTATTTACGTCCCTCCCCAAGTCGTTGTTCCATTTGTTTCAAGAGTGCCGTCATAGCTGTTGTCACAATCAAATAATAGAAGGCTGCGAACAAGAGCGGCGTCAAAGTCAAGTAGGTCGTTGTTGCAACAGTTTGTGCACCATTCCACAATTCCATAACCCCGATAGTTTGTAAGAGCGAACTATCCTTGATAATAGTGACAAACTCGTTACCCAAGGCAGGCAAGATATTTTTAATAGCTTGAGGCAAGACCACATAACGCATGGTATTCCATGGACGGATACCAAGTGAGTAGGCTGCTTCAATCTGACCTTTAGGAATAGACTCGATACCTGCACGTACACTCTCAGAAATATAAGCACCACTGTTCAAAGAAAGGACGATAATACCCGGAACGATACGTGACAAATCAAGATTCAAAATGCCAAACTGCACAGTTGGAAGGTTCATGTCGATGAGGTTAAAAGCAATCATAATCTGCACAACCATAGGAGTCCCACGGAAAACCCAAACATAAAGGCTTACCAACCACTCCAAAGGTTTGATTCCAGAACGCTTGGCCAAGGATACCAAAACCCCAAGAATGGTTCCGAAGAAGACCACGCAGACCGAAATCATAATTGTTACTAAGACACCATAGTTAAAGTAAGACCAAAACTGTGGTAGAAATGAAAAATTCATCTAGATACTCCTTACTAATATTCTTCAATATTATATCAGAAGACTGTATAAAAATAAAGTATTTTCTTATAAATGCGATATTTCAGTATAAAAACTAAGTTATAGACATCGCTATCAAATCTCTCAAGCAAGACACCTCAAGTCCTCCTAAGATGACATCTTCCCAAAAGGTTTGTCAATGATTTGAAATACTGCCTATTTTGGTAACCCATACAAGCATTAGCCTATGCTTTCATCCTGATAAAAATGCCTGAAACTATCGAGTTTCAGGCATTTTGAGTTTTTGGAACCTTGTAAAGTCCCCAAATGATTTATTAGTAAAGCAAATCGTAGATTTCCATTGCAATCAAGTCGATGCTATCAAATGAATAAGATTCACGTGCTTCAACGTCACGCAATGTAAAAACTGGACCATTTTCAGGATCGTTGCTAAATGATACTTCGGCAACAACCACTCCTTCACGTTCAAAATTACGTTTCAAATTACCACCATCAGCCGCCATCATTTCAAGACGGTTAATGATTCTCACCAAATGTGATTCCATGTTATTTCTCCTATTAATTGTGTATTTCTTACTTATTTTATCACACTTATAGGAAAAATGGGGGAATTTTAAATATTTTTCAAGGAATTGTACATAATGGCCTTAATAGAATGCATACGATTCTCAGCTTCTTGGAAGATGATGTCACTGTATTTTTGGAAGACTTGATCTGTAATTTCTAACTCTGCCAAACCATATTTATCATAGATTTCTTTCCCAATTTGGGTATTGAGATCATGAAAGGCTGGGAGACAATGCATAACGATAACATCTGGATTTTCTGTCTTGGCTAGTAGGTCTGCATTAATTTGATAAGGCAAGAGTAAATCAATACGAGATTTAAAATCTACCTCTTCACCCATAGATACCCAGACATCCGTATAAAGCATATCAACTCCCTTGACCTCTGAAATATCATCTGTAATGGTTAAGTCGGCACCATTATTATGTTTCTGAGCTAAGGCTACAATCTCATCTTCGGGTTGCAGCACCTCTGGAGCAATAATCTTGACATTAACGCCTAAAATAGCCGAAGTGACCAAAAGTGAGTTGGCCATATTATTTCTACCATCTCCAATATAGGCGATAGTCAAGCCTTCCAAACTAACAAAATGCTCCTTCAAAGTCATGAAATCCGCAATCATTTGCGTTGGATGCCAGGTATCCGTCAAACCATTCCAGACTGGAACACCTGAGTACTTAGCCAAATCTTCGACATCTTCTTGCTTAAAACCACGGTATTCAATCCCATCAAACATAGAACCAAGCACCTTGGCTGTATCAACTACAGATTCCTTTTTACCTAACTGAATGTCTCCAGCACCAAGGTAGGTCACATTCATACCTAGGTCCTGACCAGCCACTGTAAAAGCTGAGCGGGTTCTTGTAGATGTTTTTTCAAAAATCAAGGCAATATTTAAGCCATCTAAATATTTATGCGGAATTCTTTCCTTCTTTAACTGTTTAAATTTTATGGATAAATCAATCAACTCCTCGAGTTCCTGCTTAGTAAAGTCGATTTCTTTCAAAAAGGATTTAGCTTGTGTCATAGGTATCTCTCTTTCGTTCTGAATAATATAAAAATATTATATAATATTTATACATTATAAACAAGTGGTTTTGAATTAAAATTCAATATTGGCACTCCTACTAAGAGAGTGCCAAACCTAGATGCTTTTTACTTGCAATCTATCTCCCGCATGCTATAATGGAGTCATAGATTTGACCTTTTTTGACCAAGATTGTTTTCAATAAAGGTCTTTCCCAATTCAGATAGAAAAGAGGTACTGATATGCTCTGTCAAAACTGTAACCTTAATGAAGCTAGTATTCATTTGTATACCAATGTAAACGGTAATCAGCAACAAGTTGACCTCTGTCAAAATTGTTATAAAATCATGAAATCTGACCCAGAGAACCCCCTCAATCAATTCAATCAAACAGGAGGTTCCAACTTCTTCGATGATTTCTTCAGCGACCTAAATAACTTCCGTTCTTCTAACGGCGATCTTCCCAATACACCTCCAACACAAGAAGGTGGTAACCGAGGAAACGGTGGCAATACACAAGGGCCAGGCCGTCCAGGAGGACCACGCCAACAAGCTCCTCAACAGCCACAAGGTCTTCTTGAAGAGTTCGGCATTAACATCACTGACATCGCTCGTCGTGGAGACATTGATCCTGTTATTGGTCGTGACGAGGAAATCATTCGTGTCATCGAAATTCTTAACCGCCGTACCAAGAACAACCCCGTCCTCATCGGTGAACCCGGTGTCGGTAAGACTGCTGTTGTTGAAGGCCTAGCTCAAAAAATCGTTGACGGTAGCGTGCCACAAAAACTCCAAGGCAAACAAGTCATCCGTCTTGATGTGGTCAGCCTGGTTCAAGGGACTGGTATTCGTGGCCAATTTGAAGAACGCATGCAAAAACTCATGGAAGAAATTCGTCAACGTCAGGATGTTATCCTATTTATTGATGAAATCCATGAAATCGTAGGAGCTGGTAATGCTGGTGATGGCAATATGGATGCTGGAAACATCCTAAAACCTGCTCTTGCTCGTGGAGAACTTCAACTGGTCGGAGCAACAACACTCAACGAATACCGCATCATCGAAAAAGATGCCGCCCTAGAGCGTCGTATGCAACCAGTTAAGGTTGACGAACCAACGGTTGAGGAAACTATCACTATTTTGCGTGGTATTCAACCTAAATATCAGGACTACCACCACGTCAAATATACAGACGAAGCTATTACTGCAGCTGCAGAATTGTCCAACCGCTACATTCAAGACCGTTTCTTGCCAGACAAGGCCATCGACCTTCTCGATGAAGCAGGTTCTAAGATGAACTTGACCCTCAACTTTGTTGATCCTAAAGATATCGACAAACGTTTGATTGAGGCTGAAAACCTCAAGGCTCAAGCTACTCGTGACGAAGACTTTGAAAAAGCTGCCTATTTCCGTGATCAAATTGCCAAATACAAGGAAATGCAAAAACAAACCATCAAAGACCAAGATATGCCTGTCATCACAGAAAAACATATCGAAGCCATTGTGGAACAAAAAACCAATATTCCTGTCGGTGATTTGAAAGAAAAAGAACAATCACAACTTCTTAGTCTTGCTGATGATCTTAAATCACATGTTATCGGACAAGATGCCGCAGTTGATAAGATTGCCAAAGCCATCCGTCGTAATCGTGTTGGATTGGGTGCACCAAATCGCCCAATTGGTAGCTTCCTCTTCGTAGGTCCTACAGGAGTCGGTAAAACTGAACTCTCTAAACAATTAGCTATTGAACTCTTTGGTTCAGCTGACAGTATGATTCGTTTCGACATGTCAGAATACATGGAAAAACACGCCGTTGCCAAATTAGTCGGTGCCCCTCCAGGATATGTCGGTTACGACGAAGCTGGTCAGTTAACTGAAAAAGTCCGCCGTAATCCTTATTCACTCATTCTTCTAGATGAGGTTGAAAAAGCTCACCCAGACGTTCTTCACATGTTCCTCCAAGTTCTTGACGACGGTCGCTTGACTGATGGTCAAGGGCGAACTGTAAGTTTCAAGGATACCATCATCATCATGACTTCAAATGCTGGTACAGGTAAAGTAGAAGCTAGCGTTGGCTTTGGAGCTGCCCGTGAAAATCGTACCAATTCTGTGCTTAACCAGCTTGGAGATTTCTTCAGCCCTGAATTCATGAACCGTTTTGACGGTATTATCGAATTCTCTGCCCTTAGCAAGGAAAATCTCCTCACTATCGTGGACCTCATGCTTGATAATGTCAACCAACGCTTGGCTAATAACGGTATCCACCTCAGTGTAACTGAGAAAGTTAAGGAAAAATTGGTTGACCTTGGTTACGATCCTAAGATGGGTGCTCGACCACTACGTCGTACCATCCAAGATCATATTGAAGACGCTATTACTGACTTCTACCTTGAAAATCCAAACGAAAAAGATCTCAAGGCAGTCATGACTTCAAAAGGCCACATCACCATTAAGTCTGCTAAAAAAGCCGAAAAAACTGCTCAGAAAGCTGAGACAGCAAAAGAAACTGATTAAATAAAGAAACCAAGTCGCAATGGCTTGGTTTCTTTATCTTTTCATTTCCTATTTTCAAATTTATCCCTAATTCTGCCTAAATCAATAGGAAAATGAGCAAAATTTTAGTATAATATAGGCAAATAAACGTAAGGAGCAACTCATGAATCCAACATTTGGTGACAAGGTTGAGGGAGCTCATTATCAAACACGTTACGGTGTTTATGCTGTGATTCCTAACCAAGAAAAGACAAAGATTATTTTAGTTCAGGCTCCTAACGGAGCTTGGTTTCTCCCAGGTGGAGAGATCGAAGCAGGCGAGGATCACTATAGCGCATTAGAACGCGAGTTAATTGAAGAACTTGGGTTTACAGCCACTTTAGGCCAGTACTATGGCCAGGCTGATGAATACTTCTATTCAAGCCACCGTGACACTTACTATTACAATCCAGCCTATATTTATGAAGTTGTAGATTTTTCAAAAATTGGCAAACCTCTCGAAGATTTCAATAACCTGGCCTGGTTTCCAATTGATGAAGCCACTGCTAAACTTAAACGTGGCAGTCATAAATGGGGAATCGAACAATGGAAAGCAAACAACACAATAACTGGCAAATCCTAGGAGGAAACTATGAAACTCATTAATACGACCCGTACACACCAAGAACTTGTTCAAAACCAACTAGACAATACGGATGCCTTTCTCGTAGAGACCTACTCTGCTGGGAATACTGATGTTGTCTTTACACAAGCACCTAAGCATTATGAACTCTTGATTTCAAATAAACACCGTGCTGTCAAAGACAATGAATTAGAAGTTATCCGTGAATTCTTCCTCAAACGAAAAATCGACAAGGATATCGTTTTGATGGACAAACTTAGAACAGTACACACTGACAAATTGATTGAGATTTCATTCCCAACAACTGTATAAGACAAAACAAGCAATGGCTAATACCACTGCTTGTTTTTTTGTATGTTACAAAGCTTTCGAAGCTTGATCCAGAACTTCCATAACCTGACGACTATGTTCCAACTGCTTGGCAACACTGTCAAAATCCTTGGTCGCCACCATCTTTTCAAAAGCCACAAATTCATCATGCATACGATGTTGTAGACTATTGAGATTGACGACTCTCTCTTTCTGACCATTGAGGGTGACGCCAATCTCAGGGAGAGTGTTGGTTGCACCAAAAATGGTAATAGCTCCCTTATCTCCTTGAATAGTTGAACGAATCTCGGCACTACAGTCTTTAGCTCCAATGGCAACAGCCTTAAAGTGACCATAGTCCAAAACTAGAATTCCTGACGTATCCACTCCTCGCTCCACATTAGGTAGATATTCCACACGATTAGGCTTACCAAAGAGACCAACCAGGAGATGGATATTATAGATATTAAGATCTCTAAGTGCTCCCCCACCCATTTCAGGGTTGAAGGCAGGAGCAATCTCTCCTCGCTTAAAGGCATCGTAACGTGAAGAATATTGAGAATAATTGATATTCACAATCTTAATATCTCCAATATCAGACAAGGCTTCCTTAATCGCTGTAAAATTAGCCAAATATTGATTGGTAATAGCCTCCATCAAGAGAAGCTCTTTTTCTTGCGCAAGCTTAGCCAGCTCTTCAAACTCTTCCAAATGTAAGGTGAAAGGTTTCTCACAAATAACATGCTTGCCGGCCAAAAGTGCTTTCTTAGCATAATCATAGTGGGTATGGTTGGGCGTTCCCACATAAATCGTATCAACTTCTGGATTGGACAAAATCTCCTCATAATCACTAGTCGCCTGAGCCAAACCATATTGCTTAGCTAATGCTTTAGCTTTGTCAAGTGATCGTGGTGTCGACATGATAGCTTTAAGCTCAATTCCTTCAATAGTAGTTAACACAGGAAGAACCTCTGTCACAATCATTCCTGTACCCAATAGTGCAAGTTTCATCAACTTACCTCCTTAATTTCTAATCTCTCTTTACAATGGTCCAAGCCCATATAGAGACTTATAATGAAAGAGGACTCAAATCGAAGTCCTCTAAAATTTAAGAACGTCCAAGCAGTTTCTTAACTCCTTGAATCGCTTTGTATTTAAGCGGTTGTGGATAATAGCGGAAGGTTCCCATCTTGCGAACAATGTAACCATTAAAGTTTTGTTTAAATCGCAAAACTCCATCTGAACCATCAAAAATCCCCATAATCCCAAGGAAATTATAGAAAGTAATACCACGTTTGATAGCTTGTGTCATCACATACTCTTGCAAGAGCGCTGGCGCATAAAACTTATTAAACTCAGGATAAGATCCACTAAAGAGATAAACAGCTTCTTGAGGGGTATAGACGAAAAGACTTCCAGCCAGAACAATGTCTTCCTGACCATACTTATCGATAAAGGCAGTTGCCTCTCCCTTACGAACATCAAAAGTCTCAAACTGACTTGATAGTTCTCTCAATTGGTTTTGCTTTTTCTCAGACTTTGGATTAGCCTCTAAATCAGCCTGGAGTTTAACAATTCTAGCCCCCAATTTAGCTTGATCACTTTCCAAATGGTCATAGTAATCTTGAAAATTCAGGGTAGCAACCATAAAATCAGCATTGTCACCAAAAGCATCATAAAAGTCTTGATAATAATCCAACGATTTATCACTATACTCACGACGATCAGAGGTCGCTGAAGTGATTTCTTTAAAAATGGATAACTCATCACGTTTCAGTTTTTTTAATTTAATCCCGAACGTTTTGGCTTTTTTAACCAGAGGTTTTCCCTTTTTACTAAAAGATTTGATGAGATCTTTTTCTTCAATCCCTGATAAATCCTTCACATAGTGCCAGTCAGGTTCACCACCAGGATAGCCTGTCTGTAAACCATCAAAGCTATAGCCTAAATCAGTCAATTGACTAATCAATTGCTTCTGCTCATCACTAGTTGGTTCACCATTACTATCAAAAGTTTGATAAGTATCATAAGGTTTGATTAATAGTTCAAGAGAACCATTTTCCTTAGCATAATCCTTCAAACCTTGGTAAAAGTCGCTTAGATGAGCTGTATTTGAGTGAATCGGTCCACAATTCACCTCCATACGAAGCCCACCAGTCATAGGCATGCTGTAGACAATTGCTGAGACTTCTAGCTGGTCTCCTTCTTTCCAAGCGACATAGCTAATGCTAAATCCACGTTTTTCAAGAAGCTTAGCCATTTCCTCAGTTTGCATAAAAGAACGCTCAGACACTTGTTGAGCATGTGTGTTAAATTCTTCTTTAGTTACTTGAATGAAGCTCATTTTTTTCCTTCCTAAAATGGATAAAGTAAATGACGAGTGAGATAAAAAGCAAGATGGCAAGTACTGCCACTAATGGCATTCGGATTGGACGGATATTAAGCAACAAATCTCCACTAACTGCATAAACAATCGATACTGGCGTCACTCCAATAAGTATCGCCAAAATCCTCGTCCTTGTGGGTAAATTCATTTGAACACAAGCATAATTGACCAGAGCTGATGGTATAAATGGAATAGAGAAGGCCAGTGAAATCCCAATAAAGCGATGCTTAAAGTTCTCAATATAGTTTAGAAGTTTCTCCATGCGTTTGGACTTCTCTGGCTTTTCAAGTCTTCTCAGAATTTCAAAACTAGTCAAATTCCCAAAAGTATTACCAATAATATTCATCGGAATCGCAAGCAAAGGGCCATAGAGTAGCCCAACAAAAATACAAAAAATAGAACTTGAAACTCCAGGAATAGCCGATGACAGAATCATGAGACTAAGAAGGATCAGTGCATTTTGGAAATTAGCCTGCTTAAAAACTTCTCTTAAAAAGGCTTGATCATGCTTAGCGTTGGTCCATTCCTTGATTAAGGGGATGAAGTTATTTAAAAGAGGCCATAAGAATACCAGTATTAAACCGGCTATCCCTATAAAAAATAGTCTTTTTTTGGTCATTACATCTCCATAATTTTAATCGCTCCTTTTATTATAACAAAAAAATGCCTTCATTGATTTAGAAAGGCATCTTTTACTGCGATTACTTATTAATCAAATTTGCTTGTGACTTGTTTTCCAAGGCACCATTTTTAAAGTTAAGGGTAAGGCTACCTGTTTCACCCTTCTTAGCAACAAGGTTCGAAGACCAAAGCGCTTGTGTCATTGTTGCATCTGAAGAGACTGCAATCGAATAAACATCAGGTGTACCAAGCGTTTTGACAGCATCGTCATAGCTAGTTCCATTTTTGAGATTTTCGTACATCTTCAGTGTGATTTTAGGATCACGGACGTAAGAAAAGTTTGAAATTGACTTAACCACAGTGCTATTGTTAAAGAGTTTCGCTGTAACAACAACATTGTCATACTGCCAATTATAAACATCAAGCTTAGCATCTCCTGCCTGCTCCTGACTCGTTGATGAAGGTTCACCAAACCAACCCTTCAAGCTATCAAGATTTGAGCCTCCTGAAAATTCCTGAGAAGCATTTGCCATGGTAATCTTATCAAAGTTCTGGCGAACATTCCCATGCTTAACGGTTAAAATCTTAGAGGCTTCATTATCCAAAGATCCCTTCGTCTCTGTCTTAGACGAAGATTTTCCACAAGCAGCTAGAGTAAAAAGTGAGAGACCTAAAACGGTCAAAGACAAAAGTTTTTTCATAATAAATTCCTATATATACAAATAAAAGGCTGACGCCTCTGGTTTTTATGGAGCCGGTGGGAGTCGAACCCACGTCCAAACACCTGCCAACATATTCGTCTACAACCATAGGTTATGTCTTTCATTTAACAGATAGACGACACATAACTCAAGCCTTCTATCTGCGAGCCTATAAATCTCTTTTCAACCAGCTAGGCAATGGTCAAACGTAGCTTATAAATCAATAAAACCTCTAAACAAACATAAGCAATCTGCTAGAAGTCACGCGAGCAGGTGTTTAGGCTGCTACAGCGTAAGAATTAGTATTTTTTGCAGTTATATTTAACTGAGCGTTTACGTCGCCACACGAGTCGCAGAATATGCCTCATAATGCCTGTCGAATCCGTAACGACCCCAATATGAGATACTGAGTATTATAGCAAATTTTTTAATAAATTGCAAAAGATTAGCCAAACTCTCTCCCCAATAAATCAACTATGGAGAGGTTAATACGTTAGTTTTCTTTGATTTTAGGACAAGCTAAAAGCTTTTTTCTGTATGCTTGTCTTTTCCCTTTCAATGATAAAAGATTTTATGAAATACTTTCACTAAAACTTACCGACTAAAAAACGTTGAGAGAACTAATCTTTCAACGTTTTTCTTTTTGCACCCTAAGGGAATCGAACCCCTATCTCAAGAACCGGAATCTTACGTGATATCCATTACACTAAGGGTGCTAACAGTATACTATTATAGCATACTCTAAAATAGAAAAAAAGACATGTTTCCATGCCTCTTTTTTTATCTTACAATTCGATATCTCCGAAAAGATCCGCCATTGAGAATCCAGATTGAGTTTCTGGAAGTTCGTAATCACGTTTTTCTTGACGTTTTGGACGACGTGGACGTGATTGACGTTTTTCGTTGTTTTCACCTTCAGCGTTAGCTGGACGTTCTTCAAGAGCTTTGATAGAAAGTGATACACGTTCTGCATCAGCGTTTACTTCAAGAACTTTAACAGTAACGTCTTGACCTACTGAAAGAACATCTTTTGGATTTTCAACACGTTTGTGTGAAATTTGTGAGATGTGAACAAGTCCATCGATACCTGGCAATACTTCAACGAAAGCACCGAAGTCAGTCAAGCGTTTAACTTTACCTTCGATAACATCACCAGCAGCAAGTTTTTGTTCAACGCCATCCCATGGTCCAGGTGTTGTTGCTTTAAGTGAAAGTGATACACGTCCTGCTTCTTCGTCGATAGCAAGAACTTTAACTTCAACTTCATCACCTACAGATACAACTGATTTAGGTGAAACGTTACGTTCGTGAGACAATTCAGTCACGTGAACAAGTCCGTCAACACCACCAAGGTCGATGAAAGCACCGAAGCTTGTCAAACGAGCAACTTTACCAGTTACGATTGAACCAACTTCAAGTTTAGAGAAGACTTCTTTACGAGCTTCTGCAGCTTCTGCTTCAACAACTTCACGACGTGAAAGGATGAAACGGTTTTCAGCTGGATCAACTTCTTTAATTTTAGCGTCAAATTCTTGACCTACAAATTGTTCAGTGTTACGAACAAAACGAGTATCGATCATTGAAGCTGGAATAAATCCACGAAGACCTTCAAATTCAACAGAAAGTCCGCCTTTAACAGCGCGTGTTCCTTTAACAGTAACAACTTCTTCTTCACGACCAACAAGTTTATCCCAAGCTTTGCGAGCTTCCAAGCGTTTTTTAGATACAAGGTAAGTTACAGTATCAGTATCTTTACCAACAACTTGACGAAGAACAAGCACTTCAAGTGTTTCACCAACTTTAACAAGGTCTGCAACGTTTGCGTCACGGTCGTTTGTCAATTCACGACGTGTCAAAACACCTTCGATACCAGTTCCTTCGATAACAACATTTGCTTGATCATTATCTACTGAGATAACTTCAGCTGTTACAACGTCACCTGTGTTAACTTCGCTAACACTGTTTAGCAATTCTTCAAATTCGTTCATTCTAAAAAGATCCTCCAACAAGAGCCAGCCAATTCTGACCCTTGATAACAATATATTTTTAAAGGTACCCGCAAAGACAATGGTTAACATAGACGGTGCCAATGCACCCGATACCTTTTACTGGGGTAGCTGGATTCGAACCAACGCATGAGGGAGTCAAAGTCCCTTGCCTTACCGCTTGGCTATACCCCAATAGCAAAATGCTATAAAAAAACATCTAAGTACTTGATATCGACTATCCCGATTCAGTTTCTTAGACATGGAGAGAGAGGGATTCGAACCCCCGAACCCGAAGGAGCGGATTTACAGTCCGCCGCGTTTAGCCTCTTCGCTATCTCTCCTTAAGAACAAGAAATAGTATATCACAGTTTCTTGACCAAAGCAAGCCTTTACTTTGGATTTTAATGATTAAGATTGTACGATTCAATAATGGCAGCTACTGCATCATCCATTTTTTTGTGGAAACCTGCAACATTTTCCTTGTCAACAACGGCAAACTTACCATCAATTTCCACAATTTGTCCAATCACTTTCTTGCCAACAAGAAGTTCAAAACCTTCGATGGTTGCTTTGTTGACGACTACTTTAGCATCATTAATTTGGATTTCAATTTTTTTATCTTTTTTACTCATAGATTTATACCCGATCCTTGGCTCGAGCCATCCTTTCTTAATGTATCTTCTTAATTCTACCGAAAAAGAAAAAAGCTTGCAAGAGCAAGCCTTAAAATAATCGTTTATCTATTAGGAATTAGTCAACTTTGACAATCCATCCTTCTGGTGCTTCAACATCACCAAATTGGATACCTGTCAACTCATCATAAAGTTTACGTGTTACAGGACCTACTTCTGTTTCTGAGTAGAAGACATGGAAGTCATCACCATGTTGTACCCCACCAATTGGTGAGATAACGGCAGCTGTACCACAGGCACCTGCTTCGACAAATTTATCCAATTCAGAAATCTTAACATCACCTTGGATAGCTTTCATGCCAAAGCGATTTTCAGCCAAGTAAAGCAATGAGAACTTAGTGATAGATGGCAAGATAGATGGGCTGAGTGGTGTAACGAATTCGTTATCGGCTGTGATACCAAAGAAGTTTGCAGAACCCACTTCTTCAATCTTAGTGTGAGTTGCTGGATCAAGGTAGATCACATCTGAGAAGTTACGATCATGTGCAATCTTACCTGGCAACATACTTGCTGCGTAGTTACCACCCACCTTAGCAGCACCTGTACCATGTGGAGCAGCACGGTCATAATCATCTTGGATAAGGAAGTTTGTTGGAGCCAAACCACCTTTGAAGTAGTTACCTACTGGCATAGCAAAAATGGTAAAGATATACTCATCTGCTGGATGCACACCAATGATATCACCAACCCCAATCAACAATGGACGGAGATAAAGTGTTGCACCTGTACCATATGGTGGAACATATTCTTCATTTGCACGTACAACTTGTTTACATGCATCTACAAATTTGTCAACGGGAACTTGTGGCATCAAAAGACGATCCGCAGTACGTTGCAAACGTTTAGCATTTTCATCTGGACGGAACAATTGAATAGAGCCATCTTTAGTACGGTAAGCCTTGAGGCCTTCAAAAGCTTCTTGACCATAGTGAAGGGCTGGAGATGCTTCTGAAATATGCAAAGTCGCATCCTCAGTCAATTGCCCCTCATCCCATTTACCGTCTTTGTAATATGAGATATAACGGAATGGAAGTTTACTGTAATTAAATCCTAGATTTTCCCAGTCTAAATCAACTGTCATGTGTATATCCTCTTTTCTGTTACTATGTGCTTTCTAGTATAGTCCTTTTCATTGAAAATTTCAAGGTTATGTTGCAAAATTCTGACAATTCTTTTTAAAACACTTATTTTGCCCATCAAAGAAAAAAACTCTGCCCTCTAATAAGAGAACAAAGCTTTCTTATCTTTATCTTTCAATAATCTTGGCAGAAAAGACTTCTTTGTCTGCTAATCCTTCAATGAAGCTACCGTTGCTAGTACGGTCTGAAAGATTTAGAAGGGACAAGTCAACCTCTGCCGTTTCACCTGTTGTAGCTGTTACAAGCAAGGTCTGAGGAGTCTCTTCCACTGGTGTTGCTAGAAGATCTATCTCGCCACCAGCATTTTCCGTAAAGACTGGACCCGCAGTGAAGACACGGTGTGGTTTCGTCTTAAGCTCACGAAGAACTTGGAGACCTCGACCAGCTCGCTTAGCCTGTGGAATATCTGCTGTAGCTACACGTTTGAGACTAGCTCTTTGTGTCAGAAGGTAGAAACTTTGAGTATTTGCTACAAAAACAGCCTGAACGGTATCATCATCCTTAAGATTGATTGTCTTAACACCTGCTGCCTTGGCACCAACTACTGGCACTTCGTCCGCGTTAAAGCGAAGGGCATAACCCTTTTGAGTGATAATCATGATATCATCCAATTGAATTGGCGTAACCGTAACAATAAAATCACTATCATCCTTGAGTTTAGCGTATTTAACCGACTTAGACTTGTAGGTACGCCATGGCGTAAATTCCTTGCGTTCGAAACGTTTAATCTGACCCAGCTTGGTAGCTGCTAGGTAAGTACCTGTTTCAAAATCATCCAGGATTTCTGCGTAAAGCACTTCTTCATCCTTAGATAAATTGGTGATAGTTTGTGATAAATGCTCTCCCAAATCCTTCCAACGAATGTCTGGTAACTCATGGATTGGACGATAAATCACATTGGCCTGATTAGTGAAAATCAAGAGGTGTTGTGTCGTCTTAGCTTGCTGAACCAAAATCAAATCATCATCATCACGTTTTCCGACTTCGTCAATCGTTGAAGCATTGAAAGAACGTGGGCTTGTACGTTTGACATAACCACCACGAGTGATGCTGACATAGGTTTCTTCTTCAACAATCAAACTTGCAGTATCAATTTCAATGGTCTTGGTTTCTGCTTGCAACTCTGAACGACGGTCATTACCGAATTTCTTCTTAATGTCACGGAGTTCACGTTTCATGACATTAAACATGGTACGCTCATCACCAATGATAGCAGCCAAGGTCGCAATCTGCTCACGTAAATCAGCTTCCTCATTTTGGAGGGTGACGATATCCGTATTGGTCAAACGATAAAGTTGCAAGGTCACGATAGCTTCGGCCTGTTCTTCTGAAAAATCATAGCTGACCTTAAGATTTTCCTTAGCATCAGCCTTATTTTCAGAAGCTCGGATAAGAGCGATAACCTCATCCAAAATAGAAATAACACGGATCAAACCTTCGACAATATGAAGACGTTTTTCAGCTTTTTCCTTGTCAAATTTTGAACGAGCAACAATAATATCACGACGGTGGGCAATATAGCTAGATAAAATCTTTTGCAAGCCTACTTGACGTGGGGTGAAATTATCAATAGCCACCATGTTGAAATTGTAGTTGACCTGAAGATCCGTATATTTCAAAAGATAGTTAAGAATAGTTTGGCTGTCAGCATCCTTCTTAAGTTCAATAGCAATACGCAACCCAGTACGGTCAGACTCATCACGAACTTCTGCAATGCCTGGAACCTTGTTATTGACTCGAACATCATCGATTTTTTTAACAAGAACTGCCTTATTGACATCGTAAGGAATTTCAGTAACGATGATTTGTTCCTTGCCACCTTTGAGTTGTTCAATTTCAGTACGTGAGCGCACAACGACGCGGCCCTTACCAGTTTCGTAGGCCTTACGAATCTCATCCTTGCCCTGAATGATAGCCCCTGTTGGGAAATCTGGACCAGGCAAGAATTCCATCAATTTATCCAGTTTAGCAGATGGGTGATCAATCATGTAGACAACGGCATCGATGACCTCTGACAGATTATGCGGTGGAATATCTGTGGCATAACCAGCAGAAATCCCTGTAGCCCCATTAACCAAGAGGTTTGGAAAGGCGGCAGGTAATACGGTTGGTTCCTTCTCTGTATCATCAAAGTTCCAAGCCCAAGGAACGGTGTTTTTATCAATATCTTGAAGAAGGTAGCCAGCAATCTCTGACAAGCGCGCCTCTGTATAACGCATAGCCGCTGGTGGATCACCATCCATAGAACCGTTGTTACCGTGCATTTCAACTAAGATTTCACGATTCTTCCAGTCCTGGGACATACGCACCATGGCGTCATAAATGGAACTATCGCCATGTGGGTGAAAATTACCCATAATGTTACCCACCGACTTGGCAGATTTACGATAGCCCTTGTCATGGGTATTGCCATCCTTATTCATGGAATAAAGAATACGACGTTGAACGGGTTTCAAACCGTCACGAATGTCAGGAAGCGCACGCTCCTGAATAATGTATTTGGAGTAGCGTCCAAAACGCTCCCCCATGATGTCCTCAAGGGACATGTTTTGAATATTAGACATAAGATTTCTCTTTATTTTTTAGTTTAAGTAATGATTTGAAATAATGTGAAAGACAAATAGTAACTTTCCTACCTAACTGCCACGCTTCATAATGTCTTTCCTTGACTTTGCAACTGTAGAAGAATGGTTTTCACCTTCCTAATTTCTATTTCACCAACCACAAATTGAACGACTGTACTTATCACAATTAAAATGAAAAATACACAAGATAGTGTCAATGAAGTAGAAAGTTCCCCAAAGAATAAGATAAAGTTTAAGAGTGATAAACAAGTCATTAAAGAGGCGTTGATTACGAGAACAGTAGCTAGCGGTATACGAAACAATCTATAATGATAGATACTTTTGAAAAGTGATGTGATACTACACGCAACACTTAAAGGAGTAAAAACATACACATTATAGAAAGCAAATAACAAACCCGAATAGGTTCTATCTGAGAAGGGATTATCTATCAAAGATAGAAGGAAGGTTATCACAACTAGTATAGGCAGGGTTAAAAAGCGTGTTTTTATTGGTCTCTTTTTATAAACGCTTAAATAAGCTATTGCTCCCCCACAAACAGGAAAGACTACTTGAGAATAGTGAAGTAAAAAACTTAATACCTTAGATAACATAGGTCTACCTCACATTGTCTTTTCCTGACTCAACCATATAATCTTTATTTTTTTCGTTTTCCTTTCTCCCTATTATAGTTTGAGCAATACCACTTGCCGCTAGGAGGATAAAAATAAGGTACATGGATGAATTTGGGAGAAATTCCAAAGCCCCTTGTAAGAAAAGTAGGTTGAGGAAAGCCAGTAATGTGGCGAAAAAACTATTAATCGCTAATAAGATTGAATAATTGGTTTGAAAGCGTGTTAAATGTAGAAGACTCTTTATAAAAGCTATTAGTGAGAATGGTACATAAAACACTGAAAAGACCATCAGGTAGTAAAAAACAAATAATAAGCCTGAGTATGGACTACCCAAATAATAATAGAGGGGGTTATCCAGCACGAAGATTATGAGGGAGACTATAGATAAGAGAAAGAGGATCAAAAAGCGTGTTTTTATAGGACGTATACCATAAAAAAATAAGTATATAGCAGAAACAATAACCATAAGAATAATAGCCGGAATAGCTACATCTGCATGGTAAGCTAGGTAATCGATAACATTAAAATCCATTTTTCTACCTCCATTGATTTCTAGTCAATGACACTGCAAATAGTTAATAAACGATGTAGAAAATAATCAACTTGTTTCTTTATAATCCCAAGTTTCTATTGATTGTAAACGCTCTCCCTAGTTCTATCTTATTACATTCCCTTCTGGCCTGCAACCTAAAATGCGCCACTTTCTTCCAAGGTAAATTTAACGTTATCTTCAATCCATTGACGGCGTGGTGCTGCCTTATCTCCCATAAGAACAGAGACACGACGTTCGGCACGCGCTAGGTCGTCAATCGTCACTCGGATAAGGGTTCTTGTCTCTGGATCCATGGTTGTTTCCCAAAGCTGGTCAGCATTCATCTCACCAAGCCCCTTGTAACGTTGGAGAATAGCTCCACGACCAAATTTTTGACGAAGTTCCTCAAGTTCCCCATCCGTCCAAGCATATTCGACAACTTCCTTCTTGCCTTTCCCTTTAGACATCTTGTAAAGAGGAGGCAAAGCGATATAAACGTGTCCCGCTTCAACCAACGGACGCATATAACGATAGAAGAAAGTGAGCAAGAGGGTCTGGATGTGAGCCCCATCGGTATCGGCATCGGTCATGATGATAATCTTGTCGTAGTTAATATCGTCAAGGTTAAAATCAGCTCCAACACCTGCACCAATGGTGTAAATCATGGTATTGATCTCTTCATTTTTGAGAATGTCAGCCATTTTAGCTTTCTCAGTGTTTAGGACCTTACCTCGAAGAGGCAGGATAGCCTGGAATTTACGATCACGGCCTTGTTTGGCTGATCCACCGGCAGAATCCCCTTCGACTAGATAAAGTTCATTTTTCTTAGCATTTTTAGACTGGGCTGGCGTCAATTTTCCTGACAAAAGACCCTTGTCTTTTTTATTTTTCTTCCCGTTTCGACTGGCATCACGCGCTTTTCGGGCAGCTTCACGGGCATCACGAGCCTTGATAGCCTTACGCACCAAGTTAGAAGCTAAGTCCCCATTTTCCATAAGGAAGTAAGTCAAATGCTCTGAAACAATACTATCAACAATCGGACGAGCTAAAGGAGATCCCAGTTTGTCCTTGGTTTGTCCTTCAAACTGAAGGTGTTCTTCAGGAACCAAAAGCGAGATAACTGCTGATAATCCCTCACGGTAATCTGACCCTTCAAGGTTCTTATCCTTTTCTTTGAGAAGTCCCGTCTTACGCGCATAATCGTTAAGAGCCTTGGTAATGGCAGACTTGAAGCCTGTTTCGTGGGTGCCTCCGTCCTTAGTACGGACATTATTGACAAAGGAAAGGATATTGTCAGAGTAACCGTCATTATACTGAAGGGCTAATTCCAAGTGAAATTCTTGTTGATCTCCATCAATATAGATGACTGGTGTCAGCGTTTCCTTGTCCTCATTCAAGTAAGACACAAAGTCTTGAACCCCATTTTCATAGTGGAATTCTTCACGAACTTCTTCTTCGCCACGCAAGTCAGTCAATGTCATAGTGACATTCTTAAGAAGAAAGGCTGATTCTTTGAGACGCTCTGAGATAGTGTTAAATTTAAAGTCAGTTGTTGAAAAGATGCTCGCATCAGGCATAAAGGTAACTTTTGTACCTGTCTTAGACTTAGGCGCTTTACCAATCTTTTCAAGCCCTGTTACAGGGTGACCACCATTTTCAAAACGTTGGCGATAAACACTACCGTCACGGGTAATTTCTACCTCAAGCCAACTAGACAGCGCATTAACAACTGAGGAACCCACACCGTGAAGACCTCCAGAAGTCTTATAACCACCCTGTCCAAATTTACCACCAGCGTGGAGAACAGTGAAAATAACTTCAACTGTTGGTTTACCCATGGCATGCATACCTGTCGGCATCCCACGTCCAGAGTCAGAAACAGAAACGGAACCATCCTTATTTAGGGTAACAGCGATAACATCACCAAAACCAGAAAGAGCTTCATCGACCGCATTGTCGACAATCTCCCAAACGAGGTGGTGAAGTCCTGTTCCATCTGTTGAGCCAATGTACATTCCAGGGCGCTTGCGAACCGCATCCAACCCTTCTAGTACCTGAATGGCATCATCATTATAATTATTTACATTAATTTCTTTTTTAGCCAAGAGTGACCTCCAAAATTTTCATCCTTATTATTTTATAAGTTTTCAGAAGAATTTGCAAAAGAAATCAAGAAAGTCCAAAAGATATCTTAAGGCTGACTGACTTTGTCAATTACTAGGCTGTATGCTATAATTATCTCATGAAAATCTTATTGTTAATCCTAATCGCCTACTTGCTAGGTTCCATTCAGACCGGCCTCTGGATTGGGAAACTATTCTTCCATATCAATCTTCGTGAGCATGGCTCTGGAAATACTGGAACAACCAATACCTTTCGTGTTCTAGGTAAGACTGCTGGTACCATCACCTTCTTGGTGGATATGTTCAAGGGTACCTTGGCTGTTCTTCTTCCTATCTGGCTTGGTGTTACAGAGGTTTCACCTCTAGTCATTGGTTTCTTTGCCATTATCGGACATGTTTTTCCAATCTTTGCTGGATTTAAAGGTGGGAAGGCCGTTGCGACAAGTGCCGGGGTGCTTCTTGGTTTCGCCCCACTCTACTGTGTCTTCCTACTCTTGGTCTTTGCCCTAACACTCTATCTAACCAGCATGATCTCATTTTCTAGTGTCACTGCTGCAATTGTTGGACTGATTACCTTGGCTGTGTTTCCAGCCATCCACTTCTTGCTAGATGGCTATGACCTTATTTTCACTGGGGTCCTTACCATCATGGCTTTGATTATTATCTTCCGCCACACTGAAAATATGGGGCGAATCCGTAGGCATCAAGAAAACTTGGTACCTTTTGGACTTAATTTAACCAAACAAAATCCAAATAAATAATACAGATCTATCAACCACTAGCAAAAAGCTAGTGGTTTTCTTGTTCTCCTAATCAAACAATGCTTTCCAAGTCAAAGAATAAAGATCCGAAGTCTACACCTCGGATCTTTTTTAGGCTTAAGCTTTAAAGCTAACTCCATTTTCTTTCAATTTTTTAACTGTCGCAGGTCCGACACCCTTGAGGGCAAGAACTTCTTCTTCAGTCACAGTAGCAAAAGCCTCTGCTGAAGTCAAACCTTCATTGTAAAGAGTCTCTACAAGGTTTGAACGAAGGCCTTCAACTTCTGGAAGTTCTGCAAAAGCTTCAAGACTAAGGTCTTTAGCTGCTACTTCTTCCTTAGCAACTGTCTTAGTTTCAGCAACAGGTTGTGGTGCTACTGGTGGGACTGGTGGAACAGGCGCAACTGGTGGGACAGGGGCTTTAACATTATTGAAAAGTCCTTGTTTTTTCAAACGGTGTTTAAAAGCTTTCTTTTTATTTTTTACTTTAGCCATGTTTAGTATTCTCCTATTTTAATCGACGACATCTTTCCATAAAGTACTGTCGCCATTTTCTTTTTCATCCTCTATTAATAGTGACGTTCCCCGAACAAGCCATCTGGCATATCATGGAAACCTTTGCCAGCACGATAGTTGGCAAACTTGCCAATTAGGAAATTGTAAGCATCCAATTTGGCTTCATAACGGTAACTTGCATCACGTGCACGCTCATCGCCATCTTCTTCCCAGATTTTCTTGCTAGCGGCCAAGGCCGTTTCGTTTACTTTAACTTGGGTAACAACCCAGGCTTCGAAGTCTTTTAGAAATTCTTGTTCGTAGGTCATATTTTCCTCTTCATTTTAAAAACCAGCTTAACGCTGGCTTCATTTTCTACTAATAGTGTGTAGAGCTCATAGCCTTACAGTCTCCTATTATAACAAATAATTAGAAATTTGACTAGGTTCTAAACTCTGCATATAAGGCTTTAATGTCATTTGGACGTGTGCGGCAGCAACCACCTAAAATCTTAACCCCAAACTGATCATGCCAATCCTTGCTGTGTTCCACTAAGGTCAGAGCATCCTTATCCTTAGGTTTCCAAGTCTGCGTACTACCATCATAAACCTCACCTGAGTTGGGGTAAGTAATGAGGGCTTTTCCAGTATTTTTAAGAATAGCAAGAGCCTGATTATAGAGCAGAGGCGAACTACAGTTGATTCCTAGAGCCAAGATTTGGTCTGACTGGCCAACAAGCTGGGCAATCTCATCTAGAGAAGTCCTATCACTGATAGTGCCTGGTTCTTGGACTGTAAAACTGATATAAGCTTCTGCTTCTGAAAATTCTTCAGCCAGAAGTTCAATCAAAGCTTGAGCTTCCAGATGATTCGGAATGGTTTCCAAAGCCAACAAATCGACACCCTGATCTAGGAGAATTTGAATGCGAGGGCGATGAAAGTCCTTGAGAGCCTCTGTGGTAATTTGACCATAATCACCAGTATACTCGGAACCATTGGCCAAATAGGCTGCGTAAGGACCGACATCACCAGAGATCAATGGATAAGGACGCTTAGCCTTCTCACTGTCATCCAAAGTTGCCCAGACCTTATCGCGTGCAGCCTTTGCCAACTGAACTGTCAAGGCAATAATCTGCTCCGCTTCTTTCTCAGTAAGACCAGCCTCCATCAAGCCTGGCAAGGTCGCTTGATAAGACGATGTGGTAATCAAGTCAGCCCCAGCGGCTACATAGGTTTCGTGGATTTTTTGAATAACTTCTGGCTTTTCAAGAAGGTACTTGGCTGACCAGAGTTTGCCAGAAATGTCATAACCCAAGCTCTCCATCTCTGTTCCTAGAGCTCCATGAAGAATGAGGGGAGATTTATTCTCTAAATAGTCTTTAAATGTTGCCATACAAGGCCTCCTTACCATTTTTTAAAGCGAAGGTAGTGATAGAGGTAGCAGAAAATCATGAAAGGAATACCGAAGTAAAGTCCCGCACGTTGCGAACTATCCCAAGCAATCCCTAGCACAGAAATGGCCAAGAGAACGATTGTGATATAAGGTAGGATTGGGTTAAACGGCGTCTTGTAGTCCAACTCATCATCAGAATGTTCTAAATTCCACTGTTTACGGAAGTTGATTTGTGCCATAGGAATAGAGAGCCAGACAACAACAACTGCAAATCCAGCAATCGATACCAAAGCTAGGTAAACTGTATCTGCTGCATAGATACTAGAAAAGAGCGATAAAACTGCTCCTGCCATAGAAATCAAAAGGGCTATCATTGGAACACCATGCTTATTAATTTTCACTAGCTTTTTATTGAGCATCCCCTCATTGGCCAAAGACCACAGCATACGACTTGACGCATAAAGTCCAGAATTTCCAGCAGAAAGGATAGCTGTCAAGATAACAAAGTTCATGATGTCCGCTGCAAATGGAATTCCCATCTTATCAAAGACATCAACGAAAGGTGCTGAAGATACCCCTGCTTCTTTCATGGGAAGAAGCGAGGCCAAGACCACAATGGTCAAGACAAAGAAGATAACCAAGCGTCCAATCGTTGTTTTAATAGCTCGTGGAACAGCCTCTTTAGGATTGTCTGTCTCACCAGCAGCAATACCGATTAACTCTGTACCTGAAAAGGCATAGTTAACCGCCAACATGACTGACACAATGGCAAGTCCACCATTTGGAAAGAGACCATTAGCCGTCAAATGCTTGAACATAATAGCTTCACGATGACCATCAAAGCTGACCAAACCAAACATAGCCCCTAGACCTAGGATGATAAAAACCAAGATAGCAATAACCTTTATAGAAGAAAAGAAAGATTCCGCTTCCGCAAAAGACCTTACGCTCAGAGCATTAATTCCAAAAATCACCAAGGCAAAGAATGCCGCAAACATCCAAGCCGGAACTGATGGAAACCAACGTTGCATCAGCATGGCCGCACCCAGAAATTCTGTTCCCAAGGCTACCGTCCAACAAATCCAATAAAGCCAAGCTACCGTAAATCCGGTTCCCGGACTGATAAATTTAGTGGCATAGGTGTGAAAGGATCCCGTTCTGGCATAGCAACAGCTAGCTCACCTAATGAAAGCATGACTAAGTAAACAACGATAGCCCCCACAAGATAAGATAGTATCGCACCAAGAGGGCCTGCTTGAGCAATCGTATAGCCTGAGCTAAGAAAGAGACCGGTACCAATGACACCACCTAGCGAGAGCATAAAGAGGTGACGTGAGGTCATCTTCCGTTGAAACTGACCTTCATTTTCATAATTATGGTTTTCCATAGATTCCTCCAATAGATGTGATAAAACAAGCTTATCACAATATCATCCCCTTGGATAATAGGTGGAAACTATCAAAGAGATAGACAAAAACTATCGCAAGAAAAAAACTCGGATTTCTCCGAGCTCTTTTTATAATTCTGCTAAAATCGTATCCCATGCTTCATCATAACCGTCACGAGTGACAGATGAAAAGACGATGAAATGGTCATTTTTATCGAAATTGAGTTTTTTCTTAATAATTGATTCGTGCTTGTTCCATTTTCCGCGAGGAATCTTGTCAGCCTTAGTCGCTACAACGATGACCGGAATTTCATAATACTTGAGAAATTCATACATTTGGATATCGTCTTGAGTTGGTTCATGTCGGAGGTCAACCAAGCTAACAACGACACGAAGATTATCTCGAGTCACGAGGTACTCCTCAATCATTTTGCCCCATTTGGCACGTTCTTTTTTAGACACACGGGCATAACCGTAACCTGGCACATCCACAAAACGAAGCTTATCGTCAATATTGTAGAAATTAAGCAACTGAGTTTTCCCTGGTTTCCCAGAAGTACGTGCTAGGTTTTTACGACCAAGAAGTGTATTGATAAAGCTTGATTTACCAACATTCGAGCGTCCTGCTAGGGCAACCTCAGGGAGGTCATCTTGGGGATAGTGGCTCTTATTCGCCGCACTGAGCAAAATCTCAGCATTGTGCGTATTTAGGACTTGTTCTTCAGCCATAGAACCTCCTTATGCTGTTTCCAAAACTGGAGCAGCTGTGCCGTCAACGGCTTCTTTTGTAATACGAACCTTAGTCACATCTTCCTGACTCGGAATCTCAAACATGACATCCATCATGACTTCCTCAATGATAGAGCGAAGGCCACGCGCACCGGTCTTACGTTCAATTGCCTTACTTGCAATAGCTTCAAGAGCATCCTGGTCAAACTCCAGTTCAACCCCATCATAAGACAAGAGGGTTTGATACTGTTTAACCAAGGCATTTCTAGGCTCTGTCAAGATACGAACCAAGTCGTCAACCGTTAACTGTTCAAGGGCCGCAAGGACTGGCAAACGTCCGATAAACTCAGGGATAAGACCGAATTTTTGAATATCTTCAGCCACAATTTCTTGCATGTATGATGAGTCATCATCAATTGCCTTATTATTTTGACCAAAACCAATGATTTTCTCACCAAGACGTTGCTTAACGATATCTTCGATACCATCAAAAGCACCACCAACGATAAAGAGAATATTCTTAGTATCAATTTGAATCATCTCTTGGTTAGGGTGTTTACGACCACCTTGAGGGGGAACGCTGGCTACTGTTCCTTCGATAATTTTCAAGAGAGCTTGTTGAACCCCTTCACCAGAAACGTCACGAGTGATTGATACATTTTCACCCTTTTTAGCAATCTTATCAATCTCGTCAACATAGATGATACCACGTTCCGCACGTTCGATATTGAAGTCTGCCGCTTGGATCAGTTTGAGGAGGATATTTTCCACGTCCTCACCCACATAACCTGCCTCTGTCAATGATGTTGCATCTGCAATCGCAAATGGAACATTCAAGCTACGAGCCAAGGTCTGAGCCAAGAAAGTCTTCCCTGAACCAGTTGGTCCAATCATGAGAATATTTGATTTTTGCAAATCCACATCATTGTCTTCACGACTTTCGGTGAAATTGATACGTTTATAGTGGTTGTAAACAGCTACTGCCAAGGCACGTTTAGCACGATCTTGCCCTACGACATAGTTGTTCAAAATATCTAAAAGTTCTTTTGGCTTTGGTGTTTCAGCCAAGTCAGCCAAAACTTCCTCTGCCATTTCTTCACGAATAATTTCTTGTGACAAGGCCACACATTCATTACAGATGAAAACGCCATTGCCGGCGATAATTTTCTTTACTTCTTCTTGGTTTTTGCCGCAAAACGAACAATAAACCATTTCTTCATTACGATTTCCAGCCATTTATTCCTCACTCTTTTCTAAAATAGGGTGCCATAGAAGGCGTGAATAGTATTGACAAGGTTAGTAAAAGCATTTAATAAGAGAAAAACTGCTAAACCATAACGTTTCTTACGAAAGGCAGGGATGGCGGACAATACACATAGTACTCCCAATAATGCAGTAAATAATCCAAAAACACTACGTTGCATGAACCTAGTCTCCTTCTTTTTCATAGCGACTTACGCTAAAATCATAGGCATTTTTATCATCCTTAACCACTAGATGTCGTGATACCTCTTTAAATGCCGTCATATCTAGTTGTGGAAAATACGTGTCTCCCTCTAAATCAGCCTCGATAGTTGTCTTAACGAGTGCATCATAGTGACCATCAAAAGCCTTGTAGACACCAGCACCGCCAGCAATATAGAGGTCCTTATCTTGCTGTTCAAACCAAGCTAGAGCTTCCTCAACACTAGTCACCACTCTCACACCCTCACAGCTAAAGTCCTTGTCTCGTGTCAAAATCAAGGTTTCACGTCCTGGTAGACAACGGCGATTCATACCATCAAAGGTCACACGCCCCATAAGAATAGCTGAACCCATGGTTGTTTTTTTGAAATGTGCCAGTTCAGCAGGTAAGTGCCAAGGCATGGTGTGATTCTTCCCAATAACATGGTTATGAGCTTCCGCCCAAATAGCGATGAGTTGTTTAGACACAGTATTTCCTTTTCTTTTTACGTTTACAATCCATTCTAACAAAAAAAGAGAAAAAGAGCTTGGAAAAACTTTGCCAGCTCTTTATGGGCTTAAATCATAAGCATTTATTAAATTGCTAAGTCAAATTTGAGTTGAGGTTTAACAGGATCATAGTCAACCAATTCGAAATCTTCTGGTTTGATATCGAAGAAATTAGTCCCATCAGGCACATTGAGGACCAAACGTGGTTGGCAATCTGATGGCTGACGTTTGAGAAGTTCCTCGGCTTGCTCAAATTGATTGTCATAGATATGGAGGTTGTTGATGAAATAAAAGAATTTACCAACTTTCCAACCAAAGTGCTTGGCAATCATCATCTGAAGAGCCACATACTGCATGGCATTAATATGATGAGCCACCAACATATCGTTAGAACGTTGCGTCAAAGTGGCGTCCAAATAAATGTCCTCGCCCACACGGCGAACGTCAAACATAGTTTGGAAGGCACAAGGCTGAAGTCCTGCTGTCTCCTCGAAGGCCTCGTAATCCCAAAGGGAGATGACATTACGGCGATTCCACGGATTAGCCTCCAACTGAGCCAACAAACGGTTAATGATATCGTGCTTCTTAACGACCGCCCCATAACGCTGACCGATCGAACGCTTGTCCCCATTATTGGCAGGTACGCCTTCAACTTCCCAGTCATTCCAATAATGCACATTATACTTGTCTTCAAGGACATCTAGGCTATTTGACTGGTCTTGGTAAATCCAAAGCACTTCTTTGATAGCAGATTTGATAGCAATAGGACGAAGAGTGGTAATAGGAAACTCTCCCTTGCTCAAATCATATTCTGCAAAAGACCCTGTGATGTATTTGGAATTGGCTGTTGTGCCATCCTTGTATTTAGGACGTGCTTGCTCCGACCAAACACCCTCTTCCATGATTTTAGTGATATTTTCTTTAAATATAGTGTCTGCTTTTGTCATAATTTTCCTCTTTATTCAATTGAAAACAAAGTATTTTTTGAGACTTTCCTTAAGTGATTACGGACGTCTGCGAACTTCCAAGACTAATTTTTGAGCCTATGGTCTCAAAAATTCCGAGTGTCTGTAAACAAAACACTTTATTTACAGACACTTATCTCACAGCGGAAAGTCTCACTTAACGCTCGCAATGATTTCAATATATAACAACAATTTTACTTTTCTAACATAGCTAAAAAACTAGTAGAGTGCCACTTCAATTTTACCTTATTCTAGTGCAAATGAGAAATATAAGCTATGGCAATACCCAAAGTAAGTCGTTTAAAATCCCCTAGTTCCTATCAAAAAATGAGATATAACTAACTATCAAAGTTTTTTCAAGGCGAAAGCGCTCTTTTATGGTAAAATCACTATAGATTAGTATCTTCTGGATACTCTACAATGAAGAAAAAAAGGAAACATCATATGTCTATTGGAATTGATAAGATTGGTTTTGCGACCAGTCAATATGTTCTAAACATGGCTGATCTCGCTCTTGCCCGTGGGGCAGAGCCTGAAAAATTCAGCAAGGGGCTGATGCTTGATGCAACCAGTATTACGCCGATTACAGAAGATATTGTGACGCTTGCCTCTGATGCGGCGGCTGATATTTTAAATGACGACGACAAAAAAGCTATCGATATGGTCATCGTGGCTACTGAGTCTTCCATTGACCAGTCAAAGGCTGCTGCTGTCTATGTTCACAGTCTTTTGGGGATTCAACCTTTTGCCCGTTCTTTTGAAATGAAGGAAGCTTGTTATGCTGCAACTGCTGGACTTAACTATGCTAAATTGCACGTGGCAGCCCACCCAGAGAGCAAAGTTCTGGTTATTGCCAGTGATATTGCCCGCTATGGTGTCGGATCTTCTGGGGAGTCAACTCAGGGAGCTGGTGCTGTAGCTATGCTAGTCAGTCAGAATCCACGTATTTTGGAGCTTACTGATGACAATGTAGCACAAACTCGTGATGTCATGGACTTCTGGCGCCCAAACTACAGTTCAACGCCTTATGTTCAAGGCATCTATTCAACCAAGCAGTACCTTGACAGCTTGAAGACAACTTGGGCAGCTTACCAAGAGCGTCATCAGGCTGACTTTGCTGATTTTGCAGCTTTTTGTCTCCACCTTCCTTATCCTAAGTTAGCTCTTAAGGGACTTAATAAAATCATTCCAAAAAATTTGAATCCCGAGAATAAAGAGCGTTTAACAAACAACTTTGATGCTTCAATTACCTATAGTCGCCAAATTGGAAATATCTATACAGGGTCACTTTATCTTGGACTTCTTTCATTGCTTGAACAGTCGCAAGACCTTAAAGCAGGAGATAAGATTGGCTTCTTCTCTTACGGTTCTGGAGCTGTCTCTGAAATTTTCTCAGGACGTCTGGTTGAGGGCTACAAAGACCTGCTTCGTTCAGACCGTCTAGATACCTTTGCCAAACGTCAACCCTTGAGCGTTGCTGATTATGAAAAACTTTTCTATGAAGAGGCGCAGTTGGATGACACTGGCTCTACTCAATTCGCTGATTACCAAACCGGAGCTTTCCGTTTAACTGAAATCTCTGAACACCAACGTATCTATAAAGGAAATTAATATGACTAAACTCTCTTGGACTGGTTTTTCCAAGAAGACACCGCAAGAACGTAAAGAGCATTTGAAAAAGAATGCTCTTTTGTCTCAGGAAAATCAAGATCTTCTGGATAAGGACCAACAACTTACCCTTGAAACAGCCAATCAAATGGCTGAAAATGTTATTGGTCGATTTACACTTCCCTTTGCCGTTTGCCCAGATGTATTGGTAGACGGTGTAACCTACCAGGTTCCTATGGTTACTGAGGAGCCTTCTGTTGTCGCCGCTGCTTCCTATGCTAGCAAGCTCATTAAGCGCTCTGGCGGTTTCACGACTACGATTCATAATCGTCAAATGATTGGCCAAGTTGCCCTTTTTGATGTTCCTGATAAAGCCACTGCTTCAAGTAAAATTCAAGCAGCTAATCAGGACCTCATAGAGATTGCCAAAGAGGCTCATCCTTCTATTGTTAAGCGTGGGGGTGGCCCTCGCAGGCTCTGGACTGAGGCTAAGGGAGACTTCCTCATTGTCTATCTAGCCGTTGATACCCAAGAAGCCATGGGAGCCAATATGGTCAACACCATGATGGAAGCACTGGTGCCAGAACTGGAAAATCTCTCAGAAGGTCAAAGTCTCATGGCCATTCTCTCAAATCTTGCCACCGAGAGTCTAGTGACAGCAACTTGTCGTCTTAACACACGCTTCCTCAGTCGTAACAAGGAAGACGCTCATGATTTAGCTAAGAAAATGGAGATGGCTAGCCAGTTGGCGCAGGTGGACCCTTACCGAGCAGCTACCCATAACAAGGGAATTTTCAATGGTATCGATGCCCTAGTTATTGCGACTGGCAATGATTGGCGAGCAGTTGAGGCTGGTAGCCATGCCTATGCTAGCAAGGATGGTAGCTACCGTGGCCTGTCCACATGGACTTATGACCAGGAGGCTAAAGAATTGGTGGGAGAATTAACCCTCCCCATGCCAATTGCAACCCGTGGCGGTTCAATCGGACTTAACCCTAGTGTTTCTATCGCCCACGACTTACTTAACCATCCAAATGCCAAAACCCTAGCTAGTATCATCGTTTCTCTTGGTTTAGCACAAAATCTGGCTGCTCTCAAAGCTCTGACTTCAACAGGTATCCAAGCAGGACATATGAAACTTCAGGCCAAATCTCTAGCCCTACTAGCCGGTGCTAGTCCTGAAGAAATGCCTCACGTTTTGGCTGAACTTCTCAAGGCCAAACATATGAATCAAGAAACTGCACAAGCAATTTTGGAGAAACTTAGAACCCCATAAAAAAAGATACTGACGCAGTTTTAAAAAATAACTCTGCCATATCACATAAGAAATAAAGATGTTGAACATATTATCTCAACATCTTTTTCATTTCCCGTAAGTTCTGACTTGACTTAAATTTCTATAATGTTATAATCTGGTTATGAAAACTAGATAAAGAGGTTTTTATAATTTGACAACACAACAATACCCTCTCTGGGAAGAATTACCAGAGATTGAACTCTATTTGGATCAGGTTTTGCTCTATGTCAATCAGGTCACCCAAAGTACTTTGGGGCCAAACGACAAGGGGCTAACCGCCTCTATGGTCAATAATTATGTCAAACATGGCCATGTCGCAAAACCCATCAAGAAAAAATATAATGCTGCTCAGGTAGCTAGACTTATTGTCATCACAAGTCTGAAGACCGTCTTTGAGATTTCTGAGATTGCTAAAACCTTGGAAATCCTGCGTACAGATGCTGAAAGTCAAAAGAGCTACTACAATGACTTTGTAGCCTGTATGAATGGTCAGTTTCCCCAAGAGGCTCCACAAGTCATCCTTTCAGCCTGTCAGACGCTTCAATGCTACCGAGCTACCCATCAACTTTTGAACGACCTTGAAGGAGGAAACAATGTCTAATACTGCTACTTTTAATACTTCTCCCAACCTCAAACTCAGTAAAAAACTTAGCTTTGGTGAGGAAGTGGCTAACAGCGTGACTCACGCCGTCGGAGCTATGGCCATGCTAGTCTTATTGCCAATTACTGCCGTTCATGCCAACAACGGCTACGGCATGACTGCTGCCATCGGGATGTCCGTTTTTGTCATCAGTCTCTTCCTCATGTTTTTGAGTTCAGCCATCTATCATGCTATGGATTATAACTCACCCCACAAGATGGTTCTAAGAATTATTGATCACAGCATGATTTATATCGCCATTGCTGGAAGCTACACCCCTGTTGCCCTCTCACTAGTTGGCGGATGGCTAGGCTACAGCATCATCGTCCTCCAATGGGGAACAACAATTTTTGGTATTCTCTACAAAATCTTTGCTAAAAAAATCAATGAAAAATTCTCCCTCTTCCTCTATCTGATGATGGGATGGTTGGTTATCTTCATTATTCCAGCTATCGTCACTAAGACAGGACCTGCCTTTTGGGGACTCATGCTTGCTGGAGGATTGTCATACACGGTTGGTGCAGCTTTCTATGCTAAGAAAAAACCATACTTCCACATGATTTGGCACCTCTTCATCATGTTGGCTTCGGCTCTTCAATATATGGGGATTGTCTACTTTATGCTTCCTTAAAGCCAAAGACATCAAGGTGTTATGGTATAATAAGGAAGTACGGAGGTAAATCATATGAAAAAAGAACTCAGAAGAGATCCAAACAACAAAATTATTGCCGGTGTTTGTTCTGGTATCGCTAAATATCTTGACATTGACCCTGTCATTGTTCGCCTTATTTGGGCTGCAGCGATCTTCTTATTTGGAACAGGTTTTCTTTTCTACATCATTTGCTGGATTATTATCCCAGAAGAAAGCAAGTGGTAAGCTATAATTGAATATACAAAAAGTGATACAGACCTAAATTTCTTACCATTTAGGTCCATATCACTTTCTTTTTTTATTTTCTCAAGCGGAGAATTAAATAGCTGACGTTAACTAGGAGTAAAACACTCCAAAGAATAAGAAAAGGAATATTTCCTCGGACAGCATTGTGCCAAATACCTAGGGCGTATAAGGCCATAAAGACTAGTGAGCCTAGAACTGCTGTTCCTTTATTGTTTTGTGGTTGTTTAGACATATGAACCTCCTTTGTTTGCTTTTTCTGAACCGGTTTAAAGCCATAAACCAGAGCAAGAAAAAGTCTAGCTTGGCGTTTGACATCATTTGCCAAAGATCTATGAGACTGGGCATAGATGCCTTTTGGATTGTAGAAAGATTTATCAAACTGTTCAGGTACTTGCTGTCCCCAACGTTTTTTCAATTTGTTGGGTGAACGAAAGCCTCTGGTCATCCGATTACGAAAATCAGGGTCATGTGGTTGGACCGGCTCCACATCCAGTTGCCAGTGGCGCTTGAAATTACCATAGTTGAAACTAGCACCATTAACCACCCCACTCTCAGTCACCTGCTCCGCATCGACCTCATTGAGGAAATTTCCCTGACTATCCAGAATAAACTCTACACGATTATAGAGGAGAATCTTGAGATTAACACTAGGAATCCCATCTGGATAAATCCCCTTGCCATCACAGAAAGAAATCTTTTGGTGCAGACGCCCCTGATCAAACATGGTGAAAGGTTTCCATCTGAGATAGACAGCTAAAGCTTCTTTGTCTGTCATCCCTGTTTTTTTATAATGTGTCCTCACATACTGGGCCTGTTGACTAGAAATCAGGTAACGTAACTGATGGATTTGTCGCTCAATAGAGAATTTTTTAGATAAGCTGTCCTCAGGAAAAGCCAAATCTACTAACCTGACAACATCCTTCCAGAAAGCATCATGAGGCGCCAAGTCAGGGTCAAAATAGGATAATAAACGCTGAGTTTCCTCTATCTCCCCAGATAGATCCTCTGGCATCTCTATATAAGCAAGCAATAACTTCAGCACCTGCAGTGGCTGGTATTCCTTTTGCCATTCCTTCCATAAGCTATAAAAGGCTTTTGAGCCTATGAGCATCTCATCTCTCCTCAATAACATAAGTTAGTTTAATCAGTGGTCCCCTTTATGAAGTCCTCTATCTTAGCAACTACCTCTTTGGTCTGATAGTGATAAAGATAATGTGGGGCATCATAAAAAGTCAGTTCGATATTTTTCTGGTCCTTTGCAAATCTGGCCGCATAATTTCGCCACTCCTCCTTGCTAAAACTCGTGCCTTCTCCATTAGAAACCAAAAGTAAGGTGGGGATTTGTGAATCTATCTTAGCATCAATCTTTTTAGCATTTTCCTTAACAGATAGGCTCTCATTTAACATAGCTTGTGACAGTATTTGACGATAAGCTATTCGTTGATAGAGGCGTCGATCACTACTACTTAGATTTTCATTAGGCACATATAAGCGACTCGGTATATACCTTAAAAGACCTAATTGACTTCCCAAACGAGCCATACGTAAAATCTGGGAATGCATTCTCAATTGTGAATAACTCTCTGGTAGAGCCCAATCTAAGCCAATGATAGCTTTTATTTCACTTGGGTATTTTTCTTGCCACAAAAGCGTTTCTAAGGAGGCCATCGAATGAGAAAGAATAATATAAGGACCTGATACTTGTGCCTTGGCTAGGGCTTGACGTGTCTCAGAAAGAACCTCAGACACATCTCTGGACTTAGATGTGTCCTCACTATAACCATAGCCAGCTCTCTCTACAACGACTATCTTATACTGCTTAGAGAGCCCATCATACAAGTCTTTAAAATCTAGAATGGGAGAGGCCGTTCCAGCACCAGATAGAAAAACTAAGGTTTGTGGACCATTTCCCTTCACAAAGACGCTCATGTCATGGCCATTAACAGACACCATTTGCCCCATAGGGTTGAGAGAGGCCTTTTCTCTTTGCAAGGCTAATCTATGATAGATAAAGCTAGCCAGTAACAAGACTAGAACTGCTCCCATCAGAAATAAAAGTCTTTTCATAAAAACATGCATGGTTTATCCTACTAAAAAGTCAGTTAGCTTAGCTAACCGACCCTTTTTTTATTCGGCATCTGGGCGTGATTTGCGAGCGATATCAGCAAGGATATTTTCTACAAATTCTGACATAGCTTCTGTATGTGTTTGTTTTTGTCCATAACGACGAACGTTAACAGTTCCGTCTTCCATTTCCTTATCACCAACAATCAATTGATAAGGGATTTTTTGTGTTTGAGACGCACGAATCTTGTATTGCATTTTCTCGTTACGCTCATCCACTTCAACACGGATACCACGGTCACGAAGTTGTTTAGCAACTTCCCAAGCATAATCTGTGTGGGCTTCATTTGAAACTGGGATAACAGTTACTTGTTGAGGTGCCAACCAAGTTGGGAAGGCTCCTTTATAGTTTTCAATAAGGATAGCTGTAAAGCGTTCCATTGTTGAGATAACCCCACGGTGAATCATAACTGGACGGTGTTCTTCTCCATCAGCTCCGATGTATTTAAGGTCAAAACGTTCTGGAAGCAAGAAGTCCAATTGGATTGTAGAAAGTGTTTCTTCATTACCAAGGGCAGTCTTCACTTGGATATCAAGTTTTGGACCGTAGAAGGCAGCTTCACCTTCTGCTTCAAAGTAGTCAAGTTCCATGTCATCCATGGCTGATTTCAACATGCTTTGAGCATTTTCCCACATTTCGTCATTGTCAAAATATTTGTGAGTATCTTTAGGGTCACGGTATGACAAACGGAAACGATAGTCAGTCAAGTTGAAATCTTCGTAAACATCGATAATCAATTGAAGCGTACGTTGGAACTCATCTTTGATTTGTTCAGGTGTTACGAAAGTATGACCATCATTAAGTGACATTTCACGTACACGTTGAAGTCCTGTAAGGGCACCAGATTTTTCATAACGGTGCATCATACCAATTTCAGCGATACGGATTGGCAATTCACGGTAAGAGTGGACATGGTGTTTGTAAACTTCGATGTGGTGAGGACAGTTCATTGGACGAAGGACAAAGGCTTCACCATCTCCCATATCCATTGTTGGGAACATATCTTCACGGTAGTGATCCCAGTGACCTGAAGTTTTATAAAGTTCAACTGAAGCAATTGGTGGAGTGTAGACGTGTTGGTAACCTGCTGCTACTTCCTTGTCCACGATGTAGCGTTCCAAGACACGACGGATTGTCGCACCGTTTGGCAACCAGAATGGAAGACCTTGACCAACCTCTTGAGAAATCATGAACAAATCAAGTTCTTTACCAAGTTTACGGTGGTCACGTTCTTTAGCTTCTTCAAGGCGTTTAAGGTAAGCCTTGAGATCTTTTTTATCGAACCAAGCTGTACCATAAATACGTTGCATCATAGCATTATCGCTATTTCCACGCCAGTAGGCACCTGCAACATTCAAAAGGTGGAAAACTTGGATACGACCAGTTGATGGCACGTGTGGGCCACGGCAAAGGTCAACGTATTCACCTTGACGATAGATTGTCAAACCACCTTCGTCTTCTGAGTGTTCTTCAATCAATTCCAATTTATATGGGTCATTTTTGAAGATTTCACGCGCTTCGTCTTTAGTCACTTCTTCACGGATTGATGGGAAGTTTTCTTTAACGATTTTCTTCATTTCTTCTTCAATACGAGGAAGGTCTTCGTTAGAAATTTGACCAGCTTGGTTGTCTGTATCGTAGTAAAAACCATCTTCGATAGCTGGACCAACACCCAAATGGATGTCTGGGAAGAGGCGACGAGCTGCTTGTGCAAACAAGTGAGCCGCTGAGTGACGCAAAATTGGAAGGGCATCTTCGTGATCAGGTGTCACGATTTCGATGCTTCCATCTTCAGTGATAGCACGTGTAGTGTCAATCAATTTACCGTTGAATTTACCAGCAAGAGCTTTCTTAGCCAAAGAGTTGCTGATAGATTGTGCAATTTCAAAAGTTGTAACGCCAGATTCGAATTCACGAACAGCGCCATCTGGGAAAGTAATGTTAATCATAATTAAGATGTCAGAGCCCTAAAGGATGAGCCCTTTCGTCCTTTCTATTTAATGTTTTTGTTGTAATAATTTGTTTCTAGGATGCTTTGCAATTCTGTCTTATGCCAACCAGCACCAATCATCATCTTGTTGATATTAAATTCTAACTCCCTACCATCAGTTAGGACGAAGCAAAGTTTGTAACCAATAAATAAACGTTGCTTAAACTGATATGACTTAATCATCTCTTCAGGCAGTGTAGCGATAATCTCCCCTAATTTTCCTAAAGGTGTAATAGAAATAATGAAAATCTCTGTTTCTGTAAAAACAATTAGGAAATACTCAAAAGTTGACCTACCGATTCTCCTAGTAGCATAGATAGCGTGCATGGTCTCAGCAAGACTAGCATCCACACCGTGGTCAATCAGGTAGGCCTTGATAGCTTCATATTTGAACCCCATAAAATTCTCCCTCAACTAAAAAGATAGTGTCACCCCGTTCTAAACAATCCTTTTAGTAATCAAAGAGAAAATATTCAGTCACAAAGTAAAGCTTTTCTATCTAAACTAGACATTCTAAAAATTGTAAAGCATACCAAACAATACAAAAAGCGACATCCTCAAAAGGACGTCGCAACGTGGTTCCACCTTAGTTCATGTACGACAAAAAACGAGTCTGTCCTACACCTCTGATTGGCTCTAACGTGGCCACCGTTTTATGTTTGCATAAAAAGTTAATCGAGTAGTCCCAACCATGTCCTCTGCGTGATTTCCAGCACCACACGCTCTCTGAAAGATTTCCCATGACTGATATGTCTCTATGCGTTATTATAGCATGAAACTGTAATTTTTCAAGCTAATTATCTCTTTTATTAATCAATTCTAAGATTTTATCTGACTAGGAAAAACTGGTGGCTTTCCTAATCCAAAAGTTTCGTGATATTTCTGATTTTCTTGACCTGTTTGGCTGATCCTTTAAGGATACGAACAGAGCCATTAACAGGCAAGGTAATAGCCTTAGTCGGCAAATAAGTTACCATACGCGTCAAGCGTTTCATGGTACTGTCTTCACCATTCAAGTCATTGTGGAAATCCTTAGAAATCGTAAGGTCCAAGTAATACTCATAGACACGTTTTCCGAAGTTTTCCGCAGAAATTTCATAAAGCTTGTCAGCCCACTTAGTTTCGTCTTTTTCTGGTGTTGCAATGGCAGCTTCCAAAATGGCCCCGGCTAAATCATTATCATGATAATAAAGCGTTCCAAACATCTGGTCTGTAATCACATTATCCAAATAAGGATTTCCGTGAGCAATGATAGGGGTACCGCTAGCCAAGGCTTCCAGATAGGTCAAGCCTTGAGTCTCACTGGTTGATGCCGAAATGAAGAAATCAGCAGACTTATAATAAAGTGCTGTCTCACTAGGCGCAATCATACCAGTGAAAACCACCTTGTCCTGAATACCAAGTTTTTTGGCTTGAGACTTAAGATCTGGTAGGTAAGGACCGTCACCAGCCACAACCAAACGCACCTTGTCGTCTTCCTCCAAAACAGAAGGGAGAGCAGCCAGCACAGCCTGGATGTTTTTCTCATAGGACACACGAGAGAGGCTCAACAACATGGTCTCATCAGAGGCGATACCAAGCTTGGATCTCAAGTCTGCCACATCATCTTCAGTAATCTCTGGACGTTGGAATTTTTCAAGTTCAATTCCAGTTGGAATGACACGTTTTTCAGCTGCAACCTTGTACTTGAGCAAAAGGTCATAAACAATCTCACTCGGACAGATGACTCCATCTAAATCGCTCATAAAGCCACGAACAATGTACTTAACCATACTTGGACGGATAACCATACCTTTGGCAATATAGCGGACATAGTCTTCATACTGAGTATGGTAGGTATGCACAACAGGAATCCTAAGTTCGCGTGCAATGGCAATCCCTAGCAGACCTAATGAAAACTCTGTCTGCGTATGAATAATATCAAGCTTATATTGTTTAGCAATCTCTAGTGCCTTGGAAAAGCCACGATAAGCTACACGGCGATCCTTAAAAGCAAAGAAAGGCACACTCGGAATACGGACAATCTGCCAGTCTTCATAGCGGTCAACATCTCTATCAGTGGTGGTAAAGATAAAGACTGTATGTCCCATTTTTTCCAACTGCGTCTTCAGCGTGCGAATACTGGTCGCAACACCTGATACCTGTGGAAAATAGGTATCTGTAAACAATCCGATACGCATTTAAATCTCCAATACTTCTTTGTAGGCTTCAACAAGCTTTTGGGCGACATCATCAATCGAGCGACTTTCTGCAACCTTATAGCCTTCTTCACGTTTGTCCACTTTACCATCGATAATATCTTGCAAGGCTACTACAAATTCGTCCACGTTGTGCCCAAATGAGGCCGACTTGTCATCAACCCAACCTTCATAAACAGGAATATCACGCAAAACTACATGCTGGTGACTAGCAAAGGCTTCTAGCACCACAATCCCTTCAGTTTCCTCGTAAGATGGGAAAAAGAAGGCATTAGCACCACTCATAGCCCCCTGGAAGACGGCTCCCTTGAAATAACCTGGGAAGCTGACATTATCAGGATGCTTACCATTGACAATGTCTCGAATCTTCTTAGGAATCAACCATTTGCTGATACTACCTAACCAAATGAAACGAACATGAGGCATCTTTTCAGCAACCTTGACGAAATCTTCAATTCCCTTGCGTTGGAAATAAAGACCCGCACAAATAACCACTGGCTGTCCTTCCTCGATACCAAAGTAGTCTCGGAAAACTTCTTCCTTACGTGGATCCTTACCGTATTTTTTCAGATCAATCCCATTTGAAACAGCAATGATTGGTGTGGTAACTCCGTAAGACTGAATCAATTTTTTGGAATACTCAGATGGTGTAATCACGTAATCGGCCTTTTGATACATGTGGGCCAAATATTTCCCAAAAAGTGGGGCCAAAAGGTTAGAACCGATGAATGAATTCTCAAAGTCTTCACGTGTCGAATGACCATGCATGATGACCTTCTTGCCACGGCGTTTTGCAGCATGCAACAACATCAAGCTACGTGGACCATAAGTATTAATATGAACGACATCGTAATCACCCAAGATGTCCGTCGTATAGGGAATCCCCGCCAAGTCCAAGGCATGCATCTGATGGTGGAGAGCCCGTCCGATTCCTGATTTTTCAAGAACCGATTTTCCTTCAAGATAAAGTAGAACTTTCATACTCCTCATTATAGCTTAATTTAGTAGAAATTTCATCCTGCAGTTGGCTTTATCTTGATTTCTCATTTAATGAGATAGGCATTCCAACACTAAAAAAGATCGAGCATTCTCGATCTTTTAGGTCATCATCTTAAACGTCTTTACGGCGACGATGGCTATATGCTACACCCATGACTGCTGCCATTTCTGCTGCCACACCGAGGGCAAGCAAGGCAGTATCGTTAGCTTGACCAGTCTCTGGAAGTTGAGGTCCTGATTTCTCAGAGGATTGAACTGGCTTAGCTGGTTTTGGCGTCACTGGTGGAGTAGGCGGTGTTGGTGGTGTCGGCGGAACCACTGGTGGTTTAGGTGGGACACTTGGTGGTGTCGGTGGTGTTGGCGGTGTAGGAGGTTTTGGAGGAATGTAACTATTGTTAAATTCTGTATCCAAAGGAAGGAGAACTGCTGCTACAAGCAGATTTTCCTTTTCACCCACAGTCTTGGTAACAGTCACCTGGAATTTAGCTACCATGTTATCATAAACCACATCGGCTTCATTGCCCTTGACTTCTTCAACAGTGTAGTAGTAAACACCTGGTTTGTCATAGACAATGTTTTCAAAACTAATGTTTCCTTGTGCATTATTGGTCACTGTTTGGATAACATTACCCTTGTCGTCCTTAAGAACGAAGCTAAATTCACCATCTTTGAGGTTACGGCCCGTAAGAACCTTGGTCAATTCGAATTTGGCCTTGGCTGGTTGCACTTCTTTAACAAAGTTATTAAAGACAGTGTCTTTTGGATTAGCGACCGTTGATACCAAAGCATCGCCATCTCGGGTCACTGTAATCCAGACAGTCGCTTTCATACCATCATAGACGATATCTTCGTTAGTTCCCTTAACTTCTTCAACAGTATAAGTGTAAGTTCCTGCCTTATCAAAGTGAAGTTCACTAAATGCAACACGACCATCAGCTGTATTTCCAACAGTTTCGACAATATGGCCTGCACTATCTTTGAGGACAAATTGGAACTCATTAGCAGTCAAAGTTTGGTTAACACCTGCCTTAGTCAATTCCTTACTGAACTGAATAGCAGCTTTAGCTGGAGTCACAAACTTGTTGTTAAAGATGGTGTCTTTTGGATTAACTACGGTTGAAACAAGAGCATCACCATCACGTGTTACCGTGATAGAAACAGCAGCTTTCATCGTATCATAGACAATTGCATCATCCTTACCTGCAAGTTCTTCAACAGTGTAGTTGTAGGTACCTACCTTGTTAAAGGTCAACTCACTAAAGGCAACCTGACCGTCAGCTGTATTTCCAACAGTCTCAAGGACTTTTCCAAAACGGTCTTTAAGGACAAATTGGAATTGATCTGCTTTTAGATCTTGCTTAACACCTACCTTGGTCAATTCCTTACCAAATGTAATTTTGGCCTTGGCTGGTGTTACCAATTTATTGTTAAAGATAACGTCATCTGGATAAACCACTTTGGCCACTAATTTTTCTCGGCCATCTGTGGTTTCTCTAGCTACTTGGACAGTCACATCAGCTTGGAGCTTATCATAAACGACGTCACTATCATTACCAGGAACTTCTGTCACACGATAGTGGTAAGTACCTGGTTGGTTAAGTACAAGATTTGAGAAGACAATTTTACCAGAGGCATCATTGGTTGTTTCACCAAGATCAACCATCTTATTATCTGTCATATCAACCAATTTGAAGGTAAATTCCTTATCTTTCAAGGCTCTACCTGCCAACTCTTTGGCTAATTCAAGATTGAAATGTACCTCTTGTTCACCACCTGCATTTCCACGACCTCCAACTAAACGTACTTCAGAAGTATATGTTTTTGACTCAACATCTGCATGAAGGTCAACTTTATTCGTAGGATTATTAGAATCTGATGCTGGGTTGGTCAATCGTGTCTGATACCAAACATAAACCATACGGTCCAAACGACCAAGATTTAACTCAAATTTAGTATCGTCATGAGAGAAACTCTTAATCAATTCCATAGCTGAACCCTTATCAACCCATGGCTCAGCAGAATCAATGTAACGTAACTCTAAAGAATTATCAACAAATCTTTGATTATCAGACCAAGTATCGATCAATTGAAGATTATTCAAGACACGTCTTGCGTAATTAAGACGCATTCCCCAGTTAATTAGGGTTGGATCATTCTTGTCCTGACTACCCCATTTAGCAATGACTTCGTCACCAGGAATAGGATTTGCAGAACCAACTGTCACATTAACGACATGACCATTGAAATTGAGGTGCAATTTTTCGCCACCTTTGAGAGCTTCAGAATAAAGCGTATCTAACTCTAAATTCATATATTTCCCAATAGGGTGATCTTCGAAATAATGATTAAATGTGGTTACAACACTGTTATTCTTAGGATCTACCTGAGCAATACCAACAACTTCGTTATTAGGGTTGTAAACATTAACACTATAGCTTGTCTTAAATTGCAATTCACTTGGAAGAGTGAAGATAACTTTGTCACCTGAATTAATAGCTATATCGTTAGGGAATGAAATATCATGATAAACAACCTTACTTCTTGAGTAAATACTATTTCCGTCTGGAAATTGAAGCTCAACGTTAGGGTTTTGAATATGGATTTCAGTTCCTGTCTTAGTCACCTTGACATCCGCTGGAATTGGACGACTTAGATTGGTAACCTTAAGTCCGAAATTATCAGATGAAGTGGAACTACTATTACTTGCTGCAGCAAGTTCGCTAGCACTAGCTTCTCGTGTTTCACTAACAGTTACAGGTTTCTCACTAAGAGTTTCACTAGTCTTATCTTGCGATGAACTAGTTTGTTCAGAGCTTGCAACCGTTTGCTCTTGACGCGCAACTTCACTAGAAATAGCAGTCACTGAGATAGCACTTGTACTCTCTGCCTGAACAGTAGGTTCAGCTGTCACTTCTTGACTTGAGACGCTAGCGCTTGTCCTTTGGCCCCCACCATCAGACTCACTGGCTTCCTCAAGTATACTCGTAGCTGGCTGTCCCGTAGGCTCTTCAGCTTGTTCTGCATTAGCGGTACTTACACCAAAAACCGCAGACGAAAGTAAGACCGAAGCAACGCCCACCGTAAACTTACGGATGGAGAAACGCTGCCTCGAATCACCGAATAGGTTATTCATGATTCTATCCTCCCATTTTTACAAATCTTAACATTTTTGTAACCCTTTTCAACCAGAATTATACACTATTTTCAGAACTTTGCAAGAAAATTATTTACCCCTTTGGAGGTTTTGTAAAGATTTCTAAGATATCAATAGATAGTGAAATTTTTAAACCCTTATATTATAAGCTTTCTTTCGGAGTCTCTCTTTTAATATTGTTTTTCTTTCTCATTTTATTGCCATAATTTTAATTCAAATTTTGTCTAAAAAATACTAAAATTCAGATTTTCTCTTTGAAAAATGAGAAGATTATCTTGTCTAAAGGAAGAAAAAAACTGCCATTCTTAAAGGAATAACAGTCGTCTTTAAATTTATTAAGAAATTGAGCATAAACACTCATTTAAAGTATTTTAGGCAAGCTCTTTGAGAAACTCCACTAAGATAGCAGCTGATTGTTTTCCCGCCTGAATAATGAATTCGTCAAAAGTAATATTAGCGTCATGGGCTGCTGTATCACTCATAGCACGAACAACGATGAAAGGTTTCTTGACACTGTGTGCAGCTTGAGCAATGGCTGCTCCTTCCATTTCCACGGCTAAGACTTCTGGAAAGTGCCCTTTAATAGCATCAATCTTATCCTGACCTGCAATAAAGCTATCACCAGTCGCAATAAGACCAATTTTAGAGTCGATAGAGGCTTGAGCCAAAACCTTTTCAAAAGTCTCTACAAAGGTAGAGTCACTTTCAAAGTAGAGTGGTTGCATAGACATTTGCCCATAGTCATAGCCAAATGCTGTCAAGTCAACATCGTGATAGGCCAATTTTGATGCCACAACGACATCTCCAATTTTAAGTCCAGGTGCTACTGCTCCTGCAGAACCAGTGTTAATGAGGGCATCAACACCAAAGTGGTCTGCCAAAACAGCCACAGACATGGCTGACATAACCTTACCAACACCTGACTGCACCAAAACGACGTCGTGTTTGCCCAAGCGTCCTGTGTAGTAGGTATTGCCAAGAACAGTTTCTTCAACCTTATTTTCCAATTGCTCCACTAGAAGCACTAACTCCTGCTCCATGGCAGCGATAATTCCAATTTTCATATAGTTCCTTTTCAGCTTGTAATCTTGTCTGAATCAGTAGACAGAGCTATCTGACTCATAGACTTATTAGAAATAAAAGACAGCAATGAAGAGAATAATCAAGAGGACGACAACCCAAAAGAGGATGCGATTAAGCTTGTGTTGAAATTGATTGCGTTTAGCATTCTCAATTCGACGGCTCTTGTAGGCCGAAGGCTGGTAATCAGCCTCATAATCCTCATCGTAGAACTCTTGATCATAGTCCTCATAATAAGGTTGTTCCTCTAAATCGATTTCCCCACGCTTAGCCTGCTCAATGACATCGTCAGTCAAAAGTGGCTTACTCATAACTTATTTTCCTCCAAAATGAAGTGCATAGTATTGGAGAGCGATGATGGTTTTAGCATCTTGAATTGCACCTGAAGCTACGAGTTCCATACACTCCTCATAAGTCAACTCATAGATTTCAAGAAACTCATCTTCGTCAAGTGGGCGTGGATTTTCAACAGGCTTGAGGTTTGTAGCCACATAGAGCTTGATTTTTTCATTACAGAAACCAATGGCTGTGTAAAACTCATGAATCAATTCGAGATCACCCTTATACTGAGTCTCCTCTTCAAGTTCACGCGCTGCTGCAGCCATCTCTTCACCAGCTTCACCGACTTCCAGTTTACCCGCAGGAATCTCGTAGGAAACCGCCTCAATAGCCTTACGGTATTGCTTGACGATAATGATTTTTCCTTCTGGGGTAACCGCTAAAACAGCTACTGCTCCCTTGTGGAAGATGAGTTCACGACCAGCTGTCTTACCGTCTGGCAAGAGGACTTCGTCTACTGCAACTTCAAAAATATGTCCCTTAAATTTTGACTCACGTTTGAGTGTTTTTTCTTCAAACTCCATGAATTGACTCCTTTTACTTCTGACCTCATTCTAAGCTGGTTTTATAAGAACAACCAAGCTCAGATAGCCTTAAGCCTACTTTTGTTGGCTTGGGTGGTGAGGTTTCTTAATGGCATAGCCTTCTTTATTGACCTGACGGCCACGTCCAATGGCGACGCTGTCAGCTGGAACATTCTCTGTAATGGTTGAACCAGCTGCTGTAAGTGCATTGTCCCCGATTTCAAGCGGTGCAATCAAGGTTGAATTGCTTCCGATAAAGACGTTGTTAGCAATTTGGGTCTTGAATTTATGTTGACCATCATAGTTAACGGTAATTGTTCCAGCACCAAAGTTAACGTCAGAACCAACTTCCGCATTACCAATGTAGGTCAAGTGACCAGCCTTAGTATTTTCACCGATGGTAGAACCCTTAACCTCGACGAAGTTACCGATATGAACGCCTTCTTTGAGAATTGAATCCGGACGAACATGGGCAAACGGACCAACGGTAACACCTTTTTCAACCACTGAATGCTCAATCATAGAGTTAGTGATAACAGTATTGGCGCCGATAGTTGAATCAACAATATAAGTCCCATTGGTAAGCACTGACTCTGCACCGACTTTAGTTTGCCCTTTAAGCGTAACATTGGCTTCAATGACAACGTCTGGCTCAATTTCCACATCCACATCGATATAAGTAGCGTTTGGATTTTGGAAAGTAACACCATTAACCATGTGAGCTTGGTTGATGCGACGACGCATAACATCTTCTGCCGTAGCCAAGGCAACACGGTCGTTAACCCCGAGACTTTCTTCAAAGTCACGAAGAGTGAAGGCACCTACTTTTTCACCATTCTCACGGAAAATAGAGATGACGTCTGTCAAATAGTATTCCCCTTGAGCGTTGTTAGTGTTGATGTTTTTAAGTGCTTCGAAGAGACGTTTATTATCAAAAACGTAAGTCCCTGTATTGATTTCTTTAACCTGTTGTTCGAATTCGTTGGCATCTTTTTGCTCAACAATCTTAGTCACTTCGCCATTTTCGTTACGGATAATACGACCATAACCAAACGGATTGTCCGCAGTTGCAGTCAAGATAGTGGCAACATTTTTGTGATTAACATGGAAATCAATAAGGTTTTTAAGGCTTTCACCGGTAATCAAAGGCGTGTCACCGGCGATAACAAGCGTTTGCCCTTCAAGTCCAGCCAACTCTTCTTCAGCCATCATTACTGCGTGACCAGTCCCCAACTGCTCAGTTTGCATAGTGAAGGCAGATTGACCGTCCAAAACCTCACGAACAAGCTCAGCCTTGTGACCAATAACAGTAACGTTTTTAGCTGGTTCGATAGCTGAAACTGCACGGAAGACATGCTCAAGCATAGTGATGCCTGAAACCTTGTGCAATACTTTTGGAAGATCTGATTTCATGCGAGTTCCTTTACCCGCAGCAAGGATAATAGCGTAATTACTCATTTTCTTTTTCCTTCTTAAGATTTATTTGTGATGGTTTCCTTCGAGGCGGTCTTAGCCTTGAGCCCCAAATCTCAGGACCTCAACCTCCCACTGGGATAGCCTACGAAAGAAAGGGGCCTTGAAAACATAGTCTCTCATTTCTTAGAAAAGATGTCCTCATAACAGACGTTTTTTAGGGCCTCTGATTATCTATAATCGCCCTATTATACCATAAATGAGAGAGTTTTGGCAGAATGGACGGTAATGAAAAAAGAGCTTATGCTCTTTTTCTAAGAATAGTTATCCTATAACCATTCTTTGTATTTCTTAATATAGATATGCTTCACAAAGGTAACACTAAGCATATACAAAGTAATGATGATAAACAAGAGAATGAAATAGAGACCGTTTAGATGGCTGAGTTTTAAGAGACTAGCCAATGGACTGTATGGAAGAGAAGTCACAAAGAAAGCAGCAAATAAGGTTGTCACAACAACTGATAGTGCTGGGTGACTTTGAATAAATGGTAGTTTTGGTGAACGTAACATGTGGATAACCATGGTTTGAGACCACATAGATTCGATAAACCAACCTGTTTGGAAAATAATGATAAAGGCTGCTGCTTCTGGTGAACCATGAACATAGCCATGCCCCAAAATCATTGGCACAATGATGAAATAGAGCAAGATATATGTCAAAATATCAAATACGGACGAAATAGGTCCTATCCAAGCCATGAAACGCATGATTGATTTGGCTTCCCAGATATGTGGCTCTTTAAGAAATTCCTTGTCCACATTGTCAAATGGAAGGGCGATACAAGAGATATCATAGACAAGATTTAGGACAATCAAATGCACAGGTGCCATTGGTAGGAATGGTAAGAAAATGCTGGCAAAGAGGAGAGAAAAGATATTCCCGAAATTTGAAGAAACGGTCATCTTGATATATTTGGTCATATTAGCATAGACCTTCCGTCCTTCAACCAAACCTTTTTCCAAGACCATTAAATCCTTATCAAGCAAGATAACATCTGCAGTTTCTTTGGCGATATCAACAGCTGTATCCACAGAAATCCCCACATCTGACACCTTCATGGATGGGGCATCGTTGATACCATCACCCATATAGCCTACCTTATGCCCATTTTCCTTAAGGCTTAGGATAATTCGTGCCTTTTGGTCTGGGGATAACTTAGCAAAGACTGTTGTCGTTTCCACAGCCTTAGCCAAATCTTGATCTGACATGGTATCAAGATCACTTCCAAGTAGAATGTGCGTCACATCTAGACCAACTTTTTCACAGACAGCCTGTGTCACCTTATCATTGTCTCCAGTCAAAATTTTTGTGGTCACACCATATTCCGCCAAAGCCTTGATAGCAGGTGCTGCTGATGGTTTTGGTGGGTCAAGGAAGGCAAGATATCCCGTCAAAATCATATCACTTTCATCTTCGACACTAAAGACGTCATTTTCATTAAGCTGTGATTTGTAGCTAACACCGAGAACACGCAAACCTTGTTCATTCAACTGTGCAACTTCCGCAAGGACTTCCTCACGAACATCGTCAGTCAATGGGATAATGTCTCCCTTGTATTCCACATAGTTAGAAACAGAGAGCATTTCTTCAAGGGCACCTTTTGTCACCATGCTAACAAATCCATCAGTGTCTTGAACAATGACACTCATGCGACGACGTTCAAAATCAAAAGGTAGCTCATCAATCTTGTGGAAGGTCTGGTCAAGGTCACGAACGATGTCATGTTTCTTAGCTTCTCTTTCAGTTCGGCTAATAATGGCACGGTCCATAAGATTTTTTAAGCCAGTTTGGAAATAAGAATTAAGATAGGCTCTCCGAAGTACTGATAGGTCAAGGTCACCATGGATATCAAGAGGGTACTCAAGAACGATTTCATCCTGAGTCAGGGTTCCTGTCTTATCCGTACAAAGGATGTCGATAGCCCCTAGGTCTTGAATAGCATTAAGTTTTTTGATGACCACCTTTTCCTTGGCCATAATGATAGAACCCTTGGCAAGACTGGCTGTGATAATCATCGGCAACATTTCTGGGGTCAAACCGACTCCCACACTAAGGGCAAAGACGCCGGCTTCAAGCCAGTCCCCATCTGTTAAACCGTTAATCACAAAAACAACAGGAACCATAACCAACATGAGTCGAATCAAGAGCCAAGAAATGGAATTCATCTCACGTTCAAATGAAGTTGGTTCGTCATAAGTATTGATGGTCTGCTCAATTGCTCCCATCATGGTTTCATCACCAACAACTAAAACCAAGGCTGTTGCACGACCAGAGATAACATTAGTTCCCATGAAAGCAAGGCTCTCACTTTCAAGCAGGCTCTCTAGATTTTGACCATCTGCTTTAGCCAGACAAGCTTTTTCCACAGCATCGCTTTCACCGGTCAAGCCAGACTGTTGAACAAAGAAATCACGAGAATCTAGTAAGACCACATCAGCCGGAATCATATCTCCCGCACTTAGTTTGACCACATCTCCAACCACAATTTCATCAATTGGGATTTCTTGCTCACTGCCATCTCGAAGTACTGTTGCTGTATTGACAATCATGCGAGACAAATTACTGGCAGCCTTGTCGCTACGAAGTTCTTGAATAAAACGGATACCACCAGATATCAAAACTAGAGTGACAATGATGATAGAGGTCGTTGGGTCTTCTTCACCCGGTTTAGCAAGCCAGACATTGGTGATAAAGGAAACCAGAGCAATGACTAAGAGAATAACAGTAAAGGGATTGATGATAGATTCATAAATCTTTTTGATGATAGAATCCTCTTGTCCTTTGGTTATGACATTTTCCCCATAAAGGTCACGGTTTTCTTCTACTTGGTCTTCCTTCAAGCCATCCAAGTGAGTCTTGTAGCGAGTAAGGGTTGTTTCAAGTGGCTCTTGAAGAGCAGCAATAAGTCTTTCTTTATTTGTTGACATTGGAATCTCCTTATTTAATCAGGAGCCAATCACTTATGGAGTCCCTAAGACACTAATCAGCGATTGACTGGTTAGGTGCGGTTCGGGGTGATCGTCGATTAGTCTCATAGGTTTCTCCTTTCATTTTTTTATATAGTGGGTGGACCTCAGACAAAAGAAAAGAGTCCTACCCATATACAGGTAAGACTCTATAAACTCGAGGTTGATTTTTTAATAGATTCTGTCAAAAAATGGACCGTTCAAGCTTTAGCTCCGCAAGGCGATGAAATGAGCTTAGTCTTGACCTTGGCAATCAGGACTGTTGACCAACGAGTAGTGTCTCCACTGCTTTGCGGTAGTCATCCGTATCCTTGTGGTAGCCTCACCTACCGTATTTCACTGAAAATAATACTCCTAAGGCAGTAACTTGTCAAGGGGAAAAGTTACTTTTTGCTTGAGTGGGTAATAAAAAAAGAGCTTCCGCTCTTTTTTGTAAGATATTCTTTTGTAAAATGGATTTTTTTAGACTTTCCTTAAGTGAGTGCGGACGTCAGCGTACTTCTTCGAAGCTCCATGACTAATTTTTGAGCCCTTCACTTTTTAATTTCTAGACTCAGGCTAAAACAGTTCCCCAAACTGTTTTACTCTCAAAAATTCCGAGTTCTAGAAATACTTGTATTTCTAGAACTTTTCTCACAGCGGAAAGTCTCGTTAAGTGCTCGCTTTGCTCGCTAGAAACAAGTCAAATCAGGAATGTCATTATTTATCCTTGACCGGTGTTAAAATGATGTCTCCATAATATCATCGCCTAGAGAAATTGTTTTATCATCTTTAAAAATTAAAAAAGAGCACTTGGCTCTTTCCTACTTTCTTTGCTTGATATAAGTCCCTTGTAGCTTACCATGTAAGATGTAATCCACAGATTTGAGCTCATCAACAGTTTGACAATCAAGGGCACACATGATGAGACGAAGGTCATCTTTCCAGCCATTAACGACAGCCACAACCTTATCCACAGGGTAACGTTCTACCAATTCAAGGACTGTTCGTGAGAGGCCAACGCCTTTTACTCCTAAGACCAGACATTTAACCATATCGAGTGGATTGCGCACTCCGCCAGAGGCTAGGATTTCCACATTATCACGAAGGTCTTGGGCTTGCAAGAGGGTCTGAACGGTGCTTTGTCCCCAGTCATTGAGGTAATCTCGGTTACCGCCTCTACTATTTTCAATATAGGCGAAGCTAGTCCCACCACGACCTGAGATATCCACAGTTTTGATGCCCTGAGACATGGCGTAACGAATGGTTTCCACATCCATACCAAAGCCGACCTCCTTAAGCACAAGAGGAACCTCTATTTTCTGTGCATAAGCCGCCACATTTTCCTTCCAGGTATGGAAAATACGCTCTCCCTCAGGCATGAGAAGCTCCTGCATAAGATTAACATGGAGCTGTAAAAAGACTGGGTTCATAGCTTCCACCGTCTTAATGCCCAGGTCCACAGACTTATCCACACCGATATTAGTCGCTAGGTCTAAGTCTGGAAACTCTTGGCGATAGTCAAAGGATTCTGGTGCTTCCCCCTTTAGAGCAGCACTATAGGACCCCGTCACCATGAGAATACCTGTGCGGCTGGCCACCTCAGCTAGTTTTCGATTGACAGCCCCACCCTTGGCAGAACCACCTGTCATGGCATTGATATAAAAAGGAAAGTCCCAATCTCGTCCAGCAAAATGTGTGGACAAGTCAATCTGATCTAAATCATAAGTCGGTAGAGACTTGTGGATAAGTTCCATATCGTCAAAACTATTGTAGGGCGACTGGTACTTGAGGGCATAACGGATGTGATCGTCTTTACGATTTGTCATAGGTTATTTCTTTACTTTCTTGCGTGATAATGTCTACTTAGCTGACCCCTAAACCTCATACAAAAGCTCTATACCTTCCTGTTGCCAACGCTCGACTAGAGCAGCTCGGCTAGCTTGGTCAAAGGCAAAGGCGATACCACAGTCTCCACCTCCTGCTCCAGAGGACTTAGCAATGGCATCTAGGCCTTGCTCAGCTTCTTTGAGTTTTTTCAGCTTGGCCACATAAATATCTGGACTAAGTGATTCCAACTGGTCACTGACAGTTTGAAGGCTGCTCTTAAGCAAGTTCTTATCTCCTGTTTCCAGAGCCTTGATAGCAGCTTGAACAGCCGCTTCAGTTTCACTTAGATACTTGCTTGATATACGAGATTTGGCCATCTTAACCATGTCTTTTGAAATAGCAGCTTGCTTGGTCCACCCCACCAAAAAGTGAGCTTGGAGAACTGGCACTACAGGACTGATACGATAGTCCCAGTCTTTATCCAAAAGCTCTGATAGAGTTATTTGGTCTATAAGCTCTGCTATTTTTTCACGGTCAAAAGAACGATAGGAAATCAGATCCTCGTATACGATACAAGCTAAATCTCCCATAGAACCATTATCTCCTTGCTTGAGGAGGGTGTAGCTAGCTAATTTAAAGAGAATGTCTTTGGATAAGTCTTTCTGAAGGGCTGCTGCCAAGGCCTTGAGGGTCAATACCACAACAGAACCCGAAGAACCAATACCAAATTTAACCCCATCTCGTTCCAACTTTCCAGTGATGGAAAGGTCCAGAGCGGGTAACTTCTCACCACAAAAGGCCTCAAAAGTATTCAAGGCCTCTTGAATGAGGGCGTAATTTGCGTCTGGCTCACGGCCCACACTATAGTCAAACATATCTGAAGACAGCTGTGTGCTTGGTGCTTCCTTGACCTCTGCTGACATGAAAATAGGAATAAATTGGATTAGGGCTGTCTGCCCAGCTGTTAAGACTGAGTATTCTCCAGCAATGTAGAGTTTCCCACCTGTTTTTACTGTGACCTGATTGACCGACTGCTTAGGCATCTGGCAACTCCTTAGTGCGTGAAACAATGACCTGATAGTCCTTACTGAAGTGGTCTGCTAGGCGGTCTAGGTCTTCTTCCAGACAGAGCACCTTAACATTTGGTCCTGCATCCATAGTAAAGTAACACTGCTCACCAGAGGCACGGAGGGCCCTAACCTCGTCCATAGCCTGATATGAGGCTTCCGTTAGATATGAAAATGGTGGGTTAGCCGTGCTTGTGGTTTGGTGCATACGAAGGGCATTGGCTTCAGTGAGCTCACCCACCGCTTGGAAATCATTAGCCTTGAGGTAGTCTAACATATCCTTGTAATCCTGCTCAGACTGTTTAATCCACTCTGGGAAAGAGGTCGATGTTTCGGTGCACAATTTCATACCGTCCCGGCTTGATACAGGTTTCTTTTGATCTGTCAAAACCAGCATAATCATGGCCAATTTAAGGTCTGTTTCAACCGGGTAAACCTCACCACTATCCTTGTCCCAGGCTGTCAATGGTCCAAAGAAAGAACGTGATGATGAGCCTGAAGCAAACTTGGCAATTTGAGCTAATTCAGACTGCGTTTTTCCGACTTGGAAGAGCTCGTTAGCTGCTTTAACTAGGGCAGAAAGTCCTGAGGAACTTGAGGATAGACCCGCTGCTGTTAGCATGTTGTTCCAAGTTTCAATCTTGACATGTTGGTTTGGATTAGTACGGAAGAGATCTAAAACCTTGCTGGCCTTGGTTGTTTCTTTTTCCCCTTGGAGCTCATCATCGATATACATGACATCACCAGTCGCATCCTCAGGCAGAAAAGATAACTTGGTTTCCGTATACATATTTTCCAAAGTCAGTGAGATACTACTGGTTGAAGGAATCATACGCTCCGCATCCGCCTTACCCCAGTATTTGACAATAGCAATATTTGCGTACGATTTGACGCTTACAGGCTTTCTATCCACGTGTTTACGGCTCCTTTTTCTTGAAGTTTTTTAGCAATCGTTCGGGCTTGGTCTTTAGTACTTGTCAGGGCAATAATACAGCCACCAAGTCCTCCGCCTGACATCTTGGCTCCCAGTGCACCATGCTCCAGAGCAGTTACTACTAGAAGATCCGACAAATCACAAGACACCCCTAAAGATTTAAGGTGATTATGGGCTTGAGACATGAGCTGACCAAGAAGCTTTTGATCCTTGGCTTTGAGGGCACGTTCTGCCTTCTTACTTAATTCGCCCAGTTGGTTGAGATCTGACAAGGCATCTAAACCAATGGCTTCAACCTTTTCCACGGCCTCACGGGTATTTCCATGGATTCCCGTATCAGCAATGACCAGATAGGCACCTAAATTAACCTCGATTTCCCTGAAACCGATATTACGCGTAAAGCTAATGGCTTGGTCACTCAAGCAGGTCTTGGCATCTAAACCACTAGGTTTACTATGGGCAATGGTCTCCGCCTGATGAACTAGCATTTCCAAGGTCTCCTGGCTAAGCTCCTGATTAAAATAATCAAAGACCGCTCGAATTGCCGCAATGGCTACAGCCGCAGACGACCCCATACCACGCTTTTCAGGGACACTAGACTTAATAGCATAGCTGATAGGCTGATTCTTGATTTTCAGATAATTAAGAGCTGAAAAAATCGCCGTCGTCAAGGGATCTTGAGCCTTGAGCGTCAAAGGAGTCTTAGCCGCCTGAATCTGACAGACAACCTCAATATCCTTAAGAGGGAGGGCAAGGGCAGGATGACCATAAACGACCGAGTGCTCCCCCATCAAAATAATCTTACTGTGAGCCTTGCCCACTCCTACTTTCTTAGTCATAAATTACACACACTCACAGACGAATTTGCAGGCGAGTGTCTTTCTAGATTTTTCATACAGATTCTAGTGGTGACTCAAGGTCAATCAAGCATTCAAAGGAGACAAAGAGCACCAATCTAAAGAATTTTCTTATAGCACTTCTATCTTATCATCAAAGCGCAAAAAAAGCGACATCTAACCTAGAGTGTCGCTTTGTATGGATGATATACTCACAAAAAAGAGCCTATCGGCTCTTTTCATATTAAATCGCAAACAAATCGTTTAGGTTCTCAGCCATAGTTGGGTGAGTAAAGATTTGTTTAGCCAAATCTGTATATGAAATGTGATGATTCATCGCTAGGGTAATTAGATTGATAATTTCATGAGATTCTTGACCAAAGAGGGTCACTCCCAAAATTTCCTTAGTTTCAGGATTTACCACAGCTTTGAAAGCACCGCGCAAATCACCGTTAACATGACCACGAGGCATGCCAGCAACTGGAAGTTCCTTGACAGCAACCGGTCCACCTGCAGCTCTAGCTTGGTCTTCAGTAAGGCCAACCTGTGCCAAAGGTGGGTTGAGAAACATAGCGGTTGGAACTGCTCCACGTGTTTCAAGGTTATAGCTACCATCCCCTGTCAAGTAATTAAAGACAATACGGAAATCATCTAGTGAAATGTAAGTGAATTGGAGACCACCATTAACATCCCCCACCGCAAAGACACCAGGAACGCTTGTTTCCAAATGCTTATTAACTTGAATACCGCCACGTTCAGTCAAGGCAATATCTGTATTTTCCAAGTGAAGGGGTTCGATATTAGGCTTGCGTCCTGTCGCATAGAGAAGCGCATCAAAACGAAACTCACCTTTGTCAGTAACAACGACAACTTCATCACCGTCATTTTTCACTTCGGAAGTTTTAACACCTTGCTCAAAGACAATGCCGTCCTCTTCCATGTATTCCTTGGCCAACTTAGCAATAGATGGCTCCACACGTGGCAAGAAGCTAGTCGCTGCATCCAAGACAGTCACTTGACTTCCCAAACGGTTATAAAGGCCAGCAAATTCAAGACCGATATTACCACCACCTAAGACACCTAAACGTTTTGGTAAGGCTTTAAGGGTTTGAATACCAGTTGAATCGTAAACATGCTTAGTTGTTGTCAAGCCAGGAATAGGCAAGACATTAGACACGGCACCTGTATTGATGACAATAGTCTCAGCTGTTAGCTCTTGGCGGTCATCACCAGCCACTACTTCAATAACCTTATTTGACACAAAATGTGCCTCTGCATCAATGACATCAACGCCATTGTCTGCCAACATTTTATAATTCTTAGCATTAAGACGACCAGTCACTGCACCACGTTCTTTCATGGTATCGTCAAATGACCAGCCCTTCTCAGCCGCAACAATCATAGTCTTAGTTGGGATACAAGCAATATTAATGCAAGTACCACCATACATCGCTTTACTGCGCTCGATGACAGCAACTTTCTTACCAGCTGCATTCATCTTAGCAGCCAGAGTTTTACCGGCTTTACCGAAACCGATAACAATCAAATCATAGTTCAACATTTCTGTATCCTCCTATCTACCGCCATTCTATCATTTAATTTTTCAGACTGCACACAATTGAACCGGAAATAAAAAGAGGCTACAAGCTCCACTGTAACCCCTTTCTCATTCTATTTTAATAGGTTTCTATCAGTCCACTACCTAAGCATTCTTTCGCAGAAATTCTAATATCATTTTATTAAATTGCTTACTTTCAATAAAGGCCGCGTGCCCCAGTTTGCTAAATTCATAATAGGAAGCATTTGGGATTCCATCGACAAGTTCCCTTGCACCATCCACTCCCAGAACCAAATCTTTTTTAGATCCCAAAACTTCAATATAGTTTAGCTAGAAATAAATACTTTTAAGCCTCATCCAGTATTCTTAATCACTTAGAGGGAAACAAATAATAAACGTACTGCCGACATCTTCTTTAGACTGAATATCAAGTTCTGCCCGGTGTAACTCTGCAATATCTTTGACAAAGGATAAACCTAACCCAACACCACTATTGAGCGATTTGTTTCGAGAATCTTCGACCTGATAAAAACGGTCCCAGATTTTATTGAGCTGGTCTTCTGAGATACCAATACCATCATCTGCCACTTTTAAAAGAGCCTGATTGTCCACCCTTTCAAGAGTAATGGAAATACTAGTACGAGTAAATTTCATAGCATTACTCAGCAGATTATCTAGCATTCGGATGACAAGTAACTTCTCACCCTTTATCCATAAATTGGGTTCAATAGCTACTTTAAAATCAATAGCTGATTCTGCCCACTTTCTTTCTTGTGCCTGGCAATATTCTGATATCAGGCTTGACAACGATAATCTTTCTAAATCATTCCAATTAAGCTTCTGAGTTTTAGACAACTCCAAAATTTGCTCCGTCATATTTTTCATTAATTTCGCCTGACGGTTTATGATAGTATGGGATTCTTTGGATTCTTCCAGACTATCAGCATATTTCGAACCAAACTCACTTTCAGACAAGATGACAGAAAGTGGTGTTCTAAGTTCATGAGAAACATTTTGATTAAACCGCTTTTCTTTCTCAAAAGTCGACTGGACCGATGATATCATGTCATTAAAAACTTTGGTCAATCGTGTCGTTTCAACATAAGACAGCTTATAAGAAGAGGAAACACGTTTAGTGTAGTCTCTACTTTCTGTAATCTCTTCCGCCATCTGAGTCACATCTTTAATTGGCACAAAGGCACGTTTTAAAATTCGACGTCCTACCCATGCCATACCAAGAATTGAAATGGGAGCAAGAATAGCTATCGAAATTAAAAACAAGGTTAATTCCTTACTCAGTCCAGATGCGGTTCGCACACCACGAATCCACTTTCCTTTCTTGGCATTATAAACATCGTAATAATAATAGTTCATTTGTGAACTGCTATAGGTAGATAATTTACCAGACTTAAAGGAAGCATTCGCATCAAAATCACTTGGGAGTGCCCCTTTTTCAAACTCCTTATTTTGATTGTAGAGTGCAAAATAGATACCATCATCAAAGGACTCAAAATCATCAAGATCCGTAGACAATTCTACCGTTTCTTGTTCCAACTCACTTCGTGATTCATAGTCAGACCAAGTTCCTGATATGATAAAAGAGGCTACAAACATGACAATGAATAGTAAGGAGACAAACACTGTATACCAAAGTGTTACCTTCGAAATTATAGAGGGTTGTTTAGTCTGATTCTTCATTTTTGAAAACATAGCCCATGCCCCTCTTTGTCTGAATAATTGACGGATTCCCCAATTTCTTTCGAATATTCTTGACTAGCACATCAATGATATTCGATTCTCCCACATAATCAAAATCCCAAATATGCTCTCTAATTTGCTCCCGACTTAAAACAATATTCGGGTGTCTAACCAGGCATTCAAGAAGTTCAAATTCCTTAGAGGTTAAGTCAATCAGCTGGCCATTTTGAGTCAACGTTTTTTTCACAAAATCTAGACAATAGTCTCCAAAAACCACACTACTGGTTAGATTTTCCCTATTATCTCTTCGAAGCATGACACGAATTCTAGCTAACAATTCATCGAATTCAAAAGGTTTTACGAGATAGTCATCTGCACCAGCATCCAAACCCGTCACCTTGTCTTCTAGTGTATCTTTTGCCGTTAACAACAAAAGCGGTGTCTTAATATGATGATTTCTCAAGTAGGACAATACCCCCAAACCATCTAATTTAGGCATCATAATATCTGAAATAATCACATCATACTGTGAAACTTTGATGTAGTCCAATGCCTCTTGACCATCATACGCCGAATCAACACTGTATTTTTGTGTTTTTAATAATTTCACTATGCTCCGGTTTAAGTCAACTTCATCTTCAATTACTAATATTTTCATAGATATCTACTCTCACTCTCTTATCCCATATTATATCATGTTCGTATGAAAAATCTCGGCTAGTAAAGGACTAGTCGAGATTTAGATTTTTAATAACTAAAATTAATCTTTGTCTGTTTCAATCTCTTCTTCTACAATTTGGCCTGTATTAGCATCAAGTTCAAGATCAATCTCTTTCTTGCCCTCAGTTAGACTAACGTCATAGACAAGTGTATTATTCTCAACATCTAATTGCAATTTTTCAATAGTAGACTTAGGATATTTAGATTTAACCTGACTTTCAGCACCAGCTAAATCAATCTTATAACTAGCATTAATCAATTGCTTATCATCCTTATCCTTGGTCAAGTCTTTCGTTTTAGACTTCAAGACATCCCCTGTCTGACCATCAATTTTGTACTCCTTCTCATTTTGACCATCAAGAATAGTAATTTCAAAAACAGTTTTTCCAAACTTAGCCTCTTGCTCATAACCGATTACCTGACCACTTTTTGATTCATTGAGAGCTTTTTCTTTGGCTTGGTCTACCGTCAAACTTGATTGGGTAGTTGACCCAGTACTTTTAGTAGCTTTAGCAGTATTAGCAAACACTACTACTGAACTACATGCGAGACCAAGTGATGCAAGTGTGATAACTGTTTTTTGTTTAATTGTTTTTTTCATGATATGTTCCAACTTTCTTTTTTATTAACTTATCAAGTTTCTCTTGATGATTTTATTTTAGCTAAGAAAGATGAATCTAAAATGAATAAATAACTTTTTTACTATTTTTTTTGATTTTTTTAGAGAGAGTAAGTGGTTAGATTTATTTTTATGAGTTTGCTGCCTAAGCATTCTTTCGCAGAAATTCTAATATCATTTTATTAAATTGATTACTTTCAATAAAGGCCGCGTGCCCCTGTTTGCTAAACTCATAATAGGAGGCTTTTGGAATGCTATTTGCAAGTTCCCTTGCACCACCCACACCCAGAACTAAATCGTTTTTGGCTCCCAGAACAAGGGTCGGACAAGTGATTTTATCAAGCGACTTATAGCAGTCAAACTCAAGAATAGACTTGGCTAAACAGACAAAGCGATTGCGTTTTTCCTTGCTTACAGACTTCAAAAATAATCTGTTAATCACATATAATTTCTTTAAAACAGGTGACGAAAATGATTTACTCATCGAATCCTTATTTAGTTGGTCCATATCGTTATTTTCAGTCATCTCTATCCACCCTCCGATGGTTTCTCTACTGACGGCATTATTGCGAGAAAGTGTCAGAGCTAATACTAGCTTCTTCACCTTTTGAGGATACTTGATAGCAAATAGCTGAGCAATCATACCACCTTGTGATATGCCTATGATAGAGGCATTAGCAATATGCAATTCTTGTAAAGAATGGTAGAGGTCATCAGCCATATTTTCAATTGAAATACCTTCTTCGATATGATCCTTTCTATCAAAAATATAGACCGTATACTCCTTAGCGTATCGATAAAATAGCGAGTGAATGGCAAGGTCAGACATATCACTTAACCCTTGCAAACTTAATCCCGTAATGATAACGAGAACTTTATCTCCTCGACCAAAGGTGACATAGTCAACGCCCTGGTCTGACAAATGATTTCTGTGAATGCTAAACATTATCTAAACTCTTTCATTGCAAGATTTAAGTAGTATCATGCGTCCGGGGCATTATTTGATGCCATGATGATAATACTTACCAAGACAACAAAGGTAACTTGCCAAAGAATGAAGGCCAAGAAATCCCCACCTTTAAAAATAAGCAGATCACAAAGTAAAATAGCCAACAGCACAGCATTTTTTCTAAAAAGTTGGTCACAGTTTTTCCAAAAAGTCTCAAAAGAAATATTGGCTCCTATCTTACGAACAAACTTCACATGATAAATAATCTCAACCAGGGATGCCACAGCTACTGTAGTTAGCAGTTCGGTCAAAGAGACATCCATACGAAAACCAAAATAAAGAACGAGAAGTTGAGAGAAAATAATTGCTGTGATCACACGAATATGGTTGGCCATGATAAAACCTCCTAATGGCAAACATGAATAAAATACCTTATAGATACTCATTACTGCCCTTAATATGTCTACTCATTATAGCATAAAATAAGACCAAAATTAGAAAAATTCTAATAGTTTCGGCTTTGTAGCATTTCTTATCTCAGACCACAAAAAAAGAGCCAACCAAATCATGGTGCGACTCCTCTTTGTTTATGCTAAATAATCTATTTATGCCAATTCATCAATTGATGTATACTCTCTGTCTAAGCCCTTTGCAACCGGTTTGCTAGTAATATGACCTTGGTAGGTTGTAACCCCTTGACGCAGACCTTCGTCGTCGTTAATGGCTTTTCTGAATCCTTTTCCTGCAAGGGCTTCGATATAAGGCAAAGTGACATTGGTAAGGGCAATAGTTGATGTACGTGCTACAGCTCCTGGGATATTGGCAACGGCATAGTGAAGAACACCATGTGTTTCATAAACGGGCTCATCGTGAGTGGTCACGCGATCCGCAGTTTCAACAACCCCACCTTGGTCAACGGCAACGTCAACAATAACTGAACCTGGACGCATTTGTTTAACCATATCGTTAGTAACAAGTTTCGGTGCTTTAGCACCTGGGATAAGAACAGCACCGATAACCACGTCAGCATCTCGGACACTCGCTTCAATATTGAGCGGATTTGACATAAGTGTTTGAATTTGGCTACCAAAGACCTCTTCAAGGACAGACAAACGTTTAGCACTGATATCAAGGATAGTCACTTGAGCTCCAAGTCCAAGGGCAATGCGGGCTGCATGTGTCCCTACGACACCACCACCGATAATAGTCACTTTCCCTTTAGGAACACCAGGTACCCCACCTAGGAGAACGCCAGAGCCACCCTCTTGTTTGGTCAAGAAGTGAGCACCGATTTGAACGGCCATACGTCCTGCAACTTCACTCATTGGAACCAAAAGTGGTAGGTGACCTTCTTGGCTACGTACTGTTTCATAGGCCACACCTGTTGTCTTAGCATTGACCATAGCATCTGCCAATTCTGGAGCTGCTGCCATGTGCAAGTAGGTAAAGAGTAAAAGATCCTCACGAAGGAAGCCATATTCTGCTGCAAGAGGCTCCTTAACTTTAACCACAAGCTCAGCTGCCCATGCTTCTGCAGCAGTTGCAACGATTTTAGCACCTTGATTGGCATAATCTGCATCCGCAAAACCAGAGCCAAGGCCTGCATTTGTTTCGATTAACACGACATGTCCCTTAGCCACAAGACTTTGGACACCTGCAGGCGTTAGAGCCACACGGTTTTCGTTATTTTTGATTTCTTTTGGAATACCAATTAACATACGTTTCTCCTTATTCGGAAGTTATAAGGTCAAACATCAAAAAGATGACTTGACCACTCCCTATCTATTTTTGAAATGATAACGCTTTCATTTTATCTAAAAAACTCAAAAATAGCAAGTGAAAAATCTTCCCTCCCTTTCTAAGTCCTGAAATCTTGCTTCTAAAATACGACAAAAGAACCCAACCAATCGGCTGGGTTCTTAAGTGTAAACTAAATGATCAAAAGATTTTTTCTCCTTAAGCACGTCCTCCTTTTCAATATCAAAAGTAGTACCAATTTAAAGTTCTTAAGCTTTATTTAAAACTCTTAACAAAATAATCAAAGAGTCCTTGGTCTTTTAAGAGCTTATGTCCCAAGAGAAACTCAGCATACCACTGAACACCTATAAATGGGGCGTCAGTGAAGCTCTCAACTCCCTAACACTAACAAGTTTTTCATTACTGGTAATACCGATTAAGGGAATGGTCATTTGCCTTTCTCCTTAAAATAGTCAAGTAGGAAAAGGGCGTTTTCCACATAGTAATTAACAGCTACTGGCAAGGCCTCATCTTTCACAAGGAAATCATCATGGTGCCAGTCTGGTGCATTTTCTTCACCATTTGAGCCAACAAAGGCAAAGACTCCTGGTATTTCCTTTTGATAGGCCGCAAAGTCTTCGCCCCCTGTTGATGGCAGCGTTTCAATCACTTCTGCGAAGGCCTTAGAATTTTCAAAGATAAGTGGTGTGAGCGTCTGGTCATTGTAGGTTACGTAAGGTGAATTGCCCCAAGTAATGTCAACTTGAGCACCAAACTGGTCTGCTGTCGCCCGAACGACCTTTTCAAAGCGGGCAATGACATCTTCACGAACCTTAGGCTCAAAGGTACGAATCGTTCCTTCGAAAAAGCCCGCTGCTGGAAGAACATTCCAAGTATTTCCAACTTCGATATGAGTAACTGACAATACTGCTGATTCAAAGGGCGATACCGTACGAGCAACAATCTGTTGTAAATTGTTGATGATGGTCGTAGTGACCAAGACCGTATCCACACCCAAATCAGGACGGGCAGCATGGGACGAAACACCTTTAACATCAACCCTAAACTGCTCCACACCTGCCATGATAGCTCCCGAACGAAGACCAATCTGACCAGGTTTCAAGTGAGGATTATTGTGATAACCGATGATAGCTGACACACCGTCAAGACCACCCGCTTCAATGACCTGATAGGCCCCTTGGAAATTTTCCTCGGCCGGTTGGAAAATCAAGCGAACAGTCCCCTTAAGCTCGGCTTCTCTTTCTTTTAAAAGCTGAGCAGCTCCGAGAAGAGAGGTCTGGTGAAAATCATGACCACAAGCATGCATGGCCCCATTGTCGCTGGCATAAGGAAGTCCTGTCTTTTCCTTGATCGGTAGGGCATCAATATCAGCACGCAAAGCAATAATCGGATGACCTGACCCAATCTCAGCGATAAGTCCCGTCTTCAAGGGATAATTTAAAGGCTCAATACCTAGATTTCTCAAATAGCCTTTCAAAAAGACTGTCGTCTCGTGCTCCTCCTCAGAAACCTCTGGATGTTGGTGAATCTGATGACGTGTCTTTGCTAAATGATCGTAAAATGCTTCTGTCATAATGAACCTCCCTCTCTGATTAGACTTGGTCATTGCTCCTGACTTACTTCAGTTCTCAATCGAATTGATACCATCATACCACCAGAAACAAGGCTTGAAAAATTAAAAAAACTTATGGAATGCCATAAGTTTCACTTATACCCCTAGAAAAGACTGTCGTTATGGGCCTTACAGTATTAAGGGTCATGATAGAGGGAACCTATCATGAGATTGAAAGTTCCTATCGCACTTTAAACCACATAAGGCTACTAGCCAAGATAAGTACGTAAGATTGCTTTTTCCGCTTCGGTCAACGTTCGGTAGGAACCTACAGCTATCCCTTCATCAAGCTTAAACTCTCCAAAAGAAATACGCTTAAGATAGGTTACCTTGACGCCATAAGCCAAAAACATCTTTTTCACTTGATGAAACTTGCCTTCCGAAATCGTAATTCTAGCACAGCTCTTGTCACTCGCAGAACTTAAAACTTCCAGCTGAGCTGATTGACAAATAGTACCATCCTCAAAGACAACACCAGACTCAAAAAATGCAGGTGCATCAGGCCCAAGAACATCATTGACCTCGACATAATAAGTCTTAGCCACATGATAACGTGGGTGAAGCAGGGCAAAGCCCAAAGGCCCATTATTGGTAATTAGCACCAAACCTTCCGTATCTCTATCCAATCGCCCAACAGGATAAAGCCCCTCTCGCTGATCTTCAGGCTTAATCAAATCAATGACTGTTTGGTGTTCCTTGTCCCTACGAGCTGACACTACACCTGCTGGCTTATTCATAAGGTAGTAGACTTCTGGGGCATGCTCCAGTTCCTTACCAGAAACCGTGATGGTTTGAAGACTAGCATCCACATTAAGATTATCTTGTTCAGCCAAGATGCCATCCACGTATACCTGACGGCTACGAATAAGCTTCTTGACTTGATTGCGAGAACCATAGCCCGCCTGTCCTAATAATTTATCTAAACGCATAACCCTATTGTACCACGGATAAGCTTGGTCTAGCAGACTAAAAAAGCCTACCTAACATGGTAGACTTATCCATTATTAACACTTACACATTCACGTGGAAGATATGCCCGACCAAGAAGGTTACAAGCATGGTCAAGAGTCCTACTGTCAAATTACGCAACATAGCTTGTTTAATAGGTGCTTTTCCGAGCTTAGCACTGACATAGCCAGTCAAGAGCAAAGTCAGGGCAACCACAACCACTGTTACAGGAATACGGTAAGGCTCTGGGAACAGCATGATAGCTAGTGCTGGTGGCAAGGAACCAACCGAAAAAGCAAAGAAACTAGATACGGCAGCATGCCATGGATTGGTAATTTCATCCAAGTCCACTCCATATTTTTCCTCAACCAAGACCTTAATAGGATTTTTACTGAAGGCTTGATTGACCTTGACTTCGGCTGCTGTTTCGCAATCCCCCTGACTGAGGAAGGTTTGGTACAAACTCTCTCTAGCTGCTTCAGGTGAGCGATCCAGGAGAGCTTGTTCCTTAGCGATGGCAGCTTCTTCGGTATCTTTTTGCGTTGAGACACTGACATATTCGCCACCGGCCATCGAAAAGGCACCGGCAAAAATCGCTGACAAGGCAGAAATCAAAATAAACCAGATGTTTGATGTCGCACTAGCCACACCGATAACCACTCCCGCAATGGAAATGATTCCATCATTGGCACCTAAAACACCAGCTCTCAAAATATTTAAACGCTCTGCAAAATTCTTATCTTCCAATTTATTTACTCCTTATTTAGAATCATTCTAAAAAATATTATAACAGTTATTTAGAATGATTACAAATAAGAAGGTTGAAAAAGCCAAGATTTCTCTCAGCTTCTTCTCTATTTAAACTTAGGCTGGTGTTACATCCAAGCTCTCATCAATAGCCGCAAGGCGTTCGACAACTTCTTCTTGACTCAAACCATTTTCAGAGACATAACGGTTACGTGGGTGGACACGACATTCATGTGAGCAGCCACGGAGGTATTTGTCTTCATTTTCCTCTGAAGCAAGGATACGACGGTTACAGAATGGGTTACCGCAGTTAACATAGCGTTCACAAGGTGTGCCATCGAACCAATCCTTACCGACAACTATAGGGTCTACATGATTGATATCAACGGCAATACGCTCATCAAAGACATACATCTTACCATCCCAAAGCTCCCCTTGAACCTCTGGATCTTTTCCGTAAGTTACGATACCACCGTGCAATTGGCCAACATCTTTGTAGCCTTCACGGACCATCCAACCTGAGAATTTCTCACAGCGGACACCACCAGTACAGTAAACAACCACGCGCTTGTCCATGAACTCTTCCTTATGGTCGCGAACCCATTGTGGCAATTCACGGAAGTTGCGAATGTCTGGACGAATGGCTCCACGGAAGTGACCAAGGTCATACTCATAGTCGTTACGTGTATCGAGGACAACAGTGTCCTCTTCTAAAAGAGCATCTTTAAACTCTTTTGGTGACAAGTAAGCACCTGTAGTTTCAAGTGGATTGATGTCGCTGTCAAAGTTATCATCCTCTAAACCAAGGTGGACGATTTCCTTCTTGTAACGAACAAACATCTTCTTGAAGGCTTGCTCTTCTTCCTCATCAATCTTGAACCAGAGGTCCTCCATCCCTGGAAGGCTGTGAACATAGTCCATGTATTTTTGAGTGGTCTCATAGTCACCAGAAACCGTTCCATTGATTCCCTCGTCAGCGACCAAGATACGTCCTTTCAAACCGATTGACTTACAGAAAGCCAAGTGGTCAGCCGCAAATTGCTCAGCATTTTCGATGGGAAGGTATTTATAATAAAGCAATACTCGAATAGGTTTTGCCATTGTATGTCCTCTTTCTTTATGAAATATCTATATCTGTTGTTTGATAGTCAAAGTCAACTTATCTATTATAGCGCTATCAAAGAGGACTAAGCAATTGATTTGTTTGGAAGCACATTTTCACAAAAGAAGAAGGCTGAGTGCCAGATGCCTCAACCTGAGTTTCGTAAGATTGTTTTTCAAAAGATAGTATTACAATTTCGCAGCAGCTGCCTCATCTAAGATAAGAGTCACATCTGGATGATGTTGCAAGACACTGGCTGGGACTTCCTCTGTTACTGGACCCTTGACCATCTTGAAAATGGCATCTGCCTTCTTGTCACCATAGGCAAACAAGATAATCTTCTTGGCAGCTATAATGGAAGCAATCCCCATTGAAATAGCCTTTGTAGGGACTTGGTCACGACTGGCAAAGAAACGGCTATTGGCTTCAATGGTGCTGTCAGTCAAGTCGACCACATGGGTTTTACTATCAAAAGGCGTACCTGGCTCATTAAAACCAATGTGCCCATTACTTCCAATTCCTAAGATTTGCAGGTCAATGGCATGGTGCAACAAGATGTCATCGTAGTCCTTAGCCGCCTGCTCCAAATCATCAGCCATACCGTCAGGCAAGAAGCTCTCTTTAAATGGCTTGGCGTCAAAGAGTCGAGCATTCATAAAGGCATGATAGCTCTGCTCATGGTCTGGTGCTAGTCCAACATATTCATCCAAATTAACACTGTAAAGTTCCGAAAAATCCAAGTCGCTTTCAACCATCTCTTGGTAGAGGGCGATAGGTGAACTACCTGTAGCCAACCCCAATGTGTGAGCACCCGCTGCAAGGCTCTCTTTAAGAAGATCAAAGGCAACTTTGCCTCCTTCAAGTTGACTTTTTACAATAATCGTTTTCATTTTTCATACCTCACTGATTGGTATATACCATTTTTATTTATTATCTCTTTTTTTAACCTTTTTGTCAAGCGCTTTCACTCGATAAGTTTAATGACGGTCGCCCTATATCGTGCTATAATAAAAAGGCTGAACATTTTTAAACGAGGAAACCAATGAATACAAACGATTTTGATTTTGAACTGCCAGAGGAACTGATTGCCCAAACCCCATTGGAACAACGTGATGCCTCTAAACTCTTGGTCATTGATCCTATCACCAAGGAGATGACTGATACCCATTTCGACCACATCATTGACCAGCTTAACCCTGGAGATGCCTTGGTCATGAACAATACACGCGTGCTTCCTGCCCGCCTCTACGGTGAAAAACCTGATACACACGGTCATGTAGAATTTCTCCTTTTGAAAAATACCCAAGGTGATCAATGGGAAGTTTTGGCCAAACCAGCCAAACGCCTTAAAGTGGGTGCTAAAGTCAGTTTTGGTGATGGCCGCTTGACTGCCACTGTCACTGAGGAACTGGATCACGGCGGACGTATCGTAGAATTTAGCTACGACGGTATCTTCCTTGAGGTTTTGGAAAGCTTGGGTGAGATGCCACTGCCACCTTATATCCATGAAAAATTGGAAGACCGTGACCGTTACCAAACGGTCTATGCCAAGGAAAATGGCTCTGCCGCTGCTCCAACAGCTGGCCTCCATTTCACTCCTGAATTGCTTAAAAAGATTGAAGCTAAAGGCGTAAAATTGGTCTACCTCACCCTCCACGTTGGACTGGGAACCTTCCGACCTGTTTCTGTCGATAATGTCGACGAGCATGAAATGCACTCAGAGTTTTACACCCTCAGTCAAGAAGCTGCCGATACCCTCAATAGTGTCAAAGCTGCTGGAGGTCGCATTGTTGCAGTAGGAACAACCTCAATCCGAACACTAGAAACAATCGGCAATAAATACGATGGCCAACTCCAAGCTGACTCAGGCTGGACCAATATCTTTATCAAACCAGGCTACCAATTCACAGTCGTAGATGCCTTCTCAACTAACTTCCACCTTCCAAAGTCAACCTTGGTGATGTTGGTCTCAGCCTTTGCTGGTCGTGAATTCGTCCTCGAAGCCTACAAACACGCTGTCCAAGAACGCTACCGCTTCTTCAGTTTCGGAGATGCCATGTTCGTAACACGACGTGCAGAGAAATAATAGTTATTTTGAGACTTCTCTCACTAGGGAAGTCTCTCTTATTGCTCGTCAAATTCAGAAAAAATCCACCAGTTATGAACTGATGGATTATTTTGTCTATTTCTCTGCAAACTGACTATTATACAAATCGTAATAGAAGCCTTTATCAGCAAGAAGGGATTCATGGTTCCCTTGTTCGATGATTTGACCATCTTTAAGGACCAAAATCTTATCTGCCTCTTGGATAGTTGACAGACGGTGAGCGATGACAAAGCTTGTTCGACCCTGCATGAGAGTCTTCATAGCCTTTTGAATCAAGAGTTCCAAACGGGTATCAACTGATGAGGTTGCCTCGTCCAAAATCAAGATTTTAGGATCAGCCAAAAGCGCACGCGCAATGGTCAAAAGTTGCTTTTGTCCCAGTGAAATGTTACTTGATTCCTGGTTCATTTCCATGTTGTAACCGCCAGGTAGCGTACGGATAAAGTGGTCCACATTGGCAGCCTTAGCGGCTTCAACAATTTCTTCATCAGTTGCCTCAAGATTACCAAAGCGGAGATTTTCCTTGATAGTTCCTTCAAAGAGCCAAGCATCCTGAAGCACCATACCAAACTGTTTACGATAATCCTGACGTGATAAGTTACGAATATCATGACCATCAACCGAGATAGAACCAGCCGTCACATCATAGAAACGCATGAGAAGATTGATAATGGTTGATTTTCCGGCACCAGTTGGGCCGACAATAGCGACCATTTCGCCAGGATTGACTTCAAGATTAAAGTCACGAATCAAAGGTTTATCAGCCACATACTGGAAGTCCACATGCTTAAAGCTAACTTGACCAGTCAAATCTCCTTCAAGCACTTCAGTAGCATCATTAGCCTCGTCTGGTTCATCCATGAGTTGGAAAATACGGTCCAAAGAAGACTTAGCACTCTGCAATTGTCCAGCTAACTGAGTCAAGTTCTGAATAGGTTGATTAATCTGCCAAACGTACTGAACAAAGGCCTGCATATTACCAATCGTCAAGCGACCAGCCAAAACTTGCAAACCACCTAGAACAGCGACAATGAGATAGGTCAAGTCAGATAAACCATTAAGTACAGGCATCATGAGGCCTGAAATGAAATTGGCCTTAAAACCTACCTTCTGAAGGTCTTCCGTAATCTCTTTAAAGTCGTCTAAAGATTTATCCTCACGGCCAAAAAGTTTAAGCACATTGAAACCAGTCAGATTTTCCTGAACAAAACCGTTAAGAGTACCTAGAGCATCAGCCTGCTGCTTAAAGTAAGGTTGAGATTTACTCATGATAAAACGGGCACCAAAGAAAGTAATGGGAATAGTGACGACAACTATAGCTCCCAATTGAAGATTAAGGTAAAGCACTGTTCCAATAACTAAGACTAGAGTAAAGACGGCATTAACAATCTGCAAGAATGACTGCTGCAAGGCATTAGATACTGTCTCAACGTCACTAGTAAAGCGGCCCAAGAGGTCCCCAAACTGGTGCTTATCAAAGTATGACACTGAGGTACGATTGATTTTATCGGTCATCTCATTTCGCATATCTTGAACCGTTGCTTGCACAGCATTGGTCATGAAATAGTTGGAATAGTAGGCAGCCAACTCATAAATAAGACCACGCAAGAGATAAACAACCAGAACCAAACCAACATAGGATACATTGATATGGGCGCCTTCTACCCCCCTAATGATATCCAGCGTATTTTTGGTCAGCTCTGTAATAGCTAAACCAATGACTACGGGTTCAATGACACTCATGATGACACTAACAATTTTCAAGAAAATGGCTAGGTAAAGTGGGAAACGATAAGCCTGCAAGTATGACCAAAGACGGCCAAAACTTGAGGAATGGTTTGTTTTCTTTTTATTATTCTTCATTTTGACCTCCTTCTAGTCTTCCGTAAGACTCTTTTGATTCAATTGTGAATTAGCAATTTCACGGTAAATATCATTGCTTTCCATAAGCTCTTCATGACGGCCACGACCAACGATTTCACCTTCATCCAAAACAATGATTTGATCAGCATCCATGATAGTTCCCACACGTTGGGCTACAATCAGGACTGTCGCATCTTGAGTCACTTCTTTTAGACGACGGCGCAAGGTCGCATCAGTCTTGTAGTCCAAGGCAGAGAAGGAATCATCAAAGATATAAAGATCAGGACGTTTAACCACCGCACGTGCAATTGACAAACGCTGCTTCTGTCCACCAGAAAGGTTGCTACCACCCTCAGCCAAATGAGAATCATAGCGTTCTTCCTTACTTTCGATAAATTCCTTGGCTTGAGCCACATCAGTAGCTTGATTCAATTCTTCATGACTGGCATTTTCCTTACCATAACGGATATTTTCACCGATAGTCCCTGTAAAGAGTAGGGCTTTTTGTGGAATAAAGCCAATCTTACGACGAAGAGCCTTAAGATTGTAGTCACGGACATCTACTCCATCAACAAGAATGCGTCCAAGTGTTACATCATAAAAGCGTGGAATCAACTGCACAAGTGATGATTTTCCTGAACCCGTTGATCCGATAAAGGCAATGGTTTCACCAGGTTTTGCCTTGAAAGAAATGTTGTGTAGGACAGGACTTTCAGTTTCACCAGGATAGGCAAAGGTCACATTGTCAAACTCCAAATATCCCTTAGTCTCGGTTTCTGTCACGCCATCTTCATTTGGATTGATAGAAATCGGCATGTCCATAATTTCCTGCAGACGTTCACTAGACACCGCCGTACGAGGATACATGGTAAAGAGATTGGCTAGGAAAAGGAAGGACAATAGTGCATGGAAGCTGTACTCAATAAAGGCAACCAAGTCACCGATTGCCAAAGTCCCAGAACCTAATGGCTCAAGAGCAAACCAAACAATTGCCACAATCATGGCTATGATGATTTGCACAAAAAGTGGCTCGGTCAAACCAGTCAATTTGAAAAGTTTGTTTGAATTATCCGCATAGACAGCATTTTCAGAAGCGAACTTCTTCTCTTGAAAATCTTCTCTAGCGAAAGCTCGGATGACACGAAGTCCAGTCAGATTTTCACGAGCATACTGGTTAATCTTGTCGAGAGTTGCCTGTTGCTTTTCAGAAAGCGGACGCGTTTTTACCGCCACATACCAGACAACTACGGCTAGGAAAGGTAAGGAGATTGCCACAATCCAAGCCAAAGATGGACTTGTCGTCAAAATCAAAAAGACACTGGAAACCATCATCAAAGGAGTGATAACCCCTAGCTTGAGAAGTTGATCCGCAAACTGCATGAGAACAAAAGCATCTGATGTAATACGAGTCACCAAAGAGGATACCCCAATCTGCTCATACTCGTGGTGGGAATACTCCTGAAGCTTAGCATAAATGTCATTACGCATGACCTGCACCATAGTGGTGGTCAACTTACCAACCGCATAGGACAGAAGTATACGACCAACAATCCCAGTCAAAACTACACCAAACATGACCCAAGCATAAGCGTAAAGCTTATCAACATCACCACGGTTTATTCCCTCATCAATCATTCTGGCAAGAACCGTCGGCAAACCCAAGTTAGCAATAACAAATAAAATGGCTGCCGTAAAATTCATTGCTAGCCACTTAGGATAACGTCTGAGATAAGACCAAATATAAGCCATAAATTTCTCCTTTTCTTTTTAGCATTTACCATGCCTTTAAGATTTTTATAGTTATTTACAACCACTAAAGCCGTAAAAGACACAGAAAAAAGGGCGTGACAAGCACGCACATTACCTACATTCTAACAAATGAAAATATTAAAAGCAATAGAAAAAACCAGAGCTGATGCCCTGGTTTTCTTTATTAAGCGACTTGATATGTTCACGGATAAAAAGAGGTTCACCAAGTTCCTGCTCCAAATCTTTTAACTGACGACTGAGTGTCGGCTGAGTAATCATCAGCTTCTCAGCTGCCTTGGAGATACTCCCCTCCTCAGCAATAGTAATAAAATAACGAAGCACTCTTAACTCCATGCCATCCTCCTAATTTTCCTCATAAGATTTAAACGGTTGATTCTTCTCAGGATATCGGTCTGGTGTAATGGCGAGTCCCATTTGCTCTTTTTCGTGATATAACTCTTTCATAAGCGACCACATCATCAACACTAGTACTATAGAAAATGGAAAAGCGACAATAATGAGCGTGTTTTGTAAAGCTGTCAATCCACCAGAAAACATGAGTGCAATAGCAATCAAGGCCAGCATGACACTCCAAATCACCTTTTTACGATTACTTGGATTTAGATTGCCATCTTCAGACAACATGGCCAAAACATAGGTGGCAGAATCCGCCGAGGTCACAAAGAAGGTTAAAACTAAAATAATTGCCAGGAGTGAAAGGACACTTCCCAGAGGATATTCATTAAAAGAGGCAAAAAGAATTTCTTCTGTGGCAAAACGTATCAAATCAACCCCCGAATCTTGTAGTGAAGTAGATAAGGTACCAAAAGCAGAAAACCAGATAAAACTAAGGACTGTTGGTGCCAAAAGCACTACTGTCAAAAATTCGCGAATAGTCCGACCTTTTGAGATACGGGCAATAAAGACGCCCACAAAAGGTGACCAGGAAATCCACCATGCCCAGTAAAAAATGGTCCATTGGTTAATCCAAGCCCGCTTGGTCTCATCAAAAGCCGCCGCCCGAAAACTCATACGGAAGAAGTTTTGAAAATAAAGGCCGATAGAGTCTGTCATGGTGTCAAATATCTTAACCGTTGGCCCCAAAACTATGACTCCAGCAAGCAAGACAATAGCTAAAATCAAGTTTGTATTAGATAGGATTTTAACACCCTTTCCTAAACCTGATAAGGCAGAAATAAGAAAAAGAATTGTCGCAATGATGATAATGATGACTTGCACAAGACTATTATTAGGAATACCAAAGACATAGGAGAGACCACCATTGATTTGTGAGGCACCAAAGCCGAGCGTTGTCGCTACCCCAATCACTGTCGCAATAATGGTGATGGTATCGATAATGGTTGCTATTGGTCCGTCCGCATATTTTCCAAAAAGAGGCTTAAAGACGACTGAGAGCTGATATTTCTCCCGTTTACGAAAGCCAAAATAAGCCAAAGACAATCCCACCAGGGCATAGACCGCCCAAGCATGAAATCCCCAGTGAAAAAAAGTAAAACGAAAAGCATCTGCGAGAGCATCCGCACTGCCTATTTCTGCATTGGGCGTCGAGATAGCAAAGTGACTCAAAGGCTCTGCTGCCCCATAAAAGACCAGACCAATCCCCATTCCAGCAGAAAACATCATGGCAATCCATGACGTCGTCGAATGCTCTGGCCGACTCGTGGGATTACCCAAGCGAATCTGCCCTATCGGACTTACAATTAAAAAGACACAAAAAATTAAAATCCCCGTAACCAATAACAAGTAAAACCAGCCAACACTAGTTGTCAAGAGATTTTTTAAGTAAAAACTAATATTTTGAAACTGCTGGGGAACAAAGAGCCCTAACAAGACTAAAATAAATATGATGACGAGTGAAAGCTGAAAAACTTTTGTTATTTTAGAATGCTTCACCATTTTACCTCCTTATGTGTTCTTAGTTATAGAAAGTTTTTGAGAAAACTTAAAATTCTATATGGTTTCATTGTAACACAATTGTTTAATTTATACATATAACAACCGAATACATCCAACATATTCGCACCGTATTCTTCAAATATTTGACTAATCTTTTGAGAAAGAGATCCCTTTTTCTTTTGCAATATTCTTGATTTTAGCTTTGAAACTATTAGCATTTGAAAATTTCACGACAAGACCTCCACATATGATTGTAGTTTTTCGGTTACTTTAAATAGTTGTGCATAGTGATACAACTTGGCATAATCAACAGCTCCTTTTTTAAAGTAAGCTTGAAAAGCTGGAGCAATAACTTGAATATCGACATGATAAGCTGTTCTCAAACACTCCACTAATGTTCGTTCCATATCATATACTGAGATAAACTGTCCAGCCTGTCGCTCCAGTCTAATAATACCGATTTCATGATACTTTCTAGCGACAATTGGCTTGACACCAGCTTCTTTCATTGGCCTCGTATTTGTCCCGAAAGGAAAAGTCATCACAGGCTCAAATGGAATGGTAAGGGACAGACCATGTAACCAAAGTGCTATTTCTAAGGAATAAATTCCTTTTGGAAAACGGTACTGTAAACTAAAATAGTCATCGATATAGGTATCTGGCAGATGATAGATACCTCTTTCAATTGATTCCACTTTCCCTTTTGAGACTAATTGATTCAGTTGTTGATAAGAAAAGTTAAGCTCTTCCATATCACGAAAAGTTATTACTCCATGATTATTTTTAATATAATTACAAACGGGTTTCTCTAACAAATCCATATCACCACCTCCAAAACAATATGCTAACAAATCAAGTCATTGTTAGCATATCCTTTTTTATTTCGTCGTATACGCAAAACTCAAGTTACTATCCACTCCAGATAATTTACGAAAGGTATAGTTTGGATTGCCATTGTAATTGGTTTCGGAGATAAGGAATGAGCCATTTGGGTAGAGTTTTTCGACGAAAGCCACATGTCCGTATTCTGCTGGTGTGCCATGTCCTCCTCCCGCAAAGGAAATAATAGCTCCTGCTTGTGGACTTGTCCCTGTCTCCCCACCGAGACTTGCGGCTGTTCGTACCCAATCTTGGCCATTGCCCATGGTACTGATAATTGGAATCTTCTCACCGTTTTTTCCTTTGAGTTTTAGACCCAGTTGGTTAATACGGGCTGCGACTCCCCAAGTACATTGGCCGTAAGCGTAACCCATACCATCACCACCTCCTGGAATAGAGTTTTCAAAAAGGTCTCCTCATACAGCTTCAAGTGCTTTTAGATCACTTTGTGCTGTCCCGCCGTTGGGTTGACTAAAGCCTTTTTCAATTTGGTAATACCACTCACTGGCTCGTGTCTGACGTTCAAGTAGTTTATCACCACTATTTCCTTCCCAGTAAATGAGAAAGAGTTGGGCGATATTTTGCAAGATTGGTACTAGACTCATATTCCAAGAGCTAACTGTTGAGGTTTATTCGGCGAAGTCTGGGATTTCTCCGACATTAGCAAACTCATCCAGATAGCTTCTAACATGGATAGGCAGTTGCCCTTTAAAGTCCACATCAGCCTGTCTGGTCAAAGTGGAGAAAACCATAGAGAAAAATAAAGCAGATAGAAAACGAAAGGTAGTATCATTATCTGGAATAACAAGATAGACCATAGTCTTCTGAGTGCCCCACGTTTTCAAGTCCATAGAGTCTTTTTGCGTCAAATCAATCACCGATTGGATATTAAAAAGGGTAAACTTCGCTGTTGTGACCGCAATCACCAAATCCAACGTCTTATCCTTATAGTATTGAAAATCTGCCCAGTTTCTCATGGTAAAGTTCTCGTGACCGTATTTTTTAGCGTAATCTTCAAACAAGACTTTTGGGAGTTTATAATAACGCTCTGATGTCTGAAATTGATTAGCAGTAATACATTTCATGATTATCCCTCCGAGACTAAAATTCCAAAATTCCCGAATTCATCAAATCAGATTAAACCTGTTTGTTCCATTTCATTTACCAGTTGAGTTGCTTTTAGATTATCAACTCCCATGATGGTCATGATATGGCTTTTCACGATTTGACGTGATGACTGTTCTTCCTTTTGCATAATTACCTCCGAAACGCAAAAAAAAGGGTAGACACTAGATTGTCTACCCCCGAAAGTTTATTAAAACAAAAATCCTGCCAAAGAATTTTTGGCAGGAAACCAAATCAATTTATCAGTTTCTCATAATCGCTTATCGTAAAAAAAAACCAGAGCTTATGCCCTGGTTTTCTTTATTAAGCGACTTGAGTCGTTACCTTATTATTTAAGAGTAACTGAAGCAGGCTTATGCTAACTACTGATATTATCTAGTTTATTTAGTTGATTTACATTTTGGCAGTTTTTTTGGCAGGATACTAAAAAATTTTTGATTGTAAAATATTCTGAGTGATTTTGTCAGAAATCCCGATTACATCATTATGATACCAATGACTGTAAACATTTAAAGTCGTTGATTTATCAGCATGACCAAGTCTATGTGAAACATACAGTGGATCCATCTTAAGAACATTAAGAAGATAAGATGCATGGCTATGACGCAAGCCCTTACCAGTAATCTTTGGAACATCTACAATCTCAGCCTGTCGCTTAATAATACGACAAATAGTTGATTTACACAAGGGCTTACCAAATCGAGATAAAACATAATCATCTTCGCCATTTTGCACTTGAACTTCACGCCAATTTGTTAATACTTCTAAAGTTACATCGTCTAAATCAATTTTACGCAATCCAGCAACCGTCTTTGTCTGCTGCTTAGCATACCAATTTCCATTTTCATCTTTTTCAAGTGTTGCATGGACATTAAGAAGCTTTTTATCAAAATCAATATCTTTCCATTTCAGTGCCAGTCCTTCGCTCACGCGCACCCCTGTCATATAGTATAGCCAAATTGTTGTGTAACGATGTCTATCCTCATACTCCGAACAATCAAAAGTTCTCATTACCTTTTTAAACTCTTCAAATGTCCAAAACTCAGTTACTGGATGTTTGCCTTTAGGATTATCTAACCCTAAACATGGATGTTTGGAAATATAACCCAGCCGTTCTGCATAACCGAGACATGCTTTAAAACGTGACCACAAATTCTTTGCATAGTTTTTAGAATAATCATTAATAAGACGAATTCTAAACAACTCACATTCTTGAGGGGTAATAGCTTTTAGCTGTTTTTTTCCAAAAGAAGTTACAAAAAGGTTATGATGAGCCATCGCCGTTTTATAGGTAGAAAAGTCAACTTTTTGTTTATAAGCTGGTAAATAAATATCTTTCATATAGTCTGCAAATGAAATATTGTAATGTTCAAGAGTTAACTTTCTTCCATTTTCGTATTTAATACGAACAACCTCATCATATGCTTCTTTTTGACTTTCGAAAGGTTTTCCTTCCTTAGTTCTACGCGCTTTGTGCTGAACCCTTTTCCCAGAAATTGGGTCTTTTCCAAGTTCAATGCTAATATAAATTCTATCTTTTTTATCAATATAAACACAAGGATATTTTTTTGTTTTAGATACCATCTGTTTTCTCACTTTCTTTTATGTTTTCAGAAAGCGAAATCCCTCCAAGAAGTTTCTCCACTATACCCCTTGGAGCTATACCTAATCTTTTATTGTCAAAGGGCGATCTTATTAATTGTACACTATTTGAATCATTAATTCTATCTTTTTTAAACTTCTCCACCGCGATAAGTTTTGCATCACGAATAATATTACGAGCTGTCTTCTCCGGAAACCCGAGCTCCATTAATTCTTTATATGTAACAGTTTTTTCCATTTGTTACTCCCTACTTTATTATTAAAAGAAACTTTTCTATTTTAAATCTTCTAAATCAATTCATTTCTCTTTTACTTAATTTACTCTCATTGCAACAGCAAACCTATTATTCTCTTGACTCTTTTACTTAATTTATTATTTATCTCACCTATTATATAGAAGAAAAATAGTTTTATTTGTAGTTCACAAAATCAAGAAAAATTCCTTCTATTTTTATTATGCTTTTTTTTATTTTATTCTAGACTACTTTTTCTGAGCAACTTAAAAAGTTAACGCTCCCTTATTTTATTATTTATTTCACCTACTATATAGAAGAAAAATAGTTTTATTTGTAGTTCACAAAATCAAGAAAAATTTCTTCTATTCTATTATGCTTTTTTTTATTTTATTCTAGACTACTTTTTCTGAGCAACTTAAAAAGTTAACACGTCACTCATTATCGCTTTAAGCTTTTCAAAATTGAAAGAAATATGTGTAAAAAACAACATAATGTCATAAAGGAAAGGAAAATATTCTTTTATGACAAAAAAATATAACGAAAAAGATCTCATTAATAATGAGCAACATATCTATGATTGTTTTTCCAACACGACCGCTTTCTTAGGATTAGATAGAGTTGAAGTTAGCATAAAAGGAGAAATAAAGTTCGACGCAACCAAGTTACAAATTTTCTCAAAAAAAAATAAAAAACTCACTGTTATAAAATATATTGATTCACGATATGAATATATTCGAATTAACAATTCTACTTTTGGTTTGCTAGAAATTAAATTAAATCCGTACGATAATTCTTTGGTTAGTCATGTTCAAATCAATCACGGAGGACTTAATTTTGAAACAAATTCACTGTCCTCGTTCAAAGAGAAATTACACAATTTTCTTAACTTTGTTGAATGTAACGCAGGAATTACTATCTATCCTAGCTCAATTGAATACAGGGAACTTGAACTAGCTTTTACATTCGCAACAAATCGTCAAATTCATATACAAACACGCGCCTTACTCTTAAGATCTTTATCAAATAATGTTAACATTACTATCATAAACGATGAAAATCAGGGAATTCTAAAAGCTGGGAAATACAAAAATGAAAAACATATCTTTTACGATAAAATCAAAAAAGCTAAAAGAAAAAAACAAATTCCCGAAGAACTATGTCATGATATTGATGTTTATAGATACGAAATCACATTAAATAAACAAAAGATAAACTATTTGTTCAGTTCTACCAATATTAATAGTATTGATGAAACCGATATTATAAATTATTTTAAGGGTAAGGTTCAAAAAGGAATTGAAAATCTTACTAAGCAAATAAATATATCTATTAAAAAGACTCAAAAAGCACTTGAAGAAGCTAGGACTATACAAAGACACCCCTACAATGCTACAAATACTTTTTTTGCAAGATTAATCAACGACCCTTTGAATAGCTTTCAACCAATGACACTTGATGAAGAAATTTTTTGTTATCTAAAACTGAAACAAAATTTTGTCTCAGCATCAAACATAGCACGTACCAAAAAAAGACTAATTGAACACAGTTTCAAACATTCACGTGGCTTTGGGGAAAATTACTTTTTATCAGAAATGATTACTTGGCAAACTCTACGAATTTTGAAACTAATGCTAGATTCTACTGACTTTTGTAAAACATATGGTTTGGGGTGTCAATTGTCTAAAAATAATTCTAAACCAAAGTGCTTAGTTTTTAATAACTATACTGAAGAAGAAAGAGGTACAATTCTCTATCAAAATATCAAAAGTTTCAAAAAAAATAAAATTATGGATATTCATGAAATTATTTCCAAAAGACTAGCTAATTTACCAACAGAGATTGAAAATAGTAATCATGATGTCAAATATTTTTCAGTAGTTTAATATATATTTTTTTATTACTACACTCATAAATCTTGATTTAACAACATTTTTAAAAAAAATTCTCTTCCGATCTGGAAGAAAATTTTAAACTAAAAATCTATTAATTATATTTGGTTCCCCACCAAATACTCCACCAGAAATAAATTCTGGTGGAGTATTTTTTATAGCAAATTTACTTATTTCAATAGTCTTAATAAAATTGATAGTCTCCATTGTAATTGATACAATTCTAAATCATGTTCAACCACTATTAGTTCAGCTTGTAGATATACTTTATCAATACAATCTATATTTTCCTTTAGATTCATTAACAATGCTTCTGTATTAAAACTATTCATAACTTTAGATGAAAGCTGATTATCGATTTTTTCATTAATTAATACTTTTAGTTGCTCACTCCCTGTTTCCTTATAAAGCAAGCAATATTTCAATAAACTTAAAAGCATTAGGGTACTATCTTTAGATATATCATCAATAATTGATAATGAAGTATAAATCAATAGTTGATATGCTCCATATGAAAGAAAAAATTTTTCTATTATTTCATAGTAATTAGTTGACGGAGAACTCTTCTCTAATAACATAGTAATAAAAGATGAGATGATGAATATCTCAATAAAATAAAGTATTAAGTGTTTAAGTCTTTGATTATTAAATCTGCTCATTAATTTTACAATCTTTCTCTATAGCTAATACAACAGCAAACGAATTAAGGCAAAACTAAAAGGAATTAGTAATTTTCAGTCAAAACTAAATCCTTTACTTAATTTATTTATCTAACTTTATGCGGTCAATAACTTTTTCTCAGTATGTTTATTTTATTATATTATCTTTGTCTTATTCCACAATTGTATAGTCACCACTTTGTAGTAAACTCAGGACTTTATTTACAAATTGTGTTGAAAGTAATCCTTCAATATTAGCACCATGAGTCTTAAAATCTTTGTCAATTTCTTTAATTTGTAAGTTAGTATACTTTTTAGCCTTTTGCTCCGAAATTGGTAAATGGAAACTATACTCCCCAATTTCATAAAATAAAAAATATAGATATTTTTTTCTACCCAACTTATAATCAAAAAATTCTACTTCTATAGACTCCTCAGAATCCTCAGAATCCTTAACAGAGTAACCACTTTTCCAAATGATATCATTACTTTTTTCTTGCAATAATTTATCATAGTCTTTTTCAGTACTAAATACTCGTTTTTTCTCTTCCCCTACATATTGTTGATGGATTAGTGATGGTTCAAACACTGTTAACAATTCTTCTTTCATCGTATAGTATTTTTCCATCTCACCTTCAGCATTTTCAATGTTTCTTTCTGTATACGGATTGTAGCGATCGTGTTTAAATTTTCTTATTTTATCACGATAATTTTTAGCTCGCTTGTTTACAGAATATATACATCCTGCAATCATCTCATTCGTAATTTTTTTGTCATTTACCAACTTAGTATATTTTTGGGGAGTTCTCATATTATTAATCCTTCCATCTCTTACTTTAAAATATGCAACAGTAAAAATTATTTTCCCATTATATTAAATAGTCTATTATTTCATTTTTACTTAATTATCTGTTTTATTATATCAAATATCGTTCACCTTGTCTTTTTTGTACTTTTCTACCATTCCCCAGAGCGTATGATTCGCTAAATCCGCTACAAGATCATACCATTCATTAAACAAGAATGATTTAAGCAACATATCAAGTGCATAATTCAAATTTAAAATCTCATCCATCTCTCTAATCTCAAACGTTTTTTTACAATGGCAAGAGTGATAAACTACAATTCTCAATGTATCATCGACAAAAGCGAACTCTAGTTCTTGGTTATCTCGAGATAAATCTACATAGAAGTCATCTTCGTAAGCATTGAAGTTGATAACAATATCCATCTCTTCTCTTTTCTCAATCAGATCACCCACTATTGTCATGATTTGTTTATTAATATATTTTTTTACAGTTTTCATTTTTTACACCTTTCTTAATTTAACTTAATATTTAATAGAACTATTCCGTATCAAATTGGTCAAGTTCATAGCCTAGCCTAATCTCTAAAAAAGAACATTTATCATATAGTTAACCTCCTTGTTTACAATTTTAGTATGTCAGAAAAGTTGAATTTTAAAAAAATCAAAATTATTTTTTACTTCTCAAAAATAATCGTAGTTTTTTTCTTAAATATAAGTTCACTTAGCTCTTTTATATTTTAAGTTTTTGTTATATCTGTAAGCGGTGAGCCCAAAAATCGTAAGTAACTTTACTTTTAGTAATTATATATATTTTTGCCTCTCTACTTTTGTAACTATTTAGTATGTCAGAAAAGTTGAATTAAAAAAAACAAAATTATTTTTTAATAAAGAACCACAGCTCAAAGATTATACAGAAATAACCTAACTTTTGAAGTATTTTAAAAGAGCCGCTAATGAAAAGCGACTCTTTTTGTGATTCTATAAAACGCCTATTCTTCTACTCTCGATAATAAACATCCGTACCATCACTGACATGATTTTTACTCCAAAAAATTGACTCTCTTCCATCTTGTCCCGACGGAGTAAATACAATTGGTGTCTCACTAATACCTTCTGATGTTTTTGTAACGGCTGTGAGGTTTTCTCCTTGGACGGCGAACTTATCAAAAACTACATCACCCGCAGGATTACCATTCACTTGGGTCAAGCCATTGGCATCGAAAGTAATACTATTACCTTGTGCATTTCTCCAAGATCCTTTAACACTTGAAAAATTACCTGTTTGAATTTCTTGAATGTTCATACCACTAGATTCCGATTGAGTTTGTTTCTCACCTTCTATTCGTTCCGTATAATCAAGAGCAATCCATCCTTGACCAGATTGTAACTTCCCCCAAGTGTAACCTTCTGCACTTGTTGTTTCCGAAATAGTGTGAATACCTTGAGATATCTTGCCCAGAGACTGAGACTTAGCACTAGGTTCTTTGCGTATTTCCAAATCCGATATTTGCACACGAACCTGAAAACCAGTTTCTGACTTAATATCCTCACTCTGACTAGAAGATTTCATATCACTTTCTTTTGAGGAAGTCGTTGAACCTTTATCAATTGATTCCCACTTTAAGTTTTTGAGATTCAAAGCCGTAGACGAAATACCTAGTTCTTCTTCGATTTTCTTCTTATCATTCATTTGTATCGTAGTTTCTTTTTGCTTATTTGGGAAACTAGCTTCAACTTTGTATAAAGCTAGGTTTACTTCCGGATTCGATGACTGCCAGGCAGCAAATACCACCTGACCGTTTTCATAAGCAGTAAGAGATGAACGTGCCCCACCAACAGAGGCTGCATAAGCTACATGTAACAAAGTAGGTTGACTATTTTTTAGATAATAGATTGCAGAAATATAATCTTGTTTACCGATTAATAACTCGTCCTGTCCATCTTTATCTAAGTCTACAAACGCATATTGAAAATCAACTGACGTTCCCGAATGCCCTAAATTATCAATGAGCATATATTCTTCAGATGTAGCTTCGACCTGTTTTAAGGCTTCAGTTAAACGACTATCATCACCACTATTTATTGCTTGCTGATAAGATTTATAACGATCTAAGACCGTTTGAAATGATTCCTGTCTATTCTTCTTTAATTCTTGCTTACTAGACGAAGATGATTGCTGTGTTACCTGCTTCATTTGATTAGAGCCACATGCAACCAAGGTCAAAGTACTCAGGCTTAAAAGCGATATCAGTATCCATTTTTTCATATTAAATTCTCCTGTTCTTTCAATATTTTTATTTCCGCTAAATGTTTTGATTTGATTACCCACCACTACTCATTAGCAAATTTTCTACAACTTAACGTTGATCAAACTAAAATATAGGGTAGCAATAGTTAGTAAATCTTTCAATAGGTCAATATTATTTGGAAGATTCTATATACAAAAACCATTTCAGCAAAATAGGACTCCGTTGAAGAGTTCAATGAATCTTCATAAGAGTCCTATAACTATTTATTGTTTTTCATAGGTGGCATCGTGAAGTGCATAACTCACATTAGTATTAGTGAATTCAAAGAAAATAGATTCAATCTTTCCTGTTGAAAGTTCACCCTCAGCTTTTGGACCACTTGTTGCCGTAAACTTAATTTTATCACCCGCAATTCTCCAAGTACCTGTTCTAGATTCACCACTTTCTTTGGTAATTTTTAGGCTCTTATTTGATTTCAACTCAATTGTTACGTCATTTTCACCGTCGTACCAAGTCCCGACGACCTGCTGTTCCGGAGACTTTTCACGAGTTAAGAAATATGCTCCTACACCAATACCTGCTAGTGCGATTACAACAACAGAAACAATAATTAATACTTTTTTCATTTTATATTCTCCTATTTATTATTAATAAAACTTAGTTTTTATTCTCAACTTCTCTAGAATATGGAAGTAATTGTAATTGAATTAAGGAAGTGATTCTTTAGTTATGTCATAACTTCTCACTCAGTAAAGCAATTTAGAAACTGTAATTTATAACTTCTTCTTTCTCATCACTCCTGCTAGGGCAAGAAACGTAATTCCTGAGAGCGTATAAACCGCTGTCTCACCTTCACCTGTTTCAGGTAATGATGCTTGATAGATCGGCACGCCGTGTCTCGAAACAACATTATCGGTAATAGTACGGACAGCAGTTCTGACGTTTCGGGAAAATGAAGAGTTATAACCTACTATTTGTCCATTTTCATCAAGGATAGCAACAGGAGTTCCTCCTTTTTGAACAATAGCTTCATATTGAGCTTTTACTTGTGCTTGTGTATAAGCTTCTTTTACAGCTTCATATTGAGCTACTGCATCACGCTTATTGATAAACAACCGTTTAAGTTTTTCAGTTTCTTTATCAAGAATTGATTTAGCTTCTTTATGTTTTTCTACTGCTAATTTATAAGCAACTTTAGCTTTTTCTAAATTACTATCAGCATTTTCTAGTTTGCTAAGGTAGTCTTTTGTTTCTTGAAGTTTAGTTTGAAGAGATTTAATCTCGTCTTTGATTTTAACTTCATTCGCTTTCAAAGCGTTCACTGTTTCTTGAAGAGAAGCAAGTTCTTTTTCATCTTTAGCTTTTTGAGCTTTAAGTTCTTCCAACTTAGCTTCTTCATTTTGAAGTGTTGCTTTAGCATCCGCAAGAGCTTTAGTTTTAGTTGCAACATCTGAGCTAAGATTATTAACAGCTGTTTGAGCATTAATTAATCTTAGCTCAGCTAATTCACGCGCCGAAGTCGCTTCAGCCAATTTTACTTTAGCATCAGGTGTAAGGTCAGCAATTGCTTTGAGTGAAGCAATTTTATTGCGAGTTTCTGAAAGTACTTCATTAGCAAGTTTATTTTTAGCCTGCGCAGAATTTAATTCTTCATTAGCGACTTTGTTTGCGTTGTTGGCTTTTTCTTGTGCTACTTTCGCATTGGCAAGAGCTTTAGTTTTAGTAGCAACATCAGCGTTAAGATTGTCAACTACTTTTTGAGCGTTACTGAATCGACTTTCTGCATTCTTACGTGCCTTAGTAGCTTCATCTAACTTAGCTTTCGCATCAGGTGTGAGATCAGCAATTGCTTTGAGTGCGTTCAAAGTTTTTGTTGTGTTAGATACAGCATCCTGAGCTACCTTATTTGCTGCCAATGCTGTGGTCAAATCTTTCTGAGCTGTTTTGTTAGCATTATCCGCAGAAGATTGAACAGCTTTAGCTTCAGCTAATTGAGTTTTTACAACTGAAGAGTCAAATGGATTAGCTAATATTTTATCAGTATCTGACGAAGTGTGATTGAAATGAATTTCATGCATCAATCCAAGACCTTCTGGTGTTACGCTTGTTGCAGCACCAATATAATTTGGAGCAACCTTACCGTTTTTATAGTCAGGTTTTCCTCCAACTGTTGTAATGATATGTGCATAATTCTGATTGTAGTCACTACCAAAAGTATTGATAATAGATTTATAAATACCTTTATACAAAGCTGACATTGTAGTTGGTTTAGCTTTGATGTAACCGAGGTTTTCTGCCTTCCAATGCGTAGTATCGGTTCCATCATTAGTTAGTGCACTAAGAAGATGGTCGCCATCAGGATTTGACATGTTCGAATAAGCAGTTGTGATATTCTTCATTGCCGTAACAACATCTTCTGTTACAAGGACTTCTGAATCACCCCAGATAGTTTTTCGCACTTGTTGAATCAAGCCTGCTTGATAAAGTGAGAGGTTAGCAATTTGTTCTTTTGTTAAATTGCTAAGATCGTTGATTACAGTATCGTCAGCAGGATAGTTGTTTTCTTTGCTATAATCACGGTTATCCCACCAAGTTTGAACAGCATCAAAGAGCTTATCCTTGTTTGCTTCTGTTTTATCTTCATAGAAGTTTCGATAAGCACTTGCAACTTCTTCTGGAATTTCAATAGAGCTAAGATTTTCTAGACTAGTTAGTTTATCTTCCAAACGTTTTACAGCTTTGTCTGCTTCTTCTTTTTTAGACTTAGCATCAGCCGCAACAGCTATAGCAGCTGTCAATTCTGTTGAAGTTCTCGAAGCTACATTTTGTTGAGCTGTCAAAGTTTCTGTCAATGCTTGGATTTTAGATTTTTTATCAGCATCAATTTTTTGAGCTTCTTTCAACTTTCTTTCAGCCTCTGCTTCGGCATCTTTTTTCGTTGCCAAATCAGTTTGAGCATTGTCTCGCTCTGAGATGATTTCTTTAGCTCCTGTACCTTCAAGTGCTGCTTGAGCATTAGTTACAGCAATATTAGCATTATTGAGTTGCTCTTTAGTCTGTTTAGCCTTAGATTCAGTATCACTCAAAGTTTTAGAAGTGTCTTCAACAGCTTTAGCTTGAAGTTTTTCATCTTCTTCAGCTTGTTCAAGTTTAACTTTTTTATCAGCATCAGCTTTCTGTACTTCTTCTAGCTTGCTTTTGGCATTAGCTTCCGTGTCTTTTTTCGCCGCCAAATCAGTTTGAGCATTATCTCGTTCTGAGATGATTTCTTTAGCTCCTGTGCCATCAAGATCTTTTTGAGAAGTTTCTACTTTGGTTTTAGCATTTGCTACATTAGTTTCTTGAGTAGTAATCTCTGTTTGATCACTGTTAACAATTTCAGTTTGTTTGTTAACTTTATCTTGAGCTTTAGCAGTCTCAGCTTGAGCATTCTGAAGTTGAACGTCTTGATTTTCGATTGCTGATTCTGTTTCACTAATATTTTGTTTAGTTTTATCAATTTCAGCAGGAGTGGCCTTGTCTTTGATAATTTGAGCTTCATCAAGAGCTTCCTTAGCCATAGCTTCAGTTTTTTCAGCTTTTTCTTCTTCAGTGATGGCTTGCTTAACTACACCTTGTTGAGCGTTTACTGCTTGTACCGCTACACTTTGCTTGTTCTCAGCTTCTTTAAGAGCTTGAATAGTTACTTTAGAACTTAAGGCATCAACTTCTGTTTTTGGGGCTTCTTGTTGATTAGCATTCGCTACAGACGTTAATCCTGTCGCTGCAATCACCGTCGAGACGCTAGCCAATGCCTTAATAGCCTCTTTCTTTTCCATTAACGCTAAAACTCCTTTTATTTTCAATAAATTATACAATTCCTATATTGTAATGTTTACATTATATAACTTAAAAACAACCTTGTAAAGTTGTTTTTAACCTTTTAAGGTGTTATAACCAACCTTTTAAGGTTGTAAAATAAACCTTGCGAGGTGGTTTATGTCAAATCTACAAGAATATATCAGTAAGCGTATTAGAGTCTTACGAATAAAAGAGGGAATGACCCAAGAAATGCTTGAAGAAAAAGCTGAATTGGGGACAAATTACGTTTATAAAATTGAAAATCTAGAACCTAACATTAAAATCAAAACTCTTGAAAAAATTATGAAAGCCTTAGATGTGGATATCCCCACTTTCTTTGATGTCACACTAAAAGAAGAAGATAGCGATTTGGTAAAACTTATTGATAATTTAAAAGCGTTGCCTGCGTATAAACAAAAGAAATTAATCAAAGCTATCAATACTATTATGACTGAAACAAAATAGCAGAACCTTTTTGAACTGAACAACTACTTTAGGTTAAAATATAATTTAAGTAAAAGACTTATCTCTATGCAAGATAGAGATAAGTCTTTTTAGCTTTCTTTATTTATCATTGTGATATACAAATTGATTTTTATTCCATACAAAAGTACATCCTTGTTTCAGAAATTTACAGATTTGTATCTTATCTTCAAAAGTTAATTTCATAATAAAAACACCCCAGAAGTTAGATCTTTCCTGTCTAACTTTTGGGGTGTAGTTCAATATTGGGTTTCGAACCTCCGTAAAGACGCTTCATTGCGACTATTGCCAGTATAGTAACCTACTTTATCGTACGGTTCATACCCTAAAAAGTTGACAACACTGCTTGAAATAGATCATCCATGGCTGTTTCAATAGAAGAAGGGTAAAATTCATCAATATCTTGCTTCTGGGTTAGGAAGTTAAGCAATTATATGGTAAATTGAGTCATAGTAATAAATCTTCTTCTAGTAATGTCTCACAACTCTACAATAACGTATTTATCCCTTTTTGTGTTTATACAACTTATTATATACTACCATTTACCATACTAGTATTTAAAAAATTACGTTTCTTTATTAATAAACTGAGTTTCAACCAATTCTTTATAGAGCTTATTCCTCGATAATAATTCTTGGTGAGTGCCACAGTCATCTACTTCACCTTCACTAATTAGATAAATTGAATCAGCATTCTGAATAGTAGATAATCTATGAGCTATTATTAAGACGGTCTTTCTCCTAGATAAATCTTTAATTAATTGATGAATTTTTGACTCATTTATACTATCCAAATTTGATGTAGTCTCATCCAATAATATTATGTCATTAGGGGAAATTAAAGCTCTAGCTAATGATAACCTCTGTTTTTCACCACCACTCAAAGTGATTCCAGACTCCCCGATTACTCTATCTAGTATTTCTTCAGAGGGAATATCTTGAAAAAGGTTAACTAAATTTAGAGCATGTAAGCAGTCAAGTCTTGAGACATTTTTATTAGCAATTTGTAAGTTCTCTAGTACTGTTCCAGAGAAAATTGAAGCATTTTGTTCTACAAAGGTTATATTCGAACGAAGAACTTTAATAGGCAAATCATAAATATTATTTCCATACAGTTCTATTGTTCCATCATCAAAATCATAAAATCTTTCAATAAGCTCAAATATAGTTGTCTTTCCTGAACCGGATGGTCCAACCAAAGCTGTTACTCCTGGACCATTAACTGAAATATCAATCTTATTTAGAATATTTTTATCAAAATTATCATTATATTTAAAGCTTAATTTTTTAATTTGCAAAATCTGATTTTCTTTTTTCTCAAGAACGTCTAAAGAATTAATATCCTCCTCTATCGGAAGTTCCAAAGCAACTTTAATCCTCGAATAAGCTCCCAATCCCTCATTTATTGATGCTAGTACTCCTCCTAGCATTGCAGCTGGAGTCAGTACTAACATTACGTACATTATAAAGGCGCTTAGACTTCCAATAGATATAACCCCTGTTGCAACTCTAATTGCACCAACTCCAATTATTATTATAAGCATTATTTGTAGTGCTATGTTAGAGAAACCACTTATAATAGATTTAAAAATAGCCACTTTTTTCCCAATCTTTGTCGCACTAGTTACAACACTACTCATTCTTTCAACAAAAACATTTTCCGATAAAAATGCACGAATTGTTCTGACACCTCGCAAAGTCCGCTCTAACTCAGATGATAATTCTCCAACTACTTCTTGTAAATCTTTCGCAATAGGCCTAGTTCTTTTACCAAGTAACAAGCCACATATTAAAAGAGAAAGAACTGCTAGCAGAGATAGACTAAACAATTGAATATCAAGATAAAACATCATAATCAATGCAAATAACATTGTAAATGTTTGTGACACCAATTCTACTATTCCTTGACTTAAAATCCCCCTAAGCTGAGCTGTATCCGTGCTCAATATTGATGCTAAATCCCCAATTTTTCTAGTATCAAATACTTCAATCTTATACTTGATTGATCTATTAACAATTTGAATTCGTAAACTATTCACTAAATTTTCACTAATACTCTCCAATATATACTGCTTAATTGAGTTAAGGATTGCAGATGACAATACTATCATAGAGAATAAAATTACAGTTTTTTTCAAGATGGTATTGTTAATATTGTCAATAATTTTTGAAAGAAGTATTGGTTGAAGAATTGATAATGTCGACGCAATTAGAGCAATAATCAAAGCAATACTTATAGATATTTTATGTGGTTTTAGTAATCTTAAAAATTCCCTGAAAGAGACTTCTGAATGTTGTTGACTATCCATTATTAAACCCCTTTTTTATTTTCAAATAAATCAACAGTAATACCATAACATTCCAAAACAACAATACAATATGACTAGTCGAAAATACTGAAGTTTTGAAACTTTCAGAAATCGCTTCATAATATATATAGGGTGATGTGGCAGGCAATACCCTTTCAATATATGGCAAAACTAGTATTGGGAATATCAATAAAGTAGCTAGTGCTACCATTGAGCTTTTGAAAAATAAAGTTAAATAATAGGCGATAGAAGAACACAAAGTAGTACTCAAAATATAAGAAATTAATACGATCAAGTCAATTCCTTTAATCTCTCCTTTAAAAAGTAAGAATAAAACGATAATCAAAAATGATAGAATTACTTGTAATACACAGTCTATCAACTCTACTATAATTATTTTTTGTGCACTGATATTTTTGTTTCCATTTAATAAGTATATTATTTTAGATTCTGGATTATCTACTTCCGTAGAACCATTTATCAATCCACCTATCATAAATAAATAAGATGCAATTATCAGTATTTGATTCATTGATAACACCACATAATTATCATTGATTTTAAATTTTATTAAACTAAGAATACAAGAAAGCAGAATAAGTGATAACAGACTTAAAATTTGTAGTTTCACCGCATTCAGACTATATTTTTTATAAAAAAGAGCACATACTGTTTCATCCATAATTCTTGTCCCTCTGATTTTTATACCAATCTTTAATATACATCATAATAGTTACTATTGATGCTTGAGACAATAATAACAACAAACCATATACTTCCGAAGTATTGTTATTTTCTACTCTCCCAAATGCAAATGACTTTGCACCTATTAAGGGTAATAAATTTTCAAGTGTTGGAGAGACAACTCTTAGTATGCCTGATAGAGTTATAATAAGAAGACTTACAATAACAATGACAGATGGAATAGGCTTCCTTGTTATTTTTACTAAAAGCATTGAAAGCAATGTCAATGTTATGGAAAAGATAATAATTCTAAACGTTACCTCTAAAATAAGACCTATATTAAGGTAGTCCTGTAATCTTTCATCTAACATCACATAGAGCATTGCACTATTTATTAGAGATAAAATAACAGTAAACGTACTGGCTACAATTATTGCAGAACAAATCTGGCCTGTTAAAACCGTATGCCATTTTGGTGTAAGTAATTTAGTTAATGATTCCTGACCAAATTTGTACTCTGTAGATAGAACCAGTGCAAACAAGATTGGAAAAAATAGAATACTTGATTGATAAGGAGAAGATAATATCGCATCTCTTACTGTTTGAGCCTTCGTTAATTGACTAGTCATATCTTCGAGCTTAACAATCTCTGTATTACCATTTGCTATCGCATTAATTACTTGAATATTTTGAAAGGTAAAGAATATACTGATTCCAATCACAATTACTACACCCATCCAAAAAAGTGGCAAGGACAGGATTTTATATAGTTCACTATGCGTATTTTTCATCAAGTTTACCTCATCTCGTTTCTAACAGATCTAAAATATGCTTCCTCGAAAGATCCATACTCTTCAAGAACATCTTTACTGCTACCATCGATAACGACTTTACCATTAGATAACCCTACAATTTTGTCAACTGTAAGTTCTAATTCATTCATATAGTGACTTGTGATTAGAACAATTTTATCGTCCTTTACAAATTCTCTTAGAAATTCTCTAACCCATCTAATTCCATCTGGATCAAGTCCATTAATCGGCTCATCCAAAATAAGTATTTTAGGATTTGCTAAAATAGCCGTAGCCAACCCCAGTCTTTGTTTCATTCCAAGAGAATAGTCTTTTATCTTTTTATTACCAACATCCTGAAGACCAACGATTTTTAAACATTCTAAACACCTCTGCTTACTTATACCACTAGTTAAAGCAATCCATCTCAAGTGATTATAGGCCGTCCTTGTGGGATTTGGTTGAAAACTATCTAGAAATGTCCCGACATATCTAAAGGGATATTTCCCCAATTCACCATAATTTTTTCCGTCAAAAGTTGCTCTTCCTTCATCTGTAGAAATCAGCCCAAGCAATATTTTTAGTAACGTTGATTTCCCTGACCCATTTGGTCCAATCAACGCTGTCACCTCCCCTTCGTTTGCTGTAAACGAAATTTTTGAAAGAACAATTTTTTCTCTAAAAGCTTTACTAACATTTTCTATTTTAATCATTTACCTTTGTCCTCCTTTTACAAATAGGATTTTTTGAAAGTTAGATAGGTCCATCTCTTCACCGATTGGTATTCCATCGACTTCCACCCATGCATGAGCTATGAAGGGTGATACTTGGAAACCTGAAACCCAATCTGGAGTTCGTCTTGCTATTATTCCCCGTAGCATAACTGCGACTGACCTTTGTAAGCACCCATTACCTGCACACCTAACATTAATTGAATTTATAGACGTACGCCAACTCTCTACCTCCTTCGGAAGAGCCTTTCGAGTATTTTTACTTAGTTTCTCGATAACTTCAGACAATTTCTTAGGAGGTAGTTTAATTAGAAAAAATGAAACATTGGCACAAAATAAAGCTGTTATTTTGTTTTTTACTGACAATTTAGTTCTCTGCTCCATTCTAACTGGTGAACTCATTTAATTTCCTCCAAAACCTTTAACTGCTGTAATTCCTCAATAATTTCTTTATAGTCTTTTATAACCTGATATAACTCCACTGAATAATTGATAGAGACATTTTTGCAAAAATCTTCAAGTGTGACTCCTTTAATTAAGGAAGCTAAAAAATCCGTAGTTAATTTATCAAAATGGTAATACTGAGCATCATTAGAATTCAAAACAATACTACTACCATCTTCTGTTTTGCTAATATTAATATTCGATGACAACCTATATTTCATACTCACCCTCACTTTCACAATAACCTCTCAACCAAAATTCAATAATTTGAAGCCTCATAACATTTTCTAACAGTTCTCCATCCGCACTAAATTTATTGAGCGACTCTAACAGATCAACCCTATCTACAAGTCCTAACTTATAAATCAGACATTCTTCAGAAAATATTTTTTGTAATATCTTCTTACGCTTACTGTATTCTGTAAATGTCGGTTTGCTGTATTCCCCTTTATCTCTTCTCTGAAAGTATTCAAGAGACATAGAGCTTGGACGTATCTCCGCTAACATAGGTTTAGTCACTTTTGCGTTAAATCTTTCGTCAATATTATACTTTAATGCTGATTCTACAATGTCATAATTTGTATACGGACTTAAAAATCTAAAATACTTATCAGTTGGCACCATTGCATTTAAGTCTCGTTGCAAGAGAGTATGACTTTCAATTTCTTCAAGAATTTTATGGATAGATTTATCATCAGAATATGATTCAATATCTTTTTCAGCATAAGAGGTTGCACATCTTGTAATTAAATCTCTTGCTGTTTGGGTTACAAAACTTTCAACTGACAGAGTCGAAATCCATTTAGAACTATACTTAATATCAAAATCAACCTGTTCAACCTCCTGACAAACTAAATTTCTCAAATTGTCAGATAAACTAGTGTTGTCGGTCAATGACTTAAAAAACTTAAAAAGGTTGAATTTATTTAACCTTGCAAAACCGTATAAATTTCTTATGCGATTTGGATAGTTAGAATGATATAAAGACCAAGCCATAGTAGATAACGGACCAAACAGTTCATCACCACCATGACCATTTATATGGGTACTTATATCATTCTCTAGCCCAATTTCAATAATTTTTCTAGCTAAATTTATATAGCGAAACGATTCTGAAGGACCAAATGGAAGTGCATTGTATATCGCTATCGGATCTAAAGTGCTCAAAGTAACTGTGCTACTATACGGCAAAATCACGTGTTCTGCTGAAACATCCCTGCTTGCTCGATTTGACCAGACGACATCACTATCAGCACCATCCTCTGGAGATAGAAAGACTGTATTCAATTCTATTCCTAAATTCTTACAAAAATAACAAAGAGAAGTCGAATCCAAACCACCTGATAAATCTGCACTAATTTTTGGTTGGTTTTCCAGATATTTTCGTAATACACTATTTAAATTTTTACTCAACTCTCCTGCTACTCCAGCAATAGTTTTATTTTCACCATTACTTCTCCAAGGAAATACCTGTTTAACCTGTCCTTCTAAGGATACAAGTATCTTTCGACTGTTTACAAGTTTCACGTTATCCCATGGGGTCAACTCAGTAAATGGATAGACGGTATCAAAGTTTACTATACGTAACGCAAAATACGTTCTATTTAGTTTTTGTTTTGTAAAACTAGCAATTAATTCTGGATAAAATGAAATAAATAATTCTTCATCCTTTTCTAAATAATATATTGGATTATGATTATTAAAATCACCACCGATTACAAAGTGATTCTCTTTTGTGATTGCTACAAAAGATGCATTCTTTTTTAGCTCAAGCAGATTACTCTCTATCATTTCAATGTTTAAGTTTTCTTTAGCCAAAAATCTACCAATGTCTTCAGAATTTTTATGGGGTTTTACTATCATTAATAAATTATCAGCAGTATAGGTTTTAAGTTCTTCTGAAACTACCAGTTCGTCTATCAATGTATCAGTAGTAATGATTTGATTTTTCGATAAAATAACATTAACTTTCATTCATAATTTATGTTTTATACCAATTATATAAATAATAAGCAGAGTTGCTCACCTCCGCTTATTATCTATATTCTATATATTATCCCCAAGGCCAGTGGATAACGATCAACGCACTAAAGCCAAGCAAATCGCGCTCACGTGCTTTACCTGCACCATTTGTCAAAGTACGGTAGTTACCGATTTTTGTAATAGTTGGTTTTTGGTACATAACAGTTTCCTTTCTATTTTTCCATAACAATTTCTGAACAACAAACTGTGTAACTCTGTTAAACCATGAGCAAATTAATTTAACCTACTTCACATGTTGCTGTTTCAGAGACATTTTTTTCTATCTCTAAGAAATTATGTTACAGAATAAATTTTTAGAACTAATAGTCACTATTAGTATAGATGATAAACTATCATCTACATTTTGTATTGTACAAAGCAAATATCAAAAAAATATCAGAATTTCTGATTTTCAAGTAAATTATTTTGACCCAATAATCCCTTAGTTCCTTAGTATATGGTATAATACTCTCATAATTTACGAACGTTCGTCTAGAATATCGTATCTAACACTACCACATTCACTTACATTCTGGTGAAAGCTGGTATAAAACATCTCAACATCATAAAAAAATGACTAACTGTTGTGACTGGAGTCGTGTTTGAAACTGGATGAAATATGTAAGGAGAAGGCACTTATGAAATATAAAATCCTTGTTATAGATGATGATAAATCCATCTTAAGGTTGGTTCGAAATGTTTTAGAGAGTAAAAACTTTGTCGTTGATACGCTAACATCTATTCCAGATATTGATATATGCCATTTTATCGGCTATGATTTAATTATTTTAGACATCATGATGCCGCACAGTGGAATTGAAATTTGTAGGTATATCCGAGAATTTATTTCTGTGCCAATCATATTTCTAACAGCAAAAAATTTGGAAGAAGATGTTGTATGTGGCATACAGTCTGGTGCAGATGACTATATCACAAAGCCATTCAGCATTCCAGAATTAGTAGCAAGAGTACAGATGCATATCCGTAGAGAAGTACGCAATAATAATTCTAATGAGATTCTACAATTCGGACCGATCACAATTAATAAAATTAAAGAAGAACTTAGGGTTGCGGATGTACATGTCCCCACTACAAAAAGAGAGTTCCAATTAATTTTGTTACTCTCCAGCAATCCAAATAAAATATTTTCAAACGAAGAACTGTTTGATTATCTTTACCCTCATGATTCTGAAACACAGGGAAGATCAATTACAGAGTATGTATACCAAGTCAGGCAAAAATTAAAACCTTATGAACTTAATCCTATCAAAACAATCTGGGGAGGTGGATATCAGTGGAGAAGTCTTTAACTTTTAACCAACTGGTTAAGCAAACATATTTTAAGATTTTAAGACAGTTCCTAATTAATCTTTTTTTATTTTATTTGTTACCGATGTTACTTACTGCATTTACCAATATTACTGAAAAAAATGCAGGGGCATTTACAATTTATTTCAGCACAGCTTCTTGGATTTATATTAGTCTAATTTTACTTTTTAGTATTACTAAAAATATGAGGAATCTTCTAGAAAAGATAAAACAAGAAACAATTATCGTATACAATCAAAGTTTACTGGGCGATACAAATGAAAATAACTCAGCTAAGTTAACCCTGATTGAACTGATTGAAACCCGACAAAAAATTCAGGAAATGCAAGCAACAATAAAAAAAATAATTCAATCTGAAAAGCAGCAAAAACAGGAGTTAATGTTTCAAGTCTCAGCTGCAGCACATGATTTGAAAACACCATTAACAGTTATTCAAGGAAATGCTCAATTTTTACAATCTATGGATATTCCTGGAAATATTGAGCAATGTTTAGAAGATATTGAACTTGCCAGTCAACAACTTAATCTTTACTTTAACCAACTCATAAATTATTCTAAAACATTCTATAATGATACTTCAAATTGGGAGAGTTTGTCTTCAGATTACTTATTTGAATTATTTGAACAAGAAATTAAGTTAATTACTGATAAAAAGGCTGATATTCAATTTTCAAACAACTTACCAACCTCTATTTATTTAACGCTTAACCTAAACTTATTTCTAAGAGCTACTCTAAATATCATAAATAATGCAATTGACCATTCCCAAAGTAGTTATCCAACAATAAAAGTAAACTACAAATTTATAGATAATCAATTTTACATCTCAATATGGAATAGCGATTCTTCATTTACAGAGAATTTACTCGAAAAATATGGACTACTATTCTATCAAGACAAACAAGCAACAAATTCAGAGCAACGAAGTAATTTTGGTATCGGATTAGCATTTGTTAAGAGGGTAGCTAAGATTCATGGAGGACAAGTAAATTTGAGTAATTGTAATAACGGTGCTCTTGTCACTATTTGCATACCAGTCTAGGCTATACTTCTCGTACTACTGATTAAATGTAATAAATTTATGACCAACCGTCTAATGTGATAGTGGGTCTCTTTAAGACTACTTTCTTTTATTTTTCTCACCTGTAAACGGATCATATTCCTCAAAAAGATTGAGCTAATCTGCTATCACGTCTTCTTGTAATTGATTACGAATATATTCTTCAATTCGCTTCTGATTTCGCCCAACCGTATCAACATAAAACCCTCGACACCAAAATTTGCGATTCCCATATTTATACTTTAAATTAGCGTGTCGGTCGAATATCATTAAGCTACTTTTACCCTTTAAATATCCCATAATTGAAGAAATACTTAGTTTCGGTGGTATACTCACTAACATGTGAATATAATCTGGGCAAGCTTCTGCTTCATGAATTTCAACGCCTTTTCTTTCACATAATAAACGTAAGATTTGACCAATACTTGCTTTGTATTTCCCATAAATTATCTGACATCGATATTTGGGCGCGAACACAATATGATAATTACAATTCCATGTAGTATGTGCTAAACTATTATTATCCTGTCTCATCAGGGGTCCTCCTTTTGTATATTAGTTAGTGGTCGGGAAACCTTACCTAATATAACACTTTAGGGGGACTTTTTTGATATATCGCTATACCTCTTTTGGACTAAGAAGTTAAGTAATTCTGTGGTAAACTGAACCATAAGAATAAATCTCTTTCTAGTAAGGTATTGCAACTCTACTATAACGTGTTTATTCCTTTTTGAGTTTACATAACTTATTTTATACTACCTAAACAAAACGTTTATTACGATAAAACATCGAAAAACTATTTAATCTGATGATAAAAAAATAACCTCAAGTACAGTTTACATGTACATGGAGGTTAGTGCACCTTTTCGATATTAAAAAAATAATCTAGATAATCACTAATTTCATTAGAGGTATTCGCTAATGACTTTTTGATATCAATGACACCTAATAGTTCGAGATGTTCATTAAATATTTTGTTATAATCAATATTCTCTGTCAATAAAATAATTTGTGCATAAACGTTACTCCTCCTAATTTTTTTAACTTTTTTCCATAATTACAATTCTTTGTAAATGTGATAAAATAAAGAGTGTTAGTTGCTGTAGTAATCCTTATAGAATTATAATGATTGTTAACTTTAACTTTTAACTTATATTTTTTAATATACTTTTTAACAGTTATCAACAACCAAAAGTGCCTCACAATATTGAACATACTTCACCTCCAATTCCTATTTTTATTATAGCTTGGTTATACCATTTAATTTGTCATATATCATAAACGGTTCATTTTTTGTCATTTACAGTAAAAGTATACCGATATAATAGTTTCTAGAACTGTTACGATATACCGGTTTTATGACTACTATCATTACTTAAAAGTTTCCATACTTATATGTGTACTGCATGTTAGGGAAAATTATCTGTATTTGCAAAGAAACATGGATTTTTATTTAGACGTCCTAAAAAAACAAAACAAATATATTTTCATACTGGAAAAAGACTTCAATGTCTTTTACTACAGTACTAAATATTTTATCGAATGGAGAGTACACTAATTGTTAAATATTTTTATTTTAGAAGACGAATTTTTACAACAAACACGAATAGAGACCGTTATTAAGGATGTTATTGCAAAAAAATCTCTAAAATGTAAAGGACCTGAGATTTTTGGAAAACCTAGCCAGCTACTTGATGCGATTACCGAAAGAGGTTCTCATCAACTTTTCTTTTTAGATATTGAAATTAAAGGAGAAGAAAAAAAGGGGCTAGACATTGCGAAAGAAATCCGAAAAAAAGACCCTAATGCAACAATTGTTTTTGTAACAACACATTCAGAATTTATGCCAGTCACTTTTAAATATAGAGTTGCTGCACTAGATTTTATTGATAAAGCTTTGGATGATGAAGATTTTTATGAACGTGTTCATTTAGCAATTGAATATACCATGAATAAAATGGGTGCTACTATCGCTCAAGATTCATTTACTTTTGAAACAGCTACGGCTCAAGTTCAAGTTCCTTTTAACAATATCTTATTTTTTGAAACGTCTCCAACAATACATAAAGTTATTTTGCATACTAAAGAAGAACGCATGGAGTTCTACGCCAGTATTTCAGAAGTTGAACGAGCTGATGACCGCCTATTTCGATGCCATCGTTCATTTATCGTTAATCCTGAAAATATCGTTAGGATCAATAAAGAAGATAAAATGGTCATGTTTGAAAATAATAATGAATGTCCCATTTCGCGTACGAAATATAAGGCCCTCCTAGAAAAAGTTAAATCTTTGAAAAGCTAAGGTGTTTCTATGGATATAGTTATAAATTTATTGCTGTTATATTCTAAGACATTAGCAGTATTTTTACTGTTTCAACAGGTTAGTAACCAACCAATTAAACCTTTGTGGTGTATTATTGGTCCATTTTTGTATGTTCTACTCCTCATCATATGTCCTCCTGTTGGGTACTTTGCTTTCTTTTTTATCTTTATCGCTTATAACATATATCAGAATAAGTATGGTAGTAAAACACTTGATATTTTTTATGGCTTGTACCCCATTATTGTCGATAGCTTACTAGGTAGAATGTTAGGATTCTACGTTTTCCCTTTACTAGGAGTCTACGTTTTCAATGAAGTCAAAATAAGTTGGTTTGATATCTTAATTGAATTACTGGTTTTCCCTCTTCATTTACTCATAGTAAAATCTCTTAGGTTAGATTTTAACGAAATAAAAGAAGGTTTCAAGCGTCACTATTTCAGGTTTTTCTTATTACTGATCAACATCTCTATGTTTGTATATATGCTCTTAGTTTCTATACTTGTTATTTATAGAGACAAATTAGCTGATGCAGATAACTGGAGAGGACATATTAATAACTTTTATATTGTTCTGTTTTTTGTAATGCTACTCTATCTCAATGCAATTTCAAAAGAAAAACTAGAAAAGGAAATAATTGATCAAAAAGATACTCAATTAAATGAACTATCTATTTACAGCCATCATGTTGAATCACTTTATGAGGAAATTAGAAGTTTCCGTCATGACTACATTAATATTTTGACCAGTCTAAAATTAGGAATTGATAATCAAGATATCGAAGCTATTAAAACTGTATACAGTGGTGTCCTAAGAGATAGTGGAAACCAATTCTATGATAGTAAGTTTGATATTGCTAAACTTAGTAATATTAAGAATGATGCTATCAAAAGTATTCTTTCCGCTAAATTACTTGAGGCACAAAATAGAGGTATTTCAATTTCTGTTGAGATTGAAGAACCTGTTAGTAATTTTAGGATAGAATTACTAGATTTCATAACTGTTCTTTCTGTCCTTTGTGATAATGCTATCGAAGCTACGATTGAAGCTATAAGTCCAAGAATGACTGTTGCTTTCATGAATAATGATGATTCGTTGGTACTTATCGTTGAAAATAGTATAAAATCAGAAAAAGTGGATGTTAATCATATTTTTGATAGGGGGTACTCTAGTAAAGGGGAAGGAAGAGGTCTTGGATTACATAATGTAAACAGCGTATTAGAAAAATACCCTAAATCTACGATTACCACTCGTAGTGCAAATCATCTCTTTTCTCAAACTATCAAATTTTGTAAGGTATCTTTATAGGTATTAAGTGAGGCTCAATAAGGAGTCCACTGAAAAAATAATCTCTATAGTTTAAAAAATATAAAAAGAGGAATCTATCTCATATTTGGGTAGACTCCTCCTTTTGTTTACTTATTTGGGTTTATTAGTGCTTTAATCTTCTTCATATAAACTACGAATATAGTCGTTATCTCTTATAACTTCTTATTGAAAAAATCTAACGCCCTCCATATTTGTGTTTAAGTTCCACATTTGGGTCTTCTTTCTTGTAGCGATGTATACTGGAAATCTCATCTGAAATAGGTGTTCATTACTTTTGAGGTGAATAGAAGAGGTTTTAGACTTAGCCCCTTCCTTATGGCACCCCACTCTAGTGTGTCATATGTCCATCTGGACACATAAAGAGACTGCATCATTGTTATAGAAAAATTCTACTTTCCAACGAAAGCCTCTTGAAATATCAGGATGTAGATTAATGACTAAAATTTAATTTTTGTTGAATTATTCACTATTAAATTATAGAAACTTTCTTCTTAATTTTCTTAATGGCGACCAAGCCATTCCCACCAGTTCCCATTTGCAGTTGATTGATTTTGCATTACTTTCTCTATTCCTTTGTTATATAATATTACTTCAATTTTGTTATAAAGTTATTTGATTAACTTTACGAATATAGTATAGCAATCAATAACTAATAATTATGATTTTTATCATATTTGGTATCACAAATGTCATAAACGGTATTATTTAATTCCATATGTTCCTATTACAGTGATGATTTCCTTTAATTTATAAATGTATAGCTGTTTAAGAAGCATTAGTTAGTTCAAGAATTATATAGAAATACTTTTACTTTTGATTGTGATAACCACTAATAGTAAAAATATTAGTTGTCATTAGTTGAATGTGATGAAACTATATGATCAAAAATAATTGGACAACTGGATATTTATGATGTTATTGTTCTATTCTTTTGTTCCTAAATACATCGTCATAAAGAAACTATTTAAATCTCTAACGTTGTGCTGACCCAAAAAAGTTAGACAATTTATTTAGGCAAAGGATTTAGTTCTGTATTGCACAGGACTAAGTCCTTTTCTACCATTTGTCAAGTATATCAAGGTAATTGATGAAAAATAGCTTGAGTTCCATAGTCAAACTAAGGAAATTGTCTTTTTTTGAACTAAAGTTTGTTATGTGTTATGAGGTAATACATTATTCTAATGAGACAATATATAGAGGAAATCGTGTGTGGTTTGGTTGAAGTCACTTGCGATTGTCTTTTCCGTTTCTCATAGAAGTCTGCGATATGACAAGGTTTGGTGTGGCTTGCTGAAGCTATGTTATGAACGCACTTAAAGAGAATCTTTCTGGCATAGGGATTCCCACGTTTGGTGATATGTTCCTTGGCTAGAAAGTTTCTAGATTCATAGTGTCTGAGGTCAATACCGATAAAAGCAATGATTTGATTGGCAGAGTGAAATCGACGAATATCACCAAGTAGTCGATTAAATCCGATGGCATCATTGGGTATGGTATAGCCATGTACTTTTTCTCCATTGACTAAGATGGCCGCTTCTGAACTTGCTTTACTCACGTCAATCCCAAAAACTACTCGCATGATATTACCTCTTTGTCTTGAATGATTCCTTGCTTTAGTGATGTCATTTTCAAGACTCTACGTTTTTCGTCCCACATACTTTGATAACATTCTTCCTATGGTGTCTTGTCAGTTTTAGTTACGACGTCTAACCCCAAAAGGACTTATCAACTTAACAAGACACCTCCACTTCAACATAACGAAAAAGTAGTGAGTACTTTCTCCCGTCGGAGATTTCCTCACTACTAATCTTAGTATGTTTTAGTTTTACCTTAATGCGTTCGTTGTTGTAATAATCAATATAGTCTACAATAGCTTGTTCCAATTGGTTAAGTGACTTAAACGTCTTCTCCTAACTATAAAACATCTCAGACTGAAGAATGCAAAGAAGGATTCCATCATATCATTGTCTGAACTATTTCCCTTACGTGACATAGATAGCTAGATTCCCTCATCCTCTAAAAAACGATGATAATACTAATATTGATATTGCCAGCTCTCGAAACTATGAAGAATTGTATTTTCGTAATGCTCCTCTGTGAAGGCTTTTTCTAAAATTGTTTTTACTTGTACTAAAACCGTTTATATAAAAAGATTATAAGCAATAATCACGCTACTAAAACTATCTAAACTAGCGACAAAGAGAGTTTTTTATTGCTTGCTAGCATGGAAAATTCTGTCACGTTCGTAAAATATTTTTCCATTCGTTTGGATGCTTCATACTGGATCTGAATAGAAGTCTCTACTTTTTTCCAACCTCTACTTGGTATGAAGAATACTTCCGTTTACGACGAATACGAGCTCTCAAACCATAAATTTTCATCAAACGTTACACCTTCTTGTGATTATTGAGAGATAAAAAAGATTGGACACATTGTCCAATCTGATTCTTTATCTCATTAAGCAATATCAACATAACGACGGTTACCACTTGCTGTCACGTATGAGAGCCATGTATGACCATCGGCTGTGAGAACCTTATCGTAGTTTACACTCATGCCCTTGTCATAGTAGGCTAACTCCGGACTTGAAACCTTAGCTTCTGCCTTGATTGACGCACGACTTGTGAAAGTATAACGACCTGATTCTGGCAGACTTGGTTTTGTGGCTGGTTGACTTACTTCTGCCTTGGCTGCGGCAATATCAACATAACGACGAGCACCGCTCACTGTCATGTATGAGAGCCATGTGTGACCATCGGCTGTCAAAACTTTGTCATAGTTAACACTCATGCCTTTGTCATAGTAGGCTAACTCTGGACTTGAAACCTTAGCTTCTGCCTTAATTGACGCACGACCTGTGAAGGTATAGCGACCTGATTTTGGGAGACTTGGTTTCGCAGTTGGTTGACTTGCTTCAGCCTTGGCTGCTGCAATGTCAACATAACGACGAGCACCACTTGTTGTCACATATGAGAGCCATGTGTGACCATCGGCTGTCAAAACTTTGTCATAGTTAACACTCATGCCTTTGTCATAGTAGGCTAACTCTGGACTTGAAACCTTAGCTTCTGCCTTAATTGACGCACGACCTGTGAAGGTATAGCGACCTGATTTTGGGAGACTTGGTTTCGCAGTTGGTTGACTTGCTTCAGCCTTGGCTGCTGCAATGTCAACATAACGACGAGCACCACTTGTTGTCACATATGAGAGCCATGTGTGACCATCGGCTGTCAAAACTTTGTCATAGTTAACACTCATACCTTTATCATAGTAAGCCAACTCTGGGCTTGAAACCTTAGCTTCTGCCTTGATTGACGCACGACCTGTGAAGGTATAAGTACCTGATTCTGGCAGACTTGGTTTTGCGGCTGGTTGACTTACTTCTGGTTTAGTTTCAGTCTTGGCTGCAGCAATATCAACATAACGACGAGCACCACTTGCTGTCACATATGAGAGCCATTGACGGCCATCGGCTGTCAGAACCTTATCGTAGTTTACTGTCATGCCCTTGTCATAGTAGGCCAATTCTGGGCTTGAAACCTTAGCTTCTGCCTTAATTGACGCACGACCTGTGAAGGTATAAGTTCCTGATTCAGGGAGATTTGGTTTATCCGCTGGCTTAGCAACCGGTTTAACTTCTGGCTTAGCCTCTGCCTTGGCTGCTGCAATATCAACGTAACGACGGGCACCGCTTGCTGTTACGTATGAAAGCCATTGACGACCATCGGCTGTCAGAACCTTATCGTAGTTAACACTCATACCCTTGTCATAGTAGGCCAACTCTGGACTTGAAACTTTAGCTTCTGCCTTGATTGATGCACGACCTGTGAAGGTATAAGTGCCTGATTCTGGCAGACTTGGTTTATCCGCTGGTTTCGCAACTGGTTTGACTTCTGGTTTAGCCTCTGACTTGGCTGCTGCAATGTCAACATAACGACGAGCACCACTTGCTGTTACATATGAAAGCCATTGATGACCATCGGCTGTCAAAACCTTATCGTAGTTAACGCTCATACCTTTGTCATAGTAGGCCAACTCTGGGCTTGAAACTTTGGCTTCCGCCTTGATTGACGCACGACCTGTGAAGGTATAAGTTCCTGTCGCTGGAAGGTTGATAGCACCTGTAGTGGCTGGTTTGCTGCTAGCAGCATAATCGCCACCTTCGATACCGAAGTATTCTTCCAAACTCAAGCCTGAATCGTGAATATCTTTAGCTTCTTTCCCCACATAGCGGATGTGCCACGCTTCTGGCATGTAACCAGTTGAAGCTTCTTTACCTGCTTGGAAACGCACGATAAAGCCATAGTTATGTGCAT